>Ga0209648_10005944_pt1 | contig 10484 bp, 7 predicted proteins | sample GraSoi2013_115cm_FD_185830 | JGI IMG/M metagenome (GOLD analysis project Ga0209648, IMG submission 185830) | Grasslands soil microbial communities from the Angelo Coastal Reserve, California, USA - Sample 9_17_2013_115cm (SPAdes) (version 2) | ecosystem: Environmental > Terrestrial > Soil >...
TGGGCGAGGCGAATCTGCTGGATGAGAGCTATCTTCGCACCTTGATCGATGGGCTGCTCAGGGAAGGCGCCCCCGCGGGCAACACAGAGAAAACGACGGCCGCGCCGGGGAAAGCCGGCTAAGCCGCTGAAGCCTCGTCGCCCCCAAGCGGGTGCAAGGCGGGCTTTGACGCCACCACGAGGCCGTCGACATGCTCCGATCGCCATTCTCCTTCTCGTCTTCATATTGGATTTCTGCCGTCTCGCCGGGCGTTCGCTGCTCCGCGGCCACGCGCTTCGCGGCATTCACGGCCGCTTCGTGGCTTGTCCGCTCGGCCTGCGGTTTGACGCGGATCAAGGCCGTCGCGCCCGCGGCGTCCTATTGTGAGCCGAACGTTGCCGCGGGAGAGGGGAGATGAAGCCGAGGTTCTTTCGCGATCGCCGCGAGGCGGGCCGGGTGCTGGCCGAGAAGCTCGCGGCTTACGCGCATCGCCCCGACGTGATCGTGCTGGCGCTGCCGCGCGGCGGCGTCCCCGTCGCGGCCGAGGTGGCGCGCGCGCTCGGCGCGCCGCTCGACGTCTTCGTCGTGCGCAAGCTGGGCGTCCCCGGCGCCGAGGAGCTGGCGATGGGGGCGGTCGCCAGCGGCGGCGTGCGCGTGGTCAACGACGCGGCGGTGACGGGCCTCGGCATCCCGCGCTACGTGGTCGATGCGGTAACGGCGCAGGAGCAGCAGGAGCTGGCGCGCCGCGAGCGCGATTATCGCGGCGGCCGGCCGCCGCCGGATGTGCGCGGCAAGACCGTGATCCTCGTCGATGACGGGCTCGCCACCGGCGCATCGTCGTCGCCGTGCCGACCGCCTCGCCCGACACCTGCGAGAAGCTGCGCGCGGAAGTCGACGAAGTCATCTGCGCCATCACACCGGCCGGAGAGCGAGCGCGCGAGCCACTATTTCCGAGCGCAGCTGCGCGACCAGTTCGACGCCGTGCTCCATTTCGATGAGACGCGCGCGGTCGAGCCGCTCGAGACTTCCGCCGAATGGCTGGCGGGCGAGGTGCCGGAGACCTATCCCTTCGCGGTCTGAGGGACTTTCAGAATTCGACGTGCAGCCGCGCGGCGAAGACGTGGACAGGGCCGCGATCCTGGTCGTAAGCGGGATTGCCGACGAACTGGTAGTCGAGGCTCAGCGCCACCGGCTCGACCACGCGATAGCTGTAGTAGGCCTCGACAATGCCCTCCGGCGCGTAGCTGAGACGCCCGTCGCCGACGAGGATGCCGGTGCCGCCGGCGGCGAAAAAATTGCGATGCGCCTTCGAGAGCTCATTCACCACGCCGGCGAGGCCGATGGTGTCGTTCGGCCGCTGCCATGATGTCCCCTTGAGACTGGTGCCGAGCGAAAAGCTGCGGTCGACGTCGGTGAAGGCCCAGGCCTCGGTGTGGCCGTCATTCCAGCTGAGCCGCGAGAAGACGCCGAGATCGTCGCTCACTGCCTGCTCGAGATTGACGGCGAACCCGGCCTTCCAACGGTAGTTGCGCACGGCGGCGATGTCCGCGGGCGCGCCGGTCCCTGCCGCCAGCGCGACGGCCTGCCGCAGATTGCCCATATGGGCGCGGTTGGCGAAGACGAGGAAGCGCAGCTTGCCAGGCTCGCCGCGCAGCTCGTGCCGCGTCTCGATCTCGGCCACCGCGCCGAACGCCTTCCAGAAGCGCGGCTCGAGGTCGCGCTCGTTGGCGATCTTGGGCTCGAGGAACCAGCCGCCGCGGAGCGCCCAGTCCTGCTGGTTCAATTCGATCGCGATGCCGTCGGTGTAGCCCTTCTGGTCGGCGGGATAGTCCCAGGCGGCGGCCTCCCACAGGCTCCAATTGAGGAAGGTGGTGCGCGGGTCATGCGCATACTGGTTGTCGTCGAAGATGTCGGGCGCCGCGAATTTGCCGGCGGTCACGGTGATGCGCGACACGTCGACTGTCGTCGCGATACTGTTGGCGCCGTCCTCGATCGTCTCCTTGGCGCCGCCCAGGCCGAAGGTCTGGCGCAGGAAGAGCCGCGCGACATTGGGCTTGGGCGTGTGGAAACCGGCTTTCTGCGCCTCGCCATTGGGGAAACCGGCCACGCCCTCGGTCCGGGCGAGGCCGAAACCCTGATTGAACTCCGGATTGAAATAGAGCTCGCCGCCGTCCCAGGGCAGCCGCCGGCCGAGGAACACGGTGCCGCTGATGGTCTCGCGCGCCTCGCCGCCGCCGGGGAGGCTGTTGGGCCCGCGGAAGGGTGAATGGAAGCCGGGATAGCCCTGCCAGATGCCGGTCGATTGGAAATGCAGGCTCCAGTCTTCCGCTGGCGCCGGCGACTCGAGCTCTGCCGCGCTGCAGGACGCCGTCATTGCCAGGAGGAGGGCACCAAGCGCGCCGCCGATGATGAGGAGTCGTGCCCCGACCGAGCGGCCCCGCCCCGCCGGCCTGTCGGCTGTGCCGGCCCGCGCGCCCTGGTCCGACCGAAGGACATGACGGTGCGGAGGCATCGCCTGATCATGCACGGCTTCGACCGACCACTTCATGACAAGGATCTTGGTTTTCCCACAGACCGGCCGATCGGAGCTGACCAGGACCCAGCTTAGCTTGAGACGCCGTTCCATCGCCCACCGCCTTCCTCCCGGCGGCCGGCGTCGCGAACCCTACCGCCTATGCGCAGCCAAGGCGTTCAGATTCGCCCTCGCCAAACGACCGAGAGCATTTCAGGTTTTTTCGGGCGCCGCGGCCGGCCGAATGGCCGCGGCACCGGTTCTACTACCGTCGTCCCCCATTTCTTCTCCCTAGCCGCCCCCGGTCGCGAGCTGGACGATGCGTGCCAGGACGAGCCCGCCGGCGATGACGAGATAGCCGCGCAGGACGCCGAGCCAGATGCGGTTGAGCGGCGTGAGCGGCGTCGGCGGCAGTTCGCCGAGCGGCGGCATCCGCCATGTCTCGCGCGGCGAACGATCGGGTATCGGCGCCCGCGTTGTTCGGCCGCGCCGATGCTTGACAAGCGTCACACTGCCGGTGACGGCGAGGGCGATGGCGCTGCCGCCGATGAGGATCGCCAGGATCACGGTCTCGGAAATGGCGGGGTAAAGAACCGACGCGGTCAGGACGACCGACAGCATCACCAGGACCGCGACCACGGCGCCGGTGAAGAGGTTGAGCCATCGCCCGTTCACCCAGGGGCCGAGCACGGCCTGGTCGTTGCAGAGCAGCAGCAGGAACACGCTGGCGCCCGGCAGCAGCACGCCGGCGAGCGCCTGGACCGCGTTGGTGAGCAGGCCGAGCTGGACCCCTGGAGCGAGGACCAGCGCCGCGCCCAGCGCGACGAGGCCGAAATAGATGGCGTAGAAACCCTTGGCCTCGCCCGGCTTCCGGTGCAGCGAATGACGCAGCGCGAAGACGTCGCCGATGGCATAGGCGGTGGCCAACGACACCGCGCAAGCGCCGATGATGCAGGCGTCGACCAGCGCCAGCGTGAACAGGACGGCCGGCAAGCGGCCGTAATACCGCTCCATTCCAAGCGAGACCATGCCGGCGTCGGCGAAATTCCCGAACTCGGGCCGGCCGGCGAATGTGGCGGACGTGAACGCCATGATCGCGACGGCGCCGACCATAACGATGCCGATGCCGATGCACAGATCGACGCGCTCATAGCCGATGAAGCGCGGCGTGATGCGCTTGTCGACGACGTAGCTCTGCTGAAAGAACAGCTGCCACGGCGCAACCGTCGTGCCGACGATGGCGATGATCAGCAGCATTACCTCGTTCAGCGCGGTTCCCTGGGGCATTTTCGGCACGAAGAGGTCGTGCGCCATCTGGCCGGCCGGCGGATGGATCATGAGAAACACCGGGATGAGCAGCAGACTGCCGAAGACAAGGCCCAGCGCGAAACGCTCGAAACGGCGAAAATTGCCGGTGCCGGCCGCAGCCATGACGAGCGCCGCCGCGGCGATCACGCCCCACAGCTTCGGCACGCCGAGATAATCGAGCCCCAGGGTGATGCCGATGAACTCGGTCACGACCGTCAGCGCGTTGAGCAAGAAGAGGTCGATGACGCTGAAGGCGCCCCAGAACCTGCCGAACCGCTCGAAGATCAACCGGGCATGGCCGATGCCCGAGACGGCGCCGAGGCGCAGCACCATCTCCTGGTTCACATAGAGCACCGGGATGAGGAGGAGCAGCGTCCACAGCAGCGTCGTGCCGTAGTTCTGGCCGGCCTGGGCATAGGTGCTGAAGGCGCCGGCGTCGTTGTCGCCGACCATGACGATCAGGCCGGGGCCGAGAATGGCGAGGAGCGTCCTCAGCCGGGCTCGCCAGCCGAGGCGCGGCGCGATATCGCCCTGTCGGATCGTGCCGAGCGCACCGCTGATGTGGCCGATATGCGCCTCATCGAGCTGCGCGCTGCGCAATACCCCGCCGGGCATAGCGTGAATCGGTGATGGCTTCATGCTCATGGTACAACTCCTCGAACTCGTGCCGCGCTCGACGCGCGTTTGTCCCGACGGGCGGCCGATCCCGACCGCTCGCTACTCGGGCGAGCGAAAGCGCCCGCCGGCATTACTCGCGGTGCAAAGTCTGCGGTAGCGTCTGGCTAGTCGGGCGAGGAGGGTTCCGACGCCGTCCGGCGCTCGTGCCGCGGCTCGGCGGGGATCCGGCGCTTGAAGCGGAGCATTCGGCCGAGGGCGGCACCCGGACCGCCGCGCGGTTGCGTTTCATTGAGCCGGTGCCGCATCGCGGCGTCCCGGCAAAGCTCGGCCCGAACCAGGGCCAATGCGAGGGTATCCCTCATGGTTCACCTTCCTTCCGCCGCCCTGTTGCGGCTCGAGGTGAACCGGAGAAGGGCTACGCGATGGAGGCCTTCTCCTGGTCACCCTGCGCGCAGCAGGGGACATTCGTGTCCTTGGACGCCGCCGCTACCGCCATACGAACGGCGATGACGGTGGCACGACTAGGGTGGCTATCCATCTTGCTCTCTGGCGTTGAACATGAGCCGCGACTTGCTCAAGTCGTCGCAACCATGCGCACATAAATTGACGCCCCTGCGCTTGTCAAGCGTCACGAGCGGCGATGTCGAAAAAATTCACGGCGCGCGATCGGAGGCTGCGGCGAACGATGCTTTCTTGGGCCGTGACGTCGGCGCGGTTCCACCAGCCGCCGCCAGCGCCTGGAACAGCGCCGCGGTGTCGGCAAACCGGCTCGCCTGCGCTTGCACGAGATTGATGCGGGCCTGCTGATAGGTCTGCTGCGCGTTGAGCAGCGAGAGATAGCTCGCCTGGCCGAGCTCGACGCGGCGGCGAGCGATGTCGAGGCATCGGCGCGGCGTTCGGTCATGGCGCCGCCCCCATCACTCGGCGGCATGGGACTGCGCCCCGCCCGGGGAGCGCGCTTGCTCGTGGCGAGAGAGCTGCTCGATCGCCACCGGCAGGACGATGAGGATCAGTATGGGCGCCAAGATCATGCCGCCGACGACGACGAGCGCCAGCGGGCGCTGAACCTGGGCGCCGATGCCGGTGGAGACCGCCGCCGGCAACAGGCCGGCGCAGGCGGCGATGCAGGTCATCACCACCGGGCGCATCTGCACCTCGCCGGTGCGCAGGATCGCCTGCGTGCGCTCGACGCCGGCGTCGACGAGGCCGTTGAAATAGGCGAGTACGATGATGCCGTCCATCGCGGCGATGCCGAACAGCGCGATAAAGCCGATCGCCGCCGACACGCTGAACGCCGTGCCGGTGAGATAGAGCGCGAAAACGCCGCCGATCAGCGCCATGGGGATGACGCTCGCAGCGAGAAGCGTGTCGCGCAAGGAGCCGAAATTGAAATAGAGCAGGACGGCGATGAGGCAGATGCTAAGCGGCACGACTATCCCGAGGCGGTGCAGCGCATCCTCGAGGTTGCCGAACTCGCCGACCCATTCGAGGCGGTAGCCGCCGGGCATCTCGACGCCGCGGGCGACGCGGTCCTGGGCATCGCGCACGGCGCTGCCGAGGTCACGGCCGCGCACGCTGAACTTGATGGGGATGTAGCGCTCCTGCTGCCCGCGATAGATGAAGGATGCACCAGAAACGAGATCGATGCGCGCCACCTCGCTCAAGGGCACCTGCACGACACCATTGGCGCCGGGCACGCCGACGGAGATGTCGCGGATGGCGGCAAGGCTCTGGCGGTATCGCGGCGCCAGGCGGACCACCATCGGGAAATGCCGGTCGCTGCCCTCTTCATAGAGATCGCCGGCCGCCTGGCCACCGATGGCGGCCTGGATCGTGGCGTTGATGTCGCCGGGCGTGAGGCCGTAGCGCGCCGCGCGGGCGCGGTCGATGTCGATGCGGATCGTCGGCTGCCCGAGCGAGGACAGCACGGCGAGGTCGGTGACGCCCGGCACGGTCGCCATCACCTGCTTGATCTTGTCCGCGGTCTTTTCGAGCGTGGCGAGATCGGGGCCGAACAGCTTCACCGAGTTCTCGCCCTTGACCCCCGACGCCGCTTCCTCGACGTTGTCCTCGATGTTCTGCGAGAAATTGAACGCGACGCCGGGAAACTGCGATCCCAACGCCTGAGCGACTTTTTGTGTCAACGCCGGCTTGTCGATACCGCCGGGCCATTCATCGACCGGCTTAAGCGGCACGTAGAACTCGGCATTGAAGAAGCCGGTCGCGTCGGTGCCGTCGTCGGGCCGCCCATGCTGCGAGATGACCGTCTCGACCTCGGGAAAGCCTTTGATGACGGCGCGCATGCGACTGACATAGCCGCTTCCTTCCTCGAGCGAAATCGACGGCGGCAGGGTGGCGCGGATCCAGAGATTGCCTTCCTCGAGCTTGGGCAGGAATTCGAGGCCGAGCAAAGGCACGGTGATCGCGGCCAAAGCGACGAGCATGGCCGCGCCGCCCAGCGTCAGGATGCGGTTGGCCAGGGCGAATGCGACGACGGGACGGTAGAGGCGGCGCAAGCCGCGGATGATGATCGTCTCCGTCTCGCGCACCTTGTCCGGGAGAAGCAGGGCGGCGAGCGCCGGCGACGCCGTGAAGGTGGCGATGAGGCCGCCGAGCAGCGCATAGGCATAGGTCCGCGCCATCGGCGCGAAGATGTGCCCCTCGATCCCCGCCAAGGTGAACAAGGGCACGAACCCGGCGATGATGATCGCCGCCGAGAAGAAGATCGGCCGGCTGACCTCCTGCGCCGCGACGTATATGGCGCCGAGCCGCCCGGGCAGCCCGGCGCCAGCGGCGGCGGTGCGGCGGCGCACGCGCTCCGGCCGTGTGGCGGCGGCGCCAGCGAGATGGCGGAAGATGTTCTCCATCATGATGACGGTGGCGTCGACGACGAGGCCGAAATCGATGGCGCCGACCGAGAGCAGGTTCGCCGACTCGCCGCGCAGCACCATGATGTCGACGGCGAAGCACAGCGCGAAGGGGATCGTCGCGGCGACGATGACGGCGCTGCGCAGATTGCCGAGGAACGCCCACTGCACCAGGAAGATCAGCACTATGCCGAGCAGCATGTTGTGCAGCACGGTGTTGGTCGTGACATTGATGAGGTCGCGGCGATCGTAGATCTTCTCGACACGCGCTCCCGGCGGCAGGAGGCCGCCGCTATTGATCTTCTCGACCTCGGCCTCGACCCGCCCCAAGGTCGGCAGGCTGCGCTCGCCGCGACGCATGAGGACGATGCCCTGGACGATGTCGTCGTCGTCGTCGCGGCCGGCGATGCCGAGGCGCGGCGCGTGGCCGACGGTCACCGTGGCGACGTCGCCCAGCAGTACCGGGGTGCCGTTGCTCGCGGTCAGCATGGTCTTGCGCATGTCGTCCATCGAATGCACCAGCCCGATGCCGCGCACCACCGCCGACTGCGGGCCGATATTCACCGTCTGGCCGCCGACATTGATGTTGCTGTTGTTGAGCACCTGCAGCAGCTGCGGCAATGTCAGGCCGTAGTTGACGAGGCGGGCGAGGTCGACGGTGATGTCGTAGGTCTTGGTCTTGCCGCCCCAGCCGACGACGTCGATGACGCCGGGCACGGCCTTGAAGCGCCGCGCGAGGACCCAATCCTCGATGGTCTTGAGGTCGGTGACGGAGTAGCCCGGCGGTCCGACGAGGCGGTAGCGGTAGATCTCGCCGATCGGGCTCTCCGGCGAGATCTGCGGCTGCGCGCCGTTGGGCAGCGGCGGCAGCTGCGACAGGCGATTGATCACCCACTGCTCGGCCTGGTCATAGGTGAAGTCGTAGGTGAACTGCACCTTGACGTCGGACAGGCCGAACAGCGAGATCGTGCGCACGGCGCTGACATGCGGGATGCCCGCCATCTGCACTTCGATCGGGATGGTGATGTAGCGCTCGATCTCCTCGGCCGATTGCCCGGAATTCTGCGTGACGACGTCGACCAGCGGCGGCACCGGGTCGGGATAGGCTTCGATGTTGAGGCGCATGAAGGCGAACAGGCCCGACAGCAGCAAGGCCAGAAACAGCACGAGGACGATGGCGCGTTGCCGGAGGGCGATGCCGAGAATGGCGTTCATGGCCGCACTAACCTTGTCCCGATCCGCACCGGATTGCGCGGATCAATCGCCACGCGCGGCGCGGTCGATGAACAGCGTGCCGCTGGTGACGACGCTCTCGCCCGCCTGCAGCCCGTCGAGCACCTCGACGAGGCCGTTGCCGCTGCGCCCGGTGCGGATCTCCCGCGACGCGACGGTGCGGTCCGGCTGCGCCACCCATACCCGCGCCTTATCGCCCTCGTAGACCACGGCCTCCTGCGGCACGGCGGTCGCGGCGATCCCGTCGCCGGTAATGATGCTGAAGCTGGCGAACATCTCGGGCTTCAACGCGCCGTCGGTGTTGTCGACCTCGGCGCGCACAGGCAGGCGGTGGGTGCTGGCGTCGACGGCCGGGGCGACGTACGCGATTTTCGCGCTGAATACGCGCCCGGGATAGGCCAGCACACGCACTTCCACCGCCTGCCCCACGCGCACCAGGGGCGCGTCGGTCTCGCGCACATTGGCGACGAGCCATACCTTCGACAGGTCGCCGATGGCGAAGACCGGATCGGTGGCGCCGGCGCTGATGTACTGGCCGGGGCCGACCTTGCGCTGGATCACCGTGCCGCGGATAGGCGCCGCGACGATCGCCTCGGGGTCGATCTTGGCGGCGCTCTCGAGCGCGCCGATATCACCGTCGCCCTTGCCGAAAATGCGCAGCCGGTTGCGCGCCGCTGCCAGCGTGGTCTCCGCGGTGCGCGTATCGTTGCGCGCCGCCGCGAGGTCGGCCTGCGCCTGCTCCCAGTCCTTGAGCGCGCCGGCGCGGGCGGCATAGAGTTCCGCCTGCCGCCGCTCGTTGATCTGCGCCAGCTTGAGGTGGGACCGCGCTTTGTTGAGGGCGGCAGCGGCGGCGATCAGGTCGTTCTGGCCCTGGACGAATTCGCTCGCCTCGAGCGCCAGCAGCGGCGCGCCGCGCTCGACGACGTCGCCGGGCTTGGCAAGGAGTCGGGTGACGCGGCCGGAATAGGGCGTGAACACCGGCGTCACATGGTCGTCATCGATGGCTATCTTGCCGTCGGCGACTTGCTCGACGCGCAACGTCGTGCGCACGACCGGCGCGAGCTTGAGGCTCGCCCACTGCGCATCGGTCGGACGGAAGATGCCGGGCGCTAGCGGCGCTGGCGCCGCCTCGGGCGGCGCGCCGAGATGCGTGCGGACCGCCGGCACGACGAGCAGCAGCACCGCCATCGCCATCGCCGCCCCTCCCAAGATCGCCAGCTGGACGTGTCGCGGCAGCGGCCGCGACAGGCCGGACAGTGGCGAGGGCAGCAGGTCTTGCACGAGCGTCGACTCCTCTGCGCAGATGATTGGGTATCATCAATAGTCGACGCGGCTTACGCGAAGCTGACGTCTGGCTTGCGCGAGAATGACGCCACGGCGTAGCGCCGCGCCCGTTTGCGCCGTCACGTGCTACAATTTCGCGACGGCCCGTCGGCAATCAGGAGCACCGCCGCCTCATGCGACTGCTTGTGGTCGAAGACAACAACGATCTCGCTCAGCTCCTGCTCAAGGGGCTCGAGGCCGTGGGCTTCGCCGCCGATGTGGTGACGACGGCCGGCGAGGCGCGCGCGGCGGTGGCGACGACACGCTACGCGGCGGTCGTGCTCGATCTCGGCCTGCCGGACGGCGACGGGCTCGCGGTACTGCGCGAGCTGCGCGAGCGCAGAGACGCGACCCCGGTGCTGGTACTCACCGCGCGCGGCGGCGTGCACGACCGCGTCGCCGGGCTGCGCAGCGGCGCCGACGATTATCTCGCCAAGCCCTTCGCCTTCGAGGAGCTGGTGGCGCGGCTGCAGGCGCTGCTGCGGCGGCCCGGCGACTTGCTCGGGCAGCTGCTGCGGGTCGGCAATGTCGCCTTCGACACCGAGGCGCGGCAGGCCTTCGTCGACGACAAGCCGCAATTCTTCTCCGCCCGCGAGGTCGCCGTGCTGGAGATCCTGATGCGGCGCAGCGGCCGCGTGGTGTCG
>Ga0209648_10005945_pt1 | contig 10484 bp, 8 predicted proteins | sample GraSoi2013_115cm_FD_185830 | JGI IMG/M metagenome (GOLD analysis project Ga0209648, IMG submission 185830) | Grasslands soil microbial communities from the Angelo Coastal Reserve, California, USA - Sample 9_17_2013_115cm (SPAdes) (version 2) | ecosystem: Environmental > Terrestrial > Soil >...
CGATGCAGACCAGGACATCAACGTCGTGTTTCCGATAGATGTGCTCCGGGATCTTGAAACAGAAGGCTTCATCGGCGGGATCGCAAAGAAGCACATCGGCTATATGGGCTACACGATGCAACTGAAAGCGATGTACGAAGGCACGGCCCGCGAGATAGCCAACCATATCGATAAAGGCTCGCGCGCCGACGCGGTCGTGCTCACCGGTGGTTGACCGAGCGTCTGTCACCGGACGGTCGTCGCGGTCCAACGTGAGATTGAGATGAAAGGCATCCCCACGGTTCTGATTACCGTTAGTCCCGAAGTCTCGGCACAGATGCGGCCACCGCGTGCTCTGTACCCGAAAGGATTTAAGATCGGAAACAGTCTGGGCCGGCCCGGCATGCGCGATTTGCAAAAGAAAGTGCTCCGCGACGCACTGGCGTTGTTGACGAAAGATACACGACCTGGCGAGACAATAACGATTGAGTACTCCGAATACGGCGAGCAATACGAACCGCCACGGGTCAAGAAACTGGGGACTTAGGCCTTTAAGCTGGGTTATCTCAATCTTGCTTTTTGACGCAAATTTACTCGACAAAGTCAGTAGCCTGGGACTACAATCCGCACCGTGCAGGCCGGTCCCAAAAATCGTTTCGAGAGGACCTACATCACCAGTTGTGCTTTTCTAATCTAGAAGTTTGCCTGCTCGGACGGATGCGTTGACGGTCGCATAGCTGTCACTTTGGAACTTTCCGATTGCAAAAAGTAATTCTTCGACCAGGAGACATAGAGATGAAGAAATTCAAAGCACTTGTAATCGCCCTCGCATGCGGAGCGGCCCTGAGTGTTTCGGCCGCAGCCTTTACCCTGGGATCCCCGCAGAATGACAATAAGTCTGCCGCTTGCTGCGACATGAAGGACTGCTGCAAAAAAGATATGTCCTGCTGTAAGAAGAAGCGAAGGGGTAGGAACGCTCACGCCTGTTGCAAAGGCATGGACAAAAAAGAGGCGTGTTGTTGTGGTAAGGGTACTTGTCCGATGCCCAACAAGAAGAAGACAACTTAACTTGTTTTAGTCACCGGTAAGACGGCTGGCGCGGCGCCTTTCGCGGCCGCGCCCGCCGCAGTCCCTGGGTTATTCATGCGGAACTCTCGGGGATTTCGTCCCGCGACCTTCATGATGCTTGCTTGACAGCGCTAAAATCGAATACTTATAGTTCAAGACAATGCGGAAGTGGTTTACAGCTTTGACTCTCGTCGCAGCCATGCTCGGTGGCGCGGTGGGCGTTGGTGCGCATCAGGGCGAAGGTTCTTGCCCGATGTCGAATCTTCCTGATTGCTGTAAGAAGGGACAGTCAGCGAGTAACACTCCCGAAGTTTCTATGGCGCGGCTGTGTTGCAACCTAAACTGTTCTGAGCCGGGTAGCAGCGGCACCAGTTCTTCTTCAACCGTTTCACCCCAGCAAGGGACAGCGCCGAACACAGCGATTATCCCAAGCGCCGCACGCTTCAATGACGTCGCGCTGTTAGGTCGTTATGCGCAGACGCCTAGTCCTCACGACTCAAGTCCCAAATACATTCAACATCTCGCACTCCTGATCTAGTTTCAATAAGCCCGAAGTGTGTCTTCTTGCAGCTTTATCAATCTGCAAGGGCATTCCTGCGTTCGTGTGTCTCGCACGCGCTCGCAAACTAATTTTCTTTGGCTTATGGAGGATCGAGAAATGAAGTCTGTACTAGCTAGTGTCTTTCTAATGGTCTTTCTTCTGCTGCTGGCCGCGTGTGACTCAAAGACAGGAACCGATAAGAGTGTTCTCACCGGTAAGACCATCAAGACTGTTCCCGTAGGAAGTCTAACCGTCAAGCTTTCGAATGACAGTGGCGTGCTCAAGCATGGCAAGCAGGAGCTAATCCTCTCGGTAACGGACGCGTCCGGGAAGCCAAGCGACGTCGGTGCTGTGTCGCTTAACTTTTACATGCCGCAAATGGGCAGCATGAAGGCGATGAACGACGCCGTAACATTCACTACGACTAGCACACCGGGGACTTATCGCGGCAAGGTGGATCTCGAGGTGGGCGGCGAATGGCAGGCGCAGCTTGCTTATGAAGGCCCGGCAGGAAAAGGCCACGGGACGTTTAGCGTAACAGCGCAATGATTCACCGGCTAATTGAACTGAGCCTGCGCAATCGCGGGATCGTGATCGCAATCTATCTTGGGCTAGCCGCGTGGGGCTACTGGGCCTTGCTGCGCACGCCCATCGACGCGATTCCCGATCTCTCCGACAACCAGGTGATCGTGTTTACGGATTGGACTGGGCGCTCGCCGCAAGAGGTTGAGGATCAGGTCACGTATCCGCTGGTTACGAACCTGCAAGGCCTGCCCGGCGTGCGCGTCGTCCGCGCGAGTTCGGCGTTCAGCTTCTCGATGATCAATGTCATCTTCGAGGACAACGTCGATCTTTATTGGGCACGGACCCGCGTGCTGGAACGCTTGAATCTGGTCGCCAAGCAATTGCCGGAAGGTGTAACTCCCACACTTGGACCTGACGCGACGGGAGTGGGCCAAGTCTTCTGGTACACGCTGGAAAGCGATCAAATGAACCTTCGCGACCTCCGGACGCTGCAAGACTGGTTCGTGCGCTATCAATTGAACTCAGTTCCGGGAGTCGCCGAAGTCGCCAGCGTCGGCGGTTACGTGCAGCAGTACCAGATCGACGTTGATCCAAACAAGCTCCGCCCGTACTCGTTGCCGCTGTCGACGGTCGTTGAAGCAGTCGAACGTTCCAACAACAACGTCGGTGGCAACGTCGTCGAGCAAGCGGGCCAGTGGTCAGTGGTTCGTGGGGTTGGGCTGATTCAGTCTGTGGCGGATGTCGAGAATATCGTTTTGGCTTCGTCGAACGGCATCCCGATTTACGTCAAGAATGTCGCTGACGTGAAGCTTGGCAACGCATTCCGGGTCGGCGCGCTCGATAAGAATGGACACGAAGCAGTCGGGGGAGTGGTGATTGCGCGCTATGGCGTGAACACGCTCGAAGTGATCGACGCCGTCAAAAAGAAGATTGCGGCTTTGCAAGTCGGCCTGCCCGCGGGCGTTCGCGTCGTCCCGTTCTATGACCGCACCCAACTGATTCAACGTGCTACGCACACGCTCAAGCGCGCACTGATCGAGGAACTGCTCCTCGTCACGCTGGCTCACATCATTTTCCTCGCGCACTTTCGCTCAATCCTGATCGTTACGATCCCGCTGCCGCTCGCAGTGCTAATGGCTTTTCTGTTCATGTACTACATGGGCATCAGCTCTAACCTGATGTCGCTGGCGGGAATCGCTATCGCCATCGGCGTGCTGGTCGATGCGGGAATTGTGGTTACGGAAAACGCCTTTCGGTTTATCGAACAGCGCAAAGTTGATCCGAAGGACCGGCCATTGGTCTGGCAGACGGTCATGGAATCGACGCGGTTAGTGGGAAGGCCAATCTTCTTTTCAATGGCGATTATTATTCTCGCCTTCATTCCGGTCTTCTCTCTCACGGGCGAAGAAGGAAAGTTGTTTCATCCGCTGGCTTTCACCAAAACATTCGCCATGGTGGGGGCCACGATAATCGCGGCCACTCTCGTGCCGGTGCTCTGCACGCTTTTACTGCGCGGAAAGTTTCATGCTGAGCAGGCGAATCCAGTGATGCGGGGATTGCACTTTATCTACCGGCCTCTACTTCGATTTGCACTGAATCATCGGGTATTGACGGTGCTGTTTGCGGCTTTACTTTTCAGCGGTGCCATTTTTCTAGCCACCGGCATTGGCAAAGAGTTCATGCCGCCGCTGAATGAAGGTGACTTGATGTACATGCCAGTTACCGATCCGGCGATCTCGATAGATGAAGCGCGAACCATCATGGGTAAGGAAGACGAAATTCTAAAGAGCTTCCCAGAAGTCGAATACGCCGTGGGCAAAGCGGGGCGCGCTGAAACGTCCACCGATCCCGCGCCGGTGAACATGAACGAGACAATTGTTCATTTGAAACCACCAGAACAGTGGCGGGCCGAGAAGCTGCGGCTACCTGGAGTGACTAACATCTGGACGCAGCCCATCAAAAACCGCATCGACATGCTTTCGACGGGAATCCGCTCGCAGATCGGCATCAAGATATTCGGGAACGATCTGAAAACATTGGAAGATCTTTCACGCCGAATAGCCGAGCTTGCGATGAGCGTCCCTGGCGTGAGTGACATATACGCCGAGCAGATCAGCGGTGCGCCTTACATCGATATCAAAATCAACCGAACGGCTGCGGCGCGTTATGGCATCGACACGAAAGTAATCGAAGACGCTATCGAGAAGGGCATCGGCGAAACGAATCTCTCGGTCACGATAGAAGGCCGTCGTCGCTTTCCTGTGCGCGTACGTTATGCACCGCAGTTTCGCAGTAGTCCGCAAGCCTTGGGTCAAATTCCAATTACCTCGCCGACCGGCGCGCCGATTCCTTTGGCGCAACTTGCCGACATCAGCGAAGTGCAAGGTCCTACAATGATTTCCAGCGAAAACGGTCTGCTCCGCGGAACCGTGCTTTTGAATGCACGCGGGCGCGACGTGGGCGGTTTCGTTGACGAAGCAAAGAACGCGATCGCGCGACAGATACAACTGCCCGCCGGTTATTACATTGAGTGGAGTGGTGAGTACGAAAACCAGCGGCGTGCCCGCAGTCGCTTGCTGATAGTTGTGCCAATCGTGCTCATCATTATCTTCGGGCTGCTTTACATCACTTATCACTCGGCTCTGGAAGCTGCGCACGTGCTGCTCGCTGTACCGTTCGCTTTGACTGGCGGCATATATCTGCTCTGGTTGTTGCAATACAACTTTTCGGTAGCAGTCTGGGTGGGCTTCATTGCTTTGTTCGGAACTGCCGTACAGACAGCAGTCGTGATGGTCATCTATCTGGAAGAGGCCGTAGCGCGCAAACGCTCTGAGGTCGGCCAGCTAACGCGCGCTTCGCTAATGGAAGCGGTCACTGAAGGTGCTCTCCTGCGATTGCGACCAAAGGTCATGACAGTCTCGACGGTGGTGGCCTCATTGCTGCCAATTATGTGGAGCACGAGCGCGGGCGCTGAGGTGATGAAGCCTCTGGCAACGCCGGTACTCGGCGGCATGGTTTCAAGTTTCCTTCACGTTCTGATCGTGACGCCGGTGATCTTCTTTTGGCTTCATGAGCGGCAATTGAAGAAGCAAGGAATAGATTTAGATACAACTCCCGATTTGAGAGGAGACGAGGAAACAAGATGAGACGAATCTCAATGGTTTGGTTATCGTGCGCGCTGTTGTTTAGAAGGGTCAGTTGATTGTGCAATAAACAAAATGTTTTTCCGACGTAACAAGACATCTGTCTTACTGGCCTGCGCGATATCGTTGGTTCTACTGCGACTCGCAGCACTAGCGCTGGGACAGACGGCAACAGCCAGCCAAGAAAAACCTTCACCGGTGGGGCGTTATATTGATCAGACCTCCGGCCGCTCGGCCGACGACGTTGTAGCTTACGCACTAACCCACAATCTGGAACTCCAGGCGGCGCACAAGGAAATTGACGCCGCGAAAGCGATGATCAGGCAGGCACAGCTGCGCGCAAATCCGAAGGTTGATATTGGAGTTTCGCAGAATGTTACTGGCAGCGATCGCAACATCGACGTTGGCGGAATGTTGCCACTGGAACTCGGCGGTCGTCGCTCGGCTCGCATAACCGTTGCCGAGCGAGAAGTCGAGGTACGCGAGCGGCAATTTGCGAATCGCGAACGATTGCTCGCCGCAGAAGTGCGGATGAAGTTCGGCGAGACGCTGGCGCAGTCTCTAAAGCTCTCGCTGACTGACGAGCGGATTGAATCCAGTCAGCAGAGCTTCAATCTTGTCGCAGCCCGAGTAAGTGAAGGCGCGACACCGCCGCTCGAACAGAACATGGTTCTGGTCGAACTCAATCGTCTCCGCTCGCAGCGGGAGAGCGTCGAAAGCAAACTGGAGACACTGATACTGGAGTTGAGGAATCTGATCGGCATGCCACCTGAGGAACCGCTGAGGTTGCGCGGCGACTTCAATCACCTGGTCGACCAACTCCCACCCATCGTTGACGCTACTAACCGAGCACTACGTGAACGGCCTGATCTGCTTGCCGCTCGCGCCATTGAAAGCTGGGCAGACGCCCGCATCGAACAAGCGCGTGCTGAAGGGCGTCTTGATGCGAGTCTCTCGGCTGGATACGAACACATGACCTTTGGGTTTCCCGTGCGCGGCGTTGATGATTCTGGCAGATTGCAGCCGATCCAGGGCGGATTTAACTATCTCAAGTTTGGTGTTTCACTTGATCTGCCTGTACGCAACAAGAATCAGGGAGCGGTCGAAGCCGCCGTAGCTGAGTTTGAGGCCGCTAAGCGACGACGAGAGTTCGCAGAGCTATTGGTGAGGCACGAAGTGGCGTCTGCTTACGCGCAGTACGAACGATCAGTGCGGGCGATAGAAATCTTTCGCGTGGGTGTGAATGAGCAGGCAAAAGCAAATCTCGATGTTGTACGACAGACCTACGAATTGGGCTCTAAGACCTTACTCGATTATCTGGTCGAGCAGCGCCACTTCATCGAACTGCAAAATGATTTCATTGATGCGCAGCTTGTCGCCTACGACGCGCGTGTGCAAGTTGCGCGGGCGATGGCTTCACCGGAGTTGATAAAGCGATGAACAAGAACAACGGAAGAACGCTTAAAGACAGAGACGAATCATTAGCGTCTCAGGGCGAGGAGGACCAGAATGCAAACTCCTAAGAGTCCAAGAACCGCAGTCGTTGCGGTCGTGGCAATGGTAGCAATTGCGACTGTGGCTGTTCTGGCTGTGTGGCTGTGGCCTGGTAAGACGGGCAACCCGGTTCCAGCCCCTCGATCGGTTTCCTTCGGAGAATCACCTGGTCCACAAGTGGCGACAAGAGGCGAACAGCAACTGATACTTACACCGGAACAATTGCAGCATGCGGGCTTGAAGATCGAAACCGTTGGCGAAAAGCCGTCGAGTGACGCCGTGGGTCAGATGACGACAGGCGTGGTCCAAGCCAACACCTACAAAGAGACTCCAGTCGTGTCTCTGGTGGGTGGAATCGTGCGCACCGTTAAGCCTGAGCTGGGTCAAACCGTGAAGCGCGGACAAACGGTTGCAATTGTCTCCAGCAACGAATTAGCTGACGCTCAGTCACGTTACCTCACAGCGTTGGCCGCACTCGACGAGCATCATCGGCATCACCTGCGCACGATAAAACTTGTTGAGATTGGTGCTGCCAGCCGGGAGGATCTGGAAATGGCGAACACCAAGTTAAGAAACGCTGAATCCGATGTGGCCAATCTGCGCCAGAAGCTCTTGCTACTTGGACTCTCATCGCAAAGGATCGCTTCGCTCAACTCGACTTCTCAAATCAGTTCTGAGGTAAGCGTGCCCGCGCCGTCGTCAGGCACTTTGACAAGCCGCTCAGTTAATCCTGGCGAAGTAATCGAAGCGAACAAAGAACTGATGCGTGTTACCGACTTGTCTAGTGTTTGGGTTGTCGGTCAGGTTTATGAAAAGGACCTGGCGACGATTCGCGTCGGGAGTGGAGCAAATATCACCTCCGATGCTTATCCTGGCCGAATCTTTCGCGGTCGCCTTTCTTATGTCGATCCTAAAGTCGATCCTGCCACGCGAACGGCGCAAGCCCGTATTGAGCTGGCGAATCCAGGACAGATGTTTAAGATTGGCATGTACGTCAACGTCGCCTTCGCCACACTCGGTGCCAGCGAAAAGACGATGCCCATTGTTCCCAAAGACGCCGTGCAGAACATTGCCACGCGGCAAATCGTTTTTGTTGCGAGCGAGAAGCCAAATGAATTCACTCTGCGAGCGGTCCGTCTCGGACCGGAGAACAATGGTTTCTATCCCGTGCTAGAAGGTCTGAGCGTCGGCGAGAGAGTCGTCACCGAAGGAAGCTTCATGTTGCGCGCTGAGTGGCTGAAGTCTCGTCCGAACCAATAAACCAAAGACAATTTATGGTCGTCAGGCATGAACCACGAGGTTCAGAATTCCTTTTTCCAGACCCTGCATGAGATCTAAAAGCGTCGTTGATTGAAGAGCACGGACTGGTGTGTAATAATGCGGTCAAGTCAAATACACATGAAGCGATTCTTATTAACCAGTCTTGCACTAATGCTCGTCATGAGCACCTCGGGGCATGTGTTTGCGGCGGCGTTCTGTCCTCGCGCTTCGGGACATGAATGTTGTTTCGCCGGGACCGCCGGTCACACCCACAGTTCATCCTCCAATCATGAAAGCACGGCTGCACATCACATGCACGTGGATGACATGTCGATGGACGACATGAACATGGACGATATGGCGATGGCCGATGCGTCGACCGATCACACGGCGATGAATCACCTGATGATCGACGCAGCAACCGTTGATGTGTCCATTCCGTTTTCCGCGCCGGCTTCTAGTGAAGCTGCAGCGAGCAAGTTTGACCAACCAGTTCAGCCGTGCGCGCACTGTGTGGGTCATTCGGGTATAGCTAACGCCCCTGTCTCGTTTCTAAGTGTGCCGGATCAGTCCGGAAAAGAGATTGGTTCAGTTCTATTGCCAGTATCAGGATTTCTTGTTCGTCCTAACGTAACACTTGCGCAGATCGGACTGCCAAGGGAACATGCGCCACCCGGCACAAGTGCGCCTCGACATATTCTCATTAGCGTTTTTCTGATCTAGTCCCCTCCACGGCGTTTCAGATCGTTATGACTGAAACGCGTCCGCTCGTTTCTACTAAAACAGCCAAATCTATTATTTCTGCCGAAGAGGACTTTCGGTCAAAGACTTCTTTGGCGCGGAAGAGTTTTCAAGAGGGATTTATGAAGAACGTAAACGCGATCAATTTTCGTTTGAGCGTAAAGATATGGTCGCTTGTTTTTGCGAGCTTTTTATTAGTCGCCGAGTTACCTGTCCTGGCACAACACGATATGTCCAACATGCCGGGGATGAGCAAGTCAAAGCCGAAACCTAAGTCAAAGGCGAAGAAAGAGGTAGCCCGAAAGAAACATGACATGAGCAACATGCCGGGGATGAAGATGCCTAGGACACCTCGACGCAAGCCAGGCGGGCGCAATAGGAAAGCACCGACAAAAAAGAGTCCGGCAAACAAAACCGACATGAGCAATATGCCGGGGATGAAGATGCCTGCTAAGCCTTCATCGTCGCCAAAACAATCGCCGGCACCCCAGTCTTCTCCAGGGCAAATGCCGATGAACATGCCCAGCATGCAGATGCCACGGGCGTCACCTTCGGCCTCGCCGCAGACCCAGATGAACATGCCCAGCATGCAGATGCCACAGGCGTCACCTTCGGCCTCGCCGCAGACCCAGATGAACATGCCCGGCATGCAAATGCCACAGGCGTCTCCTTCGGCCTCGCCGCAGACTCAGATGAACATGCCCGGCATGCAGATGCCGACGGCCAGTCCTTCACCGAGTGGAACGAGCGGAATGAAAGGCATGGAGAATATGCCTGGAATGAATTCAATGAACACGGGTCCGCTCCTGGTGATGTCTGGAAACAGCATGGGTGTTCGAATTGGAACCAGTGTATCGAACGTCATAGATCTCGGACAGATGGGCTCTGGAACGTCCTGGCAGCCAACTACGTCGCCCATGTACATGATGGACAAGATCACGGGCAAATGGCTGTTGATGGCCCACTTCAACTTAGTCGTTGGCCTTAACTCTCAAGGTGGACCGCGCGGAGTCACGAAGTTCGAATCCGCGAACTGGTTTATGCCGATTGCATTCCGGCGCGTAGGACCCGGCACGCTTCAACTTCGCGGTATGTTCAGTCTTGAGCCTTTCACGTTTGCGCCCGGCGGTTCGCCGCTACTTTTCCAAACCGGCGAGACCTATAAAGGCCAACCCATCATCGATAGACAACATCCCCACGATCTCTTCATGGAATTGTCTGCGCAGTACACATTGGCTCTCGGAGAGCACGGCACATGGTTTACCTACTTTGGCTATCCCGGTGAACCGGCGCTCGGGCCGCCTGCATTCATGCACAGAGCTTCGGCTGCTGAAAATCCTTCCGCAACGCTCGCGCATCACTTGCAGGACTCGACGCACATCAGTTTTGGTGTCTTCACCACGGGTTTCACCTATCGTGGCTTCAAGCTGGAGGGAAGTGTATTTAACGGGCACGAACCGGATGAGAACCGCTACGACTTTGACGCTAACCGCTGGAATTCGCGGTCCGCACGTTTGAGTTATGAGCCAAACAACAACTGGTCAATGCAGGTATCCTACGGCTTTCTGCGCAGTCCTGAAGCATCTGAGCCGACGACTGACATTCGCCGGGTAACCACTTCAGTGCAGTACAACAAGCCGCTAAAACGAGGCAATTGGGCGTCGGCTTTTATCTGGGGACGTAATCACACAAGCAGTCCGGGTGAAGTGCACAACCTGAACGGCTACACCCTT
>Ga0209648_10005946_pt1 | contig 10484 bp, 12 predicted proteins | sample GraSoi2013_115cm_FD_185830 | JGI IMG/M metagenome (GOLD analysis project Ga0209648, IMG submission 185830) | Grasslands soil microbial communities from the Angelo Coastal Reserve, California, USA - Sample 9_17_2013_115cm (SPAdes) (version 2) | ecosystem: Environmental > Terrestrial > Soil >...
TGGGACCATCGGCTCGAGTTCCGGCTGCAGCTCTCCTTTCCAGAGATGTACTTCACATCGGTGCAGGTCGATCCGATGTGTCCCTGCCTGATCGATACTACTTCGGACACAATGTTGGTATTTCGCCCGGCGGAGCGACAGGACGAGTGGCTCGTCGAGATCAAAGGGCAAGAGCAGCTGTGGAAAAGGGTAGCGCAAGTCTATGGATGGTGGGTCGATACCGGAGGTGCTGATCTCGATGCGTATCGCCTGGAGATAGATGCGTTGGGCAAACAGCGTGTCATGCTTGCAAGCAAAGACGGAGGGTATGAGCGTACCTGGATGCTACCGTAGAGAACGTATCCCATTTCGGCTCACTCAACCCGCTATCCGTCTATCCTGTCCTCTGGCACTGGAGGAATCCCCAGCTTGGCTGGCTCTTCAGCGAGGCGTCGTTGTTGTGAAGTATGCTCCTGCGGTCGCTGTAGTTGCTTTTCTATCGCTCGTTTAGTGACTTGGGAATTTCGATCGATTTAAAGCAGACTGCCTCTGTTCTCCGCATGCTGTAAAGCCCCCGCGATGCGCAACGAGTTTGAGAGTATACGCAACTTTCTGCTGTGATACAATGCAGGATCAGCCACTATCATCGCAGAAGAGAACACAGGAGTTGCTGATGCGTCTGGCCATCCTCTCAGATATTCACGGGAATCCACTCGCCCTGGATGCTGTTCTGGCCGATATTCAGAGCCAGGGCGAGGTTGATGCGTACTGGGTGCTCGGTGATTTTGCCGCTCTTGGCTACGATCCGGTGACCCCGCTTGAAAAAGTGACGGCCCTCTCTCATGCCAGTTTCACCCGTGGCAATACGGATCGCTATGTGGTGACGGGGGATCTCCCGGTGCAGCCGGAGAAAGCACTGCAAGATCCCGCTCTGCTGCCAGAGGTCATCGAGGCGGTCAGAAGCTTCTCCTGGACCAGGGGCTATCTCAGCGCTGCGGGCTGGCTGGACTGGCTCATGAACTTGCCGCTGGAGGGTCGTTTGACCTTACCTGATGGCACGCGCTTACTCGGCGTCCATGCTTCTCCAGGCAGAGACGACGGACCGGGTATCCAGCCTAAGCACAGCGATGACAACCTGCAGCAACGACTGGCTGGCTGCGAGGCGGACCTGGTCATGGTAGGGCATACCCATGTTCCGCTCGATCGTCAGGTGGGCAGGATCCATGTCATCAATCTGGGCAGCATCAGCAATCCGGTCACGTTGGGCCTGCAGGCGACCTATGTGCTGCTTGATGCCGACGAGCATGGCTACCGCAACCAGTTGCGGCGCGTGGATTACGACCGCGAGGCAGTCATCAAAGCCATCGAGCACTCACGTCATCTCACCCCCTCCTTGCTGATCGGGTTCATGCGCGGGGAACGAGTTCCCTCATCCGATCCGGGTTTCTTCCAGGCCGGCAGACGTGCTAAGAACCAGAAGGAGCAATAAGCGAGAGCAGACCAAAGCAGCAGGAGATAAAGGCTGGGATACTCACCAACTTTGCCACTTCTCAGCTTGAGAAGACCATCTCGTTGCGCATCGCGGGGGCATATATCTTACCAGGGAGTCACGTTATTCGGGCCGCTTGTTGCGCAGGTAGAATGCAACGAATGGAACGGATAGTAAAAGAGAGCAAGCGTCCATCGGGAAGACGGGGAGAAGCCTGGTTGACCCGTGTATAGAGGAGCTCCAGATCGCGGTTGAGTACGCGATCATTGAAAGGACACAGTTCGACCCGGATGGTGGTGGCATCATGCGTGATCGTGCCGGGGAGTAGAAAGAATGGGAGCAAACGTCGCCACGTTGCATGAGCATAGGAGGGAGGAAAGTACTGGTCACGAATCCATGTAGGTTTCAACGGAAGCGCGAACGCGAAATGAGCTTAAATCGGCAGGATCAGGCTGTACTAAGCGCGAAAAAGTTCAACGTAAACGCGAAAAAAGTACATATAAACACTGCAATCCTTGCTCATTTCGCGCTTCCGTTGAAACTTACAACCTACATGGCCAGGTTTGCTAGTGCCACCTTGCAGATGGTCATGATCTGATCTTTGCGGTTATCCAGTTCATGCATCACCCGCTCACTCGCCGCCAGATCTTCCAGGGCACGTAAGAGTTCCCGTTGCTCGCGACAATAGCGTTCATGCTTGCTACTCTCCTGATGGCTTTTCTCCTGGACCCGATACACACGCTGCCGCAACGGCTCCAACTGGTCATCCACTTCGGCTTTCAACTTCTTGCGCTCAGCACGATACGTCCCCTCCGTGACCCCTTGCGCTTCCAACGCCTGCAACCTGTCATTGAGGGCGCGATACACCGCTTCTGCCTGCTCTTTGGCCTGTTTCTACAATTTCGTGGCCAGTCTCCTGGCCCGATGGGCTTTCTCACTGGCCGCCGAACCCTCGCGTTGGACATTTGCCCGCCGCTTCTCCAACGCTACCCGTTTTTTGGCCACCTCCGAATTCTCCACCGGCGTCTTCGCAAAACCGTGGTTGATGTCCAACCCTGGAGGCAGAAGCCAGTCCTTGATCATATTCTCTTGCGCAGGAAAGCTCCGGATGTAGGTCTGGGCCAGGTGGAGCGCATCGATCTCTTCAGCTGTGGTTACAATGGGTATGAGCTTCGGCTCGGTTGGCGGTGCCGGGGCAGGAGTCGCCTGCCATCCGATCTATCCACCACGCGACCTCTTCGTGCCGGATATCTGCCCACCAGCAACGAGGAAGCGCCTCGTCTCTTGGCGGACAAAGCACCGATTTGCGCAAGTCACGGATCAAAGCGACCGACAAGAGGAGAGGCTCGTCCTGGCGAAGAGGCACGAGGAAACCAAAACTGCGCAGGAGCGACTTCACGCACGATCGTGCCCTGGCGATCCACGGTGAGTGGCACGAACGGACCGACGTTGAGAAAGTCATCCAGTCTGCTCTATTGGTTTGTCTTGAGAATGGTCGTCATGGTGCGGTCCTCGGTGCTCAGTTGGGAAAGGCGCGTCTGGCCGAGCAGATGCCGACCTGGCCGAACAAGTGAAGACCGTTTTCCAGGCCAATCGCCGTGTGTATGGCAGCCCGCGGATTCATGCGGAACAGCACGCGCAGGGCATTCATTGTGCGCGAGATGCGCGTGGCTCGCCTCATGCGAGAACAGGGACTTTTTGCACAACGCCCACGCCATCGCACGGTCACCACACACAGTGAACCAGATGCACTGGTGGCTCCCAACCTGCTGCAGCGGGACGAGAGCCACCGATCAGCCCAACATCAAATGGGTGGCCGATACGACCTACATGTGGACGCGCGATCGGGTGATTATACGTGGCGGTGGTGCTTGATTTGTTTTCACGAATGGTGGTAGGATGGTCCATGGCAGCCATTGTAGTCTGCGACGCTGGTCACCCAAGCGCTACGCATAGCAGTCGCTCGTCGTCGCCCACAGGCCGGGTTACTCCATCACACGGATCGTGGGAGTACCTACACGAGTGAAAGCTATCAAGCCCTCTTGCGGCAGGAAGGCATGGTAGTCAGCATGAGTCGGACTGCTGATTGTTACGAGCATGCGGCCATGGAAAGCTTCTTTCATCGTTTCAAGGGCGAATGCCTTGATGGCCAGTCATTTCAGGCACGAGCGCAGGCTAGGAGCAGCACCTTTGATTACATCGCATCCGGAGACATTCGACTCTCCACTCCATGAGTCCGCTTGCCTACAAACAATTGATGTGTTCATCCCCAGGTTTGGGGCCTCCACAAATTCAGGTGAAGATCAGGCCAATCTAGATGAAAGCCTGTCATGAGTAGAGGAGAAGACTGGATAGGAGCAAAGAGGCAGTTGGCACAATCTTTCTGAGAACCGCTTTAGAAAAACGAGAAATAGATGTTAGCTAACTTCACCAGGGCGCTCAAGGATCATTGGAGAAATCTTGTTAATGGGTTCTGGTTTGTCCCCGGACTCATCTCTCTCCTTGGACCGCTCCTTGCTCTCTTCTTTCTAACCCTTGACCATCATGTTGGTCGAGCAGTGAATCTCTTTATCTTTAGTGGTGGCGCTGCGGAGGCCAGTACCATTCTCTCTACGCTTGCAGGCTCGCTCATTACCGTCGTCGGTCTGACCTTTTCGATCACTATTGTCGTGCTGCAGTTGGTCTCCAGCCAGTATACCCCGCGTGCCCTGCGTGGTTTTCTGCAAGACCGCCTTACCCAAGTTGTGGCCGGGGGCTTCGCTGCTATCTCGGCCTATTGCCTGATCGTGCTCACGACCATCCAAGATTCTTCCTCCCCTGATCAGAGCTTTCTTCCGGCTATGAGTATCACCGTCGCTATGGGTCTTGGTTTCCTCGGGCTTGTGCTCCTCCTCATGTTTATTCATCATGCTGGCTCTGCGATTCAGGTGGCGCATATTACGGCACATATTGCCATGCAGACGATGCAGGCCATTGATCTGCAATCTCAAGGATGGATGAGCGAACTGCTTGAGGAGGAAATATCCCCTCTCATCCTGACCCGGCATATAGAGGAAGTTCCAGCCCGTCTTCGTGCGACTCATCCAGGCTATGTCCAAAGAATAGCGTTTTCCCATCTTGTCAAGGTTCTACAACGTCCGGGACTCTGCCTCCATCTGCTCGTCTGCCCAGGTGACTTTGTGACAGAGGAAACGGTTATTGCAGAGGTTTGGCCTGCGGAAGCGGCTGACGAGGGGTGTAGAAGAGCCATCCTTCACAGCGTCTATATTGAGCGCGAGCGAGATGTCACTCAGGATGTCCGATTTGGGGTTCGGCAACTTGCCGACATTGCACTGCGTGCCCTCTCTCCTGCGGTGAATGATCCAACGACGGGAGTCCTTTGTATCCAGTACTTGCAAGCTGTGTTTGAGCATTATGTTCGTCGCCAACCACAGCCAGGCATTTTCCATCTCACCAACGGAGCCAGTATCCTGGAGATCCGTCAACCAGCGTTTCAAGAGTATCTTGAGGTGTTTCTGGAGATTGGTCACTATGCGGGAGGAAATACGCGCGTTAACAATGCGCTTCTTACGGCTCTTCAAAAGATCATGGAGGCTGCCGAACTTCTCAACATTCAGGCGTATCTAGACCTTCTCACAGAGATGACGTCTACTCTGGCATCGAAGAGCTTGATAGATTTTTCGTAGCAGGCGGACCCTTGTGTGGGCTACTTGGGATATCCGTTCTAAAATAAGAGGGGGAAGAGCAAGGTGGAAAACCTTGCTCGTTCTGTGGATAAAGAGGAAAAGACAGAGATAGAGCTTCTCATAAGAGCATATGTATGAGAACGGATATCCCAAGTAGCCCACACAAGGGTTAAAACGCCAGTTCTGTTTGCGTTGGCAGAACGCGCATGCTATACTCTCAATAAGAACGCTATGTATGCTGAAGAAGGAGCACCGGGAAGTCTGGTCGGTCAAGGGTGTCGCGCGTACGTCTCATCACAAGAAACGTGCGTCGGACATCAGGCCACCCGATGGGCCCGGTGCTTTTCTTATGCGCAAGAGCGACAACACTAGTGTTTCAGAAAGCGAGGGGATCATGAAAGTTCTTCGATTGCTTGCACCATCGATAAGCGCACTGTTCGGTCTCTACTGTGTGATGTGGGGGCTTCTCGCTTCATCCTCGTCGACATCACTGCGCCTCGGCGGTGCTTTCTTGGGAGTCCTTTTCCTGCTCCTGGCTTTCGTCTATGTTCGCGTTCTCCTCCCACGTGAAGAAAGGGAGCTCAGCGGTTCTTGATCGTTCAAGCGGAAGATGGACCGCATTCCTCCCTGATGAATCCTGAAGGAGGCGGTGCCTTTTCCTCAAGAGAGGAGCTGATCAGCCATGCTTCCTCAAGATGAGCAAACGCTGCTCGCTGTTGCCCAATGGATCGCCATCCATAGAAACAGGCGGCAGACGATTCGAGCACTGGCAGGAACGGAAGAGCATTACCTGCGCGTGGTTCGAGAACTGGATCGGGTGGAGCAGCAGTGTTCCCAGGCGCGTACCTTGCACGCAGAGGCAACGTTAACGCTGCTGGAGTGGTTGGAAACACTCAACTATTTTCACTGGCAGTGTGCCTATTGTCAGGCGAAGCCATTCCAGATCTTGAGCCACTACCTTCCCTTACCAGGTGCAGGAACGACTGCGGACAATTGTGTTCCCGCCTGTCGTCGCTGTGGAGTCGCTCATAAGCCGGAGAACGAGCGGGTCCGCAGCTATCTTGCGCACGTCAAGGCCCGTCGGGAAAGCAGCATGCGAAATGCAGCCAACCTCGCGACCGAAGCTGGGGTATACGCACGCTAGGAACAAAAAGTGGGAAGAGGAACCTAGCCCAGAAGGGCTAGAAGAAGTGGAAAAGAAGCTTTCGGTTCCTACCAGCCGCAAACCCTATCAACAGCGAGCTGGCATTGATGGAACTCACTCCTGGGCAATACGTATCTGCAACCTGCGTCAGGCACGCTATCGCGGCCTTGCCAAAACCAGTACAACAGAATACCCCGCTGGGGTTAACAGCACTACCCATCGATACTGTTGAGGTCACTGACCCGACCCATCCTCTCTACGGCCTCAGCTTTCCGCTCATTGGTATCACGGTCAAACAACGGCTTGGCCGCGTCTGTTTGGTGTGGCTGCACCCAGGCATAGAGCGAGCGATCCCGGTGAGTGCGACGAACCTTGCCGGTGAAGACCGAGTGCCTTCTTCGTGTCGGCTCTCCATTGCTGGACTGCAGACGCTGCTGCATGTGCTATCCTCTCTGGTATGTCCCTGCCAGGAGGATGCTCATGAACCACTCGAAAGCTCACCGCTCAGCACTGCCACCCATTCGTCAACTTCCCTTGCCGTTTCCGGACGCCGAAGGGTTCTTGGACACATTGATATTGGTGGCGAAATCCGGTAAGGCTCCCCATTTGATAAAATAAAGGAATATTGATAGTATCATATGCAGAGCAGGAGGCCCGCCATGTCCATGAAACCGCAAGCGATCCCTGATATCCCAGCGGAAACGGTTCGAGTCGTACGTGCAGTCTTTCCAAAGGGAAATATCTATATCCATCTTCGCGACACTCTCGGAGCCATCTACCAGGATGAGCTTTTTGCCGATTTGTATCCAGATCGCGGACAACCAGCCTATGCGCCCTGGCGTCTGGCCCTGGTCACGGTCTTCCAATTCATGGAGAATCTAACTGATCGTCAAGCCGCCGATGCCGCGCGCAGTCGGCTGGATTGGAAGTATGCTCTCAGTTTGGAGTTGACTGATCCGGGATTTGATCACACCGTCTAAAGTCGCGTTTCGGACTCGCCTGGTGGCTCTGACCGCCGAAGAACGCTTCTTGGAGGCGGTGTTAGATCTTTGCAAACAACGAGGCTGGCTCAAAGCGCGCGGGCGTCAGCGGACCGATTCGACACATGTGTTGGCGAAAATTCGTGCGCTCAATCGAACAGAATGTGTGGTGGAAACGCTGCGCCACGCCCTCAATGTTCTGGCCGTTGTCGCTCCGGACTGGTTACGAAGCCAGGCGCAACCAGACTGGCTGGAGCGCTATGGACCCCGTGCCAGTGAATATCGTTTTCCCTCTGGAGAAGACAAACGTCAACAGTTCATCCACCAGGTGGGCCAGGATGGCTGGGGACTGCTCTCAGCCATCACGGCAGATCCTCAAAGCCACTGGATGCTATCTATCCCAGCGATTGATACGTTACAGCGGATCTGGAAACAAGACTACTTGCCTCTCGAAGAGGGAGGAACCTGGATTGCCGACGAGGATCGGCTAGAGGCAGCCAGATTATTCTATTCGCCTTACGACCTGGATGCATCAGCAGCAAAGAAACGATCAACCTATTGGATTGGTTATAAAGTGCATCTCACGGAAACCTGTGATGAAGACCTGCCACGGCTTATTACACATGTTGCCACCGCTATCGGTCCCATTCCAGATAGAGAGGCTCTTCCAGCTATTCATGCTACCTTACAGCAACAGGAACTCCTTCCTGAGCAGCACCTGGTCGATGCCGGATACGTCGACGCCGAAGCGCTGGTGGCTAGTCAGACCACGTATCAAATAGATCTGGTGGGTCCAACAGCTCAGGATCATCGATGGCAAGCACGAGAGCAGAATGGCTATGCCTTAACCGATTTCTCGATTGACTGGGAGCACGAGCAAGCCCGTTGTCCGCAAGGGCAGACCAGTAGCAGCTGGACACCAACCAGAACGCGCAATCAGGATGTCATCAAAATCAAGTTTGGCTCTGCCACCTGTGGAGCCTGTCCCGTGCGCGCTCAGTGTACCCAGTCAAGACAGCGAACCCTCACGGTTCGGCGGCGTGACGCGCATTTTGCCTTAGAGGCGGCTCGCCAACGAGAGCAGACCGAGGAGTTTACTGAGTTGTATGCCGGGCGAGCAGGCATCGAAGGCGTCCATGCCCAAGGAGTTCGTCGGATGGGGTTACGTCGTTCACGGTATGTTGGGGAACCACGCACACATCTACAACTTGTGGCGACTGCGGCTGCCATCAACGTGTGTCGATTACATGACTGGTTGACAGGCGTTTCCCCGCACCGCACCCCTCTTTCGCATTTTGAGCGTTTTATGAAAAAGATAGCTTGAGGTGCTCGATCGATTTCGCCACCAATATCACATTAAGTGTGCCTGCTTGCTAGAAATGGAGGCTCAATCTGGTGAGATAGCCTCTTGTTCACCCGTGAGTGTGTTTTCCTACCGATGCTGTTCTGGTCTGAACACTAAAGCTCAGTCTGCTAAGATGACTTCTCGTCTCATCCCTTTTGGCTTTTCTTTTGCTTCCTCCATCTCTTCAGAGGGATTTGTTTGAGCAGACAAGCAGTGTTCCCTAAATCCTGGGAAGCCCACGGGATGCGCAACGAGCTGCACTTTCGGCTAAAGGAGCTTCACAGGCTCGTTCAATGGCTCGTTCAATGCTCGCGCTTTTTACCGGCAAGGGATCAGAAATATCTCTGCCTTATGGAAGCAGGGGAGTCAGGAAGGATCCTTTCAAGTCAGACTACTGATGAGTTAAAGCTCGTTGCGCATCCCGTGGGATTACGCTGATGATACTGATTACGTTCATGAGAGTGTTTCATCAAACAGGTCCCAGACACATAAACCTGATACTCCACCGGCAGGTACTTCTTTACAGCACCCATCAGCTCCAGAAGATCTGCTCACTGAGAGAGAAAACGTGCAAGGCGCTCAAGATCTTCGAGATGTTGCCGTCATCAGCGTAATCAAGCGTCATCAGTGTAATCAACGTAATTAATCTGAACGCTCATGTCCATAGACGACGCTACAGGTTGAGCGTAGCGAAGGCGACAGTGCTCGTCATCCCAACGTTGCGTCTCCTGGAAAAGCGAGGGCAGGTCCTTGTGCCCCAAGCAAGCAGCGTTATCCCCATCACCCACATACGCGATGGGTCTGCTTTGATCCATCTGGTCAAGCCTGGTGCGACCAGATGGACTGCTGGCATTGCTACCGGCTCACGAAGATTGGTCAGGCACTGGACTATCGACACCTGTGTTGCCTTCTTGGTCCATCCGTTCACAACACGTGCTTTTTCAAAGCAATCTTTCCGCCCACCGTTCGTTCTGCCCATTCTTAGGGCGTGCTACTGAAAGAGCGAATCGAGAGGAACGCTTTTCTTCTGCTTGCTTCTTTGTTCCGAAAAGGGCCCATGCACACATAGCAGATGCACGAATACGTTGCTGAACAGTGTTCGTTGATGGAAACGACGCACAGAGACGTGTTTGCAGGCTTTCCGACGCTCTTTGACTCGCCGGATGAACCCCTCCAGGTGGTCAGGTTTGAAGCATCAGGATGAGCTACCGAGGAGATGATGCGTTGTACCATCGACTTCGCGGTACCCTGTCTGTTTGCTGATCGGTCGTCGGCACCTGGTACCAGATCGCGGCAAGGGGCCCCTGCTCTGCCAACCGCGTAGCGGTGGTGGTAGCGATAGCGAGTGCGGGTGTATCTCTCAGCAAGACCGATGCGATGCGTGCGATCCGCATTTCTTGTGCCTTGGCTGGGGCCACCACCAGCAGCAGCGGCAGTCCCCCTTGTTCCCTGTACCACTCACGTGAGGCCGCATAGTGCGCATACGTGCTGAACTTGGTTACCAGATCCCGCGTGCCCATCGTCGCCCGATCCCATTCTAGCCAGAAACGTACCCGTTGCTCGCCCGCCTGATAGTCACCCATGGCATCTGGCCGGAGGTTATGCCAGCGGTCATGATCGCGGTAGCGTCGCTCGCATAGCAGCCCTGTTTCCCACCAGAGGAGTCGATGCTCACGTCCCAGCGCTCGCTCTTGCCTGGCAGCCCGGCATAAGGAGGCGAAGAAACTGTAGACGCCGACGGTGTGCTCCAGGTGGCGGAGCAGAACATCCAGGCCCCGTTGCACCAGGGTCACCTCTTCATCATCTCCCGTTGGCTCAGCAGACGTAGCGATGCTTTGCATGCTGACGTGATGCATTGCCG
>Ga0209648_10005948_pt1 | contig 10482 bp, 8 predicted proteins | sample GraSoi2013_115cm_FD_185830 | JGI IMG/M metagenome (GOLD analysis project Ga0209648, IMG submission 185830) | Grasslands soil microbial communities from the Angelo Coastal Reserve, California, USA - Sample 9_17_2013_115cm (SPAdes) (version 2) | ecosystem: Environmental > Terrestrial > Soil >...
TGGCGGCCTTGACGTTACCTGCATCGACCTCCGGATTTCTGGCCGCGCCGTCGCCGGCTCGTTCCTGCCCGACCTCGTGGGCGTTCTTGCCGGCGCGTTTGCGGCCAGCCTGCTCATGGTCTTTGCAATGCTCGGCTTTGCCGTCCTGCATGCGATCACGCGCGGGATCAGTGGTCGCGCGCTCGTGCTCGCGGCGGTCTATGCCGCGGCGGTCGTGCTCGGCTGGCCGGTTCTGGCGATGTCCATCCTGGGGCTCGCCGAGGCTGCTTTCAACATTCGCGGTCGCGTTGCACGAAGGCGCGGGCCGCCGAGTTTGCGAACCTGATGAATGCCGATGCTCAATAGATGGAGAGACAGTCATGGAAGTAATCCTGCTTGAGCGCGTCGCCAAGCTCGGCCAAATGGGCGACGTCGTACGCGTCAAGGACGGCTTCGCGCGCAACTATCTCTTGCCCCAGGGCAAAGCGCTGCGCGCGACCAAGGACAACCGCACGCGCTTCGAGAAGATGAAAGTCGAGCTCGAAGCGCGCAACCTCGAGCAAAAAGGGGAAGCGGAAAAGATCGCTCAGAAGCTCGACGGTCAGAGCTTCACGGTGCTGCGCCAGGCGGCCGAGGGCGGCCAGCTTTATGGCTCGGTCTCTCCCCGCGACCTGGCCCTGCTGGTCACGGAAAGGGGCTTTGCTATCAGTCGCGCTCAGGTCGCGCTTAACGCGCCGATCAAGACGATCGGGTTGCACAAGGTGCCTGTTTCGCTGCACCCCGAAGTCGAGGTGACAATCAACGTCAGCGTCGCGCGCAACGCAGACGAGGCTCAACGGCTCGCCCGCGGCGAGGACATCACCGTCGTCCGCGAGGAAGGCGAGGAAGCCGCCGAGGCGGCCGTAGCGGCAGCGGAGGCCTTCTTCGAGCCGGAGGTAGTCGAGGCGCGCCGAACGCATGAGGCCGCCGATGAGACCTCGCCAGCGGACGCGGAAGCGGAGAAAAAATAGCGTCCTTGTGTTGACGCGGTTTGCGCAGCGCATGCGGCCAACGGGTGACGATCTCGCAACCGCGTCGGCGCGAGTCGCGCAGACAGGTTTCGCGATTGCCGCTTGTCTGAAACCACAGGGGGCGAACCGGAGGCGAGTTCTACGGACGTCGCCGTCTTGGCGCTATTCCTCGAAGGCTTCGATGCCGCTCTGCCGCGGCGGTGCTGCCACGGCGGCTTGCGGCGGACCGGTCTCGGCAGCAGCGCCTCCCGGCGCAGCAGCAATCGGCAGATTGCCCGCTTCCACACTCTCGGAGGGAAGCCGAGGCCGAATCGCGCTGGCGGTGGCCGCGCCTGGCGACGGCTGACCCTGCTCGGGCGTCCGACGGCCGTTGCCTTGGTCGGCCCCCGGCGAAGCCGCCTGGCCCGCACCCAGCGTGGGGGGCCGCCGCTGTTGGACCGCCCGCGCATCGCTCCCGACCGAGGCCAGGTAAGCGGCCATTGCCGCCGCTTCCCGGCCGCCGGTGGTATAATGTTCCCGCAGGAAAGCCGCGCTCGTTGGCCTAACTTCCCGCGGACTGCGGTGGCACGCGCTGCAGGTATCGGCGAAAATTTGCGCGGCCGACTTGCCGGCGTCGAGATTCGATTGGGCCTGCGCCGGCGCATCCGCCGCCACGGCGGCAGCGGCGATGACCCACGGCACGACTCGAGCAACCCTCGCCATGATCAATCCTCCATCACAGCCGACGCTGAGGCGACTTTTTGCTTCGAATTTTTGGCCAAAAGAGGATGCGACCTGTCTGCCACCAGTTGGCCTGTATTTCATTCCTAACCTCTTGCAACTTAAGCCATTGCGGCGGCCAAGAGACTTTGTTTTAATTCTCCCCTCCGGAGGAAGTGCCGGTTGCAATCGGCCGCGGCGCGATCTGCTCACACGACGAGCGCGGACGTCGATTGTGGCACGGCGCGGCTAGTCGACGCGGTGGGAGGCGGCCGATGGATCGGTTGCTTCGGGCGGAATTGGGAAGGTTGATCCGCGCAGGGAATCTCCGGGTCAGGACCGCGGCCGGCTCAAGCTTTACCTTCGGCGACGGGACCGGCACGCCGGCGGCGATCCGCTTCACCACGCGAGCAGCCGAGCGCGGCGTCCTCCTCGATCCCGCGTTGAGGTTTGGTGAAGCCTATATGGACGGCAGCATCGTCGTCGAAGAGGGCTCGATCGCCGATGTCCTTGCCATCGTGCTCGGTCAGCCCCGCGAGGGCGGACTGCCGGCGTGGGCGCGGTTGCGACGGCTCGTCCGCTACCTCCATCGCCGCGTCAAACAATTTAATCCGCGCCCGCGAGCGCGGCGCAACGCGGCGCATCACTACGATCTCGACGGCCAGCTTTACGCGCTGTTTCTTGATGCCGACCGGCAATACAGCTGCGCCTATTTCGAGAGCGGCGAACAATCGCTCGACGACGCCCAGCTTGCAAAGAAGCGTCACCTGGCGGCGAAGCTTTTGCTCCCGCCGCATCGGCGCGTGCTCGATATCGGCTGCGGTTGGGGCGGGCTCGCACTCTATCTCGCGGAGCTTTGCGGCGCGCGCGTCACCGGCATCACGCTGTCGGAGCGGCAGCTTGCACTTGCACGCGTGCGCGCGGCCGAGAAGGGACTCTCCGACAAGGCCGAGTTTCGCCTACAGGACTATCGCGACGTGCCGGAAAAATTCGATCGCATCGTCTCGGTCGGCATGTTCGAGCATGTCGGCGTCGGCTTTTACGACGCTTTCTTTCGCAAATGCCACGCTCTGCTCGACGACGACGGCGTGATGCTGCTGCATTCGATCGGACGATCGGAAGGTCCCAACATCACCAATCCTTGGATCGCGAAGTACATCTTTCCCGGCGGCTACATTCCGGCGCTGTCCGAGGTGCTGCCCGCGGTCGAGCGCGCGGGCCTGCTGGTCACCGACATTGAAATCCTGCGCCTGCACTATGCCGAGACGCTCAAGGCTTGGCGCGAACGCTTCCTCGCCTATCGCGAACAGGTCGAACGGCTCTACGACGCGCGCTTCACACGCATGTGGGAGTTCTATCTGGCGGCGTCGGAGATGGCGTTTCGCGAGCAAGCAATGATGGTTTTCCAGCTGCAATTGACCAAGCGGCAAGGAATCGTGCCGATGACCCGCGATTACATCGGCCGCGAGGAGGCGCGGTTACGCGCACTCGAAGGCGGCGGCCGGCCGCAATTGCGGCTGGCAGGGGAGTGATTCTGCCCTCGCCCATCATAGTTCAGCATCGTCAAGACTTCTGCTGCGGGCTATCAAAAAGCAATTTTCACCCGGTGATGAGCGGGGAAATTCACCAACGGACATTCCCTAGCGACTCATTGCGCGTGCTAGCTTGTGGTCCTTCCCTGTCGCCGTGCGTAGTTCCGCACCAGTTGAGTGGGTGCCGTGCCTCGATACTGTCACAAAATCAAAACACTGGAATGTCATGGCTGTCGAATCAATATCGCGCAAGCCAGCGGAACAGTCGGCGCCACCCTACCGCGCCGCACCGCACAATATCGAGGCCGAGCAGGCCCTCCTGGGCGCGGTTTTGGTCAATAACGAGGCACTCTATCGCGTCAGCGATTTTCTCGAGCCGCAGCATTTCTTCGAGCCGATTCATCAGCAGATCTACGACATCTCGCGCAGTCTCATTCGCACCGGCAAGCTGGCATCTCCGGTGACGTTGAAGACCTTCCTGCCCGCTGAGACCGACATCGCCGGATTGACGCTTGCCCAGTACCTCGCCCGGCTCGCCGCCGAGGCGACGACCATCATCAACGCGGTGGATTATGGCCGCACAGTCTACGATCTCGCGATCCGGCGCGAGCTGATCAATATCGGCGAGGACATGGTCAACGTCGCCTTCGACGCGCCGGTCGATTTCGCCCCGGGCGATCAGATCGAGGATGCCGAGCGGCGCCTGTATGAGCTCGCGGAGGTCGGCCGCTATGGCGGCGGCTTCCAGAAATTCGAGACCGCGCTCACCACCGCCATCGACATGGCGGCGCGCGCCTATCAGCGCGAGGGAAAGCTTTCGGGGCTGGCAACGGCTCTCAAGGACCTCGATAGCAAGATGGGCGGACTGCAACCGTCCGACCTGATCATCGTCGCGGGCCGCCCCGGCATGGGCAAGACCGCGCTTGCCACCAATATTGCCTACAACGTCGCGCGCGCCTGGCGCGGCGAGGTGCGCGCCGACGGGCATATCGACACCGTGAACGGCGGCATCGCCGGTTTCTTCTCGCTCGAAATGTCGGCCGAGCAACTTGCCACGCGCATCATCGCCGAGCAGAGCGGCATTCCCTCAAGCACGATCAGGCGCGGCGGCATCAACGAGCGGGACTTTGAGAAAATCAAGGACGTGGCGATCGAGCTGCAGCACTTGCCGTTCTTCATCGACGAGACGGGCGGACTGACCGTCGCACAGCTTGCCGCGCGCGCCCGGCGTCTCAAGCGGCAAAAGGGCCTCGACCTCCTCGTTATCGATTACATCCAGCTCCTGCAGGGCTCGACCCGCAGGGCCATGGAAAACCGTGTGCAGGAAGTGACCGAGATCACGACGAGCCTCAAGGCGCTCGCCAAGGAACTCAACGTGCCGATCCTGGCGCTCTCGCAACTGTCGCGCCAGGTCGAGAACCGGGACGACAAACGGCCGCAACTCTCGGACCTGCGCGAGTCGGGCTCGATCGAGCAGGACGCCGACGTGGTTCTTTTCGTGTTCCGTGAAGAATACTACTTGAGCAACAAGGAGCCGCGGCCCGGCACCGACGAGCATACGAAATGGCAGGTGGAGATGGCCAGCGTGCACGGCAAGGCCGAGATCATCATCGGCAAGCAGCGCCACGGGCCGACGGGCACCGTCAATGTCCAATTCGACGCGGCGGTTACTCGCTTCGATAACCTCGCGCGCGACGATCAGATGCCGGAACGGGTCTAGCGGGCCGCAGGCAGATCGCGTCACCGCGCATGTGAAACGCGAGCTTCGCGCTTGCATCCATTTGACCGCGGTCAAGATCGGTCGCCGCTGCTGCCACGCGAGCGCCAAGGACGCGCAGTGTTTTGCTCGCCTGCCCTAGACGGCCGCACCGCGCCTCGCCATAAACTTCAACTATGACCGTCCACGAGCCCGACCTGCGGCCCGCCAATGTGCCGCCCGCCGCTTCCGACCCAACGGAAGCCGGAGGCATCCTCACCATCGACCTTGCCGCCATCGAGGCCAATTGGAAGATGCTGGCGGGCATGACCGTGCCGGTGGAATGCGCCGCGGTGGTCAAGGCCAACGCTTATGGTTGCGGCCTCGAACCGGTCACGCGCACACTATCCCAAGCCGGGTGCAGGACCTTTTTCGTCGCCGATGTCGCCGAAGGACGGCGTGTGCGAGCGCTTGCACCCGAGGCCGTCATCTACGTGCTCAACGGGCTGATGCCGGGCTCGGCGCCGGCATTCGCGGCCGACTATCTGCGGCCGGTGATCAACAGCACGACCGAGCTGGCCGAATGGGATGCCTTCGTCGCCATCAAGAACTGGCGCGGCGGCGCGGCGCTCCACGTCGACACCGGCATGAACCGGCTCGGGATCACGCTGGACGAGGCGGCTGCCGTCGCTCCGCGCCTGCAATCGGAAAATCATGGCTTCACGCTGTTGATGAGTCATCTCGCCTGCGCCGAGATCCCCGATCATCCGATGAATGACCGGCAGATCCGGCTATTTCGCGAAATTCGCCTTCTGTATCGCGGCGTGCCGTCCTCGCTTGCCAATTCCTCGGGCATATTCCTCGGTGGCAGCGCGTATTGCGACCTCGTTCGGCCGGGCGTGGCGCTTTACAGCGTCAACCCGACCCCGGGCAAGAAGAGTCCCATGCGGCCGGTGGTGGACCTCAAGGGCCGGATCATTCAGGTGCGCCCGGTCAACAAGGGCGAAACCGTCGGTTACGGCGCAGCCTTCGCCGCCGCGCGGCCGAGCCGCATCGCCGTCGTGGCAGTCGGTTATGCGGACGGCTTCCTGCGCTCGGCCAGCGCCGCCAGGGGCAAACCCGCAGCCGAGGTCATCGTCGCCGGGAAGCGTTGCCCCATCGCCGGCCGCGTATCGATGGACCTACTGGCCGTCGACGTCACCGATCTTGCCGAGGGCGCCGCGCGCCGCGGCGATCTTGCCACCTTGATCGGCGACGGCATCAGCGTCGACGAGCTCGCCGCCGGCATGGGGACTATTGGTTACGAGGTTCTCACCAATCTCGGACAACGCTACCACCGGGTCTACAAGGGCGACTGATTCGGGGCGCGCGGGCGTCGTGGGCGCTGCGCCATGCGGCTACGCGCCCTTGGGTGCCGCACCCCGGACAGGCACTGAAATGAGCGATATGCGGGCCATGGCTCGTCGCGACACAAACTTCGTCTGCCAGAACTGCGGCGCGGCTTACGGCCGCTGGCAAGGCAAATGCGAGGCCTGTGGCGAATGGAACACCATTTCCGAGGAGAGTTCCGCGCGCCCACAAGGGCCCGGCCGTGCGCCGCGCAAGGGGCGGCCGTTTGCGCTCGAGCCGCTCGCCGGCGCGGGGCGCGACGCGCCGCGGCTCGCGTCGGGGCTCGCCGAATTCGATCGCGTCACCGGCGGCGGCTTTGTGCGCGGCTCGGTACTGCTCCTCGGCGGCGATCCCGGCATCGGCAAATCGACGCTGCTGATCCAGGTCGCGGCCGCGCTGGCCCGCGGCGGACATCGCGCGGCCTACATTTCGGGCGAAGAGGCGGTGGCGCAGGTGCGGCTGCGCGCCGAGCGGCTTGGCCTCGCGGACGCGCAAGTGGAACTGGCCGCCGAGACCTCGCTCGAGGACATCGTGGCGACCCTTGGCGAACACGCGACCCCGCGGCTCGTCATCATCGACTCGATCCAGACGATGTGGACCGACATGGTCGAGGCTGCCCCCGGCACGGTGACGCAGGTGCGCGCGAGCGCGCAGGCGTTGATCCGCTTCGCCAAGCGCTCGGGTGCGGCCGTGATCCTCGTCGGCCACGTCACGAAAGACGGTCAGATCGCCGGGCCGCGGGTGGTCGAACATATGGTCGACGCGGTGCTCTCCTTTGAAGGCGAAGGCTCGCACCAGTTCCGCATCTTGCGCGCGGTCAAGAATCGCTTCGGTCCGACCGACGAGATCGGCGTCTTCGAGATGACGGGAGGTGGGCTGCGCGAGATCGCCAATCCCTCCGAGCTGTTTCTCTCCGAGCGCGATCTCGGCTCACCCGGCACCGCGGTCTTCGCCGGCATCGAAGGTAGCCGGCCGCTCTTGGTTGAAATCCAGGCGCTGGTGGCTCCGACCTCGCTCGGCACGCCGCGGCGCGCGGTGAACGGCTGGGACCAGAACCGGCTGTCGATGGTGCTTGCGGTGCTGGAGGCCCATTGCGGCGTGCGGCTCTCCGGCCACGACGTCTACCTCAATGTCGCGGGCGGATTGCGCATCCAGGAGCCCGCGGCCGACCTCGCCGCCGCCGCCGCGCTCGTCTCTTCGTTCACTGAGGCGCCATTGCCGGCCGATGCCGTGTACTTCGGCGAAATCTCGCTATCGGGCGCGGTGCGGCCGGTGGCACAGGTGGCAACCCGGCTCAAGGAGGCGAAAAAGCTCGGCTTTGCCCGTGCCGTTGTTCCTGAAGGGGCACGCGCCGAAGAGGACAGCGAGCTAGGACTGTCGCTAAAGCCCATGAGCACCCTTGCGAGCCTGGTCGCCGACATCGCCGCACGCAGGACTGGCGACGGACGACGATGGGGCAAGCGAGCCGGCCAACAAGACGGGTGACGGCGCCGCCTCGTCCAGCTATACAGCGGCCGAACTGCCGAGCCCGCTTGGAAGGAGCGTTTCCATCTCCCGGTGGGCCGATAACGGCAGGAATATTAATAAGTTGGGGCGATCCTTCGACCGGGCTTGCCGGCCGGGCGGGAGGTGCGGAGGGTTGGTACAATTTCACTCGCCGATTCGGCCGGCGGCGTCCTGAACGTGCGGAGCCTCCAAGCTCGGTCATGCCCATCACCATCCTCGACGCCATCCTGATCGGCTTTATGTTGGTCTCGGGGCTGCTGGCCATGATCCGCGGCTTCATGCGCGAGATTCTGTCCATCTCCGCGTGGCTTATCGCGGCCGCAGTAGCCTTTTATGCATTTCAGCGCCTGACACCATTGGCAAAGAGTTATTTCGGTAACTGGCCCGATTGGCTTACGGGAGTGGTCGTGGCGGGCGGAGCCTTCTTGGCCACATTGTTAATCGTGACGGTCATTACGACTCGGTTCTCCGACATGGTCCTCGACAGCCGCGTCGGCGCGCTCGACCGCACTCTTGGCTTTCTATTCGGGCTCGCACGTGGACTGTTAATCGTAGCCATCGCCTTCACTTTCGTCGACTGGATGGTACCTCCTCGCAGTCAGCCCACGTGGTTTAGCGGAGCAAAGTCACAAGTCGTCCTCAAAGGGACTGGCGAATGGCTCGAGTCCCTTTTGCCGGAAGATATTGATAAATATCTATCCGCCTTGCTGAAGCGAAAATCGAAGCCCGAAGAGGATGAGTCGACACCAGGTCAGCGATCGGGCCTCGACGCCCCCAACGAGGCCGCCGGATACCGAGCGTCCGACCGGTCCGGCCTGCGGGAATTGACCCGCGACAAGACCCGTTGAACGAGCTTGCGAGAGCGATGAGGAGATGAGCGAGATGACCGAAACTCGAAGCGATGCCGAGCTCGACCTTGACGGCGACCGGCTGCGTGAAGAGTGCGGCGTCTTCGGCATATTCGGCCACCCGGATGCGGCTGCGATCACCGCGCTCGGACTGCACGCTCTCCAGCACCGCGGGCAAGAAGCCGCCGGCATCGTCTCGTTCGACGGCAAGCGCTTCCATTCCGAGCGGCGGCTGGGCCTCGTCGGCGACAATTTCTCCGGCCGCGAGGTGATCGAGCGCCTGCCCGGCGTGTCGGCGATGGGCCACGTGCGCTATTCGACCACCGGAGAGACCATCCTGCGCAACGTGCAGCCGCTGTTCGCGGAGCTCGATGGCGGCGGCTTCGCGATCGGCCATAACGGCAATCTGACCAACGGGCTCACCTTGCGCCGCCAGCTGGTGCGCGACGGCGCCATCATGCAGTCGACGTCCGACACCGAGGTCATCCTGCATCTGGTCGCGCATGCCAAGCGCAACCGCTTCATCGACCGGTTCATCGAGGGGCTGCGGCAGCTCGAAGGCGCCTACGCTTTCGTCGGCCTTACCAACAAGAAGCTCATCGGAGCGCGCGATCCGCTCGGCATCCGCCCGCTGGTGATCGGCAAGCTCGATGGCCATCCGATCCTCGCCTCTGAAACCTGCGCGCTCGACATCATCGGGGCGAAATACGTTCGCGACGTGGAGAACGGCGAGGTCGTGGTGTTCGATGAAGAAGGGATGCACTCGCACAAGCCGTTTCCCCCCATGGCGGCGCGACCCTGCATCTTCGAATACATCTATTTCTCGCGCCCGGACTCGGTCGTCGGCGGCCGCAACGTCTACGACGTGCGCAAGACCATGGGCGCGCAGCTTGCCCGGGAGGCGCCGGCCGCCGCCGACGTGGTGATCCCGGTTCCCGATTCCGGCGTCCCGGCGGCCATCGGCTATGCCCAGGAGTCCGGCATTCCCTATGAGCTCGGCATCATCCGCAACCACTATGTCGGGCGCACCTTCATCGAGCCGAGCCAGCAAATCCGCCAGCTCGGGGTCCGCCTCAAACACAGCGCCAATCGCGCGGTCGTCAGCGGCAAGCGGATCGTGCTCATCGACGACTCCATCGTCCGCGGCACGACCTCGGTGAAGATCGTGCAGATGATGCGCGAAGCCGGCGCCAAGGAGGTGCATTTCCGCATCGCCTCCCCGCCGATCACCCATTCCGACTATTACGGCATCGACACGCCGGAGCGCGACAAGCTATTGGCGGCGACTCACGACCTCGAAGGCATGCGCCGTTTCATCGGGGCGGATTCGCTGGCCTTCCTGTCGGTCGAGGGCATCTACCGCGCGATGGGCTACGAGCAGCGCGATCCGCTGCGCCCGCAATTCACCGACCACTGCTTCACCGGTGACTATCCGACCGCGCTGACCGACCAGAGCGGGCGGGAGGCTTCGCCGCGGCAATTGTCGCTCCTCGCCGAGGCGAGCTGACGCGAAATATCACGCCGGGAGCGCATGCAGCGCGCTGCCCGGCATTCAAAGCCACCATCATTTGAAATTCTCAAATGCCGGGATTATGGGTTCCGGCGCGCGCAACGCAGTCAAGCTTGCGCAGACTCAGTAAACTTGCCTGCGCTGCAACGCAGTCAAGCCCGCGCAGACTGCGCAAACTTGTCTGCACCCGCAATGACGAGAGAGCATCGATGCCCCTTCCCCTCGCCGACCGTATCGCGCTCGTCACCGGCGCCTCGCGCGGCATCGGCTATGCCACCGCGCTCGCGCTGGCCAGCGCCGGCGCCCATATTGT
>Ga0209648_10005949_pt1 | contig 10482 bp, 7 predicted proteins | sample GraSoi2013_115cm_FD_185830 | JGI IMG/M metagenome (GOLD analysis project Ga0209648, IMG submission 185830) | Grasslands soil microbial communities from the Angelo Coastal Reserve, California, USA - Sample 9_17_2013_115cm (SPAdes) (version 2) | ecosystem: Environmental > Terrestrial > Soil >...
TATTGGCAGAGCATCGAGGAGCTAGAACTTGATTGGGAGTAGAAGGTTGCTATGACTAATGCAAACGATGATCCCCGCATAGCCCCGAATCTTGAGGAACAGCTAGACCACGCCGCCGAAGAACTGATCATCGGCGATTCCGATGATCCTCCGCTGAGCGAAGAGACAGTGGTGGAGATGATCAGAATGACTCACACACGGAAAACTTCCCGGTCGGTGAGTTGATGGCAGGATCATATTGGCGTTCCTCCAGCTGTTGATTCCTGTCGGAATGTAGTTCTAGAATCCCCTTAACATCATCGGGTCTCTTGTGCTCGATTCGCATCACTCTCAGCCGGCCAACACAGTGATGCATTGGGGATCGTCATGCAGCTTTCGGGGTATTCCCTCGACCGCCTCAGTGATGACGGAGAATTCATTCTGTACCGCGCACAAGGGAAGCAAACGGAACTGCCTCCCCTTCTGCTGCTGGCTCCAGCTTCAACCCGGCCCAGCCCCGAGACACTTAAGAAGATTGAGCACCAATACTCATTGAGGAGCGAACTGGACTCGGCCTGGGCGGCGCGGCCCCTGGCCCTTTCAGAGCGAGACTCTCAGACCGACCTCGTACTTGAAGATCCTGGCGGCGAAACTCTCGATGGGTTCCTTTCGGGGCCGATGGAGATGAGGCAGTTCTTAGGCTTCGCGGTCGGTCTCGCAACAGCTCTTGGCGGTTTGCACGAAAGGAAACTGATCCACAAGGATATAAAGCCCACCAATATTCTGGTTAATTCTACGACCGGTCAGGTCTGGCTCATGGGCTTTGGGATCGCTTCCCGCCTTCGGCGCGAGCACCAAGCCCCCGAACATCCCGAGTTCATCGCCGGAACACTGCCTTACATGGCTCCGGAACAAACCGGGCGGATGAATCGCTCGATCGATTCGCGAAGCGATCTCTATGCCCTTGGCATCACGCTTTACGAGATGCTGACCGGCAATCTGCCCTTCACAGCTTCCGATCCGATCGAATGGGTGCATTGCCACATCGCCAGGTATCCGGTGCCGCCTCACGAACGAGTGAAGAGTGTGCCGGCCAGTGTCACGGCGATCGTAATGAAACTGCTCGCCAAGACGCCCGAGGAACGCTACCAGACTGCATCCGGTGTGGAGAGCGATCTGCGGCGTTGCCTTGCTGAATGGGAAGTACACGGGAGCATCGCGGATTTCTCCCCGGGCCAACACGACGCTCCGGGTCGCCTGCTAATCCCTGAGAAATTGTACGGGCGGGCGCGCGAGATCGAGACCCTGCTTACCGCGTTTGATCGTGTAGTAGCCGGCGGCAGACCGGAGTTAGTACTGGTTTCCGGCTATTCCGGAATCGGCAAATCCGCCGTCGTCAACGAACTGCACAAACCGCTGGTTCCACCGCGTGGCCTTTTTGCATCGGGCAAGTTCGACCAGTACAAACGTGACATTCCGTATGCGACTCTGGCACAGGCTTTTCAGAGTCTTACCCGCCCACTCTTGAGTAAGAGCGAAGAAGAGTTGACTGAGTGGCGCAATGCCCTTCACGAGGCGCTAGATCCGAATGGACAACTAATGGTGAATCTGGTCCCGGAATTGAAGGCCATTATTGGTGAGCAACCACCGGTTCCTGAACTTCCAGAGCGGGAGGCCAAGGGCCGATTCCATCTGGTATTTCGTCGTTTTATCAGAGTATTCGCGCGGCCCGAACATCCCTTGGCCTTGTTTCTCGACGACTTGCAATGGCTCGACGCAGCGACGTTGGATCTGATGGAGGATCTACTAACGCAGCCGGATCTGAAGCATTTACTGTTGATAGGCGCCTATCGGGACAACGAGGTGGACCCCACTCATCCGCTGGTGCGCAAGCTACAAGCCATGCGCCAAGCCGGAGCGTTGCTGCAAGACATCGTACTTGCGCCTTTAACTCGTGAAGACCTGGGACAGCTAATCGCAGATTCTCTTCATTGTGAACCGGGACACGCTGAATCTCTCGCGAACTTGGTCTATGACAAGACCACCGGCAATCCATTCTTCGCGATCCAATTTATTTCTGCACTTTTTGAAGAGGGCTTGCTCACTTTTGATCAGCTCGAAGGGCGATGGTCTTGGGATCTGAATCGTATTCACGCAAAAGGGTATACCGATAATGTTGTGGACCTCATGGTCAGGATGCTGACCCGTCTGGTTCCTGAGACCCAGAACGCATTGAAGCAGCTAGCCTGCTTGGGCAACAGCTCACAGTTCAGGGTGGTCCGTGTGGTCTACCAGGAGTCGATGGAGCAAATGCATGCGCAACTTGCGGAAGCGGTTGGAGCGGGTTTCGTCTTGCGCTCAAAAGATTCCTATCACTTCCTGCACGATCGCGTTCAGGAAGCGGCGTATTCCCTAATCCCGCAAGAATTGCGTGCAGAGGAGCATCTCCGAATCGGCATGCTGATGGCATCACACACCGCTCCAGACAAACTTGAGGAGGAGATCTTTGAGATCGTCAACCAACTCAACCGGGGCCATCATCTGATCACTTCGATTGCGGAGCGTAAACGCGTAGCAGAACTCAATCTCATTGCAGGCAGGCGTGCAAAGATTGCAACCGCGTACGCGTCGGCGCTGAAGTACCTCCGAACGGGACGGGGATTGTTGACAGAGGAAACGTGGAATCATAACTACGACCTTATTTTCTCGATCGAATGCCTCCTGGCCGAGTGCGAACTACTGAGTACGGAAATGGCTGCTGCAGAAAATCGGCTCTCCATGTTGGCTGAACGAGCGACAAGCGCCCACGATATCGCTCTCGTCACGCGTTTGCGTCTGACACTCTATACCGCGTTGGACCGCAGCGATCGCGCTGTGGAAGTGTTCCTCGAATATTGGAGAGGTCGCGGAACGAATTGGTCGGCGCACCCAACCGAGGAAGAAGTATTGCGAGAATACAACCAGGTCTGGTCCTTGTTGGGAAACCGACAAATCAAGGAACTCGTTGACTTGCCCTTGATGACCAACCCGGATGTACTCGATGTTCTCGACGTCTCCACTGAGATCGTGACACCTGCGTTGTTCATCGATGCTAAGTTCCTTGCTCTCGTGATTTGCCGGATGGTTTGCCTCAGCCTTGAGCACGGCAACTGCGACGGATCGTGCTACGCCTATGTATGGCTCGGTATGCTCGCTGGTCCTCATTTCGGCAACTATCAGGCAGGATTCCAGTTCGGCAAACTTGGTTACGATCTGGTTGAGGAGCGTGGGTTGCGTCGTTATCAAGCTCGCACCTACATGTCTTTTGGAACTCTGATCATCCCGTGGACGAAACACGTCAAAACAGCACGAGAGCTTCAGAGTCGCTGTTTCACCGCTGCGAACAGGATCGGTGACCTCACCTATTCCGCGTATAGCTGTAACGTCTTGTATACAAATTTTCTCGCGGCCGGAGACCCTTTGGCTGAGGTGCAGCGCGAAGCCGAGACCGGTCTTGAGTTCGCGACAAACATCCGGTTCGGTCTCGTTATAGATTGCATCACCGCGCAGCTCGGGCTCATCCGGACACTTCGCGGCTTGACACTGAAATTCGGTGTGTTCAATGACGAACGCTTCGACGAGCTTCAGTTCGAGCGCCATTTCGCAAATGACCCTGTTTTGGCGCTGCCGGAGTGTTGGTATTGGATTCGAAAACTGGAAGCGCGTTTCTTGGCGGGAGACTATCCTTCCGCGGTTAAGGCGTCATTGAATGCAGAACGACTGCTCTGGACATCTCCCGCCTTCTTTGAAACGGCGGAGTACCACTTTTATAGCGCCCTTTCGCGGGCAGCGTCCATTGATTCTGCAACCGGCGACTCGCAACAACGCCATTTCGAGGTGCTGGCTGCTCACCAGAAGCAGTACGAGATATGGGCGCAGCATTGCCCGGAGAATTTCGAAAACCGCGCCGCATTGATAGAAGCGGAGATTTCACGCATCGAAGGCCGATTACTCGATGCTGAGCGCCTTTACGAAAAGGCCATCCGTTCGGCGCACAGCAATGGCTTTGTGAATAATGAGGCGATTGCCTACGAACTCGCCGCCCGATTCTACGCAGCGCGTGGTTTCCAGAAGTTTGCAGACGCATATTTGCTCGACGCCCGGTATTGCTATCAGCGCTGGGGAGCCGATGGCAAAGTAGCGCAGCTGGACCGTTTATATCCTCATCTCAATAAGGAATCGTTGATCTCGACGCCGACGAACACAATCCTGGCGCCTACCGAACTCCTGGATCTGGCCACGGTGATCAAAGTCTCGAAGGCAGTCTCCGGCGAGATGGTCTTGGAAAAACTGATCGACAGTCTCATGCGCGCAGCTATCGAGCAGGCAGGCGCCGAGCGGGGCTTGTTGATTGTTCCGCGACACGATGAGCTGCAGATCGAGGCGGAAGCCACTACTACCGAAGGTGATGTCATCGTGCACCTAGCAGACGGTGGCGAAATTGCACCCGCGATGCCGGAGTCTCTCGTGCGCTATGTAATGCGTACTCAAGAGAACGTGATTGTCGAGGATGCATCATGTCCGAATCAGTTTTCTGCTGATCCCTACATCGTTCAGCGCCGCCCTCGCTCCATTCTCACCCTGCCATTGATCAACCGGGGCAAACTCATCAGGATTCTCCACCTTGAAAACAATCTGACGCCACATGTTTTCACTCCTGACCGCATCACCGTTCTGAAGGTGCTTGCCTCACAGGCAGCTATGTCCCTTGAGAACACGCGGCTTTATCGCGATCTTGAAGATCGTGAGCGAAAAATTCGGCGCCTGTTTGACGCCAATGTCGTGGGCATTGTCATGTGGAATCTCGATGGCGCCATCACTGGGGCAAATGAGGCATTTCTCCGCATGGTGCAATACGACCATAAAGATCTCGCGTCGGGTCGCGTCCGGTGGACCGACCTCACGCCCGCCGAATGGCGCTATCTCGACGAATCGGCGATAGCCGAGTTAAAGGCGAGCGGGGTCTTCCAACCTGTTGAAAAGGAGTACTTCCGAAAAGATGGCAGCCGCGTTCCTATACTACTGGGCGGTGCACTCTTCGAAAACAGTGGGAACGAGGGTGTGGCCTTCATTCTGGATCTGAGCGATCAAAAGCGCACCGAAGCCGAGATCAGGGCCTTAAAGGACCAGCTATATAAGGAGAACTTGGCGCTCCGAGACGAGGTCGAGCGGACCTCGATGTTCGATGAAATTGTTGGCACCTCGAATCCGTTGAAGGCAGTTCTTTCTCGGATCGCCAAAGTGGCTCCCACCAACTCCACCGTTCTAATAACAGGCGAAACAGGTACCGGCAAGGAACTCATCGCCCGTGCAATCCACCGAAAGTCCCAGAGAGCCGACCGAGCCTTCGTGAGCGTCAACTGCGCTGCAATCCCCCGTGACTTGATTCCTTCGGAGCTATTCGGCCATGAGAAGGGGGCGTTCACGGGAGCCACACAAAGGCGGCTGGGCCGTTTTGAGCTCGCAGACGGTGGGACGATTTTCCTGGACGAGGTGGGCGAACTTCAGCCCGATACCCAAGTCGCGTTGCTGCGGGTGCTGCAGGAGCGGGAATTGGAACGCGTCGGGGGAGGACAACCGATCCATGTCAATGTTCGCGTTATTGCAGCGACGAATCGTGACTTGGAGGCGGCGGTAGCCAATGGGACCTTCCGCCAGGACCTCTTCTATCGACTCAATGTCTTTCCGATTGAGGTGCCACCTCTCCGAGAACGAAAGGAGGATCTCCAGCTCCTGGTCGAATATTTCGTGCAGCGCTACGGCGTCAAGGCAGGCAAAGATATCCACTCGATCGAGAAAAAGACGCTGGATCTGCTGCTGTCCTACGACTGGCCAGGCAACATCCGGGAGTTGCAGAACGTAATTGAGAGGTCTGTCATCCTGAGTTCTGGTGATGTTTTTTCCGTTGACGAATTGTGGCTTTCCCAAAGGTCCGTTTCTCCTGCACGTCCTCTGAAAGCATCGCCACCCTCCAAGGGTCAGGTTGAGCTGCTCAGTGAGCGGGAGATCATCGAGGGGGCACTGGCCGCGACCAGGGGCCGGGTTTCTGGACCATCAGGAGCGGCAGCGAAGCTCGGAATTCGAGCCTCGACTCTCGAGGCCCGCATCAAGGCCCTGAAAATCAACAAACTCCAATTCAAATTTCGCTGAAGCGATTCCTCGAATCGCGATCAGGATTCCAGAATTCGCAGAATTCGCAGAATTCGCATGATTCGCAAGATGTTCGTCCGCATCGGAAGTTTTGTCGCCCTGTTGTTTGCACAAGGTTACAAGTGGCAAGAAGTTTGCTCTCCAGTGAAGCAATCTCAGACGCGATGCCGCTGAGGCGTTTACAGTGACCTGCAAAATCCACCGCCAGGCAATTGCAGAGGGTCGTGTGGTTTTGCACGTCAGTGGACGACTTGCAGGGAAAAACGTGGACATGCTCAGAACATTGCTGGAACAAGAAAACAATGTGTTGACTCTCGATCTCAAAGACGTCCGTTTGGTGGACGGTGACGCCGCAAAACTTCTGGCGATGCACGAATCGAACGGGGTAAGAATCGACAACTGCCCACTGTATATCCGTGAATGGATCAGACGTGAAAGAGAAGCGACTTAACGGCTGATCGCATTCGGTCAAACAACATTGTGCCTAAACAAGCGCAGTTATCCATCGCTGCATCAACTCGACTCTGAACATATTCCGTCAGTCAACCGCAACTCCCCGCCATCGATCGAGACTTCCCTCCAACGTCACTTGTCCCAGCAACCAACAGGTTTTCGTTAAACGAGCATGCACTGGACTGGTGTTGCGTTTCGCGATGAGGCGACATCGCGACGCAACCTAATACTTAGGCGTGGAGTCTCTCACATGCAAAGCCATTCTTTTTGGAAGCCCACTTGCACTGCGAGAGACCAAACGGGGTTAAATTCAAAAAAGGAAATGTATTATGGCAACTGCAAGAGAACCGCTCCCGCAAACCGCTTCGTCCCTTCGCTTTGAGATCGAGACCGGCGAACACGACGACGGCCTTTCAGCCTTCGCCCCCGTGCGTCCGCGTCTGTTCGGCATCGCTTACCGCATGCTCGGAAGTGCAGCGGAAGCCGAGGATGTCGTGCAAGACGTATGGATGCGGTGGCAGTCCACCAACCGGAACGTGGTTGAGAACCCGCCCGCATTCCTGGCGACCACAACCACGCGGCTGTGCATCAATCTGGCCCAGTCCGCCCACTCGCGCCGCGAAACCTACATCGGGACTTGGCTTCCCGAACCGGTGGACACCAGCGCCGATCCGGCAGTAGGCGCGGAGCGAGGCGAAGCACTTAAGCTTGCCGTCCTGCTGCTCCTTGAGAGACTCTCTCCCACAGAACGCGCCACCTATGTTCTGCGCGAAGCCTTTGATTACTCCTACGACCAGATCGCGTCCATCTTGCAAATGGAGGAAGCAAACGTCCGACAACTCGTCTCCCGTGCCCGCAAACATATCGCAGATGGCCGCCGCACGTCTGTCAGTTCGAACGAGCAGCGGCGATTTCTGGAGGCCTTTATCGCTGCCGCGCAGAAGGGAGATATGGCGACTCTAGAAGGCCTCTTCGCGGAGGATGTTGTTTCTTACTCAGACGGCGGCGGACTTGTGCGTGCAGCGGGAGTCCCAGTTGTCGGCCGCAAGCGTGTAGCAACGTTTATTGCCGCCGTCTCCACATGGTGCTGGAAGGGCGTGACGATTGATTGGGTAGAGACCAATGGACAGCCAGCTGTCCTCATATTGCGCGATGGCGTTCCCATTGGGCTTACGATTGATGCCTCCGCGCAAGGCATCGATCAGATCATGTGGTTCCTGAGACCAAGCAAGCTTGCTGCGATCTCAAAGCCAGGTCAAGGATTGGACGACGCTTCCGCGCCAGGACCGGTAGCTGCCTAGCGCCGCTCCAAACGCAATTTTGTACCCCTCCCCTCTGTGAAGCTGCGGCTTTTTTTATTGGCTTGCAGCAAAGTTGAGGAACCTCTTCGACAACGTCAACCAGCGCAACCGTGCCTCTCACCTAGGTCGAGACAAATGGACTGGCAGCTGTTCCCATATTGCGCGATGGCGCTTCTATTGCGCTTACGACTCTTGCTGACTTATTACAAGGTGTCGATCAGATCTCACGTCTGAGGCCACTCGGCGACGATTTGTTCTTGAGCAGCAAACAAGCTAACTGTATATCATCCGTTCCACATCATGCCGGTCACTTGCGAATGGCAAAACCGCCCCAGACGCTACCAGAGACTCATATAAGGCTCTTTCCGCCGCAAGCCAGTCAACCTCAGGCGAGCCCAGGGGCATGCCCCTGCGCTCCCAGTGTTGGTAAGCCAGCCGCGCCACGAACTCGTGCCGGCTTTCTCCAAGAAAGTCGGGCGTCAGTTCGACGGGCTGTTGTTTCTCTATTTTTATGGACTCGCTTGGCATGGTAAGTCTCCTTCAAATTTTCCTCGGGCAGAGAATCACGTACAATCACGATCGTCAGACGCCCTGATATACCAATCCGACAAACAAGCTAGAACTAACGAATCCCTGACTCCTTCCGCGTCGTAGCGAGTCCCGGGTCTTCTCGACCAAGCTTTCGGGAGCGGCGAACAGATCCTGCGGGGTGAAGCACACAACTCCAGCGGTCAGCATTGTGGATGCGAGAAATCGCAGCCGAGTCATCGCGGATTCTGGAATGGGAAGCATGATGATCCTTTCCTCTGCTCGATCCGATGTCTGCTAGCAAGACCAGACGGCATATTGTTTTGTGACATCGTTTAGCGACCCCGAGAAATCAGGGTCGAGCAGTGCTCATGAAAGGCAGCCTCGATGATGGTCGAATCGAGTTGAAGTCGCAGGAGCGAAGGACTCGACTCGTCGGCCTAATGCATGATAGGGGGACGCGTTATTGCCGAAAACCACTGGAAGGGAATTTGGAGTGAAAAGTGATTGAAAGGATTGTGATGCGACGGAAACTGACCGCGGTGGCCACTGTCGCGACAAAGGCAGTGGCCCGTCGAAAATTGAACTCCTCCCCAACAACGTTGCCCATCACAAGCCGTTTAGCGGCAGACGCCAAGCCCTCCTGGTCTGCGCTCTACCATTCATTAACCCTAACGGATACAGAGGCTTACGAATATCGAAGATCATCGATTTACAAGGATGTCGACACGATGTATCGGATTAACAATGATAGGTAAATTATTGACGGTGAGTGCTTTTGGTGGCCAGGGACGGAGTTGAACCGCCGACGCCAGCTTTTCAGGGCCAAAATTAACAGTGATTACAACGACTTCGTGGCACGGGTGGCGCTAGAAGTTGTTGATAGTTCGTGGTAGAAACGCCAACTGCGGGTAAAAACTGCGGGTGGCAGAAATAGCGGCCTCCGCACAAACTGCATTCGCTTCACGTAACACCAAGAGCGGCCCTCTAGGTCTCCGGAAAAGTCGTGGGCGACAGCCTCATGTTGGCCCGGGATCTTGGGCCGGGCGGACAGCAACTTTGCGGCTCAGATGACAACCCACGAATACACATAAATACTAGAGATTTACAACATCGTGACCTTATTTGACCCACAAAGTTCGCTCAGGCTTTGCTCCTGAACTAAAGGTCCACGATCTCGGCTCGTCCGTCGACAGTATCCGACAGTGTGCGATCTACTGATTTTCCTCGACCAGAAGCTCGTCAGCCTTGTTGCCTGCCACATCGCTCGTCTCGGACGACTGAGGGTTTTTCGCTTGCGTTCCAACTTGCTGCGATCTGCCGAGAACGAAGCAAAACATCGCGCCTTGTCGGGCTCCGCTTCACCCCATACACGTCCTCCGTGCTTCCGGATGATGCGCTGCACAGTGGGCATGTCCTACCCCGGTGCCTTCAAATTTATCGGCGCGATGAAGGCGCTGGAATGCGCCGAAGAGCCTTGTTCGCAGAATTCCACTCAGGCGGCCCGTTTCTCAGGAAATTGTTGTTCAGTATGAAGAGAGTCATAGTTTATTCCCAGCCTGGTTGAATGTTCTGCAGCCAACCGAAAGAGTATCTTTCGCAAAAGAACATCCAATTCGAAGACAAGGACATCACCAAGGACGGGCTCGCTTTGGAAGAACTGAAGAAGCTTGGGTATATACCACCCCCGCTCTCGTGATTGGCACCTCGGTGATCGTCGGTTTCGATCCGGCCAAGACCTCGCTCGCGCTGCGGTCCCTGCTTTCGTGATTTGTGGCGGTACGAAACAGTCGCCTACATCTTGGCGAGGGTTGCGTCCAGGAAGCTATGCAGTCTTTCGCTGAACCCGGCCGGAATCTCGAACACGCGCTCGTCCCCCGTGATGACCAGCATTTTTCGCGTGCTGTCATAAACCGCAGAGCAGCGGCGGCAACTGCGCAGATGGCGCTCAATCTTCTGACGCATCTCGGGTGCGGCCTCTCCGTCTAGGTATTCGGAGAGATTGGCGATTATCGTTTTGCAGCTAACCATG
>Ga0209648_10005950_pt1 | contig 10481 bp, 7 predicted proteins | sample GraSoi2013_115cm_FD_185830 | JGI IMG/M metagenome (GOLD analysis project Ga0209648, IMG submission 185830) | Grasslands soil microbial communities from the Angelo Coastal Reserve, California, USA - Sample 9_17_2013_115cm (SPAdes) (version 2) | ecosystem: Environmental > Terrestrial > Soil >...
CTGCTGATAGCCCGGGTGAAAATCACATCCTATAATCTTCATTGTTCGGCTCCTTCCTCCCGAGCCTTGGTCGCTCATCACGCCAAGTCTACCCGGGTCCTAGGAGCCGACGCCGTTATGAAATCAAGCGCAGCGAGGAAGTCTGCCCCCTCAAGGGGCGTTTGCTCGAGGAATCCCTCTTGTTTCTAGCCACTCGTTTACCCCGAGCAGATCCGAGGGGCCTGCCCGCCGCGGCGGGCCACTCACCACAGGCCCTCGTGGCCGACCACCCGGCTCGCGAACCGGCCTGTAGGGGCACGATATCGAAAATTCCGGGCAGCAGCCGGAACATCGTGCCCTGCTCGGTAGCGCCGGCGTCTCGCCGGCCTCTTCGTCTGCCTTCTCAGTTTGCTCACGCTACCTCTTGCCTTTCCCCAAAACCGCCGCCAAGATGGCGGCGCTACGAAATGACTTCCTCCACCCGATCGCGCGGCTATCTGCCTCATCTGGAGACCCAGGAAGCGATTTACTTCGTCACCTTTCGCCTCGCCGATTCGCTTCCCAGAGAACTCGTCCTCCAGCTTCGCAAAGAGCGGGATACCATCGAGAACGCAAGCCTCGCAGGGAATACACGGCTGGGCGACCTTTCTCGTTTGCGCGAACTACGCGCCTTACTGAAAAAGGTCGAACGATGTCTCGATCGCGGGATTGGCTGTTGTCACCTGCGGGACTCTCGCGTCGCCGGCATTGCCGCCGAGGCTCTCCGCCACTTTCATGGCCGGCGCTATCGCCTGTTGGCGTGGTGCGTTATGCCCAATCACGTGCATGTGCTGTTTTCCCCGCTGGGAGAGCATAGTCTCGATGGCATCCTGCATTCCTGGAAGTCCTATTCAGCTCACAAAGCAAACGCGCTTCTTGGTCGGACGGGCCCTTTTTGGCAGCGCGAGTATTTCGATCACTTGGTGCGAGATCAATCCTCTCTTCGAAAAATCACGCAGTACATTCAGGACAATCCCAAAAGAGCCGGGCTGCTCAACTGGCCCTGGGTCGAAGTCCTCTCCTAGCGCATTTTGTACCGCTGGCCTCTGGCCGGCGTCTTTCTCTTTCTTTCATGTCGCAGCGTCATTTCGTACCGCCGGCTTCCAGCCGGCTCTTTGTCTTTACGGCTGCGGATCAGTTCCGAAGGGATGTTCGTATCGAGCAGAAAACCGCTCACGACAGATCAACCGGGCGTCCTGCCAATGGATTGCGGCTGAAATCAATATCATCCGCCAAGCCCCTTACGGTCTCGAAGACTTCCTGTAAATTCCTCTGGGAATGCGCAGTCTCGGGTTGACGTGCTGCCGGCGGTTTCGACGGAGAAGACTGGAGCGCTTGCAAAATGACATCTTCCGCGTCCTTATACCCACCGCTCTGAAGACGCTGGTTGATGAGTGCTTCAACCTCGGGTTTGGTGATCTGAATCGTCATCGAGGTCTCCCTTCTACTCTCCATCTGCACGACCGGCAGCCGGGGGACGGTGCCGCAGGACAGCTGGGAAGTTTCGTATTTCGTAGCGCCGGCTTCCAGCCGGCTCTTTTTCGAGTCCGGCGGCTGGACGCCGCTTTTCTTCCGCCAGCACCAGAATGACAGCGTGACACGATAAAATACAGACGCTTTCAGGTCTTGCCTCCAGAGACTCTTTCGCAGGCTGCTTCCAGATTTCTACTCGGGTGCCGGGGCACACACGGGAAGTTTCCCCTACTCTGAAAATCTCCAATCATTACAAACCAAAACGATCGATTTCACATGAACATCAGAAAACGTCCCGATCAGTCCCCCCCGATTTCCCGTAGTATGGAGGGAGGACAAGCCCGAACTTATTGCAAAAACTCACGGAGGAATTCTCATGAACCATAAAAACGCTCTCTTGCAATGGTCGGTGTTCATCACCAAGCGGCCCGGCCTCAACCGGGAGTTGCCGCCGGGCTACGAGTCCCTGGCCTGGGTGCCCAACTCGTCCACGCTGATCTACGGCGAACGGGATGCTGTGCTGGTCGATACCTTCCTTACCGCCGAAGCTTCGCAGGCTCTGGCGGACTGGGTTATGGCGAGCGGCAAGAATCTGACCACGATTTACTTGACCCATAGCCATGGCGATCATTTTTTTGGCATAGGCCTGCTTAAGCAGCGCTTCCCCCATGCCCGGGCGGTGGCAAGGCCGGACATCGTTGAGGCCATGCGACGTGAGCTTGATCCGCCCTACTTCAACAGCTTCTGGAATTCGCGCTTTCCCGGCCAGCTCCCGGAACAGCTCGCGGTGGCCGACGCGCTTGAGGGAAACACCATCGAGCTGGAAGGGCACGAGTTGGTCTTGATCGACACGGGTTATACGGACACGGCTCTGTCCACGAGCCTGCACGTCCCATCCATCGACTTGGTGGTAGCCGGTGACGTCGCCTACAACGGCGTCCATCCCTATATGGCGGAAGGCAATCCACAGTCTTGGGCCAAATGGATTGCTGCCCTGGACAAACTCGAATCGCTGAAACCTCGCGCCGTGATCGCCGGGCACAAACGGCCCGAGAACGACGATCACCCGCGGATCATCGAGGAAACGCGCAGCTACTTCCGGGACTTCCTGCGCCTCAACGAGGAGACGACGACCGCGCGCGAGTTCTTCGACCGGATGATGAAGCTTCATGGGGATCGCGCCAATCCCGGTTCGCTCTGGGGCGGGGTGACCGCCGCCAAGGCACACCGTAACTCAAAGTCCGCTTCGCTTTGAGAACCGCAGCCGCGCCAACCCAACACGGGTGCCGGACGGTGCCGCGGGACAGCCGGGAAGTTTCGTATTTCGTACCGCCGGCTTCCAGCCGGCTCTTCTTTTGGAGTGCGGCGGCTGGACGCCGCTTTCCCCGCGCCTTGTAGAGGCCGGGCTTCAGCCCGGCTCCTTGTCTCGCCACTCACCACTGCTGTATGGTGCCGGGGGACAAACGGGAAGTTTCCCCTACTCTGAAAGTCTCCAATCATTGCGAACCAAACGATCGATATCACATGAACATCAGAAAACGTCCCGTCTGGAGCGTGTGAAGAAATGCAGATTCGCGATTTCGCCGGAATCGGCGCCCAAGAATTTATCGTTCAGAACGCGTATAAGAAACGTTTGCGATGTCGGGATACATTTTGGACCACCCGAAAAATTCCTCGGAGCGATTTCTTCACACGTTCCTGTCCCCCGATTTCGATTGAGCACACAGGCGGGGTGATAGGAAGTCAGGGATGTTCATCTTAGTGCGTTGACTTGGAACACAAAACTTCCCAAGCTTTCGTTATCGGTTGTTGAGCGATGTCGTCCTTGGAGTTGCGATCCTGATAGAAGCTGTCGATCAAAACAACATCACCATTTCTTTTCGTAATGGATAACGTCGCCTCTGCATATTGACCGGAAATAGGTGCCGCAGGGTGACGCTCGACGGTAATTTCAGCAATATAATTCGCTTGCTTCCGGTCGTGAGTCAGTATCAAACAACGCGGGTTCCCTGACATCAACCAGGTTAATCTCTGCTCCGCTTCCAGGGTGTCATCCTCCACGATGTCGTCCCGGCTCTTCACTCCGTACTCGTTTTGGTATCTTTGCGAGCGAGCGAGAGACACTCGTTGGGGCGCGTGATTTTCTACGTAAGCATAAATTCCCATCGCCACGGCAATCAAAATTATGAGGACCGCGAGAGGCCAGAGACTCCTCCAATCGTTTTCTCTAAAGGCCATGTATTTCCCAAATTTCTTCTTTAGCTCATCGCCCTGGCCGCTAAACCATTTCAGTGTTTCTTTTCTTAGGCCCCTCTGTTCATCATCTACGGGATTCTCTAACGCGTACACGTCGGATGCCTTGCCATATAGTTCATGCAAGTACGCCTTGATGTCAGAACCAAACAGAAATTCACTTTCCTTGGTATCCCACAGAAATTCCTTAAGGTCAGCGTCCACGACCTTTCCTCGTTGTAGAACTGTTCCAATTAACTTGCCTGCTGAACCGAACAGCTTTGAACGCCGCTCAAAGAGGCCCAAGCGAAACTGGTCTCTGTTGGTCTTATATTGATGCCATGCAATGTAGGTTGCCAGCAACGCAATGGCAGGTGTCAGCATAGCGGAAAGAATGGGTACGACCTTTTCCCAATCTGTTATCAAGCTGCTCATACACGAAATTCTAACATCGCTTCATGCCGGGTGCCGCACCCTACGGTTTTCAGGGTGCGGATTTTGATTCTCTCTTGGCTCGACTTTTGGCCTTCGATCCCTCGCGGCTGTTCTTCCCCCGCTCTTTTGTAGTGGCCGGGCGGAATTTATCCCGGCCCGGCCGGGAGCCCGGGTTCTTTTTCTCGCCACTCGTTTACCCTGAGCGCAGTCGAAGGGTGCCGGGGAACAGACGGGAAGTTTCCCTAACACTCCTTATGGATTTTCGATCCGAACGTCGGAAAACTTCCGGAAATCTTGGTCGAACGTGGCGACGGGAGTGTCTTCGGCTCCGGCCGCCGCGGCGATCAAGCAATCCACGAAATGAACCTTCGTCCTTCGATAGCGGTCTAACGCGTCCAGATGAATCGCGGCTTCGCTAATCTGAACACCAGGGCTCGAAATCAAAGTGCCAAGCGCCGCCGCGATGCCTGCTCGTGGGTGCTCATAGAAAGACTCCAGCACAAACACACACTCGGCTAGGACCGCGGGCAGCACGACAATTTCTACATCGCCACGATCGCACGCTTCGAATAGTTTTCCTGCCGCCTTGGCATGCTTTTCATGGTCTTGTACCAGGTATCGGACGATTATATTGGTGTCTACCAGCCTTCGCTTTGCGCTCACCGGATGCTCGCGCGGCCGCGGGCCGCCTTCGCGGCGGCTTCGCGGATTTCGCCGAAACTCATTTTCTTCCCCTTCTTGCTGGCCAGCGCGCCCCTCAGCGACCGCGTGCCGGGATGCACGCGGATCGTGGCGTGGTCTCCTTCCACCGCGTACTGGAGCTTATCGCCGGGTTTGATTTGCAGCGCCTGGCGAATCTTCCCTGGAATTGTTGTTTGTCCCTTCCTGGTGACCGTGGAATGGGGCATGAATCGCTCCTTACCTCTTATCTATTCCTTACATCTCTATTGTGCCTTACCTGGCCGCTCGTTGGCAAGGAGTCTCGGGAAGTTTCCCCCACTCTCAAAGTCTCCAATCATCACGGCCAAACGATCGATATCACACGGACATCGGAAAATGTCCCGTCTGTCCCCGATTTTTCCATCCAGCCGCTACCATCGGCTCCCCCTCACAGACGTGCACGCATTCCTCAATGAGGGGATGGCTCAAGGTTCAGGAGAAGCATCTGAACCGGTCGTCTTCGAGCTATCAGGCTGTTGGGTGACGCTTACTTTTGCTTGTAATCGCCGGCGTTTCTTCTCCCATTTTTCATGCCACTCGGTCTGCCATTGGGGGCAGGTTGAGATAGATCTGCTGAGTTGCGTCGCAAAGGGCAATCAATCCATACATATGGTCAAACTTCTTTTGCAACGATTGCTGTTGCGATTGCAGTTTCAGCAGACCACGGGTATTTGTAACGTCGATTCCGATGAGACGAGCAGAGTGTTTGCCAATTCCGCACAGTCTCCTCGTAGAAACGGAACCATTCCGCTATCATCCCGAGCACAATGGTCTCAGTGACGACGGAGCAATTCGTTTATGCCCCAAGAATTAGCCATCATTTTAGTGGTCCTCATCGGGGCAATCTGGCTGCTTGTGAAGATAGGCCAGGGTGCTGCAAAGGTCATGGACGCCGTAACGAAGGACTACAACGAGGCGGCGGCAAGAAGGAAAGAGAATCGTTACGTCAAAGGGCGAGACAGGCTCCGTCAATACGTTCATGCTCTGATTCCCAACGAGCTCGACAGGTTCGAGAAGAAGTTTGAGGTCACGCGAATCGAGTTCGAGCAGGCACAAAGCCGCACCAACTGGGTTGCACATCCACCTGCGTGGAGAAAAGAGGAATTTCAACCCCTCGCTCCTCCGCGCAAGAGGGGCGGATCTGGTGAGATGTGCATAGATGATATCGACATTATACTCAGTCCAACTTCGGACTCTTCAACATGGTCGGCTAAGGAATCAGAAATCATCAGTCGCCAATGCCGATATCCATCTGCGCCTCCGGCCGGCAATCCCGACAAGTTCACCGTGTTTCCGACGTTGAGCGCCGACCTGAAAACGGCCGCTTTCGAGTTCGATGCCGCGCAAGTCAGAGAGAAAGATGTGGTCCGATACTTTTCAGATGAGCAGACCGGGGTTCCGAAATACAACAATCGGCGTGCCGATCTGATTGCAAAAACGGCTGGCCTGAACTCCGCAATTGAAGAATGGAATAAACAGAACCGGATCGCTTGGGAGCGCTACGCGGCACAGTCCAAGCAAATGCAAGACGCGGAACTACTTTCTTTCCAGGGCGCTTCGGACCTCTACATGAAGGCATGCAGCGAGGAAAGGAGTAATTTCAAGCGCCTGCTGGAAAGGTACAAAAAGAGAGAAAAGCAAAGTGTAGTCGAACGGCTTAACTATGTTCTCGATAGAGTCAAGCTTCCCGGCACAGTTCCTCACACCTGGGAAATTGATTTTGATGAGGAGCAGCACATCGCAGTGATAGAAATCGGATTACCGGATGTGGTTCATCAGCCGCCCTCCAAAACCGTCATCCTGAAGTCTGGCGCGGTCAAAAAACCTCTGAATCAGACTGAACGAAAGGAACTCGTCCCAAAGATCCATCCAGCAATCGTGCTAAGGACTGCATACGAGGTCTTTCGGAACGATACCGACAAAACGATCGACCTCTTAGTTGTGAATGGTTGGGTCAAATTCGACGACCCCGCGACAGGGATTAACACAAAGGCGTACACAGCGTCTCTTATGGTTGCGAGAGACCAGGTCATCAGCCTGAACCTCACCAAAATTGATCCACTAGTGGCGTTCGACAATCTACATGGGAAGTCCGCCGGAAAATTGGTCGAGATTATTCCGATAGAACCCGTGCTCTCGTTGAATCGCAAAGACTCCCGATTTGTGAATGCGAAGGAGGTCTTGAAGGGCTTAGGAACGGAAACAAACCTCGCAGCGATGGACTGGCAGGATTTTGAGCACCTGATACGGGAATTATTTGAGAAAGAGTTTTCCGGCAGAGGAGCCGAGGTCAAGATCACGCAAGCAAGCCGGGACCGGGGTGTAGATGCCATCGTTTTTGACCCGGACCCGATCCATGGAGGGAAATACGTCATTCAAGCGAAGCGCTACACGAATACAGTTGACGTGAGTGCCGTCAGGGACCTCTGCGCCGTGGTTAAGAAGGAGGGAGCCTCCAGAGGTATTCTTGTGACGACGAGCACTTACGGAGCCGATGCATACGCGTTTGCCAACAACGAGCCGGTCACATTATTGAATGGTGCAGAACTTCTCGGGCTACTGAAAAAGCATGGGTATACCTTCAGGATCAACCTCCAAGAAGCGCGTCGCTCAGTTTGACCTGCAAGATACGTCCTGTCGGAATTCGCGGCCCCTCGCATAGGAAATTACATACGCCGCGTGCCGCACCCTACGGTTCTCAGGGTGCGGATTCTGATTTTCTCTTGGTTCGACTTTTGTTCATCGATATCCCTCGTCCCTTTCTTGGCTCTTCCGCATCCCACCAGTTACAATAGATTGTTTGCATGTGCGGTTAGAAAGCAGCCCTTGCGAACGTAGTTCTAGTGACTCTCAGGAGCCAGCGGCAACACCCATGGATGTAGCCAAGGTTGTAGACAGAGTTGTTGCTCGATTTATCGGCACCAAGCACGAGCGCGACATCAAGAAATTGATGCCGGTCATCGCAGCCATCAACGAGCGCGAAGCCGAAGTGCAAGCGCTCAGCGACGAAGGGCTGAAAACGCGCTTTGCGGAGCTCCGCGCCCAGGTGACGGAGCAATTGAAGGACGCCGATCCCGCGGAACCTGCCTACAAGCAGCAACTGCAACAAGCGCTGGAGCCGGCCATCGTGCCGGCGTTTGCACTGGTGCGCGAAGCAGGCCGGCGATTCCTGAACATGCGGCACTTCGATGTGCAGCTCATCGGCGGCATGGTTCTGCACGAAGGCAAAATCTCGGAGATGAAGACGGGCGAAGGCAAGACGCTCGTTGCGACGCTTCCTGCGGTCCTGAATGCGCTGGCCGGCCGCGGCGTTCACATCGTCACGGTGAACGATTACCTGGCGCGCCGCGACGCGGAATGGATGAGCCCGCTGTACCGCGCGCTGGGATTGAGCGTCGGCGTGATTGTTCACGATCTCGATGACGACCAGCGCCGCGCGGCGTACGGCGCGGACATCACCTACGGCACCAACAACGAATTCGGGTTCGACTACCTCCGCGACAACATGAAGTACGACCTCGCGCAATGCGTGCAGCGCGGGCATCAATTCTCTATCGTCGACGAAGTCGACTCCATTCTCATCGACGAAGCGCGCACTCCGCTGATTATTTCCGGGCCGTCGGAAGAGTCCACCGACAAGTACGCCAAGATCGACAAAATTATTCCCAAGCTGATTCAGGACATCGACTACACGCTCGACGAAAAGCACCGCACCGCGACGCTGACGGAAGAAGGCGTCAGCAAGTGCGAGCGGCTCCTCGGCCTCGGCAACTTGTACGATCCGGCGCACATGGAGACGATTCATCACGTCTACCAGGCGCTGCGCGCGCACACGCTTTACAAGAATGACGTGGATTACGTCGTGAAAGACGGTGAAGTCATCATCGTGGATGAATTCACGGGCCGCCAGATGCCCGGGCGCCGCTGGTCCGACGGTTTGCATCAGGCTGTGGAAGCCAAGGAAGGCGTGAAGATCGAGCGCGAAAACCAGACGCTTGCCACGATTACCTTCCAGAATTATTTCCGCATGTACAAAAAACTTTCCGGCATGACCGGTACGGCGGAAACGGAAGCGGCGGAATTCGGCAAAATTTACAATTTGGACGTCACCGTCATTCCGACGAATCGCAATTTGATCCGCATCGAATCTCCGGACGTGGTTTACCGCACGGAAAAAGAAAAATTTGAAGCCGTCGTCAACGGCATCCTGCAGGAAGACAACTCGCTCGCCAACGGCATCCGCCAATATCACAAACGCGGCCAACCCGTTCTCGTGGGCACGATCTCCATCGAAAAATCCGAAGCCATCGCGGAATTGCTGAAAAAAGGCGGCGTCCCGCACCAGGTGCTGAACGCCAAGCAGCACGAGCGCGAATCGCGCGTCGTCGCACAGGCCGGGCGCAAAGGCGCGGTCACCGTCGCGACCAACATGGCGGGCCGCGGCACGGACATTCTTCTCGGCGGCAACCCCGAGCAAATGACCCGCGACCATTTTCTGAAAAACAAGCTGGCCATGCCCTATGCGGCGGCTCCGGCGGTCATCGGCGCGGATCCCGCGGTTGGCAACGGTGCTCAACCCGCTGTCACCATGGTGCTCTTCCAGCACGAAGGCAAAATCTTCCAGGTGCCGGCCGATCACTGGAAGCCTGTCTACGAGCAGTTCGCCGGGCAGTGCAAAGCCGAACACGACGAAGTCGTCGCGCTTGGCGGGCTGCACATCCTTGGCACGGAACGCCACGAGGCGCGGCGCATCGATAACCAGTTGCGCGGCCGCGCGGGACGCCAGGGCGATCCGGGCTCCTCGCGTTTTTTCCTTTCGCTCGAAGACGATTTGATGCGCATCTTCGGCGGCGAGCGCGTGAAGGCGCTGATGTTCCGCCTCGGCATGACCGAAGGCGTGCCCATCGAATCCGGGCTGATCTCGCGGCGCATTGAGAACGCGCAAAAAACCGTCGAAGCCCAGAACTTCGACGCGCGCAAACACTTGCTCGAATATGACGACGTGATGAACAAGCAGCGCGAGACGATTTACGCGATTCGCCGCTCCGCGCTGGAAGGCAAGGACCAGCGCGATTACGTTCTCGGCATCGCGGAAGACGTCGTGCGCGAACTCGTCGATACGTTCTGCCCGCGCGAGCAGCATCCCGATCAATGGAATACCACGCAGTTTCTCGCGGAGAGCAACGCGCAGTTCGGCATCGACATAAAGGCGGCGGGCGCCGATCCAGGCACGCTGAGCCACGAGCAGCTTGCCGACGGTGCGGCTGAAGCCGTCACTAAGCGCTACGAGGAAAAAGAAAAGCAGTTCGGCGCGGACCTGATGCGCTGGCTCGAGCGCCGCATTATTCTCGACGTGGTGGATTCGCAGTGGAAAGACCACTTGCTGTCGCTGGACCACTTGAAAGAGGGCATTGGCCTGCGCGGCTACGCGCAAAAAGATCCCATCGTCGAGTTCAAAAAAGAGGCTTTCACGCTCTTCGAAGACATGATGGCGCGCATCGATAACGAAACGATCCGCTATCTCTTCCACATTCAGGTGCAGCAGGGCGAGCAACCGCCTTCGGGTGCGGCGCAACCTTCGACTCCGCCGCAGGCAACGCGTC
>Ga0209648_10005951_pt1 | contig 10480 bp, 6 predicted proteins | sample GraSoi2013_115cm_FD_185830 | JGI IMG/M metagenome (GOLD analysis project Ga0209648, IMG submission 185830) | Grasslands soil microbial communities from the Angelo Coastal Reserve, California, USA - Sample 9_17_2013_115cm (SPAdes) (version 2) | ecosystem: Environmental > Terrestrial > Soil >...
GCTGGGCGCCGTAGTGCAGGTAGACCTCACTGAACGGCGGCTCAGAACCGCGGCCCAGGGCCCTGCGGTGTTTGCGGATCCGCCCGAGACGCGCCAGCGTGAACTCGATGTGCTTGCACGTTCCCAGCGTGTTCGTGGCGAAGTCCGGGCAGGAGCAGAAGTTGTTCCCTGCCTCGCTGCCGCGGATCGCGACCCTGTAGGTGTTCCCGCTCTGGGGGTTGGTGACCTCGAACTCGGAGAAGACCGCGTGGCCGCCGGTGTTCTTCAGGAGGAACCGCTGCTCGCGCCCGAACTGGCGGCGCAGCGCCATCTGCCACGACTCCAGCGACATCCCTTCTGGCCGGTGGAGACGCGACAGCTTCTTGGGCACGACCAGTCTCGCGCCCGCAGTGGGCGGTCGCCGTTGCTGGGTCCGGTTCCGAGACTCGATTCTCTCCACGCTGGAGGTACGCCGCCGAAGGCGTGGGGCAGCCCACGCATCCTACCGGCAAACAGCCTCGCTCTGCAACGCGATCACGACTCCCCAGAAAAGAGTACGGGCAGCGGCGGAGGAGACCGAGGTGCGCCGGAACTGGAAGAGGAGGACGTGTACCAGGCGGGAGGTATGGCGCCTGGCTCGCCGCCGAGCGGACGTCACCGGGATCTCGAATGGGGCCCTCGGTGATCGCTGTGGCTGTCCTCGTCTCGCGTCGAGCGGGTGAACGCGGTGTTGTGGAAGCGCTCCCGGGTGTCGAGAAAGAGTTGCTTGAGGGCGCGATCGTGACAGTGCAAGACGGGCGGGTCCGGCTCCGGCGACTCCCGGCCAGGATTCGCTGTTCGGCGACCCGCCCGGTGAACGGCTCGTCGGTGCGCCGGCGCCGTCGTTCTCGGCGATGGAGCTGGCGCTACGGAGCAACCCCGCGCTGGTTCAGGCGCTCCTCTTCCGCGCGACCATTCGCCCGCGAGCCGCGACCTCTTTGGAGCCCGTCACCGAGGCCGGCTGGCGGCGAGGTCTGAGGTAGCGGAGCGGGCAGAAACCTGGCATAATCCGTTACCAAGGGAAGGGGGTGGTGCCAAGTGCCCTTGGAGAAGGAGGAATTGGGTCGTCGGTTGAAGCACGCCAGGGAGGCGCTCGGCCTGACCCAGGAAGACGTGGCGACTCAGCTCGGGCTCTCGCGGGGCGCGCTGGCGCAGTTCGAGGCCGGCGTCAAGCCGCCGAACAGTCTCCACCTCGCCCGCCTCGCCGACATCTACCGGCGCGATCTCGCGGAACTCCTGGCGGAGCAGTTCGACGAAAGCGCGCCCGACCCGCTGACCGCCCTGTTCAGGGCCGACGCTCAGCTTGCCAGCGACCGCGCGCGGGCGAATGCCGTCGCCGAGTGCGCGAAGCTCTGCCGCGAGTACACGAACCTCGAGACGCTCCTCGGCATTGACCAGGACCGAGTCTACGACGTCAACTACAACACGCCCCCCATGCGCACGCGCTGGGACGCCATCCGCCAGGGCGAACGGCTGGCGGAGCTCGAACGGGCGCGCCTGCGGCGGGGCGAGGATCCCCTCACCAACCTCGTCGAGATCCTGGAGGTCCAGGGCGTCCGGTTCATCGAGATGTCGCTTTCCGAGAGTATCTCCGGGCTATTCCTCAGCGACAGCAGGTACGGACCATCGATCATCGTGAACGACGACCACCCGCTACGACGCCGGGTATTCTCGTGCGCGCACGAGTACTGCCACGTCCTCGTCGACCGCGATCGCGGCGCGCTCGTGAGCCGCGCCGAGAACCGGGAGGAGCTGCCTGAGGTGCGGGCCAACGCGTTCGCCGCCGCCTTCCTGATGCCCGAGGGAGGCGTCCGCGCCTTCGTCCGGCGCCTCGGTAAGGGCGAGCAGAGCCGGAGCCAGCTCCGCGCATACGACGAGACCGCGGTGGTGGAGGGGCAGCGGCGGCGGGAGGCGCACTCGCAGGACATCCAGGTCTACGATGTCGCTCACCTGGCCCATCACTTCGGCGTGAGCTACGAGACGGCGCTCTACCGGCTGCTGAATCTCAAGCTCGTCACCGAGGAGGAGCGCGTCGTGCTCGCCGAGCAGAAGGAGACCGCCGCCGGCATCATACGATTCCTCGGACCCGAGCCCGACGCCAAGGCGTCCGGGCACAAGCCGTTCCGGCACCAGCTCGTGCTGTTGGCTGTCGAAGCGCTCCGCCGGGAGGTCATCAGTCGGACCAAGCTCAGGGAACTCTGCGACCTGGCGCAAGTCCAACCCGGCGAGTTCAAGGCGCTGGTCGCGACGGTCGAGGAGCCGGGGACGGCGCCGAGAGGGCGACGGGCCTACGTCCCGCGGGCGTGAGGGGTGGAGAGGGATGCTGATGGACGCCTGCTGGCGGTCGTCGATTCGAGCTTCCTCATCAACTTCCTCGCGGTCGATCGGATGGACATCCTCGGCCGTCTCCGGCAGTTCCGCTTTCACGTGGTCAACCACGTGCGTGCCGAGGTCCGATATGACGACCAGCGCGGCCGGCTGCAAGCCGCGATGGAGGGTGGGGCGGTGACGGAGATCGAGATCACCGATCCCGGTGAGATCCGGCTTTACGACGAGCTCCGGCACGTGCTCGGAGACGGCGAGTCGGCCTCCCTCGCCGTGGCCGTCAGTCGTCGGTGGGTGATTGCGGCCGACGAGAAAGGGCGGTTCCGGCGCGAGCTGTTCACCCGGCTCGGGGAGGGCTACCTGCTGGATACCCTCGGCGCGCTGGTCACGGCGATTAGAGCGGGTGTGATCACCGTCGAGGAGGCCGAGGCTCTGCGCGTGCAACTTCGCGAGAATCGGTTCGAGTTGGACCCGACGCCTTTCGACGAGCTGTTGAAGGACGAGTGACTGGGAAGCCGCGAGATGACCGACCCGGCAGGACGCCTCAAAGTATTCGCCTACGTGAACGCCGACCGGGCGGCGCTGTACCGCGCCGTCATGCGCGTCTTCATGGACGCCAAGGCTCGCTTCACGCTTCATCTCAGACCACAGGAAGTGACGGAGGCGGTCGCCTTCGCGCGCCTGCCGGAGCCCGCCGACTCAGCAGCCGTCGAGGCGGCGCTCGGGCAACTACGGGAGTGGGGCAACCTCGAGGCCCATCCGGATACGGCCGATGTTGCGACCGTCGAGGAATTCTACCGGCCTCGGTATCTCTTCCAGCTCACGCCCCAGGGCGAGGCCGCCGAGCGCGCGCTCTCGGTCTACGAGGAGACGCTCGACAAGCGAGGCGAGCTCCAGAGCGCCGCGTTGAGCGACATCCGTACCCTGCTCGGCGAGGTGGCCGACCTCGCCGATGCCCCGGACGTAGACGGGGGCAAGGCGCACCGCGCGCTCAGCACCCTGCGGGACCGGTTCGAGGGGCTGACATCACGGGCTCAGGCCTTCATGAGCAGCCTCCAGCGGACGATCGACCTCCAGGGCGTCGACGTGCCGAAGTTCCTGACGTACAAGGAGACGCTCATCGGCTACCTGGAGCGTTTCATCGGCGAGCTCGTGGTCGCCACCGCCGACATCGGCGCGACGCTTCAGCGTATCGAGGAACAGGGAATCGACCGACTCCTCGAGGCGGCAGCCCGGCGGGACCTGGCGGACGCGCTGGACCCGACACCCAAGGACCACGGTGCCGCGTACGCGGGCTGGCAGGCGCGGTGGGCCGGCCTGCGCTCCTGGTTCATCGGTCGGCCCGAGACCCCGTCGCAGGCCGAGGTTCTGCGGGCGCGTGCCCGCGCGGCCATCCCGGCGCTGCTGGGCGCTGTCGTGAGCATCAACGACCGCCGCTTTACCCGCAGCGACCGGACCGCCGACCTCCGGACGCTCGCCCGCTGGTTCGCCGAAGCCGATAGCGACGCTGCCGCGCATCGCCTGTGGCGCGCCGCGTTCGGGTTGGCGACCGCGCGCCACCTCCTGATCGATGCCGAGACGATGGAAGAACGCGAGGCGCGGCCGGTACCAGGCAGGACGAGCTGGCTCGACGCGCCGCCGTTGCGCATCTCGCCCCGCCTGCGAAGCTCGGGTCGATATGTCCGCCGCGGCCGACCGAACGACGTCATCGACCGCTCCAGCGAGAAAGCGCTGCTGGCGGAGGCGGCCGCAGCCGAGGCGGCTCAGATCGTCGCCGCCAGGCGACGGCTAGCGACCGGCATGCGGATGCGGCTCTCGGAAATGGTCGTGCTCGATGTGACTGAGTTCGCTCTATTCCTCGAGTTGCTTGGTGAGACGCTGTCGAGCAAGGCTCGCGCCGACGAGCCGGCGGAGGTGGCCTCGCTCGACGGGACGCTCCACGTCATGCTCGAGCCGGTCGGGGACGGCAGCACAGCGACGATCGTCACGGCCGCCGGGCGGTTCTCCGGCCCGGATCATTTCATCACGATACGCGATCTCGTCGGGCTCGCCGCCGCGGCCGACGGACACGAACGTGGCCGGTCGGGGGCCCTGGAACGCGCTGCGGAGGCGATCACGATCTGGCCATGAACATGGACACGCTAGCGAGCGACCACCACGACGACGGTGCTCCCAATGCATCGCAAGGACGGCTCGAAGCGCCCGCTGCGCCGCGAAGTATCCGGACCATGACCGCAGCGCCCGGCGCCCAGCTCGAGCAGGCGACCATCGTCGAGCGGCGTCGGGCGCTGCGCGCGCTCGTACAGCATCCGCTCCTCAGCGCGGCGGGCCCGCTCTCCATCGAGTTCGGCCTGGTGCGTCGCCACGCCACCTGGTTGCGCGACTGGCTCGCCAGACACCCCGGGTGGAGCCTCCAGATCGACAGCGAGACGGCCCGACTGCGCAAGACGCCGGCGGATCTCGACGACGGCACGCGCCCCGCGCGCGAGCCGAATAGCGGTCTGCCCTTCTCCAGGCGCCGCTACGCCTTGCTCTGTCTCGCCATGGCGGCGTTGGAGCGGGCCGACCGCCAGACGACGCTCGGCCGGCTCGCCGAGGCCATCATCGGCTTTGCAGCGGCCGACCCCGCGCTGGCCCCCGCGGGAATCAGCTTCGATCTGACCGGACACGACCAGCGGCGCGACCTCGTCCACGTGATGCGGCTGCTGCTGGACTTGCGGGTGCTCGTGCGCGTGCACGGCGACGAGCAGCAGTACCTGGCCGCACACGGAGATGTCCTCTACAACGTAAATCGGCCGGCGCTCGCCGGGATGCTCAATGTCAGGCGCGGCCCGTCGACGATCGACGAGACGACGCTCGACCGGCGCCTGGAGGCTCTCGTCGATGAGCCCGCACCCGATACCGACGAAGGGCGGAATCGCCAGCTCCGCTCCACGCTCACTCGGAAGCTGCTCGATGATCCGATCGTCTACTTCGACCGACTGACGGAGGACGAGCGGACCTACCTGAGCAGCCAGCGTGCCTTCCTTCTCGGCCAGATCCAGGAGGCGACGGGGTTGGTTCCAGAGATCCGGGCCGAGGGCATCGCCATGGTAGACGAGGCTGGCGACATGACTGATCTTGGCCTACCGGAGGAGGGGACCGAGGGGCATCTCACGCTGCTGCTCGGGGAGCACCTTGCCGAGCATGCCCGGCGCGAGGGATCGGTCGCCGTGGCGTATGCGACGCTGCATCGGCACGTTGCGGATCTCATCGCCCAGCACAGGTCTCACTGGCGCAAGGACGTGACGGAGCCCGGCGCAGAGGTGGCCCTGACAGACCTGACCATTGAACGCCTTGAGGCGCTTCGCCTGGTGCGGCGCACCAACGACGGCGCCGTGCCGCTCCCGGCCCTCGGCCGGTACGCGCTCGATCAGGGCCGGGATGTGGACGCGCCACGTATCGACAGGCTCCCGGGAGAGCGGACGGTATGACGTTCGACAGCGCATCAGCCAACGGCGCGGCCGCGCCCGTGCTGCCCGTCGCGGATTCTCGGCGGTGGCAGCCGATCCGCGGCGGCCTGCTCAACATCTATCGCTACGACTACGAGGAATTCCGCTACGAGCAAGGGCGCCTCCTCCTGCGCGGCGACAACGGCACCGGCAAGTCGCGCGTGCTCGCGCTGCAGCTCCCCTTCCTGCTGGATGGTGAGGTCGCGCCCCACCGCCTCGAGCCCGACGGCGACCCGGCGAAGCGGATCGAGTGGAACCTGCTCCTCGGCAAGCACCAAGACCGGCTCGGCTACACGTGGCTCGAGCTCGGTCGTCGTGACGGCGGCGGCGCTCGGCACTACCTGACGCTGGGCGCCGGTCTGAGGGCGGTCGAAGGCCGCGGCCTCGTCGGCAAGTGGTTCTTCATCACCCGTCAGCGGATCGGCGAGGATCTATTCTTGCAATCCGCCGCCGGCCCCGCGCTGACGCGCGAACGGCTGGCCGAGGCGATCGGCGACCGCGGCGAGATCGTCACGAGCGCCTCGGCATACCGGAGAGCCGTTGACGCGGCGCTCTTCAAGCTCGGTGAGCATCGCTACGGCGCGCTCGTCGACCTCCTTGTCCAGCTCCGCCAGCCGCAACTCTCTCGGCAGCTCGACGAGCGGCGGCTCTCGGCTGCGCTCAGCGAGGCTTTGCCGCCGGTCGCGCTGCCCATCGTTGCCGACGTGGCCGAGTCGTTCCGGAGTCTCGAGGCCGATCGAGTGGCGCTCGAGGCGTTCCAGGCGGCAAGTCGCGGCGTCGAGCAGTTCCTCGAAGGGTACCGGCGATACACGCGTGTCGCGGCGAGGCGACGCGCGGACGACGTACGCCGCACGCACGCGGCGTACGAGGCGGCGATGCGCCGTCTCAGGGCCGCGGAGACCGAACGCGATGCGAGGGGCCGGGAACTCGAGGGCCTCGAGGTGCGTATCGATCGGCTCGTGCTCGGTGAGCGAGCGGCGGCGACCGCGGTCGAGACGCTGCTCGGCAGCCCGCAGATGCGTGACGCCCAGGCCCTCGATCACGCGCGTCGCGCGGCAGATCAGCGAGCGGAAGAGGCGAAGGAGGCTGAGACCGCGCTGGCGCGGGCGCGCGAGGCCCGCGTCCGATGGGAGCACGATCGGGACGAGGCGATGCAGGCAGTGGCCGTCTCGCATGTCGCGGTGGCGGAGATCGCGGCGCAGGCCGCAGACCTCGGCGCGGCGGCCGGACTCGACGCCGCCCATCGCGCCGCCGTCGGGCCCCTTGCGCTTCCCGACGGCAGGCTTGATCCGTCGGCTCTCGACGCGGCCGAGCGGCACGTCGAGCAGGCCGTCGGTGAGCGACTCCGGGCCGCACGGCACGTGCGGGAGCTCGCAGGTTTCGTCGACGCGGCGCAGACGGCGCTCTCGGCGGCGAAGCAGTCGCACACGGAGCTCACGGCGCAGCTCGACGAGGTGTTCGGTGCCCAGCGCATGGCGCACGAGGCGCTCGCACGCGAGCGCGAGCACCTGGCCCGCGCATTCCGCGCCTGGACCACGTCACTCGTGCGGCTCGAGGCGGGCGATCCTGATGTCGTCGTCGACGAGCTAACGGACTGGTGCCAGACTACGGCGGGTCCGAGTCCAGTGGCCACTCGGGTACGCCAGGCGCTCGACGCTGCCATCGACCGGCTGGCAAGGCGGCGGGCCGAGATCGAGCAGCGACGGACGCAGGCGGTTCTGGTCCTCGACCGGCTCCGCGCCGACCTGGCGCGTCTCGCGGGAGGCCAGCACCGTATACGCGCGATGAATTTGCGCGGACCGGGCGCGCCGGCGCACCGCTGTGGCTGCTGTGCGACTTCCGCCCCTCGATCGACAAAGCCGCACGCGCCGGGCTCGAGGCCGCCCTCGAAGCGTCCGGCCTGCTCGACGCCTGGGTCACGCCGGACGGCGCGCTCCTCCCGCAGGGCGTCCACGACACGGCCATCGTGCCTGGGACGAGCCCCGAGCCCGAGGCCGACGGCCACCTGGGCCTCTGGCTCCTGGCCACCGTCGACCACGACGACCCGCGCACAGCGGGCATGACGAACAGCGTCGTCAGCGCGGTCCTGCGGCACATCGGCGCGCGGGCGGGCGCCGGCCACATCTGGGTGGACGTCGACGGCCACTGGCAGCTCGGCCCGTTGCACGGCGCGTGGACCAAGCCTGCGGCAGCGCATATCGGCGAGGGTGCGCGCGAGGCCGCCCGACGCGGACGCCTCGCGGCGCTGGCCGTGGAAATCGCGGGTGAGGAGGAGGAGCTGGCCCTCATCGACACCGACGCCGCGTCGGTCGTGCGGAGCGAGCAGGCGGCTCGCAACGAAGCAGGAGCGGCGCCGGGGGACGACAGAGTTCGTGCGGCCCTCGCCGCTATCGTTGAGGCTGGTCGGACGGCCGCGGCGCTCCGTATCAGGGTCTCTGAGGCAGAGACCCGTGTCGCGGACCGGCGGCAGACGCTCGATGCGGCTATCAGGGTACGCGACGACGCGGCCCAGGATCTCGGGATCGCCGCGTGGGTGGCCGATCTCGGAGGCCTCGAGGACGCGCTCGGCGCGTATCGGCGGGCAGTCGCCGGGTTGTGGCCGACGGGCCGGCACCACGCGTCGGTCGCGAATCAAGCCAGTCGCGCGGTGAATAGCCTCGCGGAGGCGGTGGACTCCGAGGGGCGGCACGCCGCGCTCCTGCTCAAAGCGCGGGAGAAGGCTCGAACGGCTGCAGTCGAGCGCGACACGCTCGAGCAGTCGATCGGCGCGGCAGTCGAGGAGGTCCTGAAGCGCCTCGCCGATGCTCGCGCGGCGCTCGAGACCGTCCAGTCAGAGCTGAAGCGCACACGAGACGCGCGAGAGACCGCGCGAGTGAGCGAGGCGCTCGCACGCCAGGGAGTGGATACGGAGACTCAACACTTACAAGCCGACGCCGCACAGCGTGATGTCGCGATCGCAGCGCTGAAGACGTTCGGAGTTGCCAGGCTCCTCGACGTCGCGCAGACGGGTTTTGACGCTGGGGACCCACCCGGCTGGTCCGTCACGCGGGCCGTGGAGGTCGCGCGGGGGATCGAGACCGCACTCGCCAACTTCGACAGCGACGATGGATCGTGGCAGCGCGTTCAGAGAGACATCCACGCCAGCATCCAGCGGCTCACCGATACCTTGCTGCCCTACGACTATCAGCCGGGCACGACGATCGAGGACGGCCTCTTCGTGGTCACGGTGCCCTTCCGCGGACGGACCTGCACCATGACCGATCTCCGCTCGGTGCTCGCCGAGGAGGTGACGAGCCGCCGGGTGCTGCTCGACGCGCGGGAACGGGAAATCCTCGAAAATCACCTGATCGGCGAGGTCTCGGCGCATCTCCACGAGCGGCTCCGTGCGGCCGAGGCGCTCGTCCGCGAGATGAACGAGGAACTGCGCACGCGCCACACGAGCACCGGGATGACGCTCCGGTTCACGTGGGAACCGCTGGACGACGGGCCGCCGGGCCTGCTCGAGGCGCGTGCACGTCTCCTGCGGGCCGGGGGCACCTGGTCACCCGCCGAGCGGCAGGCGCTCGGCGCGTTCCTCCAGGACCGCATCCGGGCTGTGCGGGCGGCGAACGAGACGGAGACTTGGCAAGAGCACCTCACCGCCGCCTTCGACTACCGCGCGTGGCACCACTTCTGTGTCGAGCGCCAGCAGGACGGCCAGTGGAAGCGGCTAACGCGTCGGACGCACGGCACCGGCTCCGGCGGCGAGAAGGCGATCGCACTGACGATTCCGCAGTTCGCCGCCGCGGCGGCGCACTATCGGACCGCCGATCCGCTGGCGCCTCGCCTAATCCTCCTCGATGAAGCGTTCGTCGGTATCGACAAGCCGATGCGGGCCCAGTGTATGGGGCTCCTACGCGCGTTCGACCTCGACTTCGTCATGACGAGCGAGCAAGAGTGGGGCTGCTACGCGAGCGTGCCTGGCATCGCGATCTACCACTTGTCCGTACGGCCAGGCATCGAAGCCGTCGGCGTCACGCGGTGGGTGTGGAATGGTCGGGAGCGCACACTGGACGACCAGCGGCTTCCCACCGCGGCGCCGCCGGACAGCGGGCAGCTCGTCAGCCTCCTCGCCACACCAGACGGCGACGGCGCCGTGCGAATATCGTGATCGCCGACGTCGCGCGCCTGCGGCAACTCCTGGGAAGCGCCGAGCTTGCCTGGCTCGTCGAGCGCGCTCGCCGGCGCATGCCACACGGGTCCGCGGACGGATCGGTCACATTGCACGAACCGACGCCGGCCCAGCGCGAGGCGGTCGATCGGCTCCTCGGGCGGCGGCCCTCGCGCGGCACCTCGCTCACCGTGCGTCTCTCGGACGTTGCGGCGGTCCTCCGTCACGCGCAGATCTGCGACAGCCTTACGGAGGCCGTCGAGGTGCTGACCGGCCCGATGGTCGACATGCGAGCCCAGCGGGAGTCCGTGGAGGAGAGATGGGCCGAGCTATTTGCCATTGAGGAAGCGGGCGGCGGATCGCATCCTGCCGTGAAGGCATGGCTCGATGAGCTGCGGACGAGCGGAATTCTGAAGAGGCTCTCACGCAACGACCCATCCGTGGGCCGGACGCTGCTGCACTATGCGCGGGAGATCGAGCGGCGGCTGCCGGCGCG
>Ga0209648_10005952_pt1 | contig 10479 bp, 9 predicted proteins | sample GraSoi2013_115cm_FD_185830 | JGI IMG/M metagenome (GOLD analysis project Ga0209648, IMG submission 185830) | Grasslands soil microbial communities from the Angelo Coastal Reserve, California, USA - Sample 9_17_2013_115cm (SPAdes) (version 2) | ecosystem: Environmental > Terrestrial > Soil >...
CGTGCGCCTCACGGACGAGCCCGCAGCCGGCGCCGCCGGCATAGGCACGGCGCAGATTGCCGCCATTAACATCGCGAGAGTTGCTTTTCCAAACTGCTTCACCGTTCCCACCTTTTCGCTCACGGTGGCCGCAAACCGGTCCATCCGCCCTAGCCTGCCCCAAGCCAAAAACCATCGGGGTCAGAGTTTTACCTTATGCGGTCCGCAGGGTCAACAAACATTCACGAAGACCGTTCGATGCCGCTACCGGCTGCTCGCCGCCAGCGGACGTGCTGCAGAGACTTATTGCATCCCACCAGCCAATCATCACGCCGTTCGTTTGATGCAACTTACGGGTGTCTCGGATGGCAGTCTCTGTATCCAAGAGAAACAGTTTCTCTCAGAGTGAGACACATTTTAGGGGTTTACACTCTCTTCACGCAATAGCCGTCTGGGCCCAGTACGAGGCTATGTGCTTTGTTTTGAATAGCTGACCGTCAGGTCAGGAGCCTGAACCTTCGCCCGGTCAGGGTTGCTGGGGCCTGCAGGCAGACGCCACGCGTAGCCTGAAAAAGACTTGGCCCTTCTGCATATTGGCAGAAGGGCCGTCTCCATAATCGGACCGTTGCGGTTAGCGCGTCGGGCGGGCTTTGGACGCATCCGTGCCTGCGACCGCCGCCGAGGCCTTCATTGGCGGCTTCTCTGATTGCGCGGGAGCCGCGTGGCCGTTCGGCCCAGGCGCAGCCGCGTTCGAATTGCCCGGCACCGCGATTTCAAGCTTCTTCCGCAGCGTGTTCTCCAGCTTGTCCCGGATGTCCTTGTTTTCCTTCAGGAAAATGCGCGCGTTTTCCCGGCCCTGGCCCATGCGCTCCCCGCCGAAGCTGATCCACGTGCCGCTCTTTTCCAGCACGCCCTTTTCAACGCCCAAATCGATCAAGTCTCCTTCGCGCGAAATCCCCTCGCCGTAGACGATGTCGAATTCCGCCTCGCGGAACGGCGCGGCGACTTTGTTCTTCACCACTTTCGCGCGCGTGCGCGAACCAACCACCTTGTCGCCTTCCTTGATGGCCTGAATCCGCCGGATATCCACGCGCATCGACGCATAAAACTTCAGCGCGCGGCCGCCAGTCGTCGTCTCCGGGTTGCCGAACATCACACCGATCTTCTCGCGGATCTGGTTGATGAAAATCAGGCAGGTGCGCGACTTCGAAACGATGCCGGTGAGCTTGCGCAGCGCTTGCGACATCAGCCGCGCCTGCAAACCCATCTGCGGGTCGCCCATGTCGCCTTCGAGCTCCGCCTTGGGCACTAGCGCTGCGACCGAGTCCACCACAACGATGTCCACGCCGCCGGAGCGGATCAGCGTTTCGGCGATTTCCAGCGCCTGCTCGCCGTTATCGGGCTGCGAGACGAGGAGATTGTCGACGTCCACGCCCAGCTTTCGTGCATAGACCGGATCGAGCGCGTGCTCCGCGTCAATGAACGCCGCTTGCCCGCCTAGCTTCTGCGCCTCGGCGATCACGTGCAACGTCATGGTCGTCTTGCCGCCGGATTCCGGACCGTAGATTTCAATGACGCGCCCCCTCGGAAAACCACCGACGCCGAGCGCGGCGTCAATCGATAGGCATCCGCTGGGAATCACACTGACGGGCACCAGAACATCCCGGCTGCCCAGCCGCATAATTGCGCCCTTGCCATGGTCCTTTTCAATTTGCGATATTGCTGCTGCCAGCAATTTTTCTTTTTCTTCTGTCATAGTCACACCTCGGTGGAGGAAATTAGGAACTTGGGCCTGCGGGGCCGATGGCCGGGGTTCTGCGCCGGGAAAGCGCATCGCCCGCGATTGGGGACGTAACGAAGTGTGGAGCTTACCACTCGGTTCACTGTAAAGCTATCCCCTTTTACCGGTCGGCCTCAAACTGCCTGAAACTCACTTACCGTTGGCAACCGTGCTCCGCGTCGTGGTCTCTCAGCCGCGTCTGAGCCGTCTGCTCGCGTTCATCCAACGCCATCCGTTCCCGGTGGGTCAGTTGCCGCAGCCGGGATAGGTTGCGACCCCGGGTGCGAGCCTCGGAGAGCTCCTCTTCGAGTCTCTCACGCTCCAGACAGCTTAGAACATTGTTCGAAAAACCGCGCATGGAACACCTGTTGAAAACAGCGAGGAGCAAAGTAGCATCATGGCGAACAAAAAGCAAACACTATTGTTCGCCTTATGTTCGCCCTTAGATCATTCCAGCGATGATACCCAGGTCTTGATAGGTTCTTCGTCCGGCAATCTCCCTGCCGCTAGAACCCGTTCCAAGAACTCGACCAAGAATCTCTTTTCGCGAAATCCTAGAGCCAGCCCGATTTTGGGAAGCAGCGTCCCGAATAACAACATTCCGGGAGGCACAAGCAGGTTGACGTAAGGATCGCCTTGCACAGTTTGCCTTCCAGTGATCAGTTGCCAAAGCGAAGCGAGAAAGATTGGCACTCCAATCAACGCGGCAAAGGTGAGCCAGATGCGCATGAAAATGCGTGGCCACCGCTGAATTCCCCAATATGTTTCCACAAGGGTTCCGTGAGATTCTGCGACTAGCCGCCCGTATAAAACAGGAGCGAAGTCGTTGCGCCAGTAGCGCCGCTTGTGCAGGCGAAACTCGAAATCTGAGAAACGACCGAGGACCGTCTTTTTGCCCCGATATCCCGAAAACGAAAAGATGGCCCTCCGATCGAGATCCATTTGTTCGGAGATGCGAGCGCAGCAAGATTCGGGCGGGTAATCAGTGCGCAGAATCACGCTGAGTTTGGTCGGTTTGCCGCTGATCAGTGGGAGCGCTCGATCGAGTATTGTTCCTTGAGGGTGACAGTTAGCCATGGGTGTAGAACCCCCGCCCGGACTTTCGTCCCAGCCATCCCGCCGCCACATATTTCTTGAGCAACGGACACGCGCGATACTTCGGGTCGCCCAGCCCTTCCTGCAGCACGTGCATAATGTCCACGCAAACGTCCAGCCCGATAAAATCAGCCAGCTCCAGCGGCCCCATCGGATGATTCATGCCCAGTTTCATCACCGCGTCAACAGCCTCCGCCGTCGCCACGCCTTCCATGACGCAGTAAGCAGCCTCGTTGATCAGCGGCATCAGCACGCGGTTCGAAACGAACCCCGGCGCATCGTTCACCGCCACCGGCTTCTTCCCCAGCTTCTCCGCCAGCTTCATCGTCGTTTCAAACGTAGCGTCGCTCGTCTGCAGCGCCCGAATCACTTCCACCAGCACCATCACCGGCACCGGATTCATGAAGTGCATCCCCACAAATCGGTCGGGCCGCTTGGCCAGCGCCGCCAGCGAAGTCATCGAAATGGACGAAGTGTTGCTAGCGATGATCACCTCAGCCCGCAAAATCCCGTCCGCCTCGCCAAGCACCGCCCGCTTGATCTCGATTTTCTCCGGCACCGCTTCCACCACAAAATCCGCCGCCGCAATGGCCGCCATATCCGTCACCGGCTGCAACCGGCCAAGAACACTTCCCTTCTCCGCCTCCGCCATCTTCCCCCTCTTGATTTCCCGATCGAGATTCTTCCCGATCGTCTCCATCCCGCGATCCAGAAACCGCTGCTCCACGTCGCGCAAAATCACCTTGTACCCCGACCGTGCAAACACATGCGCGATCCCATTCCCCATCGTCCCCGCGCCCAGCACCGCCACAGTCTTAATATCAGCAAGGTTCAAGAGGCCTCCCGAGAGAACGCCAGACGCAACGGAAACACAGGAGAAGCAGAAACGTCAAGCTGCCGAGAACTTTTCCCGCTTCTTGGAGATGTTTTTCGAAGGAGCTGCCAAGGCGAGCCACGCGGCGAGCGTGGCGAACTTTTCGTCCTGAGACCAAGGAGAGCCAAAGGGGCGGCCAAGCTCGGTAACTCGGCCCATCAGATCATCGCCCTTGAGATGGAGAACCTGCCCGGAGTGGTCCAGGAGTTCTTTTTCTTTGATTCTGAAATCGTGGAGGCCACAGCGACCGCTCGCATGAAGCAGGGCTTCTCGGAAAAGTTCTCCGTCCGCCGTGTGAATCAGCGCATGGGAAGCAAGAATCTTCTCCAACGTGGGAAGCGGCCTGCCAGAGGCAAGCAGCAGCCCGCATCGCGTGAGTTGCAGCCCCTGTTCTTGCGTTCTGGATGCAAGCTCCCGGATCGCGCTGTAGGCAAGGCGCCTTGCCTCGGCCTGCATTCTGGAGATGAATTCGCGGGCTTGTCCGTCCAGCATTTTTTCCGCCGTGTGATACGGCTGCCGGAATTCATAAGTGAAAGTCTCGACGAGGTGGACTCTCTGCCGCGCGAGCACCGCGGGTGAGCCTTTTTCAACACACACCGCGACAGCCGCGGCCCACCCCGAATGCACGCGAAACCCAATCGCCGCTTGTTTCGAATGAGCCACTGAGAAAAACCTACTCGGGCGGAGCGCCTTCCACAACTTCCCGCACAATCTCCCGCGCCCGCTTTTCATTCGCAGCGGAAACGTAAATCCGCGTCTGCTCCCCGGGATTTTCCAGGTGGATGGGGATTTCGTTTTCCTGCATCGCCGCGGTAAGAAATTGCGCGATCCGCTCGTCGTTTCCATTCCAAACTTCCACCGCCGGATGCGTTTCGGTAATCACCACGAGCGGCGGCTCCGCTGCGGCCACCTCATCCTGCGCGGGAATTTCTATATCGGCAGGCTCTTCATCGAGCAGCTTTTCAAGCACTTCTTTCGCGGCGCCAAGATCGGTGGAAAGCACCGCCACTTCAAATCCAAACCGCGGCTTCCAATCGATCGGGAGCGGATCCGCGGTCGGCGCAACTTCATCATCGCCGAGACTCTTGTCGGAAAATGGAATGTCAGCCGCCTGCAGTTCTTCGAGCAACGCCGCATGCACCGCGGGATTTTCCCCGGCCCAAAGCAAGACAAAAGAACCTTGCGGAACTGGTTTGGATGACATGACTTCCTCCTGTGGACCGCAGAGTCGGGCGAGGGCGCGCCACCATCGCCACAACCTTATCCAGGGAAATCCGCCTTGCCGTGTAGCGGAAAACGGCAGAATCGCCCGCCTAGTCTACTACTTCCCCAGGCTCGTCTGCATTTCTCGGCGTCCGCCGCAGGCCGCTCGATTCGTCGCTTTTTCTTGATCTTCTTGCTCGACACCCTCTTCTCAAGGTTTCCTGCTGTCCCGGCGGGATACCCATCTCTTGAGCTCCGCTTATCGACGCCTCAATCTCCACCCCCCTTGCTACAATCGTCCCGTGCTGGCTGGGGCCCAACCCGAGATCCATGAACTTCTCGCGATTGATACTGACGCCGGGACGCGGCTGGACCGGTTTGTGGCGGCGCATTGCGCGGAACTCTCGCGCTCCCGGGTGCAAGAGCTTATTGATGGCGGGCTGGTATTCGTTAATGGCAAGCCGTCGAAGTCTTCGCAGAAACTTCGCGGCGGGGAACTTATCACCGTGCGGGCGCAACCACGGCCGGCGCCTCACGCTACGGCGGAAGCGATTCCGCTGGATGTACTTTACGAGGACGACGACGTCGTCGCCATCAACAAGGCTGCGGGCATGACCGTCCACGCCGGGGCTGGAAATGCCTCCGGCACGCTGGTCAACGCGCTTCTAGGGCGCGGGTCAGCGCTTTCGCAGTCCGGCGACCCGCTGCGGCCGGGAATCGTGCATCGGCTGGACAAGGAAACCTCGGGCGTGATTCTTGTGGCCAAGAACGACGCGGCGCACGCGAAGCTGGGCGAAGCCTTTCGCCAGCGGGCGGTCAAGAAAACGTATATCGCGCTGGTGCAGGGCGTTCTCGGAGAGAAGAGCGGCCGCATCGAGCTGGCCATTGGGCGCGACCCGATTCATCGCACGCGCATGACGACGCAGCGCAAATCCTGGCACGGCGAGGGCATCGCGAATCCGCGCGAGGCGCGCACGGATTGGAAGGCGCTCGCGAAGATCGACAGCACGACGCTGGTGGAAGTCCAGCTCCACACCGGGCGCACGCATCAGATTCGAGTGCATTTCTCCGCGCTGAAGCATCCGGTGGTTGGCGATAAGCTTTACGGAGCGGCAGGGGAGTTGCGCGTGGGAAAGCTCACCTTGCCGCCGCTGGGGCGCAATTTTCTGCACGCCGCAAAGCTCGGCTTTGCGCAGCCCCGGACCGGCGCGTGGATCGAAGTTCGTGCAGTATTGCCGGGCGAGCTGCGCGATTTCTTGAGAAAGCTTTGCGACGCCGAGGGAGAACCGCAGAGTCGAATTGACGCTGCGCTGGCGGGGTACCTATAATCGATGCAAATGCGACGGACAATCACTTCGACCTTTTTGGCGTTGGCACTGTTGCTCTTTCCGCTTACCGACCGGGCGCAGCAATCTTCACCGGACAAGGCTCAAGCGTCCTCGCCGGAGGCTAAGTCTAAGGCCTCCTCACCGGCGGCCAAGCCTCAGTCGCCCGCACCGGCACAGCCGGCGACGCCGAAGCAAGAGCCTGCCCAGCAGAGCGATCAAACGATCAAGACGGTGGTCAACCTGGTCGACGTGCTCTTCACGGTGCTGAACCGCCGCAACAAGCTTGTTCCCGAGCTCGAAAAGAACGCCTTCAAGATTTGGGATGACAAGACTCCGCAGGAAATCCGTTATTTCAGCAGGCAAACCGATCTGCCGCTGCGCATCGGCATGCTGCTGGATACGTCCAACAGCATTCGCGACCGCATCAAGTTTGAGCAGGACGCTTCGATCAATTTCCTGTTCAGCGTGCTGCGCCACAATAAAGATGAAGCTTTCGTGATGACCTTCGACGACGAGCCGCAAATCCTCCAGGGATTCACCGGCGACGCGGGAGCGCTGCGCGATCAGATCACCAAGACGCGCGCGGGCGGCGGCACCGCGATCTACGACGCGGTTTATGAAGCGTGCGTGAAAGAGCTGAGCCATCCGCCGCGCCCGCCGGGCGATCAACCGGACGTGGTGCGCCGCGTGATGATTCTGATCAGCGATGGCGAGGACAACTTATCGACACATACGCGCTCGGATGCCATCGAAATGGCCCAGCGCACCAGCGTGGTCATCTATACCATCAGCACGAGCACGCAGTGGGTTTCCCTCTCGCAGACCGATCCGAACAAGATGGGCGACCGCAAATATCACCTGACGGACGGCGACAAGATTCTCCAGGAACTGGCCGAGGAAACCGGGGGCCGCGCGTTTTTTCCGTATCACGTGGACGATCTAGACCAGTCGTTCCAGGACATCGGAGACGAACTGCGGAACCAGTATTCCATCGCCTATCTGCCGACGAACTACGTCCTCGACGGCCGCTACCACAAGATCCGCATCGAAGTGCCCGAACACAAGGGCTACCAGGTGCGCGCGCGCCGCGGCTACTTCGCCCGCGCCAACGCCAACGTGCCGTCGACACCCAATCCCGCCGGCGGCGCTACTCATTAATCTGTCTTTAAAAACGCGCGACCGCGAAGAGCGATTCGCTATTCAGTTGTGAAACGTGCTACGCGAGGCGCGATTCGATGGTGGGTTTAGTCTATTCAACGGGAAACATTGCGCAGCAGGACCGCGTCGGAATCCGCATGCCCGCGTCCGATCCCCAGCCGCGTCCCGTCCTTTGAATACCCAAATCCAGAGATCCTCTCCGAAGTGAAATGCGTGAGCTGGCGCCGCGCTGATCCATCCAGCGGCTGCACCCACAGATTGTCCACGCCTTTTTCCCGCACCACATAAGCAACGGCCTTGCCGGAAGGCATGAACGCGATGGTGGCCAGACCGCGGGGATCGAATTCGAATGCCGACTTTTTTCCATCCTCGAGAGAATACAAGACGAGAATGGAGGTATGATCCGATGCGCGCGCTTCGAACGTCACGACGGTTTTGCCGTCGGGGGAGAGGTCGTAGGGTATGGCGGGAGACTTGATGATCGTTTCGGGCGAACCGCCTTCGATGGGAATACGCTTCAGGAATTGGTTTTCGGCGATGTCAACGTAGTACAACCACTTGCCGTCATTCGAACAGGCCGGCAATATTTCATTAACGCCGAAGGTGAGGCGTTTCAGGTTCGTGCCGTTCGAATCGACGCGCCACAAATTGACTTCCGCGCCGCCTGACCGGCCGATCGTTCGAAAGACAACGTAGCGCCCCTGTCCACAGGAGACGACTTGATTCATCAGAAATTTCGGTTCGGAGAAGACGACGCGGTTTCCGCCGGTTGGATTCACCATGCGGATATGGGGACCCTGAACGAGGAGAAGCTGAGAGTCGGGGGTCCAATCCATACTCAAAAAAGGCAGGTTCGAAGGTAATTTCAGGGGAATTAAATTATCGGGCGATCCCGCAGGCGCAATCTCGATCTGGACTTTTGCCTGGCTCTGGTTTGCGGCGATGGTTTGGCCGTCCGCGGCGAGGCTGGGATGAAAATAGTCGTTGGTATCGGTGGTCAAGAGATGGAAGGCGCCGTCAGGGAAGGAAACAATGCCTATTTGCCGGCGCAGAAATCCAGTTTCCGCCGTGGAGGCGGAGACGAGCAGGCCGGTCATATCCGGGAGCCAGGAGGGCTCGAAGTAGATACGGTCTTTGGCGATGGCCGCCTGCCTCGTGGCGCCGCTGGCGACGTCCACGACGAGAAATCCACCGATGTCCTTGGGTGTGGGCTGGCCGACGGGAATCACAATGCTCTTGCCATCGGGGGACCAGGCAAGCGTCAGGCTATCGGTGAGAACTTCCTTGTTATGGAAGAGATCGCGTTCGAAAGAGCCATCGCGCCGGGCGATCCTGAGGTCGGTCACGGTGGAATCGCCATGCTGGTGCAAGTAGGCGAAGCGCTGGCCGTCAGGAGAAAAGGCGATGGGACTGTCCACGTCTTTAATGAGCAGACGCGGGGTTCCCCCGAGCATGGGAGCGTCGTAGAGGGAAGCAATGGCTTGCTCGGATTCCTCGCGGCGGACGAAGTAGATGTAATTGCCATCGGGAGAGAAGGTGAGGCCGCTGTAGCGCGCGGCTGCGGGCGTGACGACTTGCGTGTTGCTCCCGGTGGGAATGTGCCGGAGCCAAAGGGACTGCAGGCCATTCTCGTCGAGGACGTGGAGCAAGTATTTTCCGTCGGGGGAAATTCTGGCCAAGGAGACGTGACCGCTGTTGGTGAGATTTTCGACCGACATTCTTTCGACGGGCAAATCTTTTTTGTGGGGCAGGAGGGAGTAGATGCCGAAGGCGGCGGCGACGAGCAGCAGGAGAGCAGCTCCAAGCGCGAGGCCGGCGCCGAACTTGTTCTTGCCGGCGGCGGCAATCAGGATGGAACTGCTCGAAGGCGAAGGGGGCGGTGGCGTTGCCGTGGATGGCGGCGGAGCATGCTCCGGGGTGGCGGCGCGTGGGGAAGAAGACGAAACGGAGGCGACCTTGCCGGAATCGATCTCACGCTGCAGGCGTTTGAGGTCGGCGCGGAGTTCCGCCGCGACCTGGTAGCGGACGTCGCGATCTTTTTCGAGAGCCTTGTTGAGGATGCGCTCAAGCTCGGCGGGGACGTCGGGATTCAGTGTGACCGGAGCGACGGGAGCGTTGTGCAGGATGTTGTCGAAGACGACGGCGCTGGTAGTGCCAGGAAAGGGCTGCTTGCCGGTAAGCACTTGATAGAGCACGGCGCCGAGCGAGAAGAGGTCGCTTCGAGCGTCAAGTTCCTCGCCACGCGCTTGTTCGGGAGACATGTAGGAGATAGTGCCGACGGCGGTGCCGGGACTGGTGAGGAGCAGAGTCTCCGGATCGCCGAGAGTTTCGCCGGCGATATTTGCGTGGTGTTCGGGGAGGAGCTTGGCGAGGCCAAAATCGAGGATTTTGACGGCGCCACGCTCGGTGATGAAAATGTTGGCGGGCTTGATGTCGCGATGGACGATGCTTTTTTTGTGGGCGGCGTCGAGGGCGTCGGCGAGCTGAACGCCCATGTCGATCGTGCGCGGAACTGGGAGGGAGCGCAGCGGGATCAGTTTGTCGAGAGTTTGCCCTTCGAGCAGCTCCATGGCGATGAAGGTGCGGCCATTGTGTTCTTCGATGGCGTGAATGGTGCAGATGCCGGGATGATTGAGCGCGGAGGCGGCGCGGGCTTCGCGCAGGAAACGTTCGAGAGACTGGGGATCGCGGCGCGTGTCTTCCGGCAGGAATTTGAGGGCCACGCGGCGGGCGAGCTTGGTGTCCTCGGCTTCATAGACGACGCCCATGCCGCCGCTGCCGAGTTTGCGGAGGATGCGATAGTGGGCGATGGTTTCGTTGAGCATGGGCAAGGAGCGAAACGAAGATGGTAGACGGTCGGAGGAATTGGGTCAATTCGTTCCGTGTTATACAATGCTCGAGCATTCCACCTTCGACAATCCAGAGAGGAGATTCCAGCCTCATGTTCTTCGATAACCAAGATCGATCCACCCGAGTTGCGCTCGCGGTCCTAATGTTCAGTCTGACCCTGCTGCTGATGGTGTGCGGGCCTGGCGCTCGCGCCCAGACGCCCGACATCACCA
>Ga0209648_10005954_pt1 | contig 10479 bp, 7 predicted proteins | sample GraSoi2013_115cm_FD_185830 | JGI IMG/M metagenome (GOLD analysis project Ga0209648, IMG submission 185830) | Grasslands soil microbial communities from the Angelo Coastal Reserve, California, USA - Sample 9_17_2013_115cm (SPAdes) (version 2) | ecosystem: Environmental > Terrestrial > Soil >...
AGCCAGGTGTCCGCGACGTTTCACGGCCGGGACATCTTCATGCCGGTGGCCGCGCACCTGGCGGCGGACGCGGAACTGGCCGCGGCCGGGGAGGAGATCGACGTCGGCGATCTCGTCATGCTGCCCGCCCCGGAAAGGTTCGTGCGCGATTCCACCGCGGAGGGCGAAGTGCTCACCGTGGACAGGTTCGGTAATGTCCAGCTCACCATCACCGGGTCGGACGCCGCGGAAATCGGCGTCAAATCGGGCGGGTCCGTGCTCGTGCACTGCGGCCGCCGCCAGCTGACCCTGCCGTACCGCGATATGTTCGGCGCGGTCGCGACGGGTGAGCTGGTCGCCTATACCGACGGCGCCGGGCTGATCTCCATCGCGGTGAACGGCGGGGACGCGGCGCAGCGGCTCGGCCTGCCGCCTGGCGCGCGGGTATCGATCGCCGCCGTACCGCAAACTATTCGCCCGTGACGCATTCCGCGCACGGCGGTCGCGTGGCACCATTACATAGGCCGGGTCGGAACATCGCTACCGCAGGCCAGCTCGGCCAGCCTCGGAGGAGATATCTGACCAAGTGTCACATCGATCGTTCCGCGGCACCCTGTTGCCGTTCGCCTCAGGACTAGCTGCGGTAATAGCCGTACTCGGGGCCGCGCCTGCCCTTGGCGCCGCTGGTGGCGCGGGGGCGGGCAACGCTGTCCGCGCCCAGGAGTGGTGGCTGGCCGGGCTGCGGGTGACTCAGGCGTGGCGGACCACCGAGGGAGCCGGAGTCACCGTCGCCGTGCTCAGCACGGGCGTCGCCGACAGCCACCCTGACCTGGCCGGCGCCGTAATCACCGGACCCGACTACAGCGGTTCCGCCCGGGGACCCAGCGGAGGGTGGTGGGGAATCGACGGAACGGCGGTGGCGGGCGTCATCGCCGGCCACGGGGACGGCGCCGACTGGGAGTCCGGCGTCATCGGCATCGCGCCGGCCGCGAAAATCCTGTCCATCCGGGTCACTTTGGAATTCAACGACCCGCTCAATGCCGATAAGTCCATTACCAGTCGGTTGCCCGGTGCCCTCGCCGATGGCATTACGTACGCGGTGGATCACGGGGCCCGGGTCATCGACCTGCCCCTCGACCCGGGGACGTTCGGCCTGGCCGGCCAAGGGGATCGGGCCGTGGCCGGCGGCAGCACGGCCGAGCGAACGGCGGTGGAATACGCGCTGCGCAAGAACGTCGTGCTGGTGGCTCCGGCCGGCGATGACGGCCAGGGCCCTGGCCTGGTGAACTATCCGGCCGCCTATCCCGGCGTCATCGCGGTGGGCGCGGTGGCCCGCGACGGGCAGGTCGCCTCGTTCAGCAGCAGGCACTCTTACGTGGCGCTGACGGCTCCTGGGGTGAACCTGGTGGCCGCGGCCCCGCCGGCCGACTACGCGCAGATAAGCTCCACCAGCACGGCCAGCGGTATGGTGGCCGGCGTAGCCGCCCTCGTCCTGTCCAGGTTCCCGCACCTCACGGCGGCCCAGGTAACCCAGGCGCTGACCGGGAGCACTACCGTCACGGCCGCCGCCACCGACCGCGCGGGCGCCGCAGGGGCCGGGCACGGCATCGTGAACGCGGCCCGGGCGGTCGACCTGGCGGCCGTCATCACCTCAGCCAGTCAGCCCGTTGCGCCGGCCAGCCTCCCGGCCCGGCCGCATAAGCCGGCGCGGCGATCGACTGCGTCACCCCGCCCGCCGGGCGCAGGCACTCTGGCCGGGTCGCTGCTCCGCGATGTCGTGGCTGGCCTCGGCGCGCTGATCGTGCTGCTCGTCGTGCTGCTCCTGGTCATGCGCTCCCGGCGGCACCGGGCTGCGGCCGCGGCCGTGGAATCCGGGTCCGGACGGGCTCGCGCCCGGGGGCTGCACGAGCACCGCAGGCCGCAGCGCACGCCCGGGCCTGACCGGGGCGTCGCCTGGCCCGCCGGGTCCGGCCCGCGGCAGATGGCCCCGCCAGGTTCACCCGCGGACCGATGGCCTTCGCCTGCGGGCTGGCAGGGCGGCAGCGTGGGCGAGATCGCTCAGTCCTCCGGCCCGCCGTTCCGCCCGGTCATGAGCCCGGCACCGAGGGCCGCCAGGACCGGGGCGAACCCCGCGGGGCCGCCCTGGGCGCCCGCGCCGGAGCCCGCGCGCACGATCGGCCCGCTCCCGGTGGTGTCGAACAGCTCGCTCCCGCCGGAACCGGGCCCCGGGATCCGGGTGCCGGGGGACATGGCAGCGTTGTCCGTCGAGGTGACCGGTCCCCTGCAGCATGCCGCCTTCGACTTCACCACCTCGCCGGACCCGGACTTCCCGCCCCGACCCGCGGTCCAGGACGCCCCCGGGGCGGCCACCATCCAGGGCTTCCCCGCCCGTCCGGGCTTCGGCGCTCGTCCGGGCTTCCCCGCCCATCCGGATTTCGGCGCCCATCCGGGCTTCCCCGCTCATCCGGATTTCGGCGCCCATCCGGATTTCGGCGCCCGTCCGAGCCTGCCCAGCCGGCCGAACCTGGGGTTGGCCGCGGCGCCGGTCCCGGCCGACTACGCGCCGCCCCGGGCTCCGGACTTCACCGTGCCGTCGCGCGCCGCCGGTTTCGTCCTCAGCGCCGACACCGGCCCGCCGACCTCCGCGCCAGGCTCCGAGCCTGCGCCTGCGCCTGCACCCGCGCCCGACGAGCATTTCGCGCCCGGGCCGGCCGCCGACCCCAGCTACATCTGGGACCTGGCCGCCACGGACGTCTTCCCCGCCGTCACCGATCCCGGCCTGCCACCACAAGCGCCTGAGGCGCCGGGGGCCATCTCACGAGATGACGATCCCGGCGCCTCAGGTAGCTAACGCAACCGCCCGGCTCAGGCGGCGTCAGGCACGGCCTGCGCCTCCCCGGAGATTCCGGAGGACTGCGATGCCTGCGCGGGCTCGAGCGCGAGCTCCAGCACCTCGCGGACATCGCCGAGCGTGTGCACGTGCAGCTTGTCGAGCACCTCGGCCGGAACATCGTCCAGGTCCGGCTCGTTCCGCTGCGGGATCAGCACCGTGGTGATCCCCGCCCGGTGCGCGGCCAGCAGCTTCTGCTTGACGCCGCCGATCGGCAGCACCCGCCCGGTGAGGGACACCTCGCCGGTCATCGCCACGTCGGCGCGCACGGGACGGCCCGACAGCAGCGACGCCAGCGCGGTGGTCATCGTGACGCCCGCGCTCGGCCCGTCCTTGGGCACCGCGCCGGCCGGCACGTGCACGTGGACGCCGCGGTCCTTGAGCTCACTGACCGGAAGGCCGAGTTCAGCGCCGTGAGAGCGAAGGTAGGACAGGGCGATCCTGGCCGATTCCTTCATCACGTCGCCGAGCTGGCCGGTGAGCGTGACCCCGGTCTCACCGGTTTCCCGGCCGGCCAGCGACGCCTCGATGAACAGGACATCCCCGCCCGCACCGGTCACCGCGAGCCCGGTCGCCACGCCGGGCACGGCGGTCCGCCGCTCCGGCTCGGCCAGGCTGGTCTCCGGGGTGAACCTGGGACGCCCCAGGTAGTCCCGCAGCTCGCCCGCGCCGACGGTAACCGGCAGCGCCGTCTCGTCGAGGGCCACCCGCGCGGCCACCTTGCGCAGGATACGCGCGATGGACCGCTCGAGCGACCGCACCCCGGCCTCGCGCGTGTACTCGGCCGCGAGCAGCCGCAGCGCGTCCTCGCCGACCGACACCTCCTCGCCGTTCAGCCCGGCCTTGGACAGCTGCCTGGGCAGCAGGTGATCACGGGCGATGAGGACCTTCTCGTCCTCGGTATACCCGTCGAGCTGGACCAGTTCCATCCGGTCGAGCAGCGGGCCGGGAATGCCCTCGAGCACGTTGGCCGTGGCCAGGAACACCACGTCGGAAAGGTCGAGCTCGACCTCGAGGTAGTGGTCGCGGAACGTGTGGTTCTGCGCCGGGTCAAGCACCTCGAGCAGCGCGGAGGCGGGATCGCCGCGGTAGTCGGCGCCGATCTTGTCCACCTCGTCGAGCAGCACGACCGGGTTCATCGAGCCAGCCTCGCGGATGGCGCGGACGATCCGGCCGGGCAGCGCGCCGACGTACGTCCGCCGGTGCCCGCGGATCTCCGCCTCGTCCCTGACCCCGCCCAGGGAGACCCGGACGAACTTCCGGCCCATGGCCCGCGCGACCGACTCGCCGAGCGACGTCTTGCCGACGCCGGGCGGCCCGACCAGCGCGAGCACGGCGCCGGAACGCCGCCCGCCGACGATGCCCATGCCCCGGTCCGCGCGGCGCTTGCGCACCGCGAGGTACTCGATGATGCGTTCCTTGACGTCGTCCAGCCCGGTGTGGTCCTCGTCCAGGACACGCCGCGCGTCGGCGATGTCGTAGGCGTCCTCGGTCCTGGCGTTCCAGGGCATGTCGAGGATGGTGTCCAGCCAGGTGCGGATCCAGCCGATCTCCGGTGACGCGTCCGGGGTGCGTTCCAGCTTGGCGACTTCCTTCAGCGCGGCATCCCGGACCGCTTCCGGCATGTCGGCGGCTTCCACCCTCGCGCGGTAGTCGGCTTCCTCGGTGGCTGCGTCGCCGTTCAGGTCGGCGAGTTCCTTGCGCACGGCGGCGAGCTGCTGGCGCAGCAGGAATTCCTTCTGCTGCTTCTCCATGCCCTCCGCGACGTCCTTGCGGATGGACTCGGCCACGTTGAGCTCGGCGAGGTGCTCCTTGGTCCAGCCGATGACGAGTTCCAGCCGCTCGACCAGATCAGCGGCCTCGAGCAGCTGCAGCTTCTGCGCGGAGGTGAGGTAGCTGGCGTACCCGGCCCGGTCGGCGATCGCCGACACGTCGTCGAGCTGCTGCATGGCGTCGATGACCTGCCACGCGCCGCGCTGCTGCAGGATCCCGGTGACCAGGGACTTGTATTGCTGGGCCAGTTCGTCGGCCCTCGGCCCGCGGCCGGTCTCCTCGACCACGGTCCCCTCTACCCACAGCGCCGCGCCAGGGCCCGTGGTACCCGAGCCGATCTTGACCCGGGCCGTGCCGCGAACCACCGCGCCCGGCTGACCGCCGGGCAGTCGTCCGACCTGCTCGACCAGGGCGAGCGTGCCGACGCCGGCGAGCCCGCGGTCGGGCAGCCGCGGCACGAGCAGCACCCGCGCCTTAACCTCCGAACGCATGCCGGGAACCTGCCGGGACGGCGTCCGCGCCGCATCGATGGCGGCGCCAATCTCCGGCTGTGACGTCTCCAGCGGCACCACCATGCCCGGCAGCACCACCTCATCGTCAAGCGGCAGCACCGGCAGCGTGAGTGTTTCACTCATTTGATGGCCTCCAAAGCTTGAGTCATACCCACTCAAGAAAGAAGAGCCCCCACAAATTCCCCACGGCGTTCGCCTGGAGCGATCGGCCCCGGCACCCGCTCGAGCACCAGTCCCCCGGCGGGCCGCTTGGCGTCTCAGGTCCGGGCCGTGAGCAACGCCGATCCGTCCCGGGCCCGCACGGTGCCGCAGCGGCCGATGACGGCGAGCGCCGCCACGTAGCCGGGGTCCGCGTCGAGGTCGTGTAGGGACACGCTCTGCGGGGCCTGCGGGTAGGGCCACGAGACGAGCCGGGGCGTCCCCGCGTCCGCGGCGACGATGACCTCGCTGAAGGAGGCGCGCAGCCCATCGCCGGTCGCCTTGGTCACCGCTTCCTTCCTCGTCCACGCGACCAGGAACTCGCGGGCCCGGCCGGACGGGCGGACCGCGGCCAGGGCCGTGCGCTCGACGTCAGCGAGCACGAGACGTGCGAGCGCCTCCGGGTCGCCGTCACCGCCCAGCGGGTGCGCGCGGTCGTCAAGCTGCTCGACGTCTACGCCGACCGGAGCCCGCGCGACGGCGACCGCGACGAGATCGCCGGAGTGCGCCACGGAATGCTGAAGGCCGCTGCCCTTGATGACCGGCTTGCCGTGCGGCTGGCCGCACTGGTCGCAGGTCCGGTCGAAGCGCACGTCGGCCGGGTCCTGGCCGGTGTACCCCGCGAGCGCGGTCTTCGCGAGCGCGCACCCGGCCAGGAAACGTTCGCGATCCTCGTCGCGCCGGTAGGCCGCCCAGCGCTGGCGTTCTGTCTCGTCGAGTAGTTCGGGGTGGCGGGCCGAAGCATCCTGCCTTCGCGCCCACCAGACGTCAGCGGTCCCGTCCGTCAGCGGCTCCAGGCCCGCCAGTTCACCCACCCAGCCAGCCTAATGGCGGGAGCCGTTCTGGGCGAACCCCAGGCCAGGTGAGCGGTCCGGAACATGCTGCCGCGCCGAGGCGCTTTGTATAGGTTCTGGCTATGGCGGTGATGGGCGCCCGGGTCCTTGGCGGCCGCTACGTGCTGGGCGAGGTCCTGGGCACCGGCGGCATGGCCGCGGTGTGGCGGGCTAGGGACGAGGTTCTGGGCCGCGACGTCGCGGTCAAGATACTCAGCCCGCAGTACGCGGCCGATCCGGGCTTCCTGGCCCGGTTTGACCGGGAGGCCCGGCACGCGGCCAGGCTGAGTCACCCGCGGCTGGTGACGGTGTTCGATTGCGGTGTTGACGGGACGACGCCGTTCATCGTGATGGAGCTGGTCACGGGCCGGACCTTGAGACAGGTGCTGGACGAGGCCGGGATGCTGCCGGCGGGGGAGGCGGTGCGCGTCGCCGCGGAGGTCTGCGAGGCGCTGGAAGTGGCGCACGCGGCCGGGCTCGTGCACCGCGACATCAAGCCCGCGAACATCGTGCTGGCTGGCGGCCAGGTCAAGGTGCTCGACTTCGGCATCGCCCGGGCCGAGGGTGCGACCAGGGTCACCGGCACCGTGGGCGTGCTGGGCACCGCCGCGTACCTGTCCCCGGAGCAGGCATCGGGCCGTCCGGCCGGCCCGCAGGCCGACTTGTACTCGCTGGGCTGCGTGCTGTTCGAGATGCTCACCGGCGCGCCGCCGTTCTCCGCCGATTCGGCGGTCGGGCTCGCCTACCGTCAGGTCCACGACGATCCCGGCCCGCCGTCGGTGCGCCGCCCGGGCCTGCCCCGTCGGCTCGACCAGGTCACCGCGCAGCTGCTGGCTAAGGACCCGGCCGCCCGCCCACCCAGCGCCGCGGCCGCCCGGGCCGGGCTGCTCGCTGCCGTGGCCCCGGACGCCACAGCGGTGCTGCAGCCCCAGCTCAGCGGACCGGTACCGGACGAGCCAGCCCGCCGCAGGCGCCGGCGGCCGCGTCCGGCCGAGGCCGTGCTCGCGGCGGCCCTGGCCGCCTCGTTGGCTGCCCTGGCCGCGGTGCTCCTGACCGGAACGGCCAGCCATCCCCAGGCCTCTCCCCCGGTGGCGCACCCGGCCGCCACCCACCAGGCGCGCACACCACCGCCCGCGCGCCGCACGCCGCCAGCTGCTCGCGCCGCGGCAAGCCCGCACGCCAGCACCTTGCCCCCGGCGGCCGCCGCGGCGGCAGCGTTCGTCGGCAGCCTGCAAGCCGCGGTCGCAGGCGGGCAGGTGACCCGGCAGGCCGGGCAGGACCTGTTCAGCCACCTGCAGCAGTTGCTGTTCGGCCCGCCGGGCCAGGACGCCCAGCAGATCCAGCAGCAATACCAGCAGCTCGTCCAGGCCTACGACCAGCGCCAATCGCAAGGACAGATCACCGGGTCGGCCGTCACCCAGCTGCGTCACGCGCTGCAGGCCCTCGGCACGGCCCTTGGCGCCCTCTAGCCATACGATCGGGCTGCTCGGCCTGTACGTCCCCTCACGCGGCCCGAAGGAACGCCGCAACCAGGACAAGCGTTCGTTCCAGCACGCCGTCGCCTACGCCCTGCCCGGCTTCGTGGCCCGGTTCAATGGCCCCGTGATCGTGGCAGGAGACCTGAACGTCGTCGAACCCGGCCACATCCCGCACCATCCGGTCTTCGGTGACTGGGAGTACGACTTCTACCGGTCGTTCGCCAGCGCCGGCCTGGCCGACGCCTACCGGCTCCTGCACCCCCGACGCCGCCGACCATAGCTGGTACGGCCGCAGCGGCCAGGGCTACCGCTTCGACCACGCCTTCGTCACTAGGCAGCACGGCGCACAGGTACGCAGTTGCGGCTACCTCCAGGCACCCAGGCAGCAAGGCATCACCGACCACGCCGCCATGACCCTGACCGTCGCCCTGAGCACCCACACCCGCCCCGATCATCCGGACGGCGGGGCGCTCGCTTCGCAGGGCTAACGGGTCGGGCCGCGGCCGGGGCGGTGCCAGCCTGCGGACCGGCCGTGGGGCGGCCTGGTCCGCGCCGTGCTGCCCTGATGCGGGCTGCCGGGTACGGACAGGTGGCGGGCCGGGAAACGATTGCGCGGCGAGCTGGGCCGCCGTGCGGGCGCGTGGAGGGGCCGGCGGCCGTGCGGACGCAGCCGGCCCGGCGGCGGCGTACAGCCGTTCGGCGGCGGCGCGGGCAGCAGCGGCCTGGGCGGCGCGCTGCTGGGATTCGCGCAGCTCGGGCTTCGGCGAGCGCGGCCAGCCGGGTGAGCAGGACGATGGGTGTGAGCGCCGGGTCGCGGGTCAGGTAGGCGAACGCGGAGATGAGCCGGGCGGCCTGCCGGAGCCGGTTCCCGGCCGGGCCGGGGGCCGGGATGCGGCCGTCGGGGGCGCGGGCGGCCCGGTCGTAGGCGTCGGCGGCCTGCCGCAGGATGCGGCTGCCGAGTGCGGCAGCGGCTACATGCAGCGTGTCAGACGCGGCCCAGGCCGCGTCGGCGGCAGCGGCCGGGTCGGTCCGGGCGAGGAACCGTATCCGGGCGGCGGCATCGGCGGTGCGGGCGGCGTGCTCCCAGAGCGCGTTCCGCTCCGCAGCGGTGAACGGCCCGCCCGGCGCGGCGCCCGGCTGTCCCTGGCCCCAGCGGCGGAAATCTTGTTCCGCTGAGGAAACGGCTCTTCGAAGGCAAGGTGGTGCCCGGGGCGGGAGGGCAAGCGGAAGCTCCCTTTTCGAGGTCAGGTATGGCCCCGGGTGCATCCCATGGGCTATTTATCGGATGTATGACAGAGCACTCAACCGAGTTCGCCGGGCTGGCGGCCCTGATCACCGGGGGCGCCTCCGGTATCGGCCTGGCCACGGCCCGGCTGCTCGCCGCCCGCGGCGCACGGGTCGCCGTGCTGGACCGGGTCAAGGCCGATCAGGAAAGCGCCGACCTCTACCCGGTCGTCGCCGACGTGACCGATGACGCCGCGGTCCGGGCCGCCGTCGCCGAGGCCGCCCGTACCCTCGGTCAGCTCGACATCCTGGTGAACAACGCCGGGATCGGCGCGGCGGGCACGGTCGAGGACAACGACGACGACGAGTGGCGCCGGGTGCTTGACGTGAACGTGCTCGGCATCGTGCGCACCACGCGGGCGGCGCTGCCGCTGCTGCGCCAGGCGGCGCGGCAGCGCGGTCAGGCGGCCATCGTCAACACCTGCTCGATCGCGGCGACCGCGGGCCTGCCGCAGCGGGCGCTCTACGGCGCGAGCAAGGGCGCCGTCTACGCGCTCACGCTGGCCATGGCGGCCGACCACGTGGCCGAAGGGATCAGGGTGAACTGCGTGAACCCGGGCACGGCCGACACCCCGTGGGTGGCCCGGCTGCTCGACGCCGCGCCCGACCCGCACGCCGAACGCGCCGCGCTCAACGCGCGCCAGCCCATGGGCAGGCTGGTCGCCGCGGACGAGGTCGCCGCGGCCATCGCCTACCTCGCCAGCCCGCTGGCCGGCGCCACCACGGGCACGGCCCTCGCCGTGGACGGCGGGATGCAAGGACTGCGGACGAGGCCCAGGCCGGCCTAATCGCCCGAAGAACACCATCGGCGTGGACCTCACCTGCAACAGCACGGCCTTCTGGGCCGCGTACCTCAACTACGAAACCCAGTACGCCGCGCAGCTGCACATTCGCCTGCTCGGCCCGCTGCTCGCCGCGGCCAACGCGAGCCTGCAGAACACCCAGATCGAGACCCTGGTCACCGAGGGCGCCAAGGCGATCATCGTGAACCCGGAGACCGCGACCAGCCTGGGCCCGGCGATAAGCTACGCGGCCGCGCATCACGTGCAGCTGGTGTCCGTCGACACCATCGTCGGGGTCGGCAAGGTGTACATGGTGGTGCGCGCGTCCAACACGAACTACGGCCTGGACGCCTGCGCCTACATCAGCTCGAAGGTCAAATCCGGCTACGTGCTCGACCTCGAGGGTGACCTGACCTCTTCCAACGGAGCCGACCGGACCAACGCCTTCAACCAGTGCATGGCGGCGAACGACCCGTCCGTGCACATCCTCAAGGACCCGACGGTCTGGACGGAAGCCACCGCGGTCACGGACGCGCAGAACGCGGTGAACGCTTACGGCGGCCAGCTCAAGGCGATCTACGCGCAGTGGTCGAGCCCGGACACCGGCATCCTCCCGCTGGTCACCGCCATGGTGGGGGAAAGGAAAAAAGACCATCATCCCGAACGGCCCGTGGTATCACCGCTGCGGCCCGGCGCGCCCCCCGCGGCGGGACCGAAGACCCCGGACCTGGTCGTCAGCTCGGTCAGCCT
>Ga0209648_10005955_pt1 | contig 10478 bp, 9 predicted proteins | sample GraSoi2013_115cm_FD_185830 | JGI IMG/M metagenome (GOLD analysis project Ga0209648, IMG submission 185830) | Grasslands soil microbial communities from the Angelo Coastal Reserve, California, USA - Sample 9_17_2013_115cm (SPAdes) (version 2) | ecosystem: Environmental > Terrestrial > Soil >...
GCGTCCTCCGGCTTCTACACCGACCAGTCTGACTTGTTCGTCTGCAATGAAAGGATGAAACAAACCGATCGCATTTGAACCGCCGCCGACACAGGCGATCAGCGCGCGTGGCAATTTTCCCGATGCGGCCAAAACTTGTTCGCGCGCTTCGCGTCCAATCACGCTTTGGAATTCACGCACCATCAGCGGATAGGGATGTGGACCAAGCGCGCTGCCCAGCAGGTAATAGGTGTCGTGCACGTTTGTCACCCAGTCGCGCAACGCCTCATTGATTGCATCCTTTAGCGTGCATGTGCCCGCGTTGACGGTTCTTACTTCCGCGCCAAGCAATCGCATTCGGAAAACGTTGAGTTCCTGCCGTCGTGCATCTTCCGCGCCCATATAAGTGACGCACCGCAATCCAAACAGCGCGCAAACTGTTGCGGTCGCGACGCCGTGTTGGCCAGCGCCGGTCTCGGCAATGATGCGCTGTTTTCGCATCCGGCGCGCGAGCAACGCCTGGCCCAGGGCGTTGTTAAGCTTGTGCGCGCCGGTGTGCAAAAGATCTTCGCGTTTGAGGTAAATTTGCGCTCCGCCAGCATGTCCCGACAACCGCTGAGCATGAAACAGCGGTGTTGGTCGGCCCCCATAGTTCCGCAGCAATTGATTGAGTTCGTGCCAGAAATCGTCGTCGTGTCGCGCGCGCGTGAACTCTTTGGTCAACTCTTCCAGCGGCGCGACTAAGGTTTCTGGAACGTAGCGTCCGCCAAACCTGCCCCAATGCCCGTGTTCGTCGGGCTCGCTTCTCGTGATTTGCGATTTTTGCATCGGAATTTACTGGAGCGATGAAGCGTCTGGGACGTGCTCAGCTTTTCGAACGGCAACCACAAAATTTTCGATCGCGCGATGATCTTTCACGCCGGGTGCGCTCTCAACACCGCTGCAAACATCCACAGCGTGCGGTGTGACGGCTTTGATCGCGCTGGCAACATTTTCCGCGTTCAGACCGCCGGAAAGAATGAGAAATCGAGAAAATCGCAAGGTTGCTCGCGCAGCAGACCAGTCGCACGTCTTGCCAGTGCCGCCGCGAAGCTCAGGATGATATGCATCAAGAAGCACATCACAATGAGGAAACAACGTCACGTCTTCCGGGCGGAACTGCGGATGTGTGGAAAACACTCGAATGACCCGAAATTCGCGAGCGAGTTCGCGCGCTACTTCAGGCGAGAAATCTCCGTGCAATTGAACGCAATCCACTGTGGCGGCGTTTGCAGTCCGCCGAATTTCATCCGCGTTTCCACTAACGAAGACACCGACTGCATCAATATGCGTTGGCAGCGCCTCGACGATTTGCCGGGCAACTTTCGGTTCGATGTAGCGTGGGCTTTGCGGATAAAAGTTCAGCCCGATCATTTGTGCACCGAGCTCGACGCACGTTTTTGCATCTCTCGAATTTGTGACGCCACAGATTTTAATTTGTATCGGAGTAGTCATGGAAACCACAAACGGGCGGGCGTTTGGTAGGGTGGGTCACTCCGTAACCGCCGTCCCTGGGTCTTGGATGCCGCTGGGCCGGGCGGCACGGGAGTGCCGCCCCTACCTTCCATCAACGCGGGTTCAACATTGTAGGGCGTCTGTGTCAGCCTCCCTGGCGTTTCACAGAAACGCCCTGCAACATTCGCATCATTCGTTCTTCGCATCGTGGTCATCCGGCACTGTTGAGCCGGCTGTTGCGATTAAATCACGCAACGCCTTTTCCGGCTCTGTCGCGCGCATCAGAGTTTCACCGATAAGGAAACCGTGGAATCCAAGGGCGTGAAGATAACGCAACCATTTCGCATCTCGCAAACCGCTCTCACTAACCATGACTCGATCTCGCGGAGCTTCGGCGATCAAACGCTCGCTCGTCTCCAACGAAGTTCGAAACGTCCGTAGATCGCGATTATTTACTCCGATGATTTTGGCACCCGCATTCAGCGCGCGACGCAATTCTTCGGACGTATGCACTTCGACCAGCGCGTCCAGTCTGAGTTCGTCCTCAGCGATTGCACGCAATTTTGCTAACGCAGCATCATCTAGTGCGCTCGCGATCAACAATACAGCGTCGGCACCGGCGATAGCTGCTTCGTAAAGCTGGATCGAATCAATGATAAAATCTTTGCGCAAAATCGGCAGACCCGTGCTGACACGAACGGCGCTCAAATCGACAATCGAACCGCCGAAGTATTCTTCGTCTGTCAAAACCGAGATGGCGCAGGCGCCACCGCGCTCGTAGCAACAGGCGACTTCAGTCGCCGATAAATCGCTGCGAATGATTCCAGCTGACGGGGACCTTCGTTTGAATTCCGCGATAATGTTCAGCCGCCGTGAGTCCGATTCCAAAGCTCGCAACAACCGACGGGGCACTGCGTTTGCCCGCATGTCCAGTGCGCACTGACGAAAATCTTGCGAGGCGCGATCGGCTTGAACTCGCGCCACGACTTGCCGTTTCCGATCGATAATTTCGGAGAGAATGTCAGTCATTATCAGCTCCGATTTGTTTCTCGAATGAGCGCGTCCAGTTTCGATTCCGCGTGTCCGCTATCGATGCTCTCGCGCGCAAAGGTCGCTGCCTCGCAAAGATTCTGCGCAAATCCCGCCACGCAAAGGGCGGCAGCAGCATTTATGATGACAAGATCGCGCGCCGCAATCATCTCCTTTGTCCTTTCACCTCGCAAAATTGCGCGAATGAGTTGTGCGTTTGCCGGTGGGCCGCTCCCGCGAAATCCATCGAGGCTTCGCCGTTCCAATCCAAAATCTTGTGGCGAAATCGTGAACGTTTGCACACCGCGGTTTGACGACGAGGCAGCGACGAAGGTTTTGTCGGTGATTGTTACTTCGTCGAGGCCGTCCGCGCCATGCACCACCCATGCTTTGTCGACGCCGAGAAGAGCGAGAGCCGACGCCACTCGCTCAAGCAAAGAAAGATGCCATACGCCGAGAATCTGAAACGGCGCGTGAGCGGGATTGGTTAGGGGACCAAGCAAATTAAACGTAGTGCGGACTCCGAGTTGGCGGCGTACGTGCGCGACACGAGCCGTCGCACGATGGAACAGCGGCGCGAACATGAAGCAAACCCCATGCTCATTGAGGCAGCGCTTTACGATTTCCGGAGAGGCAGCGGTGTTGACGCCGAGCGCCTCGAGGACATCGGCGCTCCCGCAATTCGATGTCGCAGCGCCGGCCCCGTGTTTCGCGACAGGTAAACCGGCGCCCGCGATGACGAATGCTGCAGCGGTTGAGACGTTGAACGTTTTCGCCGCACTCGCTCCGGTCCCTGCGGTGTCGATATAATTGCGATGTTGCGAATCTAAACGAATCGCAAGATTCCGCATGGCTTCGGCCATCCCCGCGAGCTCTTCGGCCGTTTCACCTTTGGTCGCCAAAGCAACAAGCGCTGCCGCAACCTGCGCATCTGTGACGGCGGGACTGAGAAGGCACCCAAGGAACTCTGCGGCGTCCGAACGGCTGAGATGGTCTCCGCGCATGAGACGCGTAGTCATTTGGCAAAGCTCGACATTGCCGATTTCGCTCGTCATGCCTTGCAGATTCATACGGTGTTTATCCGGCTCGCCATTGCCAGCGCCTTCATCATTGCACGGGCTTTGTTAACTGTTTCCTCGTATTCCCGTTGCGGATTCGAATCGGCGACAATGCCGGCGCCGGCCTGGAAATAAGCCTTTCCGTTTTTTAGCACGGCACATCGCAGCGCGATGCAGGAATCAAAATTACCGTCGAATCCGAAATAGCCGATTGCGCCTGCGTAACAGCCGCGCCGAGTGCTCTCGAGCTCGCTAATGATTTGCATGGCGCGAATCTTTGGCGCGCCGGAGACAGTTCCGGCGGGAAATGTCGCTTGGACTACATCGAAGGCGGTGCAACCGACACGAGCACGGCCGACCACATTGGAAACGATGTGCATCACGTGGCTGTAACGCTCTATCTCCATGAACTCCGTTACACGAACCGTGCCGAACTCGGCAACGCGGCCGACATCATTACGCGCAAGATCCACGAGCATGATGTGTTCGGCGCGCTCCTTCGGATCGGCGAGAAGCTCAGCGGCGTTGGCTTCATCTTGTGCTGGCGTTACGCCGCGAGCGCGCGTTCCTGCAATCGGCCGGATCTCGATGGTGTTGCCGCCAAGACGCACGTGCATCTCGGGTGAGCTGCCGACAAGTGCAAAATCGTCGCCGAACTTAAGACAAAACATGTACGGCGAAGGGTTGATGAAACGAAGGCAGCGATAAAAATCGAGCGGCTCTCCATTGAACTGCGATTCAAATCGCTGCGATAAGACGACCTGGAAGATGTCTCCCGCGCGAATGTATTCCTTGGCTCGCTCCACTGCGCGCTCAAACTCTTCGCGCCGAAAGTTGCTGCGCGGCATCGACTGTTTTTCGTCCAACGCAATCGGGACGAGCGGCAAATCGGTCGGCTCTGCCAGTTGTTGCATAATGGAGTCCACAGATTCGACAGCGCGCGCATAGACTTTTTCCGGCGCAGCGTCATCGACAAATGCGTTGACGACGACTTTTAAAGTGCGCAACCGATGATCGAAGATAAGCACGTTACCGGTAAGCATGAAAAGCATCTCGGGTAATTGCAGGTCGTCCTCACGCGCCGACGGAACTTTCGGTTCGAAGAATTGAATCGCTTCGTAGCCGAGAAAACCGACGGCGCCGCCAGCGAACCGTGGGAGCTCCGCGGGCGAAACAAATTGATGCCGCGCCATAAGCTTGCGGAGCTCATCGAGCGGATCGGTATTCGTACTGAATCGTTCCTCAATGCCGTCTCGCACAATGCGGATGTCGCGCCCAAAGCTTCGAATAATTATTCGTGGCTCGAATCCGACGAACGAAAAGCGGCCGGAAACGTCATTTTTTTCTGTTGATTCAAAAAGGAAGCTGTAAGCGCAGCGGCTAAATTTTTTGAATGCCGAGACCGGTGTTTCGCAATCGCCAACGAACTCGGCGAAAACAGGAACCACATTGCCCTGTTTTGCGAGCTGCAGGAACTCATCCAGCGATGGAGTGATGAGCGGTTTCATCTAGTGGATCGGGTTTGACTCCTCGTACTTACATGGGGCCGTTTAATCGCCTCTCCCTTCGAAAGGGAGAGGGTTTGCAACTGCAGTGGCCGCGGTGTTTCCGAACCCCTCACCTCCCGCCTACGCAATGCTACGGCGCGGCAGGCAATCCTCTCCCCTTGCAGCAAGAGGAGAGGCGGCCAGAAACCCAGGGATTTTATTGGAGCTTTCATACCTGAAGCGATTTGTGACGCGTTAGCGAAGTTTTTGGTGCAAGCGCGAGGAATCGCGCCAGAATTGTTCTGCCATCGGGAGTAAGAACTGATTCAGGGTGAAATTGCACTCCCTGCACTGGCAGTTCGCGATGGCGCAGCGCCATGATTTCTCCGTCGTCGCTCTCGGCGGTGATTTCGAGACACCCAGGAAATGAACTCCGCTCGATGACCAGCGAATGGTAGCGCCCGCCTTCAAACGGGTTCGACAGCTCTGAAAAAAGCGCGCTGCCGTTATGGCTGATCATGCATGATTTTCCGTGCATGAGGCGCTCAGCGCGGATCACGTTCCCGCCGTACGCTTCGGCAATGCACTGATGACCGAGGCAAACGCCCAGAACGGGAATCTCCTGACCAAAGCGCAGAATGACTTCCTTACTAATGCCAGCCTCGCGCGGAGTGCAGGGGCCAGGAGAAATGCAAATGTGCTCCGGAGCTATCGCTGCGATTTTATCAATCGAGATTTCGTCGTTGCGTTTGACCAGAACATCGCAGCCAAGCTCGCCGAAATACTGCGCGAGGTTGTAAGTGAAAGAATCGTAGTTGTCGATTAGCAGAAGCATCTTTCGATTTCACACATGTCATTCTGAGCGAAGCGAAGAATCTCTGATCCTCTTCTGGACCAATCCCGCCTCAGAAATGACCAGAGATGTTTCGCTTCGCTCAACATGACAGCGGCATTACGTATTTTTCTTTTCTGATGCGGTAAGCTCCCGAATGGCGCGGACTTCTGCGATGAGCTGCGCGTACTCCGAAAGTGTTAGCGCCTGCGCGCTGTCGGAAAGGGCAAGCTCCGGTTGATTGTGAACTTCGATCATGAGGCCATCCGCTCCCACTGCGGTTCCGGCACGCGCGAGCGGCGTGACCATGTACGCGGTGCCGGTGCCGTGCGATGGATCGACGATGACCGGCAAATGCGAAATGCGCCGGATCGCCGGCACCGAGGCGAGATCCAGTGTGTTACGCGTATGCTGTGCGAACGTGCGAACACCCCGCTCGCAAAGAATAACGTTGTAGTTGCCCTCAGCCATGATGTACTCGGCTGCCAGCAACCATTCTTCGAGCGTTGCAGCCATTCCGCGCTTCAACAGCACGGGCAACCTTGATCGTCCTGCTCGCTTTAGAAGCGAAAAGTTCTGCATGTTGCGGGCGCCGATTTGAATTACGTCGCCGTACTTTTCGATAAGATCGACATGCGATTCCTCAACCGCCTCGGTGACGATCTTGAGCCCAAATTCATCGCGGATCGCGGTCATGATTTCCCACGCTTTCTCACCCAAACCCTGGAACGTGTAAGGCGAAGTTCGAGGTTTCCAAACGCATCCGCGAAAGAAACGCGCACCGCTTCGTTGCACTGCCTTTGCTACAGCAAACGCCTGGTCGCGACTCTCGATCGCGCACGGTCCCGCGATGATGGCGAGTTCACTTCCGCCGATAGCCGCGCCGTCGACCTGCACAATCGTTTTCTCCGGACGCAGATCGAGCGTGATCAGTTTGTATGGCTTCGTGACACGGATGACCTCCACAACGCCGGGGAGATTTTCAAAGCGCCGCCCGTCGATTGGACCCTGGTTGCCGGTGATGCCGATAGCCGTGCGCGTAGCGCCAGGCATCGGATGGGGGCGGAGCCCGATTGTCTCAATGATCTTGAGTACCGCGTCGATGTCGCGCTCGGTGGCGCTCGGTTTCATCACTATCAACATATTTTTAACAACGGGTGGGTTAGTTTCATTGGGCAGAGACAAATCTCCCTTGTGGAGAAGAGAGAGAAATCAGCGCCCGTTGAGAAACGGTCGCTTCTTATCGCCAGACTACGAGCGCCGAGGTGAAGACAAATGGCGAGGTATTTGCCGCGTTTGCCGAACAAAACAAGTCAGCGCTCATTGACCACTACTGTAACGACAGCCCGACGGTTGTCGATCACAAATGTGAATCAAGTTGGTAACTATCATGTTACCAAATCGGAGAATTCGGCGCTGATTCCAGCGCCGCCGTCGCTGCGCCCTGACTCGAAACGTTTAGAGGTATGCGCACGCAAAAAACATTGGCAGCTCTTTGCTCAATCTTTCTTACCGAATGCGGCACTCTGTCCGCCTTCGCGATCGAAGTAACTGAGCCGGCGGCCGCGTCGCACGGGTATCCCGGCTTGTGCGACATCAACGGGAAAAAACTTGGTGACGGCGAATTCCGGCAATGGATAGAAAACGATCGACTGCATGTCGTTATCACTTACAAATTTTCCGCCGGCGAGGTCTACGAGGAACACGCGCAATTTCGACAAGAGCCAGAACTGATTCAGGAAAAATGGTCCTGGAAAGAATCGAAACACGGAAGGTCGCAGCGTGAATTCGCTGCGGATTTTCTGGCTGGAATCGCCAGCGCACACATCCGCCAAGATAACAAGGACGTGTCCAAAAGGATTAATATTGAACCGGGCCGGACGTTTGCCGGATTTGGGTTCAGCCTTGCCTTGAGTAATCTACGCAAACGCCTCCTGAGTGGCGAACAAGTACAGCTCAAGGCAGTCGGTTTTTCGCCGTTCCCAACGCTTGGCCCGCAAGTTGTAACAGTGACAATTTGTCACGGCGGAGTTGACCGTATGAGAATGGGCGGACGCTCGCTGGAAGGGCGATCGCTTCATCATTCATTCGGAAATTCCGTTCATCGCGCAATTTTTCGTTAATGTGCCCGACACAAAAATCTGGCTGACCAATCCCGCGCCGGCTGGTTTTCTACGCTGGGAGGGCCCAATCGTGCTGCCGACGGATCCAATGATTCGTGTTGACTTGCTTTCAGGTGAAAAAAGCGGACCGGCAGAGTCTGCGGGAAGTTAGCTGCGCAGGTCGGGATAACAGCAGGAGCTCGGGCTATGGCCACCTTACGAATATGCGTGAACCGTTCGGCTGCAGCAGCGTGTGAGGAATCGAACGGAAACGCGCGCGCCGTCGTTCCGGCGCGATTTCAATTTGACCCTGCAAAGAGAATTTATGGCTGAAGCATCGAGCGATTTGGAAGGTCCGGATTTCGAAAAGGGTTTCGAGATCGACACGGTGCCGGATGGAGGAATGCTTCTGGGACACGCTTTTGGCGAAGCAATTCTCGTCGCCAGACAGGGCCCTCAACTTTTTGCCATCGGCGCGACTTGCACGCATTACGGCGGGCCGTTGGCAAAAGGATTGATGGTCGATTGCACCGTGCGCTGTCCATGGCACCACGCGCGCTTTGACCTCCGCACTGGTGAAGCGATTGGAGCGCCGGCCCTGAGCAATACTTCATGCTGGAAGATTGAAAAACGCGGCGAGCATTTTTATGTGACCGGCAAAATCGCCAAGAAGCCCGCGCGCAGACCGAAATCGTCGCCAGCAAGCGTGGTGATCGTTGGCGCGGGTGCAGCGGGCAACGCCGCGGCGGAAATGTTGCGCCGCGAAGGTTACGACGGGCCGATCACGCTGGTCGGCGCTGAGGAATTTTTGCCGTACGATCGACCGAACCTTTCCAAAGACTATCTCGCGGGCACAGCGCCGGAGGAATGGATTCCATTGCGATCGGCAGATTTTTATCGCGAACAAAAGATCGACACCATCCCAAACACATCAGCAGTCGCGGTCGATCCGAAAACGAAACAGGTGACGCTGTCAGATGGCCGCTCGTTAGGTTACGGCGCGCTGCTGTTGGCAACCGGCGCTCAGCCGGTTCGGCTCTCGATTCCGGGTGACGATCTGCCACACGTTTGTTATTTGCGAACGCTAAACGACAGCCGGCGTATCACCGAGAAAGCGAAAAACGCGAAGCGCGCGGTCGTGATCGGCGCGGGCTTCATTGGGCTGGAAGTGGCGGCATCCCTGCGCGAACGCAAACTCGAAGTCGCAGTTGTCGGAAAGGGATCGTTGCCGCTGCAAAAAGTTCTCGGACGCGAACTGGGCAATTTGATTCGGGAAACTCACGAAGACCACGCCGTAAAATTTCGTCTCGGGCGAACGCCTGCGACTATCGAAGATGGCCATGTGCAGCTCGATGATGGAACGATTTTGCATTGCGACCTGGTGGTCGTGGGGATCGGCGTGCGCCCGAACACTGCGCTTGCCGAAAAAGCGGAAATCGCGACCGACAACGGCGTCTTGGTCAATGAATTCTTGGAAACGAGCATCCCGGGAATTTTTGCTGCCGGCGACATTGCGCGTTGGCCCGATCCGCGCAAGGGCCGCATACGCGTTGAGCACTGGGTGGTGGCCGAGCGTCAGGGTCAGACTGCCGCGCGCAACATTCTCGGCGCGCGTGAGCGATTCGCTGTGCCGCCGTTCTTTTGGAGCAATCATTTCGATCTTCACATTCGCTATGTCGGTCACGGCAGCGGCGAAGATCGCGCGATTGTGTCGGGCGATTTGAAAGCGAAAGACGCTTCCGTGATTTTCCGCCATGGCGACAAACTCACCGCTGTGGCAAGCGTCGGTCGCGATTTGGAGAATCTGAAAGCTGAACTGGCGCTCGAACGCGGCGATGAATTCCATGCTCGTTGAATAGCAGCGCGCGCCTGCTTTCCGTCGCTTCTGTTCGATAGCGTGCGGCAATGCTTCGACGACAATGCTTGCCTTACTCTTTCTTTGGTTCCCGTTGGCTTTGATTACCGCGTCACCGATCCAAGAGCGCGCTGATCAGATCGGGTGGGATTAAACCCAGGGAACGGCGGCTTTCCAGCCGACGAGGTGACTTGGAAGCCGCCTTTTCTAATGTGTCTGCCCTAACGCTGCGATTGATTCAGTTTTGCCTGCGCCTTCATCATTTCGGCCTGCAGCGCCGGCATGACGTCCGCCATATAAGCACCGAACTTCTGCATTGCCGATTTCCCGATCGGCGAGCCATAGAAATCGGCCAACACCTTTAACTCTTCAGTCGTGAAATGTTTTACCATTGCGTCTATCATCGCTTTGCTTAATGCCGCAATGTCGAGGCCTGTAGTCATCATTTGCTTGAATTGTTGACGTTGATCCGCGGGAAGATTCATCGCCATCTTGTCAGCCATATCCTCGAACAGCGCCTTAGGCGGAGTAGCTTGGAGATAACGCTCGGCTTCATGGCGCCGCGTTTCGGGAGTGTCAGTGGCACAGTAGACTGGAGACCACGCGCAGAACGTAAGGACGACTAAAAGGACAAGTTTTTGT
>Ga0209648_10005957_pt1 | contig 10476 bp, 11 predicted proteins | sample GraSoi2013_115cm_FD_185830 | JGI IMG/M metagenome (GOLD analysis project Ga0209648, IMG submission 185830) | Grasslands soil microbial communities from the Angelo Coastal Reserve, California, USA - Sample 9_17_2013_115cm (SPAdes) (version 2) | ecosystem: Environmental > Terrestrial > Soil >...
TCCGTTCGGCCCAAAAGTGTTACCCATGTCTTAGGTACGTTGTGTAACCCATGTCTCCGGGCCGGACCGGTGATTTGAATGGTGGGCCTGGGTGGACTTGAACCACCGACCTCGCCCTTATCAGGGGCGCGCTCTAGCCACCTGAGCTACAGGCCCAAATCGAGGAACGACCTTAAAATTCTAGCAGGCGAACAAGGCCCGGCACAACTCCAACCTCTCCACTGCATGCTTGGGGTAAATAACTCAGCCTCTACTGCACAAAGCCGACGTTCGGGGCCGGCGTGCTCCCTTCGGGTGATTCCTTGATCGCGCCAAACTGCGCTTCGTAGCGCGCGAGATTTTCTCCGAGGGCCCGCCAGATGCGTTTCGCGTGTCCCGGGCTGAGGATCATGCTGTTCAGAAGTTTTCCTTGCGCGCCGTTCGGAAAGATATAGATAAAGTTCATGGTGAACTCTTCCAGATTGTGGTGAATCATCACCAGGTTGCTGTATTGCCCTTGCAACTCTTTTTCATCCGCTTTGATCTGCACCTGACCCTGCACTGGCTGCTGTTGATCCATTTCGTTTCTCTCCCGGAACGCCGATTCGAACTTACCACAAGCACCCGTGGTTCGCATGGCCGCCGTCCTTCACCGCAGGCTCCGCCATCCCTGTTAGCAAGTGGGGCATCAAGTCCCATTGACAAGCGAACGTATTAAGTGTAGTTTAGTATTGTTATTTAGCATAGTTAACGTCAGACATGGCACGCACGGTCCCGCCACAACTCGAAACCGACCCGCCCGTTTCGGGTGAAACTTCCGCAGGCTTCTTCTCGTCCGCGGAGACGCCGGCGAGGATTGTCCTGCCGTCCTTGCCCGAATCGCATCGCACAATCCCTTTTTCCTCCGGCGCTTCTTGGTTCCGCAAGGTCCTGACCTTTGCCGGCCCGGGCTATCTCGTCGCGGTTGGATACATGGATCCGGGCAACTGGGCCACGGACATTGGCGGCGGCTCAAAGTTCGGCTACACGCTTCTAAGCGTCATCCTCATCAGCAATCTGATGGCGATGTTTTTGCAAGCTCTCTCCGCGAAACTCGGAATTGCTACCGGGCGCGACCTGGCCCAAGCGTGCCGCGAACAATATTCTCGCCGAACCGGCCTGTTTCTATGGGTGATCTGCGAAATCGCCATTGCCGCCTGCGATCTTGCCGAGGTCCTGGGTTCGGCCGTCGCGCTAAAACTTCTCTTTGGCTTGCCGCTATTGGCCGGAGTTCTTATCACTGCATTCGACGTTCTCATCGTTCTGGCATTGCAGGGGCGCGGCTTTCGGCTGGTCGAAGCCTTTGTGGTTACGCTCATCGCTTCGATCGCCGCTTGTTTCGCTTACGAAATCTTTTTCGCTCACCCTCTTTGGCGCGAAGCCGCTATCGGCTTCATCCCCCGTGCCGAAATCCTCCGTAACCGCGAAATGCTGTATATCGCCATCGGCATCCTTGGCGCCACGGTGATGCCGCACAATCTCTATCTACATTCCAGCATCGTGCAAACGCGTGCTTTCGGTTCTTCCACGCGCGACCGGCGCGAAGCGGTGCGATATGCCATATTCGATTCCACGCTCGCGCTCGGCTTTGCGCTTTTTATCAATGCCGCGATTCTGGTTCTTGGCGCCGCTGCTTTCCACACCCGCGGCCTTCACAACGTGGCGGAAATCGCCGACGCCTACAAACTTCTCAGCCCCGTCCTCGGTGCAAGTCTTGCAAGCACGCTTTTCGCTTGCGCCCTGCTTGCCTCCGGACAGAACTCCACGCTTACCGGCACGCTGGCCGGGCAGATCGTGATGGAAGGCTTTCTCGACATTCGGCTCAAGCCCTGGCTTCGCAGGCTCATCACCCGTTCCATCGCCATCATTCCTGCCGCACTGGTCATTGGTTTTGCGGGCGAGAACAAAGTCACCTCGTTGCTTATTCTTAGTCAGGTGATTCTTAGTTTTCAGTTGCCTTTCGCCGTGATCCCGCTGATCCAATTTACGGGTGACCGTTCGAGGATGGGGGAATTCGCCAATTCTCGATTCACGACCGTCGTAGCCTGGGTCGTGGCCGCCGCCATTCTCTTCTTCAACGCCGAGCTCGTCTGGCTCATCTTCCGTTCCGCCTGATCTCGAAGAATCTCAGCCAAGTGTTTCAGCTAAGATAAGGAACAGATGAGATCCTTCGCTTCGCTCAGGATGACAGTGGGAGAGGGACTGGCCCTGAGAATACGAGCCGCGGTGGAGACAAATCCGGGCTTATGACTCCGCGCAGAGGAGTGCAGTTTCCTTACTGTTCTCCGTCTTTCGTTGACATACTGAATGTGCGAGAATTTTCTGGCCGCCATGTCCACTGACGCGCTGCCCAATCTCAAGACGCGCAAAATCCTTTTCGCCTCGCTCCTGGCCATAATTTGCATTGCGCTCGTTTATGCCGCTTTCCATAAAGACGAGCCGTGGGTTGTTCCGGAGGAAGTCAAGAAACTGAAGAATCCGCTCCCGCCCTCGGAGTCCACTCTGAAGGCTGCCAGGGGGATCTACATGGATGAGTGCGCCAAGTGCCACGGCGAGCGCGGCAAGGGCGATGGCCCCGAAGCCATGATGCACGATCCTCCTCCCGCCGATATTACCGACACCAGGCACATGAACACCGTCACGGACGGCGAAATTTTCTATCAAATCAGTGAGGGCAGAAAGCCCATGCCCTCGTTCAAGAAACGGTTGACGGAAGATCAGCGGTGGGGGCTCGTTCTTCTTGTGCGCTCCTTCTCCGCTCCCTCCGCCAATCCAAACTAAATGTTTGCCGCACTCGTTTTGGATCATCGGCTCGCATTCCTCTTCCTCGCCGCGCTAAATCTCGGCACGACGGTTCCACTGGCCTTCGGTTGGGCTCGCGTTCTTCCCGAAGAGCCCCCGCCATTTGCCACTGCTGAAGATTCGTTGCGCCGGAGGAGGAACGAACCGCCTCTTAAAAAACTCATGAGCGAGAGGCGTGATCCCTTCGCGATTGTCCTTCTGCTTTGCGTTACGGTGAGCTATGCCTGCCAGCTTCCCGGAGTTCCGCGCTGCATGGGGTTCGATTCGATCCCCACGATGATTCCACATAGCAGAAGTGGCTGGATTGAGTTTGCCGCGATCTGGTTCCTTGTATTGATTCCTGGTTTTGCAGCGGCCTACTCGTTCCTTCGACCAAACTTCCTGCGAGTTCCGCTGATCGCCGCTGGTTTCCTGGTACTGCTGCTTTGGCTCCTCGCAGCCCCGCTTCGCGCCGCACTCGAAGCAGTTTCCCAGGGAAGTGCACGCGGCATTGGCAGCAAAAAAAACGGACCGGCGGTTGCCGGCCCGTTTTCTTTGCTCCGTGACTTGGTGCTACTGCGCCGCTCTCTCTATGCCGTAGCTGCTTTGACTTGCCCCAGCGCGGCCGCAACTTCATTCAAATCCGGCACCACCGGAATGTCATAGTTCTTGAACCACGCCACCTTGCCGGTTTTATTGACGATCGCGATGGCCCGCCCGGTAATGCCTTTGTCCGCCAGGTATACGCCGTACTTCTCGCTCGCGGCTCCCCGAGGATGAAAATCCGCCAACAACGAATACTTGATCCCCATCTTTTCCGCGTATGCCTTGTGCGACCAGACGCTGTCAACACTGACCCCGAGCACTTCCGCGTCCAGCGTTTCGAACCTCTTCATCTCGTTGACAAAGCAAGCGTGCTCGTTGGTGCATGTCGGGCTCCAGTCCAGCGGGTACCATACCAGCACGACATTCTTTTCCCCCGCGAAGTCTGAAAGCCTCACTTCCTTTTTTTCCTGATTCAACAGCGTAAAATCCGGCGCTGTCTGTCCCACGGCGATGCTCATCTTCTTTCCTCCTGTAGCTCTCAAGTCTCACTAGGTATCTTACCAATCCCTGAAACACGCTACAAATCGCCGCTTCCATCCTCCCCCGTCCGGTCTTTTATCCTGCCTCCTTCGCACTCTTCTCCGTCACGCTGCGCGGCCGCTGCGTTCATTTCGTTTTTCTTGTTGCCCGGGGTACACTCTGCTCAGGAGAACTCCATGAGCGCTGAAGCCGCTGGCCGCGCTCCCATCATGACGCTGCGCGAGCTGGTCGACTTATACCGCTCTCACGCCGGCAATTTTGGCGAGCCGGTAGCGCTTTCCGTCTTTGGGTTGACGAACGTAGAAACCGGGTGCCTTTTCTCCGGTTACGACGAGGACTATCACATCAGCCGTTTTTTCCGGTTCTCGGAAGCCGCCGGCGAGAAATTCACCATCAACGGAATCCCTGCCACGCACGTCTCCCTCGACGCCGAAATCGAAACGATCCTCTGAAACGGCATCTCCTGCCGCTCTAATAAATTTCGTTTGAAAAAATCCCTATTTTGACTACCCTACACCACGCCGGAGGTCATCCAATGGCTGGTTCCCCCACGCTTTTGCCCGAGCCTCGTCTCGGCAGCACTTTGCGCCGCGACGCCTGGTGGATCGAGATTCTCATCGTTTTTGTTGTGCTCGGCGGTTTTGGTGTTTATGCTACGTTTCGCGCCATCGAAAATGCCTACTATTCTTGGGGACCATATCTCTCGCCTTTCTATTCGCCGCTCATCGACCCGCAACATCATTGGTGGCCATTCTCACCGGCGCTCTTGATTCTTGCCGGCCCGCTTGGCTTTCGCGCTACGTGCTACTACTACCGCAAGGCCTACTACCGCGCGTTTTTCCTCGATCCCCCTGCCTGCGCCGTCGGTGAATCTCCTAACCGCAATTATCGCGGTGAGACGGCGTTTCCCTTTATCCTGCAAAACATCCATCGCTACTTTTTTTATCTTGCGGTTCTCTTCATCGCCTTCCTTTGGCACGATGCCTTCCGCTCTTTTTCTTTCGACGGCCGCTTCGGCATCGGCGTCGGTACGCTTGTCCTCACCATTAACGTCTGTCTTCTTTCGCTTTACACCTTTTCCTGCCACTCGCTGCGTCATCTTGCCGGAGGCAAACTCGACTGCTTTTCGTGCGCGACATTTGGCCGCTCCCGCTTTGAGGTTTGGCGCGCCTTCAGTTTCTTGAACGAGCGCCACATGCTCTTCGCCTGGTGCAGCCTCGTTTCCGTCGGGTTCGCCGATTTCTACGTTCGTATGGTCGCATGCGGGACCTTCCGTGACCTGAGGCTCATGTGACCACCAGCTACGAAACCCGCGAGCACGATGTTCTCATCATTGGCGCCGGCGGCGGCGGATTGCGCGCGTCCCTTGAGGCGCTCGCGCAGGGCGCTTCCGTCGGCGTGGTCTGCAAATCGCTTCTTGGAAAAGCCCATACCGTCATGGCGGAAGGCGGCATCGCCGCGGCCATGGCCAACGTGGACGCCGCTGACAATTGGAAAACGCATTTCCGAGACACCATGCGCGGTGGAAAATTTCTCAACAACTGGCGTATGGCCCAGCTTCACGCCCAGGAAGCTCCCGACCGCGTCCGCGAGCTCGAACAGTGGGGCGCCCTCTTCGACCGCACCGAAGATGGCAATATCTTGCAGCGCGCCTTCGGTGGCCACACCTTCAAACGCCTCTGCCACGTTGGTGACCGCACCGGCCTCGAAATGATTCGCACGCTCCAAGACCGCGGCGTGCAGCAGGGCATCGACGTCTACATGGAGTGCACCGTCACTCGGCTACTCTCGGACGGTGGCCGCGTGACGGGTGCTTTTGCCTACTGGCGCGAGACGGGCCGCTTCATCGTCTTCAAAGCCAAGTCCATCGTCATCGCCACGGGCGGCATCGGCAAGGCCTGGCGCATTACTTCCAACTCCTGGGAATACACTGGCGACGGCATGGCCCTCGCATATGAAGCTGGCGCCGAGCTCATGGACATGGAATTTGTTCAATTCCATCCCACCGGAATGGTCTGGCCGCCCGGCGTGCAGGGCATTCTCGTCACCGAAGCAGTTCGCGGGGAAGGCGGCATCCTGCGCAACAAGGCAGGCGAGCGCTTCATGGAGAAGTACGACCCCAAACGCATGGAGCTTTCCACGCGCGACGTCGTTGCCCGCTCCATCTATACGGAAGTCAAGGAAGGCCGCGGCACCGAACATGGCGGCGCGTATCTCGACATCTCTCACAAGCCCGCCGAATACGTGAAGAAAAAACTTCCCAGCATGTACCACCAGTTCAAGGAACTCGCCGACGTGGATATCACCAAGGGTCCCATGGAAGTCGGCCCCACGTGCCACTACATGATGGGCGGCATTCGCGTGGATGCGGAAACCGCGGAATCAACCGTTCCCGGTCTGTTCGCTGCGGGAGAAGCTGCTGCCGGTCTTCACGGTTCGAATCGCCTCGGCGGCAATTCGCTTTCTGACCTGTTGGTCTTTGGCCGCCGCGCTGGCCTCGCGGCCGCAGAGCACGCCAAACGCGCCTCCACCCCTTCCGTCGATGACTCACAAATCGAACAGGCTGAGAAGGAATTGCTCACGCCGTTTTCCAACCACGGCACAGAAAGTCCGTACGCAGTTCATCGCGATTTGCAAGAAGTGATGCAGAATCTCGTCGGGATTTACCGCACCGAGGAAGACTTGAAGAAGGCGCTCACTGAGCTCGAAAAACTGAAGACTCGCGCGGCCAAAGCCAGCGTCGAAGGCTCGCGCCTCTTCAATCCCGGCTGGCATCTTTCTTACGACCTGAAGTCCATGCTCGTCGTTTCCGAAGCCGTGACGCTCAGCGCGCTAGCACGCGCCGAAAGCCGCGGCGCCCACAGCCGCATCGATTATCCGAACGTCGATCCGGTTTGGGAGAAGAAAAACAACATCATCGTTCGCGAAGGCGGCGAGATGAAACGTCGTGAATCTCCTGTCGCCGAAATGCCCGGCGAGCTGAAGCAAATTCTTGCCGAGGAAAAGTCATGAACCGCCTTTTGATTAGCCCCGTCAAATGAAGGGAAGAAATGCTTTCTATGGACTCACCCTGGATCAAACTTGCGGCGCCCGACACGAACCGGGAGTACTTTGCTCTTCTGTCTTACTTGCCGCTCAATAAATACCGCGCGATCCCTGCATTTCTAAAGTTTACATTCCAGATTCAAAGGCAATTGGGCGCTACACCTGGGATCCTCGGTTATTCGCTTCGCGCAAAGCCATTGAGCCGCAACTTTTGGACGCTGTCCGCCTGGGAAAATGAGCAAGTCTTGAAGGATTTTGTGGTCAAACTTCCCCACGGCCAGGCCATGAAAACCATGACTCCGCACATGGGGCCGACGAAGTTTACCAAGTGGAAGGTATTGGGTTCGGGTTTGCCCCTGCGGTGGGAGGAAGCGATGGAGCGCTCGCAAAAAGGGGATCGATCATGAAGGAAGCAACCCTGCGCGTTTTTCGTGGCGATGCGAACGGCGGACAGACCGTGGACTATCGCGTGCCCGTCGCTCCGGGAATGGTCGTCCTTGACGCACTTCACTACATCCAGGGACATCTCGCGCCTGACCTCGCCGTCCGCTGGAACTGCAAAGCAGGGAAGTGCGGCTCGTGCTCTGCGGAAGTCAACGGCCGACCCCGCCTGACCTGCAAAACGCGCATGGACGACCTCCCTCAGGGCCAGCCTATCACCGTCTTGCCCATGAAATCCTTCCCTCGAATCAAAGACCTTGTCACCGACGTTTCCTGGAATTACCGTGTCAATCGGAAAATCCCTCCGTTCGAACCGCGCAAGGGAGTGGAATGGAAAATTTCCCAGCTCGATGTCGACCGCGTGCAGGAGTTCCGCAAGTGCATCGAATGTTTTCTCTGCCAGGACGTCTGTCACGTCCTTCGCGAACACGACAAAAAGGAACAGTTCGCCGGCCCGCGCTTCTTCGTTCGAATCGCCGGCCTCGAAATGCATCCGCTGGACGGCGGCAACCGCGCCGATCTGCTCAAGGATCAGCTCGGCCTCGGTCTCTGCAATATAACCAAATGTTGCACGGAAGTTTGTCCCGAGGAGATTCGAATCACGGACAATGCCATCATTCCGCTCAAGGAGCGCGTGGTGGACGAATTTTACGACCCGTTCACCATGCTCTTTCGCATCTTTCGCGGCCAGTAGCACGATCTTTAGCCTGTGCAGCGCGACCGGCGCGAGTCACGGGCCACGGAAAAGGAGCCTCCATGCAGCACCAACTGAAGTCCATCTCCAAGGCCGGCATTCCCGAGGCCATCGCCAAAGCCGAGCTCTATCGCTACCTCAACGAGCCCGAAGAAGCTGAATCCATCTGCCACGACATCCTGGCCGTCGATCCCGAGCACCAGTTTGCGCACCGCATGCTCGGCCTAGCCATCACCGATCAATTTATCGGCGCCGCCACCGATCGTTACGCCGAAGTCCAAGCCATTTTTCAGAATTTGCGTGACCCCTACGAGCGGCAGTATTACAGCGGCCTGCTTCACGAGCGCCGCGCCAAGGCGCAGCTAGTCGTTGGCTATTCTCCGCACGTCCTGCTGCCCTTGATCGAAGAAGCCATGCGCTGCTTCGCTGAAGCGGAGAAAATTCGCCCCGCCGGCAACGATGACAGCATTCTTCGCTGGAACCGCTGTGTTCGATTGCTGAAAAGCCGCGCCGATTTCCACTTCGAACGCCCGCCCGCGGCCTTTGACACCGAGGATTCCCCACCGATTAGCCCGTCTGCGCGACGCACCGGCAGTCATCTCTAGTTTCGCCGAAACGGTGCTAGGCGCTCACCACGCGCTGGAAGCGCCGCGCCAGTTTTTCATGTTCTTCGCGGATTTGCCGCGGCAGGCGTTCGCCGAATTTCCCCAGAAACTCCTTCGAATCTTCCATCTCTGTTTCCCAATCTTCCGGATTCACGCGCAACAGTTCGTCCAGCGATTCCCCTGAAATCTTCAATCCATCCAGCGTCAGCCCGTTCTTTGCCGGAACATTGCCGATCGGCGTCTCCTGCGTTGCCCCGCGGCCTTCCACGCGCTCCAAAATCCACTTCAGCACGCGCACGTTTTCGCCGTACCCCGGCCAGAGGAACTTTCCATCCGCGCCTTTGCGGAACCAGTTGACGTGAAAAATCTTGGGCGGCTTCGGTATTTTCTTTCCCATTTCCAGCCAGTGACCAAAATAATCCGCCATGTTGTAACCGCAGAAGGGAAGCATGGCCATCGGGTCCCGCCGCGTGACACCCACGTCGCCCGTCGCGGCGGCGGTAGTCTCGCTCGCCATCGAGGCGCCCACGAACACACCGTGCTGCCAGTCGAACGATTCATATACCAGCGGCGCCACCCGCGCTCTTCGCCCGCCAAAAATAAACGCCGAAATCGGCACGCCTTCCGGAGCTTCCCACTTTGGAGAAATGCTCGGGGACTGTCGAGCCGGAACGGTGTATCGCGCATTGGGATGAGCGGCTGGTCCTTTGGAGGGATCCCAGGCCTCGCCCTTCCAGTTGATCAACCCCGCCGGGGCGTCGCTGCCAATTCCTTCCCACCATGGCTCCCGCTCCGCAGTCATCGCCACATTCGTGAACAGCGTGTTCTTGTGCAGCGCCCCCATCACATTTTGGTTGGTTTTCATTCCCGTACCCGGGGCTACGCCAAAAAAACCCGCTTCCGGATTGATGGCGTGCAAATATCCGTCCTCGCCGATCTTCATCCAGGAAATATCGTCGCCCACCGTCCAAACGCGGTAGCCCTGGCTTTCCAGCGCGGAAACCATCATCGCCAGGTTCGTTTTCCCGCAAGCGCTGGGAAACGCCGCGGCCATGTAGGTCACCTTGCCTCCCGGCGATTCCAGCCCGAGGATCAGCATGTGCTCGGCCATCCAACCTTGCTCGCGCGCCATCACGCTGGCAATCCGCAGCGCGAAGCATTTCTTCCCCAGCAGCGCGTTTCCGCCGTAGCCTGATCCCACGCTCCAAATCAATTTCTCTTGCGGGAAGTGCATGATGAACCGCCGCTGTGGGTCCAGGTCGCCTAGCGAATGCAGCCCGGGAACAAATTCGCTCGACGCCCCCAGCCGCTCCATCGCCGCTTTGCCCATCCGCGACATGATGCGCATGCTGGCCACCACGTAAGGGCTGTCCGTCACTTCCACGCCTACTTTGCTGATGGGTGAGCTTACCGGACCCATGACGTAGGGCACCACATACATGGTCCGGCCGCGCATCGCCCCATCCAGCAGCGCACCCACCTTACGTTTTGCCGCTTCCGGGTCCATCCAGTTGTTGGTTGGGCCGGCGTCTTCCTTTTCCGGCGAGCAGATGTAGGTTAGGTGCTCGGTCCGTGCCACGTCGTTCGGGCTGCTGCGATGCAGGTGGCAATTCGGAAAGGTCTTCTCATTCAGCGCGCAGGTATCCCCCGCGCTCAGCATCTTCGCGATCATCCGCTGATATTCCGCTTCAGAACCGTCGCAAAACACCACGCGCTCCGGCTTCGTCAGCTTCGCCGCCGCATCGACCCAGATTTCTAGTGGAGTTGCCACCCTGATCTCCTCGCCGGTCCAACATTTCGCCGCCA
>Ga0209648_10005960_pt1 | contig 10474 bp, 10 predicted proteins | sample GraSoi2013_115cm_FD_185830 | JGI IMG/M metagenome (GOLD analysis project Ga0209648, IMG submission 185830) | Grasslands soil microbial communities from the Angelo Coastal Reserve, California, USA - Sample 9_17_2013_115cm (SPAdes) (version 2) | ecosystem: Environmental > Terrestrial > Soil >...
GTGTCTCGTTTGCGGCGACACGATTTACGACGAATGCCTCGGGCTCGACTACGATGTCGCGCTCGATCTTCATCTTTATTTCTACACCATGCGCGACGTTATCCGTTGGGCGATCGATCAGCGGTTGTGCTACTACTGCAGCGGTCCGCTCAACTACGATCCGAAACTGCATCTCGGCCACGAGCTCGCGCCGCTCGATCTCTATGTGTTGCACACCCGCGCGTGGCTAAATCCGATCTTCTCCGTCGCACTGAAATACCTGGAACCTACCCGGCACGATCCGATCTTGAAAAAATTCCCAAACGCAGGTCAGCTTTGAGTCCGAGCCGGTTTTTGTCATTCCGACCGAAGTGGAGGAATCTCTAACTGTTTCTCTGATATAAATGCCGGTCAGAATTATTTAGAGATGTCTCGACTACGCTCGACATGACAAAGACGCAGATCAGCTTCGAGGTCCGAGCTGTATTGGCATTGTAAGATCGACAACATGCGTGACCGCCCGTCCGGATTTGCTAACGCATGGCTGCAGCTTGCGCTGAGCGTGCTCTGCGTGCTCGCTTCCGAATTGCTTTTGAAGCGCGGCGCCACCGAAGTCGCGGACCCGAACAGCGCGTTGTCATGGACCGGCATCAACGGCCTGACTTCGCCTCTCGTTTGGTGGGCGATCCTTCTGATCATCGTCAGCTTCGCCAGTTGGCTCTATGTTTTGAGATACATTCCGCTCAGCGTCGCGTTTCCACTGTCGCGCGTGGTCGATGTCCTGGTGCCAATCGGCTGCTGGATTTTTCTTGGCGAAATTATTTCGACTCGGCGCTGGTGCGGCATCGCGCTGGTAATTATCGGACTCACCTTGGTCGCAAAACCAGTGGCCCACTTTGAGGAGAAACTGTGACGCCGTTTGCCCTCGCTCTGATCTTGCTCGCGCTAGTCACGTTCGTGGCCGGGCAGATTTTTTTAAAGCACGCCATGGAATCGACCAGCCAAGCCGGCTTTAAGAAATCGAGCGTCGCGGTCCGACTCAGTGTCGGCATTCTTTTGATGACGATCTCTTTTTTTCTAACGCTCGGCCTGTTGCAACGCTTTGATCTAAGCTACCTCTACCCGTTTCAGGGACTGAGCGTCATTATCATCAGTTTAATTGCGGCCGCGGTCTTGAAAGAAACGCTGACCTGGCGATTGATGATCGGAGCAATCCTGATCACGGCCGGAGTGGTGCTGGTTTCAATGAGCTAATGCGGGCCACAATCTTTCCAACGTCCCGAAATTTGTTTTTCGAATTTCATCCGCGCTCGGCAGATCGAGCTTAGGGTGGTCCCACTCTGAGGCGAAACGCTGTTTCCACCGCGCGTATTTCGGTTCCGAATACGCGCCGCAAATGTCACCGGCGACGACGCGGGCACGTTCCCGCAATTTCCCAAGCGCCCATTGAAGATCTGCGACTGTGAAGCGGCCGTTCTCCCAGTTTATGACTGCATCCTCGATTCGAAGACAATCAAGATCGATCGTAACATAAACATCGGCCCTACCGAGACTAGCAACGAACATTTCGAAATGGTCGCGCCAATTGTCCCGCAAGATCGCGCCGCGACGTTGTCGATGTTTCATCGGGCGATTGTCGGCCCACGGATGAACTTCGAGCCGCCCTTCGCGTTCACCAGCGCGGTTTGCGAAAATATTGTGTGGCCACCAGCACTCAAAATTGCCGCAGCCCCAAATCGCGATGTGCTGGACGTGCGCAAGCTCAAGCGCGCGATTGATCCAGCCGCCGCAACCCCATTTCGGCGGTCGAACGTCCCAGTCCGGATGATTATCAAATGAAACAAGAACGACTGCTTCACTCAGCCGACGAAGCCAAAGCGCGGTCAAATAATGAAAGTCGCCCGAGCCGTACAGTATAAACGGCGCGAGCCGCAGCGCGTATTCGTCATGAAATTTCTTGACCAATCTCGACGGCGCAGAGAAGCGCAGTCGCGCGCCCCAGTTGCGCGCATCGATCGCTGGCAAGTTCAGTGGCTCATCTCGCCACGCGTCGTCGAGATTAAGATGCAGAGCGCGAGTCAGAAGAATTATTTCGGCGTATGCGCCTTGAACCGTGTGTCACTCGCTCTCGCGACGCGAAGATTCTCTTCAGCCTCGGTCAGCTTCGGATCGAGGCGCAACGCTTCCTCGTACTGCAAGATCGCCTGTGAGGTTTTGCCCTCGCGCAAAAGCAAACTGCCGAAGTTGCTGTGAACGTCGGCGCGTTTCGGATCGAGCCGAGCCGCTTCGAGATAATGCGCTTCCGCTCGCGGCAAATCGCCCTTGGTGAACAGCGCTGTCGCCAGCTCGGAATGCGCGTCGGCGAGATTGGGATCCACCAGCAAGGCGCGCTGATACTGCGCGATAGCCGCATCGAGCTCGCCTTTCTTGTCGAGAAAGGCGCCGTAGGTGTAGAACAGACGCGCCGATTTCGGGCTGAGACGAATCGCGTTCTCGTACTCGGCGCGCGCTTCGTCTGCCCGGCCGAGGCGCTCGAGGAGATAAGCATAGCCAGAATGGATTTCACCAGCCTGAGGCTCCAGCTGGATCGCTCTCTCGTAATGTTTTTTGGCCTCGTCCAATTTCGACTTTGACATGAAGAGCTGGCCCAAATTCATGTGCACTTTCACATAATCGGGATCGAATCGCAGCGCGGTGTAGTACTCCTGCTGGGCCTCGTCGAGCCGGCCTTCTTTTTGCAGAACGGCGCCGTAATTGTAATGCTGGCGCGCGCCGCTCGGCAGGTCCGCTACGACCCAGGATGAGCGAGTCACTTCAGGCGTGGTCCCGCGCACCTGGCCAATCCACAATGCACTCAAGGGGATCACAAACGCGACCGCCCATTTTGCACCGTGCAACATCCAACCTGGCAGAAAACCGCCCAGCGCCACATCCGCCGTGCCGCCAGTAATTCCGAGAGACTGCCGGGTCGATTTCTCGCGGACCTTCCAAATGAACCCGTCGTAATAAAAATGCAGCAAGCCTGAAGCGGCCACTACGCCGGTGAGGATTTTCTTTACCGTGTCCATCCCGATGTGCGAGTTCAGATAACCGATCGAGCCGTAAGCAAACACCAATCCGATGTAGAGTCCGATAAGCGATCCGCTCCGGCGAAACACGAAGCGCATGAAGCCGCCGATGGAGCTGTCTTTCTCCACCCGGTTGCGATTGTAAATCCAAACCAGCGACAGGTATTGAACGTCGTGAAAAACTTCGAACAACGCGATGCCGGCCAAAATATTGGTGACACCGTTATTGCAATACCACCAAAACGCGATGCTGGTGACAAGGAGCGCGAGCTTGACCGGGTTTTGTCGTTTTCCAGCCGTCCACATCCAGATGAAATTGGCGACCGCGATGATCGAGACCGCAATCGCAGCCGCGAGCAATCCCTGCTGCAAAAAACGAATGATCGTCGGGGAAATAAACGGCACGCCGCTGGCATAAAAGCCGTCCAGCGCGTCGGTCATTCGCGCGGGCGAAAGAACAATCGCCGTCGCGAACCAAATTCCGCAAGTGGCAAAATCTAATCGGCGGGTGAGCGCTTCGAACGATCCGGTCTTCGCGTCGTAAATGCGGCAGAAGCCGTAGGTCTGCATCATGCCATGCCACACGCCCCACAGAAAAACGATCAGCACGATGCCCTTTGCGTCCCACCAATAAAATGTGACGCAGGTAGCAAGGAGAAAAATTGGCGCGATGACAAATCGCCACCGAAATCGCTCGAACAACGCGCGGTCGCCGTATGCACGGATCATTCCCGGCAAGTGATGGCCCATCGCGCCGAACGCGGCGACGAAAAGGTAAATGTCCTGGGCGCTCCAGCGCGCTTGAATCAGCGCGAACAACGGCACCAGCAAGAGCGGCGTCCCAACGTAAAGGATCAAGTCGCGCCAGCTGTCGAGAATCCAGACATTGCGCTTCGGCACAAGAGCCGGCACAGGCGGCACAGTTTGCGGACGCGAGAATGCGGTGACGTGCTGCATGGGACTGCGGGGGCTTTATTTTCCTCAGATCGGCGGGAAAATCAATCCCAGGCTATATCCGACGGGATTCCAAGATCCATCCGCCAAAGGACGGATTCGCCGTGGTGAACATCTTCCATGCGCGCGCTTTCCCGGCTAGACGCGAAAATAAAGGGACGCTTGTGAATCATACCCAAACGGAAAACCTGAAAGAGCACGAAGAGGAGCGATACTTGTTTTGCGTGGTGAACGACGCCTTTCGCCTCTTTGCCCGCCGCTCCGCTCTCATGCTCGGCAGCGCGTGGGCCTTTGCCGGAGCCGTGCTGGTGATTGCCGTTTGGCTGCTCACCGGCCCCACTTTTCATTTTTCCGATACGTGGCAGCTCATCATCAATACCGCCACCACTATCATCACTTTTCTGATGGTGTTCCTGATCCAGAACACCCAGAACCGCGACGCCAAAGCGATGCATCTCAAGCTCGACGAAATCATTCGTGCGCTGAAGAAGGCGCGAAATGAACTGGTCGATCTGGAAGATCTCTCCGACGAAGAATTGCAGAAACTTGAAGAGCAATTCAAACAGCTCCGAACAAACGCCGAGCGCGACGGAACTCAACCGTCCCGCCATGCCGAGCCGAGAAAATTGCGCTGAGTTTGTTCGCTAATCGTCTGGTTTTCGCGCCACGCCCCTTCTTAGAAAAACCTTGCCGCTCGGGCAAAGCCGAAACACTTCGCAATTCGCGCAATCCGGTTTGCGCGCGAAACAGCGGCGGCGCCCGTGCCAGATCAACCAGTGGCTCCAATTCGTCCAGTGCTCTTTCGGCACGAGCTTCATCAGATCGCGCTCGATTTTCTCCGGGTCTTTTTCTTTCGTTAGACCGAGCCGCTGAGACAAACGGATCACGTGCGTGTCCACGACGATCCCTTCGTTTATGCCGAATGCGTTTCCCAAAACAACATTCGCCGTTTTTCGACCCACGCCCGGCAGTTCGCGCAGTTTTTCCATCGAATCGGGGACCTTGCCGCCGAATTTCTTCGCGATTGTCGACGTTGCCGCGCGAATGCTCTTGGTCTTGTTGCGGAAAAATCCGGTCGATTTGATCGCGTTCTCCAGCTCAGCTTGCGGCGCCTTCGCGTAATCTTTCGCGCTCCGATATTTCTTGAACAACGCCGGCGTGACCATGTTTACGCGTTTGTCGGTGCATTGCGCCGAGAGAATCGTCGCGATCAACAACTCGAGCGGATTCTTGAAATTCAGCTCGGTGTGCGCGTTTGGGTAAACTTTTGGCCAGATTTTTATCAACTGCGCGACCCGTTCACTGGCTTTCATTTATTTTGCGTTGTCATCCTGAGCGAAGCGAAGGATCTCTCACAAGCTGATTGATCACGCTAACTACGCTTGCGTGCTCAATGCTTCGATTGCGAGATCTCTCGCTCCGCTCGGGATGACAGAACTAAGCCTGCTCCGCGTAGCGCTCGAGTTTTTGCGCCAGCTCTGGCGGAACGTGCGCGACAATCAGCGCGCCTTCGCCTTCGTACCGCAGCTCGAGTACATGACCAACCCGATGAATTTCGGCGATCAACGCCGACTCGCTTGCCGGAATGCGGAAACGGGAGCGCAATCGCCACGCACTGAGCGCATCCTGCAAGGCTTGCACGAGCCTGTTCACGCCTTCGCCGGTCCGCGCAGAGATCGCTACGCTTGCCGGATATCGTTTCGTGTAGGTCTCGGCCAGCTCACGATTGGCGAGATTGTCGATCTTATTGAAGACGATCAGCGTTTGCTTCCCGAATGCATCAAGTTCCTTAATCACGCCCTCGACCGCTTCCATCTGATCATCCACCCGCGGATGACTAAGATCGACAATGTGAATGAGGAGATCGGCCTCGCTCACTTCTTCCAGCGTCGCTTTGAAGGATTCGATCAATGTGTGCGGAAGCTTTCGCAAAAATCCGACGGTGTCGGTAAGCAGCACCCGCTGTTTGTTAGGCAAAACGAAACTGCGCGTGGTCGGATCAAGCGTCGCGAAAAGTCTGTTCTCGGCCACAACGTCCGCGCCGGTGAGCAGATTCAAAAGGGTCGATTTGCCGGCATTGGTGTAGCCAACAACTGCCGCAACCGGCCATTGATGCCGTTTGCGCCCCTGGCGCTGGACGGCGCGTGTTTTGCGGACCGCTTCCAGTTCGCGCTCGAGCCGTGCGATCCGTTCCTGCACGCGACGACGGTCCACTTCCAACTGCGTTTCACCCGGACCACGCGTGCCGATCCCGCCCGTTTGTCGCGACAGGTGGTGCCACATGCGTGTCAGTCGCGGCAATAAGTATTGCAGCTGCGCCAGCTCAATCTGCAAGCGGCCTTCGCGGCTGCGTGCGCGCTGCGCAAAAATATCGAGAATGAGTTGGGTGCGGTCGAGCACTTTGCGCGCGAGCAAATTTTCGAGATTGCGGCCCTGTGCGGGCGAAAGTTCGTCGTCGAAAATCACGGAAGTGACTTGTTGAACTTGCAACGAATCTTTGATCGCTTCTGCTTTACCTTTGCCGATGTAATACGGCGCGGTCGGCTTTTGCAGTTTTTGGGTGACGGTATCGACGACTTCCGCGCCAGCGGAATTCGCCAGCTCGGCCAGTTCTTCGAGCGAATCCTGCAGGTCCCATTTCGAAACGCCTTGTTTCTCGAGACCAATTAAAAGAGCGCGCTCGTGCGTTTTCTTCGGACGTGTTTCAATCATTCCCTAGCGCAACCCCGAAAGATTTCGCGAGTTGCGAAATCCGTTTCACGGCTTCGTTGTGACTTAGAAGCGATAAATTCAGCGGTTTAAAATTAGTTTGCCGCCGGAACCAGGTCAACTGCCTTTTGGCATAACGTCGCGTCGCTTGTTGAATCGAGGCCACGCATTGCTCGCCACGGGACGAGTCCGTGTCGCCGCGGCGACCGGACAAGATCGACATCTTCCCGTCGAGCAATTCGCGAATCTCGCGCAAACCGATCATCTTCGATGCCGTTTCGCTCATGGCGCCAGCCGCGCGGACTTCTTCGATGACGCCATTCTCAAACATCACGCGGCGATTAATCCTTTCGTAGAGTTCATCGCGGTCACGAAAAACGAACACGCCTTTAGTGGCCGCCGTCTCGACGGCGCCGCCCCATTTGCCGCTGAGGACGGCGGCCTCTACAGCTTTCCACCCAGTGCGCTGTGCCGAGGCGGATTTTCCAGTGAGCAAACAGATTTCCAATGCGCGCATGACACGCCGCCAATTTTTCAGGTCGATCTTGCGCGCGCTTTCCGGATCAAGCTCGGCAAGTCGCAGCCTCAATTGATCGAGACTCAATTTATTTAACTTGGCTCGCGTCTTCGGGTCGGATTCGACTGCTGGAGATAATCCGTGCGTCAACGCTTTGACGTAGAGCCCGCTCCCGCCCACGATGACCGCCAACTTGCCGCCTGAATGAATTTCGCTGATGGCTTGGAGCGCAAGTCGGCGAAATTTCGCGGCGTTCATCTCTTCCAAGATCGACATCGTGCCGATCAGATGATGCGGCGCTTTTGTCAACGTTGCGGTATCCGGCTTTGCCGTCAGCAAATCGAGCCCGCGATAAATTTGGAACGCGTCCGCGCTCACAATTTCTCCGCCGAGCTCGCGCGCAACGTCAGCCGCGATCTCCGATTTACCGGTCGCCGTCGGACCGACAATGAAGACGACGTCGCGCATAAAAAAATCGGGAGACGCGCGCGCCTTAACGAGCGCTACGTCTCCCGACTGAAATCACAGGCTGCGCTTAACTTTGCGAGTACTCGCTCGATTTCGCGCCGCTGACCACGAGCTTGCGTCCGAGGAATTCCTTATCGTGCAATTCATCCACCGCGCGCTTGGCTTCCTCGATCGTCTGCATTTGGACGAAGGCGAAACCTTTCGAGCGTTGGTTGTGCCGATAGCTCACTACTTCGGCGTTTTGCACATGGCCGACGCCGTTGAAGAGCTCGAAGAGATCGCTCTCGGTTGCGTCGAAGGATAAATTGCCGACGTAAAGACGCGGCGAAGTGACTTCGACTGATTCGGGTTTACGCGACGGCCGCGATTGCTCTTGCGACCGCTGGTGCTGCTGTTGCTGACCATTGCGTGATTGTGTGGCTGGTTTTCGTGTATCGCCGCCGGTTCCAAAAAATGCGGCGATTCGTTGCCAGAATGTTTTCTGTTTCGGAGCCGGCGCGCGCTGCTCTTGGAAACGCCCGCCGCCACCTCGTCGTCGAGACCGGCCGCGCCCATGGCGCTGGCGTCTCCCTTGTTGATGAGAGTTCATGTTGATCCTCAATATTGTCCCAATTGTTTAATGGGCGGAGCGCATCCAACGATGCACGGTCCGCGGCGCGCGAACCCCGAGAGGTCCACAAATTGCAAGCAGTCTGTGACGCCGCCGGAAACTCCGCCTCGTCATGTCGGAAATAGAATCGTCTTAAGATGCAACCCGCCGTGGTCAGCGAATCAAATCGCGAAGATGAGAAACCTCGCTTCATACTTTTAGCCTCGCTTGAAAACGGATGCTCGGAGGATCGAAATAGATTCCCGACATCTACGGGCCGATTATCGCCTGCCAGGCTGGCGATTGCAAGTGGAACAAAATGTCGATCCTAAGAACGAATCCAAGCGTCTCGGATAGAGTAGGCGCGCGACTTCAAGTATTCGGGTGGCCGCTCCCCGCGAATCGGCTTGGCGAAGTGCAGTAACGCACGCCCACATAGCCGCGGCTCATACCCAAATTCCGGCATCAGATCGCGGCAATGCCATTCCACCCAGCCGATCTCGTCTTCGGACAATTCGTGCTCCCATCGCGACGCCGGCTCGGCAGTCACTTCAGAAAATGCGATCTGCGCCGCGGAATTGCCGCCCCACGGCTGACCAATCTTCGTCGGTCTAAGAACGATGTTGGGATCAAAAGCGACCTCGAGATAGTCAGATACATTTTTCATCACGGCTGATGGTTCGCTCACCAGCTGCTCGAACTGAACGAACAAACCAGGAACGTCTCCGCTGCGCACGCGTCGCGCCAACTTCGCGGCCACGCGCCAGTGCGCGACCACGTAATAAACTGAGAACCGTTTCGTTCTTCGCGTTTTTTCCAACGCGATTTGCGTCGCCAGAATCGCGCGCGGGTCGCGCAATGTGACCAGCAATTTCGCCTCCGGAAATCGCGCGAAGATTTCATCGACATGATTCCGATTCGCCGGCGTCTTCTCGATCCAGCGCTTTATTCGATCGATCGGCACGCCGATCGTCGCGGCGTACGATTCCGCCATGAGCGCAAGTAAATCGCGCTGCCCGTTCGCGGGATCGAATGCAACGCGCTCGAATGCTTCGAAGAATTTTTGCTGCGGAAAATTCGTGTATTCGTGCTCGCGCCATTTCGGTTCCCCGCCGAACAAGACGCGCGAGAACGATTCCTTGGTTAGATAATCAAATTGTACGCGCCGGCCCGCGTTCCGATATTTCGTCAGAACAGTTGGGAAATAAGCAGTCTCCTGCGGCAGAACGAGAACTTCGGGATGACCGTCGAGCAACGCCCCCAGCAGTGTCGTCCCCGACTTGGCCTGGCCGGCAATGAAGCAAGCTCGCTGATCAAATGGAAGATTTTCCATCGGCACTTTTAATTGTGCGACTTAGCGCCGAGTTCTTCAATCACTCAACGTTGTCATCCCGAGCGGAGCGAGGGATCTCCCAGTCGGAGCCTACATCACACAATCTAAGGAGCGTGATCGATCTGCTCTTGAGAGATCCCTCATCCCGCATTGCGGGATTCGGGATGACAGCAGGTGTTATTTCGCGGCGCGCGATTTCAGAAACCAATGAACAAAGCGCGGCAAACCGTCTTGGAATTTCGTCTTCGGATTGTAACCGAGAAGTTTCCGCGCTTTGGAAATGTCGGCGCAGGTCAACGGCATGTCGCCCGGCTGCTCAGGCAACCGGTTGATCTTTGCTTTTTTGCCGAGTGCCTTTTCGATCGCGGCGATCAAGTCTTTGAGCTGAATCGTTTCACTCTCGCCCAAATTAAAAACGTCAAACATCGGGTCATCGTATTTAAAAGCGGCCATCGTCCCTTGGATGATGTCGTCGATGTAAGTGTAGTCGCGGCGCGTCGTGCCGTCGCCAAACTGATCGATCGGTTCGTCCGCATGAATTTTTCGGGTGAACTGATGGATCGCGAGATCGGGACGTTGCCGCGCTCCGTAAACGGTGAAGTAGCGCAGCGCGACGATTCGAATTTTGTAGAGATGCGAGTAAGTCGAGCAGAGAAACTCACCACCGATTTTCGTAGCCGCATAAGGACTCAACGTTTGGGTGAGATGTTCTTCTTCTGAGAATGGAACCTTCTTGGCCGCCCCGTAAACCGATGAGCTCGAGGCGAAGATGAAGCGTCCGACTCCATTTGTGCGCGCCGCTTCGAGCAAATGCAGCGTTCCCGCAATATTTGTGTCGTAATACAACTGCGGCTGTT
>Ga0209648_10005961_pt1 | contig 10474 bp, 8 predicted proteins | sample GraSoi2013_115cm_FD_185830 | JGI IMG/M metagenome (GOLD analysis project Ga0209648, IMG submission 185830) | Grasslands soil microbial communities from the Angelo Coastal Reserve, California, USA - Sample 9_17_2013_115cm (SPAdes) (version 2) | ecosystem: Environmental > Terrestrial > Soil >...
GGTGCTCGCGCTGACCCGGGCGGGCCGGTTCAGGGCCTGGGACACGGTCGCGGCGCTGACGCCCGCCCGGGCGGCCACGTCATCGATGGTCACGTTGTTCACCACAACAGCTTGCCTGCCGCGGGGGCGCCCTCGTGTGCCTGCCTGATCCTGACAGCCGCGTCATGCTGCCATTCCTGAGCGGGATGCCACACCCGGGTCAGGAAACTGGTGCCATGGATCGCCGCGGCATAGCGGGTCACGGTGGCCGGGACGCCCGCTTCGGCAAGGCGGCGTGCGTACCGCTCGCCTTCCTCGCGGAGCGGGTCGTATTCGGCGGTCATGATGTGCGCCGGCGGGAGGCCGGAAAGATCATCGGCGTGGACCGGGGACGCGAGCGGTAGCAGGGCATGGGCCGGATCACGGAAGTAGCGGCGCAAGGGCGTCTCGAACTCGGCGATGCGGTCGGCGATGGGCGCCAGCTCTTCGGTCCCCAGCGCCGCGCGCATGCTATCCCCGGTCAGGTCCAGGGCGGGCACTTCCAGCAGCTGGAACACCGGCTGCGGGCCTGCGGTGTCCCGGGCCAGGAGGGTCACCGCTGCCGCCAGGTTCCCGCCGGCGGAGGTACCGCCGATGGAGATCCGGCCCGCGTCGAGGCCGAGCTGGGTGGCGTGGCCGACGATCCAGAGCAGCGCGGCGTAAACGTCGTTGACCGCCGTCGGGAACGGGTGCTCCGGAGCGAGACGGTACTCGACGGCGAAGACCACGCAGTAGGCATGCACGCACCGGTACCGGCAGATTGCCTCGTTGACGTGCTCGTCGATGGAGCCAAGCCACCAGCCGCCGCCGTGCAGCTCCACGTGGCCGGGCAGCGGGCCCTGCGTGCTCGGCCGGTAGGCGCGAACGGTGATCTCCCCGCGGTCGACAGGCACCGTGTGGTCGGTGGCCACGGAGGCAGCTTCGGCCCGGCGGCCGAACCGGTTGTAGTTCAGGTCGCTCAGCTGCCGGATGCGCTGGCGCTGCTCGCGGACCGTCAGGTGGTCCAGGGACTCCTTCGGCGCCGCATCAAGGAATTCCTGTACCGGCGGTGCGAGTCTCATCTGGTCTCCATTTCAGTACCGGGTATCGGTTGCGGCCGCCGCCTGGCGCGCTGCGCCGCGGGATCCGGCACGGGCGCCGCGGATATGAGCGCCCGGGTATAGGGGTGGCGGGGATCGTCGCATACCTGGCTGACCGGGCCGGTTTCCACGACACGTCCCCGGTGGAGCACGACGACGCGGTGGGCGACGTGCGGTACGACGGCCAGGTCATGGGTGATGAACAGATAGCTGACGCCCAGGTCGCGCTGGAGGGCCTTGAGCAGGTTGAGAACCTGCGCCTGGACCGACAGGTCGAGAGCGCTGAGCGGCTCGTCGCAGATGATCAGCCGTGGTGACAGCATCAGCGCCCGGGCGATGGCGATGCGCTGGCGCTGCCCGCCAGAGAACTGGCCCGGGTACATTCTGGCCGCGGCGGCGCTCAGCCCGACCCGTTCCAGGGCGGCGCGGACGCGCGTAGCGGTGATCGCAGCGTCCAGCCTCTCGTGTGCGCGCAAAGGCTCGGCGAGCGTCTGGCGGATGGCCCGCACCGGGTTCAGCGACCCGTACGGGTCCTGGAAGACCGCCTGGATGTCCCTGGTGAGGGCCCGCCGCGCGCGCGGGCTGGCGTGGGTGATGTCCGCGCCGTCGAAGGTGATGGTGCCTGAGTCCGGCGGCACCAGCCCGAGGACCGCGTTGCCCAGGGTTGACTTGCCGGACCCGCTCTCGCCGACGAGCGCCACGGTCTCGCCGGGGCCGATGCTTAGGGTGACATCCTGCAGCGCGGTGAGCGGCGGTTTCCTGCGCCCGCGGCGGTAGCGCACGGTGAGGCCGCGGACGTCGAGCAGGCTGGCCGCGGCGGTCATCGGGCCGCGACCATCTTGTCGGAGTGGATGCATCTGGTCAGCCGGCCGGGGTCGGGTGCGGTGAGGGCGATGGGGCCGGCGCCGCAGTGATCTGTCGCGTACGAGCATCTGGGCTGGAAGTGGCATCCGGCGGGCCACGCGGACGGCGGCGGCACGGTGCCGGGGATCGCTGGCAGCACGTCCCCGACCGGCGCCAGGCGGGGGTTGGCGGCGAGCAGGCCCTCGGTGTAGGGATGCCGCGGTGACCGGTAGATGTCCTCGACGCTGGCCAGTTCCACGACCTCCCCGGCATACATCACGACGGCGCGGTCGCAGAGGTCCGCCAGGACCCCCCAGTCATGGGTTACCAGGATGATGGCCATTCCCAGGCGCTCGCGCAGCTCCCTCAGGAGGGCGAGGATGCCGGCCTGCACGGTGACGTCCAGCGAGGTGGTCGGCTCGTCGGCGATCAGCAGCCGCGGGTTCCCGGCCAGCGCGAGCGCGATCGATACCCGCTGAGCCATCCCGCCGGACAGCTCGTGCGGGTACGCCGGCAGCACCTCTCCCGGTTCGGGCAGGTTCACCATCGCCAGCAGCTCGGCCGCCCGGGCCCGGGCCTGCCTGGCGGACACTGCGTTGTGGCGGCGGACTACCTCGGTGAGCTGGCTGCCGACCCGGAACGACGGGTCAAGGCCGCTCATGGGTTCCTGCGAGATCAGCGCGATCATGTTCCCGCGGATGCGGCTGAAGTCCCGCTCTGCCATGGCCGCCAGGTCCCGGCCGCCGAAGAGGGCCGAGCCCGCGGTGACGCGGCCGCCGCCTGGCAGCAGGCCGAGCAGGGCGCGGGTGGTCACCGACTTGCCGCACCCGGATTCGCCGACGATGCCCAGGGCCTCACCGCGGGCCACGTCGAAGCTGACGTCCCGGACCACCGTGACCTCGCGGCGGGCCATGGTGAAGGCGATGGTGAGCCCGCGTACCGACAGCAGCGACGTCGCGGGCGCCGCCGGCCCGCGGACTGGAGCCCGCCGGGCCGGGCCGGCGTCCCGGCGCCGCGGCGGCGGCCCGAGGTGCCGGCCGGCCGTCACGTCCCGTACGGCGTCGCCGAGGAGGCCAAGCGCCATGACGGTGAGCACGATCGTCCCGCCTGCCGGCACCAGCAGCCACGGGTCCTGGCTGATCACATCGGAGGCCTCGCCTACCATGTTGCCCCAGCTGGGGCCCTGCGTCTCCGGGGTGCTGAGGCCGAGGAACGAAAGCGCGCTCTGCACGAGCACGGCCGCTGCGGCAAACAAGGAGAGCTGGACGGTGACCGGGCCGACGAGCCGTGGCAGCACGTGCCGCCGCATGATGCGCAGGCTGGTCAGCCCGGACAGCCGGGCCGCGGTGATGTACAGCTCGCCGCGGATCGCCAGCGTGGACCCGCGCACCACGCGCAGCAGCGTCGGGCAGCTGATCAGGGCCAGGGCGATCATGGTGGCCAGCTCGTCGCCGGGGAACACCGACAGGACCATGAGCAGCACGATGATGCCCGGCATGGCCAGGACCAGGTCGCCGAACCGGGCGATCACCCGGTCGGCCCAGCCGCCCACGAAGCCAGCCACCAGGCCCAGGGTGAGGCCCAGGCCCGCGAACACGACCAGTGCCTCGGCCACCCCCAGCAGCGTCACCCGACCGCCGAACATGAGCCGGCTGAGAACGTCGCGGCCGAGGCGGTCGGTCCCCAGCCAGTGCGCCGCGCCGGGGCCCGACAGCACGTGCGCCAGGTCCTGCGTGGCCGGGGCGTCCGGGGCCAGCCCGGAGGCCCCGATAGCGAGCACCACCACCGTGGCCAGGTAGGCGGCGGAGGCCACCGCGAGCGGCCCCCGGGCCAGCTCGCGCAGGATGCGGGCGCGGCCGGCGGGCACGCCCCCCGGCGGGAGCTCCTGGCCGGGTGCCGTCGTCGCCGACGAGGCGGCCAGGGTCATGACCCGCGCACCCGCGGGTTCAGCAACCGGTAGGACAGATCGACGAGCAGGTTCGCGAGCACCACGATGACCGTGAAGTAGAAGGCCACCCCCTCGATGACCGGCAGGTCGTGGCTGCCTGCCGCGGTCACGGCCTGCTGGCCAAGACCGGGGATCGAGAACACGTCCTCGATCAGTACCGTCCCGCCCAGCAGGCTCACTAGCAGCAGTCCCACCACGGTCACCACGGGTATCGCCGCGTTCCGCAGCGCGTGTTTCAGCACGACGGAGCGCCGGGACAGGCCCCGGGCGCGCAGCATCACGACGAACTCGCGCGACATCACCTCCGACACCGAGTCACGGGTCTGCTTGGCGACGAACGCCACGGCGCCCGCTGACAGGGTGAGAACAGGAAGCGCGATACTGCGCAGCCAGGGACCGGGCCCGGCGCCGAGCGGCACGTACCCGGTCGCCGGGAACACCTGGACCTTCACCGCCAGCAACTCGACCAGCACCAGGGCAAGCCAGAAGTTCGGCAACGCCAGGCCGGCCAGGGACACGACATCGACCAGCCGGCCGAGCGCCCCGCCCCGCAGCGCGCTGACGATTCCCAGGCTCACCCCGACCACGCCGGAGACGATCACCGTCGCGAGGATGATCGACAGGCTCGGCCCCAGGCGGGCGTTGAGCTCCTGCGTCACCGGCTGGCTGCTGAACAGGTCGGTGCCGAGACTGCCATGCAGCACGCCATCCAGCCAGTGCCAGTACTGCACCGGGAGCGGTTGATCAATGCCCAGGGCGCGGCGCGTCTGCTGGTACTGCTGCGCCGTGTAGCTGCCGCTCTGGCTGCTCAGGATCGCCTTCGCCGCGTCCCCCGGCGCCATCGAGGCCAGGACAAAGGTCAGGGCGGTGATCAGGAACAGCAGGATCACGGACGAGGCCAGCCACCGTGCCACTTGCCGGAACATCGAGATCCTCCCTCCGGGCTCAGCCAGCGGGCCGCACCTCGTCCAGCTCCAGCAAGGGAGCCCGGGCCGAGGTGGTCGTGCCGGTGACAGCCTTGGTCGCGTAGTAGGGCAGGCCGATGGTCGCGACCGGGACGAACCAGGCCTGGCCCACCAGGTAAGCCTCGATCTGCTGATCGAGCCTCGCCTGCTGCTCCCCGGATGAGAGGGCCTCCTGCTGGTAGAGCGCGGCCAGGGCGGCGGAGGAGGTGCGGAACGGGTTGAAGGAAGCGGGCGGGAGGAACAGCGACGGGCCCTCGACCCAGGTGGGGATCTGGCCGAAGACGGTCATGAAGGACGGGAATTTCGCCCCGAACGCCGCCGCGAAATACTGGTTCGAGTTGGCGTAATCGGTCACCTGCAGGCTGACTCCTACCTTCTGCCATTGCTGGGCGAGTGCCTGCGCCACCAGGTTCATGCCGCCGTATTCGCCGGTGACTATCCTCAGCGGGAACCCTCGGGGATACCCGGCCGCGGCCAGCAGCTGCCTCGCCTTGCCTATATCGTAGGGGTAGGCATTGGTCAGCGCGGCCTCGTATCCGTAGCCTCCCGGGACAATAAGCTGGCTGGTTGGCGTTCCGGTGCCGGGAAACAGCGCGCTCGAGATCGCGGCCCGGCTGGTGGCGTAGTTCAGGGCCTGCCGGACTTGCACGTTCGCCAGCGGCTTGGCCATGCCGCCGCCGCGGTCAGCGAGCGTGACGCCCACCCACAGGTCGGGTGTCGATGTCACCGTCAGGCCGGCCTGCCTCGCCGCCGCGATGGTGGTGGGATCGCCGTTGGCCACGTCGACCTGCCCCGTCTTCAGCGCGTTCAGCATCGACTGGGGATCGGTGATGACCTTGATGATCACTTTCTTCCAGCGCGCCGCGGGCTTGTTGTAGTAGTTGGGGTTCGGCATGTAGGTGTACTGGCTCCCGGCGACTGTCTGGGACGGGTCCAGCATGTACGGGCCGGCGCCGAAGGTCCGCGTCCCGAGCAGGGACGGGGAACTCAGTCCTTTCTCGCTGATCACGTCGCCGATGACGTCGTCCTGGGTCAGGATCTGCGGGAAATCCGGGTTCGGCTTGGCCGTCGTGATCGTGACGGTCAGCGGACCCGTCGCCGCGAACGTGTCGCCCGCGAAGAACGCAGACATCTGCCCGGCCGCCGTCGTGACGTAGCGGAGATCAGCGGTGACGTCCTGGGCCGTCAGGGGGCTCCCGTCGGGGAACTTGACCCCGGGCCGCAGGTGCAGCACGAAGATCTTGTTGCCGGTCCCGGTGTACGACCAGGATGTCGCCAGCCCGGGCGCCAGGCTCCCGTCCGAGCGCTGCACGATCAGCGGCTCGTAGGCCAGCTCCTCGAACCAGGCATAGTTTTGCGGAGCCTTGGCCGGGTCCAGGGTCGCCGGCGCCTGGACGCTGAAGCCGACCGTCAGCACGCCACCGGGCTTTCCGCTGCCCGCCGCCGGCGCGGAGCCGGTGGCCTGCCCCCCGCATGCCGCCAGGGCGAGCGAAGTGGCTGCGGCCACGGCAGCCGCTGGGTTCAGCACGCCTGGCCGGCGTGCGATGACGCATCTTCCCTGGCTGCAGAGCGCAGCCACGCGATGGAGCGAGCGCATGAGTCCTCCCAAGGTCGGCTGTGACTCACTTCACTCTGCCCAGTGAAAACCAGATTACGAACCTGTGTCAACAGGTTTACATAAAGCACTTTACAAGTACTGAGGACGACGAGCCCGGCCGCAGCGCGTCCTGCGTCACGTAGTCCGTGCCGCGGAACCGAGGTACATCCAGAAGCACGCCGCGGGTCACGATGCCGTCGCGCCAGTTGTCGATCTGGCCGAACGTCGCGCCCTGGTTCCAGAGCTGGTGGCTGGATGCAGACGAGGACAGCTAGGTGCAGGTCGAGGTCGGCAACAACTACAACTTGCCGACGGCCTCGGTGATGGTCATGGTTCCGGCGCCGACCTCGACGGACAAGATCGTCTTCCCGGACCGGCTGTGCCGTCTGCCATGATGAGCCGCATGACAGCCACGGGACCGCTTGAGGCCATTGTAACTCGTGACGCCCAGCGTCCGGCGCGGTTACTCCGTGCTGAGCACGATGCCCTGCTGCCGATCCTGCGTCGAGCTCCCGAGCATGCGTTCGAGCGCCCGACTGCGTGCCCAGGATGGTCGGTACGCGACGTGCTTGCTCATTGCGGCGCCGCGCTGACCAGGGTGGCGGCGCATCGGTTGCACGCCTTCACGCCCGAGCTCAACGAGATCGACGTGGCTGAACGGCGCGAGTGGCCGCTGCCGAGACTTCTGAGAGAGCTGGCGGACGGCTACCTGGAGGCCGGACAAGTGATCGGCGCTACGGGCGGGAGGCTGGATGTCATCGCGCTCGGCGAGTGGCTGCACGGCGGTGACATGCGCGCTGCCCTCGGCGAGCCGCTGGCCTATGCGAGCGACGGATTCGACGACGCCTGCGTCCTCCTCGGCGACTGGACCCGCCGCCGGGCAGTCCCGCTGGTCGAGGTCAGCCTGCCCCGCCGCACCTTGTGGCTCGGCGTGCCCACGCCCGGCCGCCCGCGGGCCTGCTTGGTCACCGGCGGTGCCACGCTGATGAGGATGTGTGCCGGGCGGCCGGCCGAGCCCGCGGATTATCAGCTGACCGGCGCCACCGCTGAGGAACTTGTCGTATTCTGACCGGGATCTACGGAACTGGGCACCCGTGCTCGCAGCCTGAACCGCGCTGTCATGGCGCCGTTGTTCCTCGCCGGCCTTTGCCTATCCGCCGAGTTCGGCGCCGATGGTAGCGGCGACGATTACCGAGAAAGGTCTCGACCGCTACCCACGTACCCCTATCCATGCCCAGATGGGGACGTCGCTGGCTCCGCCCACACGCCACGGACGCGGGTCTCGGCCACAAATGGTGCGGCCACGCAGTTCAGGCCCAGCTCGCCTGCGCATCATGCGGTAAGCACATAACGGGTGACGACATCGAGTTGCCCATAGTCAGAGTGAGGTGACCCGCCTGCCTAGCGGGGTCCGCTCCCTTCTCGCGTTCGGCGGAAAACGAGGCGAGGAGGGATCCCTCATGCTCGGGGGACAACCAAATCCTGGCCCGCCCGGAACCGCGGGCAGGCAGGCATCGCGAAAGATCATGGCTAATGAACCTTGGGCGCGAAGTGCTCCGACACTTCCCGGGGTTCATCGATTCGAGCGGGCTCTCGCTCACACGGGCGACCCATACCGCTGCGCAGGGCCGTCCGGGTGCTCCCGCCAGGCTGGCGCGGGTGTAGCGGCCAGGCGCACGGATCGCGCTGCCTCGACATAGCACCAGGCAAGACGGGAGACTTACCTCCATTCACAAGCGCCCGGACGAGAAGCGGGAGACCGCACCGATGAGAAGGCAACGTGATCTGGGCTACTCACCAGCATGGCGGTCCGGGACGAAGGTGGTGCTGCCCCCGCTGATCAAGTCACTGATGAAGCGGGACTGGCAGGGCCATCGGCAGTTCCCGCGGCAGGGCGGCATGCTGGTGGCCGCCAACCACCTGTCCTACGCCGACTGGCCGGCGATGTCCTTGTTCGTGTATCAGGCACGGCGCTACCCGGTGTTCCTGGTAAAGGCCTCGGCGTTTGACGTGAAGCTCATCGGCCCGTTCCTGCGGGTCCTCGGCCAGCTGCCGGTGCGCCGCGGTGAAACGGATGCGGCGCTGGTCCTCAAGGAAGGCGAGCGGGCCCTGGCGGCTGGTGAGTGCGTGGTCATCTACCCGGAGGGCACGGCCACGCGCGACCCGGCCGGGTGGCCGATGGTGGCCCGGACTGGCGTGGCCCGGCTGGCGCTGGCCACTGGCGTCCCGGTGATCCCGGTCGCCCAGTGGGGGGCGCAGGAGATTCTGCCCTACGGCAGCACCAAGCCGCACCTGGCGCCGCGCAAGACGGTGCGGATGCTGGCCGGTCCGCCGGTCGACCTGACCGCGTTCGAGGGGAAGCCGCTGACTCGGGATGTGGTGCGGGGCGCGACAAACGCCATCATGGCCGACATCACCGCGCTACTCGGCGAGCTGCGCGGTGAGCAGCCGCCCGTGGTCCCCTACGACCCGGCGGCCGCCCGTGGCCACGCCGCCGAGGGCGTCCAGGGTGTCTCGGCCGCCGAGGGGGCCCAGAACGAGGCGACGCCCACAGCATGAGTCTCCGGGCATGCGGCCTACCGCCACGGCCGCCAGCAGTCCATAGTGGTCGACTTGGACCCATCGATAGGTGACAGCGACACGCTGCTTGCCAGCCGCCACGCGGGCGTGACGATGCGCGCCTGCACATGAGCATTCACGCCGTCCATTCACTCACTTCGGCACGACCGCAGGTCGGTCCAGTCAGGTGAGGCGCGCAGAACAGTCGGATCTGCATGTCGCAGCTGGCTGCGCTGGGCGGCGCGGATCGGCGCCATAACGGCGGCTCCGTGCGCGTTCTCGTTGACCCTCCTCGTCACTCAGGGTGATGCCGTCGAGCTTCGGACCGGCCCAGAGTGACCGGTCTACCGGCGGTGACCATTGGGCGGTGGCCGAGGTGCTTGTCGATCCAGCACCCTGGCCGTCAGGCGACTGCGTCATGCCCGACATGCCGCGCTCTCCACGGCAGAAGTGGACGTATGTTTTCGCGAGTAGCGTGCGGATGGTCACCACCCACCACGGTGACTACCGTATCTTCGCGACTGCCGGTTGCTGGGCGGGCGGCGGGTGAGCGCGGACTCGATGTAGATGATGGCAGGTAGTTACGGATGCCCGGACCGGGTGAGGATGGTGTTCGGCTGGAGCGATTCCGGGTCGAGCTGACCGGTTACTGCTACCGGATGCTGGGCTCGGCGTTCGAGGCAGAGGACGCAGTGCAGGAGACCCTGGTGCGTGCCTGGCGGAGCCTCGACCGGTTCGACGAGGACCGGGCGCCGCTGCGATCGTGGCTCTACACCATCGCGACTAATGTCTGCCTGGACATGCTGCGCAGCGCGCAGCGGCGCGCCCGTGCGATGGACTTCGGCCCGCCCGCGTCCGCCGGTCCCGGCCTGGGCCGGCCGCTGGCGGAGAGTGCCTGGGTCCAGCCGGTCCCGGACAGCCGGGTCGTGGACGCGTGCGGCGATCCGGCGGAGCTGGCCGCGCAGCGCGAGACGATCCGGCTGGCGTTCGTCGCCGCGCTGCAGCACCTGCCGCCCCGGCAGCGGGCGGTGCTGATCCTGCGCGACGTTTTGTGCTGGAAAGCGGGGGAGGTCGCGCAGCTGCTGGACACCACGGTCGCGTCGGTCACCAGTGCGCTGCAGCGTGCCCGGGTGACGCTCGGCACCGTCCATGCCGCCGCTGGCGAGCCGTCCGGCCCGCTGAACCAGGCGCAACGGGACCTGCTGAGCCGTTACTGCGACGCCTTCGAACGCTACGACGTGGCAGCCCTGGTATCGCTGCTGCACCAGGACGCCGCCATGTCCATGCCGCCGTTCCCGTGGTGGCTGCGTGGCCGGGCCGAGATCGAGCGGGCGCTGCTGGCGGCCGGACGGCCGTGCGCGGGCGCCCGCCTGGTGGCAACGGCGGCCAACGGCTCACCCGCGTTCGCGCAGTACCGGCCGGCCGGCCGGGGCGGTTTCGAGCCATTCGCGCTGGTCATCCTCGA
>Ga0209648_10005962_pt1 | contig 10474 bp, 12 predicted proteins | sample GraSoi2013_115cm_FD_185830 | JGI IMG/M metagenome (GOLD analysis project Ga0209648, IMG submission 185830) | Grasslands soil microbial communities from the Angelo Coastal Reserve, California, USA - Sample 9_17_2013_115cm (SPAdes) (version 2) | ecosystem: Environmental > Terrestrial > Soil >...
GAATCGGCCCGCTCAAATTGATTTCAATCTCTCGAGTGATGTCTTCGAGGCTTCCAGCTTTGTCGTGAACATTGATCTCACGCATGATGCCGGCGTTGTTGATCAAAATGTTGAGCTCAGGAAATTGGTTGGTGACCTTTTCGTAAAGAGTGGCGATCGCTTTCGGATCGGAAACGTCGCTTCGAAAGGTGTGAATTTTTGGAAAGGCCGCTTTGGCACGGTCCATCTTCGCTTGATCGCGGCCCGTGATAAGAATCGTGTTACCAAGTGCCGTGAGTTGTTTGGTGAGTTCGTAACCGATGCCGCTGCCACCGCCAGTGATCAAAATCGTATTGCTCGTGAGTTTCATAATTAAATACCCCGCTCCAATCAAAGACGCCCAGCTTCCGGGCACTGCGGACACTATTCATCGGACGGTGTCCATTAGCCCCCTGGTTGAGTTCACTCGCCCGCCGCCCGACGGATAGCCGGATAGTCGGAATAGCCGCGTGGTCCCGACCCGTAGACGGTTTCCCAGTCGACTTCGGCAAGCGGAGCGCCGGTCGTCCGAACGCGACCAAGTCCGCAAGCTGCTCTGTGATCGCCGCGCCGATTCCCCGCGCCGATCTTTCCCTCAAGCTTCTTCATGGTGCCGTTCCTCACTGGTTGCTCGATGATTGCGTGTCACAAGGTCCCGATCCAATCTTTAAGTCGTTTTACCCCCGTCACGACGACCGCGGGGTCATTCGCGCCATGCGCCACGGCAGCCATCCCCTGAAAGGCGGAGAAGAGATGCGTTGCAAGTTCACGTGAGTCCTTATCGTGGCCGGCGGCCCGGAACTGCTTCTCAAGCCAGCCGATGGGCTCAGTGAAGAGCGTTGCGGACTTCTTCGCCAGAGCACCGCCCTCCTTGCGCAACTCGGAGCACAGGCTGCCAAGTGGACATCCTCCACGCGCAAGTTGCTCCCGGTTCGCTTGGACGCTACCCACGAAAGCTAACAGCCGCTCCTTCGGAGAACTCAAGCGGTCCCACTCCGCCCGCGCTGCGCGAGACTCCTCCAGGCGCCGCTCCACCACGGCTTCGGCGAGCTCTTCCTTGGTCTTGAAGTAGTAGTAGACATTGCCTACCGGCACGCGAGCCGTCTCGGCGATGTCTGCCAGGGTGGTCTCTCTGAAACCGCGTTGATACGAGAGCCTTGCGGCGGTCTGAATCAGCCGTGCTCGCTTGTCCGGTTGTGGTGTTCGCATGTTAAGTAAGTTAGTTAACTGACTTACAGTTTAAAGCGATTCCGCATGCTTGTCAACTCCTATCGCTGACTGTCAAGTTGGGAGTGGAGTCACTCGCCGCAGGGATCCGTGAAGCCCTCATAAAGCACAATTAAATCTAGCAAAGCAACAGTAGGGCGAAGCCGAGGCTTGTAACAAGTGATCTGCGCACGCGACTTCAAGCTGCGATACACGGCATTGGCATCGCATTGCTGCCAGAACAACTGGTTTCCGCACCGTTAAAGGAGGGGCTTATTGAACGAGTGTTGTCGGAATGGTCTGGGACGAAAAATATTCTACACCTGGCTTACCCGACGCCGCGGGGAATGGAACCAAAACGGCGGATCGGGCAATGCTAAGGATAAGAAAACATGGTGGCCAGGGACGGAATCGAACCGCCGACGCCAGCCTTTTCAGTTTGTGAACAAGCTGTACTCATAACGACTTAACCGTGCTTTTGTGCAGCGGGTCGGCCCGTGTCTCTGCATGACGCAATCCGCGGTCGCCAGGCCGATACTCCTTCCCGTCCAATGGCGAACCGCATATGTGCAAATGTGCATAGGGGGTACTGGCAAACATAATCATTGTTCCAGCGTCGTCTTTGATGGCGTCGTACGTTACCCTCTCCCTAAGCAATGTATGTCCAGCGAAGACTTCAGGCCACCAGCAAAACCTTCCCGATACCACCCTTTTCCGCAGCGGCTTGACCCGCGCCTGCGTCACTGAGCGGAAGCTTCCGGCTGATCGGAATCACCAGTTTGCCATCTCGGACGGCTTCGGCCATGAACTGGAGAGTCTTCGTATCGGGTTTCGCGAATACCGGCACCACCCTTACAGATGGGTATTTTTCGGCGTTCTGCGGTGCCCCGAGAACCGACGCAAACACTCCTCCCGGCTTGACCTTGGCAATCAGTTTCTCGGCGGTTTTGCCGCCGACCGCATCGGCAACGGCATCGAGCAGGGAAAGATTCGCAATCGCGTTGTCGTCGTCGGTCGCGAGTACCTGGTCCGCCCCGATAGTTTTTGTTTCTTCCATCTGCCTCTTCAAGACTCCTGCAATTACGATCGCTCCGCGTTGTTTCGCGGTGAACACCGCCGAGCGTCCCACACCTCCTGCGGCCCCGGCGACGAGGATCGTCTGGCCCGTCTTGATTCCTGTACCTTCCGAAATCAGTTCGTTGCCCGTCGTCGTCACGAGCGGCAGAGCTGCCGCCTGGATCAAATCGAGTCCCTTGGGAACTTTGGCCAGGCTCGCTGCTTTCACAACACAAAGTTCGGCGTAGGTGTCGGCCGCCATCGCGAACACCGGCTCGCCCACAGAAAAGCCTTCAACTCCGGACCCAACCTTGGCGACGGTCCCTGCGATGTCGACTCCCATCAGTCCTGGAAACTTGATGGGATAAAAATCCTTCGTTTGCCCGGCACGCCGTTTGTAGTCGATCGGATTCACGCTGGTGGCAGCGACCCGCACCAGCACTTCCTCTGGACCCGGTACCGGATCAGGGTACTCCTCGAATTTCAGTACTTCGGGGCCGCCATATTGGTGGACAACAACTGCTTTCATAATTCATCTCCTTAACACGCTGTCATTAAGAAAACATCAACAGTTGGATGAAAGAAACGGGGATTGGTCGCCTGGCGCGAAACACGAGAGGAATTCTCTCACTTCGCGCCAAGCCAGCTGAAGAGCCATGATACGTGGCTCCAAGAAATCTTTCTCATGCCTTGACGAACGCAAGCAGGTCGCGATTGAATTGATCTGCATCAGTGGTTGGCATGCCGTGTGGGGACCTTATCTCTTGCCTAACCGGCATTTGCGCTTCGAGCAGCGCCCACGTTTTCTCCACCCGAAGCTTCACCAGGTATTGATGCGGAGTGACACATCGGAGGCGAGCCACAGGCTAAGCTGTCCGAAGGGCGAGCGGGCTCAATCCTTGGGCGGTGGGCCGGACAACAATCTCGCCTACGTCAACATCGTCACATCTAGCCCAGGATTCAATCCCGACAACGATAGCCGAATGAACAAGAACCTGAAGTTGCGATCCTGCGAGATTAGTCAGACAAACCGCCGCCATATCTCCAGCCGAATCCGATTCCGAGACCTGCTTTTCTGGATCTCCCAGAACCGGACTTATGGAAAGGTTGAACTGATTCATCCGAAGCGAGGCCCGGGAAATAGTCGCTTCACATTTCGCATTGACCGAGCTTACGGTGGGATGCCGACTGGTCGAAGCATCTCGGCGAACCGGGGATCGGAGCGCAGCGGGTCCCAGAGTGCGTCAACCTCAACGTAGACGACCGTCTGTTTTTATCGGGATCTATGCGGCCTCTATTGCACGATTGCCAGCATTCGAGCGCTGACGTAAGATGGATCGCCAGTGACCGATTCGTCCATGATCGGCCGCGCGGTTTCCCATTACCGCATCCTTGAAGAACTTGGCGGCGGGGGAATGGGTGTGGTCTTCGAGGCTGCGGACACCACTCTTGGCCGGCACGTGGCCCTGAAATTCCTGCCTGAAGGGCTGGCCCGCGACGCTGAGGTACTCGAACGCTTTCGCCGCGAGGCGCGCGCGGCTTCTGCACTGAACCATCCCAACATCTGCACGATTTACGAAATTGCCGAGCAGGATGGACAGCTCTTCATTGCCATGGAATTTCTCGAGGGGCAGACGCTAAAGCACCGCATTGCGGGCAAGGCGATGGAGATCGACCAGGTGCTGAAGCTGGGAATTCAGGTTGCGGACGCGCTCGATGCAGCGCACGCGAAGGGGATCATCCACCGCGACATCAAGCCGGCGAACATTTTCATCACCGAGCGCGGCCACGCCAAGATTCTCGATTTTGGACTCGCCAAAATGACGCATCCTAACGCTCCAGTTGATTCGGTGACGCGGGACTTCGCGAGTGAGCTGACCAAGCCCGGCTCGATCTTGGGAACTCTGGCGTACATGTCGCCCGAGCAGGCGCGGGGGCGCGAGCTTGACGCGCGCACGGACATCTTCAGTTTCGGCTGCGTGCTGTACGAGATGGCCACGGGCACGATGCCCTTCCGCGGCGAGACTTCCGCGGAGCTTTCCGATGAGGTCCTGAACCGCGCGCCGGTGCCGCCGGTGCGATTGAACCCGTATGTTTCGCCGAAGCTCGAAGAAATCATTCTGAAAGCGCTCGAGAAGAACTGCGAGACGCGCTACCAGCATGCCGCGGATATTCGCACGGACCTGAAGCGGCTGAAACGGGATATGGAATCTGCCCGGGTGGGTACGGTCACCCCGTTGGCCCCTGCGGTCCAGCCTCGACCGTGGTGGCGCGCCAAGTGGGCACTCGCAGCGGGAGGAACTGCGCTGGCCGCCCTACTGGTGGTCGCCGTATGGTTCACCCTGTTTCGAGGGCGGGGTCAGGCCATTGACTCGGTGGCTGTTTTGCCGTTTGTCAACGCCAGCGCCGATCCGGACACGGAATACCTCGGCGACGGGATTACCGAAACTCTCATCGGGCAGTTGTCTCAGATACCCCGGCTGAAGGTCATGGCGCGGAGTACCGTGTTGCGCTATAAAGGCAGCAATATTGATCCACAAAAAGTTGGAAACGACCTCAATGTCCGGGCGGTTCTGACGGGGAGAGTCTTGCAGCGCGGCGACACGTTGACCATCAGCATGGAGTTGATGAACGTCCGGGATGGCTCCGAATTGTGGGGCGGGCGGTACAACCGCAAGCTCGCGGACATCCTCGCCGTGCAGGAAGATATCGCCCGTGAAATCACCGACAAGCTGCGCCTGCGGTTGCAGAGTGAGGAGGAAAAACGGCTGACCGGGCACCTGCCAGAGAATCCGGAGGCTTATCAACTTTATCTGAAGGGCCGATACTACTGGAATAAACGCACACCGGATGGCATACAGAAAGCCATCGAGTACTTTCAAGCGGCGATCGCAAAAGACCCGGGCTACGCTGGGGCTTACGCGGGGCTGGCTGACTGTTACCATGTGCCGGCGAATCCGCTGCCGCCGAGAGAAAAAATGCCCCTCGCGAAGGCCGCAGCCATGAAGGCCCTGCAATTGGATGACACGCTTGTTGAAGCGCACACCAGCTTGGCCCGCGTGCTCGCTGTATACGATTGGGATTGGCCGGCCGCTGAGAGAGAATTCAAGCGCGCGATTGAGCTGAATCCGCGCTATGCGCCGGCGCACGAATGGTATGGGTGGTATCTCAGTGCAACAGGCCGCTTCCGGGAGGCCGAGGCAGAGAAAAAACGAGCTCTGGAGCTGGAGCCGCTTTCACTGATTATCAACTTTGAGGTGGCATTGGCTTCCTACCTTTCCCGGAACTACGACCAGGCGATTGATCAATTCCAGAAGACCCTGGAGCTGGACGCGAACTTCCCCCCGCCCCACACATTCCTCGGAGCGGCTTATGAGCAAAAGGGAATGTTTGAGGAAGCCATCGCCGCGTTTCAAAGAGCGATCCCCGTGACGCAAAGCCATGCCAAGGTGCTGGCCATGGCTGGCCTCGCCCACGTCTATGCCGTGTCCGGAAGGAAGACCGAAGCGCGTAAGATACTCGGGGAGTTGCAGAGGTTATCCGAACACAGCTATGTCCCAGCGACCGACGTAGCACTTGTCTATGCAGGCCTGGGCGACAAAGACAAGGCCTTTGCGTGGCTGGATAAGGCCTATGAGGAGCACTCGTTCAGTCTGAGTAATCTCAAAGTGGAGCCCCGGTTCGATCCCCTGCGTTCCGACCCGCGCTTCGCGGACCTGCTGCGTCGCATCGGCCTCCCCCAGTAACCTTCCAGCGTCAAAATGATGCGATTCTGCTTCATCATGACCAGCGGCCTCTATGCCACCGATCAATGATCAGAGCAGTGCGCGACTCTAAAGTCAGAGTCGGCCGTCCTCCGCCGATTCCGCTGTCTAACCTATTTCCCTGCGCTTCAAAGTGTGTTCGGTTTTGCTCTCGGTGTTGGGTCACCCGGCCGCTGTGGCTCTTTTCTCATCAAAGGACTGGAGAGCCGCTTCCTCATCATCGTGGACTTCGAACACGGTATACAGTTTGGTGATCTGCAGAAGGCCATGAACGTTTTTCGCCAGATTCAGGAGTTTAAGTTCTCCACCCTGCTTCCGTATTGCAGTGAAAGTGCTGACGAGTTCCCCCAGACCCGAGCTGTCTATATAGGGCACGGCCTGCAGGTTAAGCAGGATCATTTTTCTCCCCTTAGAGATCAGATCACGGACATGTTCTCGCAGCAAAACAGTGCCTTCGCCGTGGACAAGGCGCCCGCTCAAATCGACAATAACGATGCCATTCTTCTGCCGGGAGTTGATTTTCATTGTCATAGTCAAAGTACCTCAACAGGAATCGATCAAATTTATAGAAAGGTCACTACTTGAGTCCATAGTCGGAAGCTGCAACGGGCTCAGGACGACCGCACCCTTGGTCATAATGGAAAGAACCAGTTAGCCGAGCACTCAGCCACTCAGCAACCAGGTTTTGGGTTTGGTTTTTGCCAAAGACTAAACTACTGCTTCCTGCTTCTACTTCTCGATGATCACCACGGGATCATTCTCGCCGTTCGGTCCCACAACGGTGTACTTATAAGGCTTGGGTTGGGCTGCCCCTTGTGCGGAACCGCTGGAGGCACTGCCCCCTGCCGGCACCTCGAACGTTGATTTCTGGAATGGCGAGCCCTCGTGCGAGTTAAATTTGATCGTCGCTGGCTTGTTCTCGTGCGAGTGCCACGTGACTTCTTCTCCAACGCTCTTGCTGACCGTGACGTCAGTCTGGTCTACATGCCCCTGGGGGCCGGTGATATGTACGTGTTGCATAGTCTCTCTCCTTATACTCTTCGTTTTTGTTACTTCTTGCGAATTCCTTGTGTCATTGCGACAAATTGCGGGTACACAGCAAATTTCTGCCAGGCTGGGTTGTTGGTGACCTGGGTCGGCGATAGACCGGCTTTGAGCGCCTGGTCAAGTTCGGCCAGCGCGGCTCTGTCTTGTGGAAATTGTTGCCACCTCAGACGCGCGTAACTGGCGAGCACAGGGTTACATCCGGCATGTACGGCCCGTAGATCGGCCAGGACGTCGGCGCAAGTCTGATATCGCTGCGCTGGATCTTTGGCCAGCATTCTCGTAAGCACAGACTGAAGCCCCGCAGGCACGGCGTCAGGAATGGAATGAGGCTCATCGTGCACAATGCGCCCCCCAGTTGCCACATTTGCTTCGACCCGGAACGGATGCCGCCCCACCAGAGCTTCGTACAAAACAACTCCAATAGCGAAAATGTCAGCACGCGCGTCTGGGGTATTCCCCAGGAGCACCTCGGGAGCAACATAGCCGGGAGCGCCTCCAAACACGAGTGTGGTCAACTCCAGGCTTTCTCGGGTCTCGTCAGTTTGAATCCGCCGCGAAAAGCCAAAATCCAGGATTTTCACCTGCCCGGCGGGTGTGACCATCAGGCTTTCAGGTTTGAGGTCGCAATGCAGAATGCCTCGATCATGCGCGGCCGCTAAGCCGGCGAGGCATTGCTCGGCGATGCTGAAGAATTCCTCCATGGTAAGCGGCTGTTGCAGCCGGGCGCGGAGCGTCTGCCCCTCGACGTACTCCATAACCAGGAAAGTGCTGCCATCCTGCTCCACAATGTCGTGAATTCTTGCAATGTGCTCATCATTGAGTTGCGAGAGCCGTTCCGCCTCTTTGAGCAACCTGTGGTGAGACTCTGCGTTCTGGCTCTGCTCATGCGCGATGGCTTTCATCGCGACTTGGCGTTTCAGCACGCAGTCCTCGGCCAGGAACACTTCGCCCATGCCTCCGTAGCCGAGCCTCGCCTTGATGGCAAAGCGCCCGACACTGGTGCCCACCAGATCGTGCATCGCTGTCGCCGCTTGCGGCATGCAAACCTGCTTAAGAGAAAGAAAGCAAAGAAAGAGGCAGCGGGCGTTCACGAAGAATAGTCGGCCTTGGGGCTTCGCCGTGTCCCGTGAATGGGGATACGTTGTTCCAGCCTGCCGTCACACATTATGAGCTTGGCCTTGGAGACAATCTGTGCAAAAGTGCTCAAATCCTCTGGTTCACGCTTCCCCTCATCCTTATATAGTGGCTCAGGTGTTCCGGATTCCTTGGACTCGAGATGCGGTTTCGATGACCTGGGTTCGTCAGAAGACGACCAGCAGTTACTTCGCGGTCGTCATGAATCCACGTCAGGCCTTCGAGATTCTGCTGAACATCCCTGAGCCACGACGCACTCTGGTTCTTACAGACGCAGCGACAGCGCTGCGAGTGTCGGAGCTTCTCGGATTGACGTGGATCTGAACTTCGAGGAGCAGGTGATCCAGGTGAGGCGCGCCTACGTCTGGGGACAGTTCAAAGCGCCCAAGTCGAAGGCTTCCAAGGCGCCTGCTATGTACGCCGTGCTGGCTGGCTTTCTGATGGCGTGGAGGGAGAGGACACCATATGCGAAGGACAACGACTACGTTTTCCCGAGCTTCCGTCTAATGGGCAAGAAGCCCTTGTCCGCTTCGATCATGGTGCGGAAGTACCTGCGCCCTGCCGCCGTCAAGGCCGGCGTCATCAGTGAAGATCAGCGAGGTCGTTTCGGATTTCACAACTTCCGGCACTGATTGGCTTCGTCTCTAGTGAAGCTGAAGTGTGATCCGAAAACCGTGCAAGGCATCCTGCGTCACGAAGACGTGAGGACGACGATGCAGCTCTACGCGCAGTCCGACCAGGAATCGAAGCTTGAGGCTCAGGGGAAATTCCTGGAAGTGCTGCTCGGCGACAAAGCACACTTGCTGACGGAGACCATTCGGTGACTTATCGTGGGCTGAATCATGGGCTGGAGAAAATCGATGAAATCGTCTAAGTTCTTTGGAATGATGGTGGCCAGGGACGGAATCGAACCGCCGACGCCAGCCTTTTCAGGGCTGCGCTCTACCAACTGAGCTACCTGGCCGGATTGGCTGATGGTACGCACGCGAGGGCTTCGGTGGGACAAAGGAAGACGTTCTGCGCGCGAAACTAATTATAACAATCACTGCCGAAAATCAGCAATTAGCACTTAGCAATTAGCAATTAGCAATTAGCCTGCGATTGTTACTGACAACGCTTCTCTCCGACTTTTAGCCGCTGCTGCTTTTGTTCTTTCGCAAATAGGCTGAGCAATATGGATAGTCTTCCGCACGCTGTGCCAATCCAGCCTTAACTGGATTCTGATCAATGCACTCCTTGTGCGCAAGAAAGCTCGCCCGGTCTATCACGCGAACTTCAGAAAAACCTCGTTGCCAGACCTCTCCTGTCAGGCCTAATTCTTTCTTGCGTCTAAAGGAAAAATTCCCTTGATCAGCTGAACCGCTCGCTCAACGCTGGTTTTTTCGTCTAGAGACATCAGAACATGAAAATGGTCGGGCATGACAACAAACTCATGCACTTTAAAAGAGCCCTTCAGGTAAGAGCGAAGTACGTCGATGAAAAACAAAGCAGGCTTCTCCATCTGTAACAGGGGCCGACCTTGACTCGTCTTCGAAGTCACGAAGAACATCCGCGCTCCAGCGACGATGGCGCGGCGGGCCGAATTTCGTAAGGGTTTTGCCATGGCAGGAGCTAAAGCCCAATTTCTATCCCGCTTTTACCGCACGACTAAAAGTTCATGCCCTGATACGAACCAGATCCCCATCGAACATCGTTTTCGTAACTTCTGACGGCGGGGGGTATAAAGGCTTTGCTCCACCCTGCCGACAGAGTTTGTTACTTAATCTGATAAAACGCCACAATCACCGAGAAATCAGGAAACGCGGTCTTAGGACCCGAACGGAAGCAGACACCAATGCTCATCCGGTGCAGCAAAACGTCTGATGCCGCCTGGTCCAACGCGGGCGGCAGCTTATCTGGCTCGGTTGCATTGAACATCGTCGCCCGCGTGGCTTGGCTCGTGCCCAGCAGCACCCTTTCCAGATCCGTATGACTTTTGCAGGCTTCCTGATCGAGACCGGCGTCGGCATGCGAATCTATCGGCCCCAGCCGGTGCGCCACTCGCATGCGATTGAAAGCGGCGATCACGCCCTGGCGAAACTCTTCCGCCGAGTATGCAGCCACGACATGAGCGAAGTCCTCAGTAACATAGATTTCCTTGTTGACTCGAGCAACCGAGATGCCGACAGCGTTGTAGTCCGGGTTCAAAATGTTGGCGCGGTGCCCGGGGGACATCATCAGCGCCAGATGAGCTTCTTCCGCGTCGGCCG
>Ga0209648_10005963_pt1 | contig 10473 bp, 7 predicted proteins | sample GraSoi2013_115cm_FD_185830 | JGI IMG/M metagenome (GOLD analysis project Ga0209648, IMG submission 185830) | Grasslands soil microbial communities from the Angelo Coastal Reserve, California, USA - Sample 9_17_2013_115cm (SPAdes) (version 2) | ecosystem: Environmental > Terrestrial > Soil >...
AGTCGGTGCGATGGTGGTGCTGGACACGTACCAATCCGCGGGCACCGTGCCGTTCAGTGTGAAAGATCTGAGGGTGGATTTCGCGACCGGGGGCTCAGTGAAATGGCTTTGTGGCGGTCCCGGCGCCGGATATCTTTACGTGCGACCGGATTTGATCGAGCAACTGGAGCCGAAGACCACTGGTTGGATGGCGCATGAAGAACCCTTCGCTTTTGAGAGTGAGTTGCGTTACGCTCCGAACATCACGCGATTTCTCCACGGCTCGCCGGCGATTCCGGCATTGTATGGGGCTGAAAGCGGTTACAAAATAATTAATGAGATCGGTGTGGCAGCGATTCGCGAAAAGAGCACGCGCCAAACCGGAGCGTTGATCGGATTAGCGGAAGCCGCCGGCTTTAGGGTGACGAGCCCGCAGAACCCAGCAGAGCGTGGCGGCACCATTACGGTTTGGGACGACAACGCGGCAGCCATGACCAAAGAGTTGGTGCGACGCGAATTCATCGTCGATTATCGTCCCGGCGCCGGTGTGCGCATCTCTCCGCACTTTTATACGAAAGACGAAGAGCTGGAACTGGTAATCGCTGAGATGAAAAAGGTTCGCGACTCGAAAGCATTCGAGGTCAACGAAAGAGTCGGCGCCGCGTTTTGAGTGTGAGTGCGCCGGCAGAGCGTAGCGACGACGGCGCTTTAGGAATTCTGAGATGAAAGAAAAGCGGTGTCGCGCTGCGCTTGCCACCGCACTCCAAATAGGTACCCAATGGCAAACGAATACGGCAAAGACGCACCGCTTTCTTACAACAAATATCTTCGGGTCCCCGAATTGATCGACCTGCAGACCTGTCTGTCGTCGCCGGCCCAACACGATGAGTTGCTGTTCATCACCGTGCACCAGGCTTATGAACTTTGGTTCAAGCAAATCCTGCATGAGATTGACGCGGCGATCTCTTTGATGAAAGAGGATCGCGCCCAAGAAGCCACGCGGGCTCTGCATCGCATCGTCGAAATTGAAAAGCTTTTGATTGCCCAGATTCATATTCTCGAGACGATGTCGCCGGTCCGCTTCCTCGGATTCCGCGACGAACTAAACCCGGCCAGCGGGTTTCAGTCAATGCAATTTCGCGAGATCGAGTTTTCTTCCGGCTTGAAGGACGAGTCGATTCTGCGCGAGTTTGCCCACGACGATTTTGCCCGCCAGCGTCTGCAGGCGCGCATGAACGCGCCGTCGCTTTCCGAAGCGTACTTTGCTTTGCTCCGTCGCCGAGGATTTGACACGCCCGCGGTTGACGCGCCGCGCGACGCGCAAGAAAGACGTAGCAACTATGGCAAGCGGCAACGCGCCCTGGTCGAGGTGCTCACGCATGAGGAGTTCCAGCAGGAATATCAACTGGCGGAAATGCTTTTGGAACACGACGAGTACTTCTCTCTGTGGCGTTCGCATCACATCAAGATGGTTGAGCGTATGGTGGGCACCAAAAAGGGCACCGGCGGGTCGGAAGGCGTCGGCTATCTGCGCAAGACGCTCGATAAGAAATTCTTTCCTGAGTTGTGGGAGGCCCGAACTTATCTAAGCGCCAAGCATGATGACGCGGGGTGCCCGTTTGCGAAGACTTAGGAAGCTCGATGCCGTACCTTCCACCAATTTAGCATTCATGCCGACTCAATTCATCCAATTCCCTGAACGCTTCAACATGGCCGACTACTTCCTCTATCACAATCTGGAGGAAGGTCGCGAGAATAAGGTCTGTCTCTACTATCAGGATCAAACGTTCACTTACCGCGAGGCGGCGTGGATGTCGAATCGCGCCGGGAATGCGCTGCGCGAAGCCGGCGTTGAGATCGAGGATCGCGTGCTCATCGTGCTGCCGGATTGTCCGGAGTTTGTCTGGACCTGGTTTGGCGCGGCCCGCGTCGGCGCGGTGATCACGATGGTCAATCCGCTGCTGCCCGCGGACGATTACCGCTATTACCTGGAATATACGCGCGCCCGCGCGGCGGTGGTGCACGAGTCGTTTCTCAAGCCGTTTGCGGAAGCTGCGCAGAACGCCGGGTATCTGCGATCCGTACTGGTCGTGAGCGCCAGCGTTGTTGACGAAGAGGTAATCAATCCGCGCGAAGGCAGCGTCAAGTTTTTCTCGTTTTCGGAATTTGTCTCATCACAGCCGGGTAGTTGCCGCGCAGCGGACACGCATCGCGACGACATCGCGATCTGGCTGTTCACCTCAGGTTCGACCGGGCACCCCAAGGGCGCAGTGCACCTGCAACACGACCTGCCCTACAACACCGAAGTCTTTGCCAAACGCACGATGGATGTGAACGAAAACGATCTGACGGTTTCGGTGCCCAAACTATTCTTTGGTTATGCGACGGGAACGAACCTTCTGTTTCCTTTTGCGGTCGGCGGCGCAACTGCTTTGTTTGCGGAGCGGTCCACCCCGGAAAAGATGTTCGAAGTGATCGATCGCTATCGTCCTACAATCCTGACTACGGTACCGACGATGATCAATGCGATGCTCAACGCCGAAGATGCCGGCGCCCATGACCTGTCCAGCATTCGCTTCTGTTATTCCGCCGGCGAGGCCCTGCCGGTCGAACTCTATCACCGCTGGAAGGAAAAGTTCGGCGTCGAGATTTGCGACGGCATCGGCTCAGCCGAGATGTTTCATATCTACATCACGAACCGTCCCGGCGATGTACAGCCGGGGAGCCTGGGCCGCATCGTTGACGGTTACGAAGCGAAGATTGTAGACGCCGAAGGAAAGGAAGTAACGCCTGGCGAAATGGGCACGCTGCGGATCAGAGGTGACTCAGCGGCGCTTTGCTATTGGAATGCGCATGAAAAATCGAAAGAGACGTTTTCGGGCGATTGGTGCGCTACTGGCGACCAAATGCAGGTCGACAGCAACGGCTATTACTGGTATCACGGGCGCACCGACGACATGTTGAAGGTCGGCGGCGTTTTTGTGGCGCCATCCGAGATTGAGAATTGCCTGCTACAGCATCCGGCAGTGATGGAATGCGCGGTCATCGGCTATGAAGAAGGTGATGGTCTGGTGAAGCCAAAGGCGTTTGTTGTCGCGCGGAAGGGAAGCGAACCGCGCGAAGAACTCGCCGACGAGATCAAACAGTTCGTTAAATCCAGAATCGCGCTGTACAAGTATCCTCGCTGGATCGAATTCGTGCCCAGTCTGCCAAAAAACGATCGCGGCAAAGTGGATCGAAGGTTGCTGAAAACGCGACGTGCATAAACCGCCATCACCGCGATATTTCCGGATAAGGAAATACGATAGAAAGTTGCAGCCCGGATTTCGCGGAAGGGAACGATAGACAGTATTGACAACGTGGCAGCTTATCGTTGTGACCTCTGCATACCTCGTCGAGCTGGTTGTGGTTGTCTACTTCACGCGCGCAACTTCGCAACGTGTTGTTGGGGCCTTTGCCGTTGGAGCCGCCGTTGGGTGAACCGACCAGAGTTTAAGAACCCAACGAAGGAGAAACTATAATGCCACCTCTGACCATCGACAGCGGGAACACGGCTTTCATGCTGCTCTGCTCTCGCCTGGTCATCCTTATCACAGCGTGAAGCTTACGTTTCCCAGACAACGACGATTTCCAAGCCCGTGCCAGCTTCAAGAACAAACAGCAACTACGACGTGGCCGTTGTGGGCGCGGGCGTGTTTGGCGCCTGGACAGCTTATCAACTGCAAAGATCCGGGAAGCGAGTGGTCCTCATCGACGCTTACGGTTCCGCGAACAGCCGATCCAGTTCCGGCGACGAATCACGCATCATTCGCATGGGCTATGGCGCCGATGAAATCTACACGCGCTCGGCAATGCGATCGCTGCAGCTCTGGCAGGAATTTTTCGCGCGAGTAGACGCGGCCCTCTTCCATCAAACCGGCGTCGTGTGGCTGGCGCACGAAAATGATCCATATCCGGTTAGGACCGCCGAAACCCTTGAAAAGCTCGGAATTCATTTTGAGAAGCTAACCACAACCGAAGTCTCAGCACGTTACCCGCAGATAGGACTGGACGGAATTTCCTGGGCGATGCTCGAGGTTGAAAGCGGAGTGCTGTCCGCGCGGCGTGCCGTTCAGGCCGTCGTCCGCGAAGCAATCAGAAATGGTGTTGAGTATTTACAGGAGGCGGTTGCGTCGCCGGTTAGTGGCGCCGCGCGCGTTCCGCCCGTGAATCACGCGCAGGCATTGCGGGCCGCAAAAGAGAAGTTGGATCACGTTAGGACCACCAGCGACCGACGCATCTCAGCCGCAAACTATGTCTTCGCTTGCGGCCCGTGGCTGCCTAAGATTTTCTCAGATTTGTTGGGGGATCGAATTCATCCCACCCGCCAGGAAGTTTTTTATTTCGGCACGCCCGCAGGTGGCCAAAGTTTTTCTGTGCCCGCTCTGCCCACCTGGATTGATTTCAAAGATGAAGCGTATGGCTTGCCGGATCTGGAAGGCCGCGGCGTCAAGATCGCCATCGATCGCCACGGGCCGCCGTTTGATCCTGACAACGGAAATCGCATCGCTACCAGCGAAGGACTCGCTGAGGTGCGTCGTTATCTCGCGCGGCGTCTGCCTGCTCTGAAAGACGCGCCCGTGACCGAAGCTCGTGTCTGTCAGTACGAGAACACTTCGAACGGCGACTTTCTCATCGATCTTCATCCTCGGTTTGAGAACGTGTGGCTGGTCGGCGGCGGGTCAGGTCACGGCTTCAAACATGGCCCCGTCGTGGGCCAGTACGTTGCCGCCAGAATTGAAAGTAGTAACGAAGGAATCGAAGCGCGGTTTAGTCTGGCGAGTAAGGCGCGCGAGCAGAGGCGTAGTATTTTCTAAACCTGAGTGGTCAGGCAAGGAAAAACTTCGTCGTCTGTCCACGTGAAATGGTCCGCGTTGCGGACGAATTGAATAGCCGGTGGCAACGCCACCGGATCGGATTTGACGAAATCATGGCGACCCTGTAAAGGTCGAATCTTGCGCGCCATGAAATTGTCCGACCCCTTCAGGGTCGAATTCATATTCTCGTCATCGATCCGTGGACGATGCCCACGGCTATTGAATTCATCCCCCCGGGGGTGATGGCTCACTTTTCCCTACGAAGATAGATTTCAACGGCTGTCTCTGTCTATTACGCGGAATGGAGGCGCGGGTGTGAGCCTAACTAAGTGATGTGATTTTGTTGAACTGACCTAAAGGATCTCGGCGCTTCTGGTGTCAGCCACCCGCTGCCGCGGCCACTTCTGACGCTTCGGCGTTGCGCTTGACGATCACGAGCGTGATGTCGTCGGCGGCGGGCGTACCCTGACAGAATTTGGTCAGCGCGGATTCGATGCGGTCGCGGATACCGCCGGCCGAAGCCTCGAGATTGCGCGCTACTACTTCATAGAGTCGCGTCGGCCCAAACTCTTCGCCACTCGGGTTGGTCGCTTCCGAGACGCCATCCGAATAAATCACCAGGACGTCGCCCGGATATAGTTTCGTCCGCCCCTCGCGAAAGTCGGCGTTCGTCATGATGCCCAGCGGCAAACCACCGGAAGCGAGCTGTTCCATCGTGCCTCCAGTATGAACGATCAGCGGCGGATTGTGACCGGCGTTGAGAAAAGACAGGGTTCCGTTTTGCGGATCGAGTTCGGCGTAGAAAAGCGTGACGAACCGGTTGGCGGGGATGCTATCGACCAGATAGCGATTGACTGCGCCGATGGTTTTCACCAGCGAGTCGTGGATGTCCGCCTGCGCGTGCACGGCTGCGTGCAGTGATGACATCAGCAACGCCGCGGCGGTGCCTTTGCCGGAAACGTCGCCCAGCGCGACCACCAGCCTACCGTCTTCACGCTGGATAAAATCATAATAGTCGCCGCCGATCTCGTAACAGGGAAAGCTGATTCCCTGCAATTCATAGCCGGTAACTATGGGCGCCGTGGCCGGCAGAAATCTCTGTTGAATTTCGCTGGCGACCTGCTGCTCGCGCTCAAGGCGCTCACGTTCCATCTGCTCCTCAGTCAGGCGCGCGTTCTCGACGCGAATGGCCGCGACTGAGGCCAGAGTAGTCAAGACCTTCAAATGATCTTCAGTGAAGCGTCCTTCGGCCAGGGGCGAGTCGGCATAGATGATTCCAAAGACATTGCTGCCGACGCCCAGCGGCACTGCCAAAACTGAGCGCACGCCCTGCAGCATTACAGTGCCGCCGGCAAACCGCGGATCGGCCTGGGCGTCTGAGGTCAACACCGATTTGCCGTTAGCCACTACCTCGTCGATCACCGAACGGCTGATGCGAATCTCGCCAACTTCACCCACGCGATCGCGCAGCCGCGCGACCGCAACTTTCAGCTCCGGGTTCTTTTCATCGCGCATCATGATCATGCAGCGATCGGCCGGAACGGCTTCAAACACCAGGGCGACGATCTGTTCGAGCGTTTCATTCAGCGTAACCGAGGCCAGCAGCGCCACACCCACCTTGCTGATCAAAGCGAGCAGGTCGCTTTGTTTTGCCGCCTGCTGGCGCTCGGCGGGATCCTCCGATTTGCTGCGGGCGCCCTCGATGGCTTCGAACAAACCTGAGGTGGTGCGGTCGGCCGACGACAGCGCAATGGTTGCTTCCGGAATCGACGATGAATTGTCCGTAATCATCGTCGCGCCGCTGCTGAGCGGAAACGCGCTGTCGTTGAAAACTATTTCGGTCTCGCCAATTTGTATCCGGCCGCCGCGGGTGAGAGTGATCGGCGTTTCCACGATCGAACCGTTGTAAAGCGTCCCGTTCGCCGATCCCAGATCCTGCAGAAAGTACTCGTCGCCTTCGTTGCGCACTTCGGCGTGTACGCGCGACGCAAAGGGATCGGGGATACACAGATCGTTGCGCGCGGAGCGCCCAATCGTGACGCGCAAACGGCTAATCTGGAAATGCTCGGCAGCGCGATCAGGATATTTGACGATTAGTTCAGCCATTGCATTCGTTTAGAGTTCAAGCTTGGCTAGCCTCGAAATATTCAGCAACCTAAGGATTGAACTCTGAAGCCGCCTGCGTCCGTTACATCTGCGCGCCCTGGGGACGCGGCCTCCGTGCCGGCGCCACAACCGGCGTAGCGTTTTCGCGCACGACAACTGTGCCCGCGATGAAATCATGCAACGAGCGACCTGTCGGCATCACCGTGACGATTAGAAATCCAAGACCAAAGGGCAGCAGCGACAAGGGGTAACCCACAAAATGACGCAAGAGGGCGCGGGGAATTCCCGGAGGGCCGCCGTGCATGCGCTCGATCCGCAAACCGGTCGTCCACTTTCCCACCGTCTTTCCGGTCAAACCCGCCAGCACGCCGAGATCGAGCAGCGCCACCACGAGCGTGATCACAATCCCCACCTTCTGAGCGCTGCCGCCGGCCATGCGCGCACCGCCACCCATCAGACGCGCCACCATAATACTGAAAGTCAGAATCAACGCCAGCAAGATATAGTCGATCAGCAGGGCGCCGCAACGTAGCGCAAAGGGAGCGCGGAAACGCACGCGAACGCGCGGCTCGGGCCGCCGGTCAGACGGACGCGCAGGTTTTGCAGCTTGAGCATTTGGGGTCATAGGGATTTCCATTTTTGATTTGCGATTCGCAATTGCCACTGGCTGGCCCGGCTTCGCTTAAGATACGAGGCCCAAGACTAAAGCAAAAATCAAAAATCGCAAATCCAAAATGCGAACGTTACCCCACCAGGAAGTGTAGCGTAGTCTCGCCCATCTTGATGCGATCGCCGCTGTCCAGGGCGCGCGGCTGGCGCGGTTCGAGTCGAATTACGTCATTGATCACAGTGCCGTTAACTGAACCCAGGTCTTCGACCATGAACGATTCACCTTCACGCCAGATGCGCGCGTGACGGCGCGAGACTTTAGTTTGCGGATCAAAGCGGGAAAGATCCACCTCCGGAAAAATGTTGGAGAGCGGATCGGTCCGCCCCACCAAATTGCTGTCCTTCTGCAAGAGAAACGAGGCGTCCAACTCAGTAGTCCCGGCTACTACCAATTTCGCGGTCGCTCGCGCCGGCTTCAAATTGGCGCTGGATTCGCCACTCGCCTGTGGCTGACGCGAGCCGCAGTGCGCGCAGAAAATATCATCCGCTGCGATCCGGCCGCCGCAAAATCCGCAGAAAACTATGGCTACGCGTACGGTCTCGCTACCTAATTCATATGCGGGCGCGCCATAACTAACCTGGCCTGACCGCAACTTTTCCAAATGCGCCCCGAGTAGATCCCGAAATTCCGCGCCTGACTGGAAGCGATGTTCAGGTTTGTATTCCACCGCGCGCGTCAGAATTCGCTCCATCTCGCTCGAAAGCGCCGGGTTGATTTGGCGTGGGCGGGGATTTTTCGTGAAGTCAAAGATCAGCAGCGGATTGTCCTGTGGGTCGGACCCGGTCAACAGGTGAAACATGGTCGCGCCCAGACTGTAGATGTCTACGCGCGCATCGCCCTGTCCACTGAACAACTCGGGCGGGGCATAGCCCATCGTGCCCACCGCCGTAACACCTTTCTCTTTTTTATTCACCCAACGCGCAATTCCAAAATCGATCAGCATGACCCGGTTGGTGTTGCTGTCGATCATCAGATTGGCGGGCTTCAGATCGCGATAGATAATCGGTTGCGGCCGCGTGTGTAAATAATGTAGAACATCGGCAACCTGGATTCCCCACTCAGTCACCGTGGGCTCGTCGATGCGTCCGCCCGGCGCATTCCGCAGGCGCGATGATAAATCGTTGCCCGGAATGAATTTCATCACCAGATAGAAACGTTCCGACAGCTCGTCATAGAAATAATCGTAGACCGTGGGAATCGAGGGGTGCTCCAGTTCGGTCAGCAGGAGCGACTCGCGTTTGAAGTCAGCGATTGCTTTTTCATGTTGCGCGTCGTCGATGTGGGCCTCGATCATTTCCTTGACGGCGCGCGCCGCTTCGCCCAGGTTGCGATCCTTGGCGAGATAAACTGCCCCCATGCCCCCGCCACCGATCCGGCGTACGATCTCGTAACGGCTGTTCAGCACCTTGCCTTCGTTGAGGGCCTTGGGCTTGGTCACTTTTTTCTGGGTGCCGTCAGCACGCGAAGTCCCGGACGAAAGCTCTTCGCTTGCAGCCACCTCGCCGGTATTCGGGGGCACTTCGTCGGCTTTTTTTCCTCCCGTTGCGGCGGAGCTCCAGGTGCTGCCGCCGTCAGACAGGTGTTCCGAATAGTCCGTGACCCCTCCTCGATGCTCCTCAGTTACCTCCTCGATGTCGTCGCCAGCGGCAGCGTGTCCAGCAACCACAGGAATATCATCGCGCTGCTGGCGCGCGCCGCAGCTGCCACAAAAGTTTTCGCCGGGCGCTATCTCGGCGCCACATTCACAACAGAGGGTCATTTCACAATTACTGGAGGAGCGAAAAAAGCCAGGAGATCACCCTACTTCAAACTCGACGCTTTCGAGTCTGACTTAATGACGCGAAAACGCAAGAAAGTTTTACCGACGATAATCTCATCGCCGTCCTTTAGCGGATGGCGTTCGCCGGAAGCCAGTCGATGTCCGCGATTTACAAAGGTCCCGTTCGTCGAACCCAAATCTTCAATTAAGTAGTGTCCGTCGCGCAGTGAAATACGCGCATGACGCCGCGATACTTTCGCCTCCGGGTCGTCGGTGTCCAAATCGACATCGGGAAAAACCCCACCATCCGCATCCCAACGGCCGATGTTTGCGTCCTGGTCACTCAAGGGAAACTGTTTGCCGGCAGAACTGCCGCGCTCGATTACCAGCGTCGCGTGCACTCGATGGTCCGCGACGACCAGCGGCGCGGAGGTTCTCTGCTCTGAAATCAAGGCAGCACTCGGGGGCGCCGTTGATGGAACACCTGCCTGGGCTTCTTCCCGGCGCCCACCATCAGATCCGTTACTTTGGGGACGGGAAACCATCTCGCTTGCTCCTCCTCCCAACCACAGCGCCGTCCCGCACGAGTCGCAATATCGCGAGCCGGCCGGGTTTCCGGTTCCACACCTTTCGCAAATCGTCATCACCTAAGGTCCTCGCGCAGGACGCGGCCAGTTATCCGAACTGCGCGGGAGGATATCTTAACGCGAAACAGTTGACCGCGCCAACGAGGTTGAATTATCGCTCAACACTAGAGTCCAGCGCCTTTGTTGGGTTTCTCAAGTCAGAAAAAGCCGGCTAGAGTCCTCGCCCAGCACACGGGCACAAAAACCAAGCCGGTTCGCATAGACCAACAGGTTTCTGCTGCCCTGCTCTCTTCGCTTATAATTCGTTGCGACAGCGAGATTTCTTTGAAACCGGACGCACGTTTTCAACGTAAAAACATCTTCGAGCCAGAACTAATTGTGGCGCGCGGCATCTAATCTGACAATAGAGACCGACCCCGACCTAAATCAAACTAACGTAAGGATCTGAAACTCAATGGCCCTCAGTCGAAAGAAAAGAGTTATTATTCTCGTAGCCGGCGTGGCGGTGGTGGCACT
>Ga0209648_10005964_pt1 | contig 10473 bp, 10 predicted proteins | sample GraSoi2013_115cm_FD_185830 | JGI IMG/M metagenome (GOLD analysis project Ga0209648, IMG submission 185830) | Grasslands soil microbial communities from the Angelo Coastal Reserve, California, USA - Sample 9_17_2013_115cm (SPAdes) (version 2) | ecosystem: Environmental > Terrestrial > Soil >...
CTGCACGACTTCCCATTTCTCTTCCGGGGTTCGATCGACGCGTGGTCTCCTGCCCATGGTGCCTCCTGTTTTGGAGGCCCTGATTCTACCTAGGTAGGCTGTCCAGTTTTAGAGGGGAGCACTACACAGGTATCCAGTGACTGCGCCTTCGATTATTGCTGCGTCATTGTCTGGATTGTCGCCAAATATGTATTCTATCTGCCGGTCATAGTAGTGCCATTTCTGCCGTTCCTGATAGAAGTTACGACTGTACCCCTGCGCTAAAGGCAGCAAAGCAAGTAATCTGACTTTGCGGGTTTCGAAATCGTTCGGACGAAGATCGGTATCAACATTATTTGCCTTCCCCCAAACACTATTTGCTTGATCTAGTATTTGCGAAAACTCAAGAAGAGCAGCTGCTAACTGCTCCCGATCTGCTTTGGTCAACCGACTGTCGATTGCTATCAGCTTATCAAGTTGTGTTGTTGGTTGAGGGAGCAGAGCGCCCTGAGGTGTCGGCTCAGATTGGGTGGGTGTGTTTCTAACAATAATCTGCGGCTGTGTATTTTGGTTAATTACAGGAGCGGCGGGGGCTTTAATAACGATTTCAACCCGTGCCCTGGGCAGTGCTGCGTAAACATATTGTCCTAGTTTAACCCCACCGAAAATCAATCCGAGCAATACGACGGCTCCAAATATACCGTACCAAGCAGGAACAGCGGCTCTAGAATCGCCGACAACTGCTTCCGCGTGTGCCAAGAATGGTGCACGGATAAGATGCCAAAGCGCAACTATTCCTAACCCAATTCCACTTGATAGAAGCGCCACTTGAAGATCATTCGCAGCTCTGGTGTCCGGCCCTCTAGTAATCAAATACGCGATGAACATTACAATGACAGCAAACGACAACTCTTCTTTCCACGTCCGATAACACTCTTCGCCAAAATGCTTGGCACAATTCCAGTAATAAGGAAGCCATTTTGGTCTATCTGGAAAATTTATGATTATAGGCATTGCTCCCGCGCAAAACGGAAGGGTACGCCTAACTTAGATCAAAGCAATTACTTTTTCTTATACGGTCTCTGGGTCGGGTAATAGTGCAATCAGTTCTTCGACACCCCAAACGTGATCGGCAATCCCCGCTTCCATTGCTGGCGTAACGCGCAAAGTCTGATGCACACGGCAAGAGTTGTAATAAGTGATTTTCAGGCCCAGCATAACTAGTCCTGAAAAATCGTTCAAGGTGTGAAAATTTCAAACTGACCCACTACCTTTCAGGCGGCGCACTTGACTTCCAGAGATGGGTGGCGTATCAGGCATGTTGGAGAACGCAAAATGAGAGCATCAGAACTGGGGCGGCGGTTCCGTCATTTCGTTGCGAGTGCCGGAGCCATCGTGGCGGCCTTGTTCGTAATCGTCACTCCCACCCTTGGCCAGCAGGGGAAAGCTACTGAAGGAACCTCCAGTCCCGCTGCAAAACAGGATGCCAAGTTTGATCCTCACGACCTGAACGGATCCTGGATCAGCACGCAAGGCGCAGGGGCCGTCGGTGACAGCAACCCCATTCCTGAGCCGCCTTTGACACCGTGGGCCAAGGAGCACTTATTGATCAAGGGCGGTATCTCGCACGCCGGTTTGAACGCAACGTCGAAAGGCGTGCCGTCGAGCGGATCGCTACCGGCGGGCACCGTAGCTTTAGACGCAAATGGCGTGGCGACGAACGTTCCTGATGGCCATTTCCCAGGTGAGAACTGCGAGCCACAGGGCGTGCCGGTCCAGTTTAACTTCACCGTTTTTTATCCCTTTCAATTCATCGTGCTGCCAGATCGGATCTATCAGATGTTCGAGGATCATCGCGAATGGCGAACGATCTGGCTCAATCGAGACCATTCGAAAAATTTGTTCCCCAGCTATTTTGGAGATTCCGTTGCGAAGTGGGAGGGAAACACGCTGGTGGTAGACACGATCGGTTACAACGGACGCTTATGGATCAGCGAGAACGTCGGGCACAAAATGAGTGACGCGTTTCACCTGGTCGAGCGGTATCGTCTGGCCGACGCGACGCACATGCAGCTGGAGATGACCTACTACGACCCGAAGGCGTGGGGCGATAAGCCCTGGCCGGGGTGGAAGAAGGAGTTCAAGCTGGATTCCAAAGGAGACTCGCTCCAGGAAAATGTGTGCGATCCAGCTCACTGGCGGGAATACGATAACGTGGTTCTGGACCCGGCGAAAAAGGACAGCAAGTAGGATTGAAAGGATGGCCCCTGTGAACAGAACAAGACGTAATCGTGCGTTCATGTGGAGTGGCGTGGCGACGATGATCGCGTGTGGGCTACCCCTGCTTGTCCAAGGCGGCCGTGCAGGCCAAAGCGGGGAAGCCCGGGCGAAGCTGCCCGAAGCGCCTCCGATCGGGTTTTTCGGCAGCTACCGGGTGGCCGCCGACAAAACGGATCCGTCGAAACTTCCGTTCATCGGCGCCTGGCGGATCAATTTTGATAGATCCGATCCCTCCATGAAAGCGCAAGGGCGCTTTAAGGAGACGGGGACGCTCATCTTCACAGCCGTTAACGGTGGCCTCAAGCAAGAGGTGTTTCTCTTCTACCCGCCGAAGGATGACAGCTACAAGACACACTTTACCGATGACGGGCGCGAATTCTGGTTCAAGCTAGATGGCAAGAACATCTACGAGAATCCGCAGGGGCCGAACGGATTGGGACAAACCGTTGGCATGTGGCTGGTCGATCACAACACGCTGTTTCGTGAACGCGCAACCAAAGGCGTAATCGACGAGCGCGTGCTGTATCGGGTATCTCCGGATGGCAAGACTCTGGTGTGGACGAATTTTTATGCCTCCGGAGATGGTGGTCAGGTCGTGTGGGACAGGATCGAGCTACCGCGACGCTAATTCAGCCGCGTACGCATAGCCCCCTCACAAAACGCTACTTGACGATGGGGGTGGAGACGAGGCTGTCGTAATTCGCGAGCTCAGACGGCGAGCAGCGCGTCTCGTTCAGGGTGAAATCCGGGGGCATCAATCTAAAAGGCTGGTTGTTCAGCGCCACCCAGGGTTTGGTATACATTTTTGGATCATCAAGGGTGACCGTCAACTGCATGTGATCACGGTCGACGCGGTGGAAGCGCTCCTCCACACGCAGGGCGTCGCTATGCGGGCGGCCAGCGTTATCGAGCCAGGTCCTCTCATCTGTCCCATTGGTCTGCACAACGAAAGTCGTGTTGTCCACCCACTTGCCCGTCGAGTAGCCGTCCCAGGTGGGATCTGGATCCTTGGGAAGCTCGCGGCCATCGGCCCAGATTACCCGCCAATGCTTGTCGCGCGGGTACAAGACCACGACCTGGTTGGGCGTTTGAAGCAGCTGAATCGAGTCCAATCTATGAAGATCGTCACGGGGAAAGCCAGGCGGATCACAAAACTTGTCGAGAGGGTCGTTTGTCTGCGCCGCAGGAACCGCGGTCATTCCAAATACCGGCTTATTGCGGTGATAGGCTTCCAGTCCTTCCTTAGTGTAAGGCGGTTCGTGTTCGGGATACCCATCCGACGGCATCGCTCCGGCTCCAAATACGCCGAGGATTCGGAATCCAAATTCGTCGGCGCCCTCCACCTGCCATGTGCCGGAAATGTCGTGCTTTGGGGCTGGCGCTGATTTTTGCCCCGTCGCAGGCGGAGTCACAGGCCGACCCCAGGAGTCGACAGCGGGTTGATCCGTTGTGCCTTCGACCTTAGCGGAGGCGCAGTTGAACCGATTGTCGCCCTGGCAGATCGGGGGGAGTCCCTTGTGCTCTTTTGTTTCGCTTGATTTCGAAGGCGTTTCGCTTGACTGCGGAACGGTTTGGGCGTGGGCAAACAACGACAACATCAAGACCGGAACCACTATCATGGCCCTCGTTAAGAAGTTCTGCATTTGGGCAACTCCTCTGTGTCTTTGCGCCTTGATTACGGTAGATCGTTAACCATCAATCGTCCATCCGGCAGCACCAGCCGGTGGATGCGTCCGACGGGTTGACCGTTCTTGGCCACCATCATCGTAACGGTGACCTTATCTCCGGGCTTCAATAGCTGTTTGGTGAGACGCACGCCGCGCGCCTGGTTCACACTTGCAGCACCGCTTTCGACGACCCAATGTACGACGTTTCCCTTGTCATCCGTGGCATCGAATTTAAGGAGGCTGTGCGGGTTGGCTACGATCCATTCCGTGACAACTCCCATGACGGTCACTTCTTTGGTCGCGTCGAACGCAGCGTTGCCGTGGTGCGCTGATAAGTGTGTTGAAGCGAACAAGAGAGCGAGAAAAGCAATAAAGCTGAATACAGCTCTGTCATTCATGTTAGCGTTCCTTTCTAATTTGGACGGTCACCCAGCCGGGTTAAATTCAACCGTTCGCCGGAATCCTTTTCGCCTCCCGACCAGTCTCACTACAGACGATAAGCGGAGCATTGCGGCAAGGGAAAAGGCCCTACTCGTTTGGCGTCGATCTTACAAGTAAGGGCCGGCCATCAGCGTAGGTGATCTTGCCAACAAGAACGCCCACGTGAGCTCCGTTTTTCGCGGGATGCAGGGAGAGCGTAATTCCGTCGCCAGGCTTGAGAGTATCTCTTGTCCATCCTTGGCTCAATAAATTCCTCAGTGTTCCGAACTCGACGGCCCACCGGTTGACATCGCCCTTTTCGCCCTTTACGTCGAAAGTGACTGAGGAATGGGGGTTGGCCAACGACAATTCCGTCACAAACCCGGTGACGGTTACGGTTTTGGCGAGGTCATAGGCCGCATAGCCGTGGTGCGCGTAGGCCCCCGGTGCAAGACTGAGTCCGAACAACAACTGCAGATAGAATAGAGCGCGAAATTTAGCCATAAGGCGTTTCCTTCGGGGCGCCTTAGAGGTGTCCCTCTTGACTGCTCGGGAGCATACTCACAGCAGGTTATTCATGTCAACGAGAGGGGCCGAACGCGGATTATCGCCGGTTTAGCCGCATCGCACCCGATGTGATAAGGTTCGCGCTGAAATTGGCTCGGAAGAGCGGCGGAACGATTATGTCCGTGCGGAGATTTTTTTGTTCGCTATGCAGTAGTGTTGCAGCCGCAGTGATTATCTGTGTTCCCTACGCGGCGTCGGTGGAGCAAAAACGTCAATTTGATCCTCGCGATCTCTCCGGTGTGTGGTGGGTCGACGCTCCGGGGCCTGAAAAGCTATTGGAGCGGGCGAAAAACGGCGATGCGGCAAAGTGTCAAACCTGTCATGTCTCAGGGCACACCGTACCCGAGCCGCCCCTGACCTTGTGGGCACGCCAGCACCTGATGATTCAACCCCAGATGATTCAAACTAAGATGGGTGCATGTAATCCCATCGGCGTTCCCGCGCAATTTTGGTACACGCAGTTGTATCCCTTCGAGTTTGTGGCGACCGCTGGAAGGATCTTTCAATTTTTCGAGAAGCAGAATGAGTGGCGTGTCATCCGGATGAACCGGGGACATTCTCAGGATGTGATCCCCACACACATGGGAGATTCCGCCGGAAAGTGGGAGGGAAATGTCTTAGTTGTCGATACGATCGGGTATAGCGGACAGGCTCTGATCGAACCGGTAGGGGTAAATCACCGAATGAGTCCCGCCTTCCACTTAGTGGAGCGGTGGCAGCGGGTAAGCGCCAATCAATTAGAAATGGATGCCACGTATTACGACGAAATGGCATGGGGAAGCCAACCGTGGAGCGGTCTGAGGAAGAAGTTCCTATTGCAACCAAAGATGGAACTTCTTCAGACGCCGTGTTCCCCGGAGGCCGACAAGAAGTTTGACGACCGATTTGTCCATCCAAGTGTCCCTCCACTGTAGTACTCTCTTGTAAAATCCCCCGAGCAGATAAGGAGGCGGATCATGAAAAAGGATCTGCTGCGCTCGATCGTGACCGCACTTTCCGTGGCGCCCTTTTTGGCGGTCGTCTCGCCTGTAGTCATCGCCCAGGAACCGCGAGGGGTTAATCCCGCAGGTGGAGGCGTCCCCATGACCAGCCTGGAGCACCTCAAGGCGAAGTCATCCCGAACTGCGCCGCGCACACCCGATGGCAAGCCAAACCTATCCGGGCTGTGGGGGCCTGATGGCCACTTCATCATAGACATTTCGGCCGCCCTCAAACCGGGCGAAAAGCTCCCGTTACAGCCTTGGGCACTGAAGCTCACCGAAGAGCGACTATCGAAGCCCGGCGCCAAGCAACAGGATCCGAAAGCCAATTGTCTGCCGGATGGCGTGCCACGCGAGGATCCGTTTCCGTGGAGGATTATCCAAACTCCGCAGCTGATTGTTTTTCTATTCGAGGGGAACGTACATAGCTACCGGCAGATCTTCATGGACGGAAGCCATCCTAAGGATCTGGATCCGCTTTGGTACGGGGACTCCAGAGGCAGGTGGGATGGAGACACGCTGGTCGTAGATACCGTGGGATTCAACGACAAGAGTTGGTTCGATGGGGCTGGGCACCCGCATACCGAAAGGCTGCACGTGATCGAGCGTTATCGGCGCCCCGATTCCGCGCATCTCGAGTTCGAGGTCACCATCGATGACCCAGGCGCTTACACCCGGCCGTTCACACTCTTCGGTCACTCACCCTTGCTCGAGAACACAGAAATCATGGAATACTTCTGCGTTGAGAACGGCGCTGTGGACGTGAGCCATATGGTCGGGCCGGCGACAGTCGGAGTAAACCATTGATGTCAAATGTAACTTGTCCGGGGAACACTCAACAACTAAGGTCAGAGACGCTGTGTGGTTGCCGGCCTCGCTTTGAGCGCGTTCAGGACGCGGTCCGGAGTGAACGGGATTTCGCGGAGGCGAACGCCGGTCGCATCGAAGACCGCGTTGGCAATGGCCGCAGGAACCACGACGATCGGCCCCTCGGCAGCACCTGTGGCCGGCAGTTCCGGCCGGTTGATCAGCTGGATCTGCACGTCCGGGACGTCCTGGAAACGGAGCACTGGATAGCTCGCCCAGTCGAGGCTTTTCAGACCCGCGGCATCGAATTTCACTTCCTCAAGTAGCGTGCGACTGACTCCCTGCATCATGTTTCCTTCGATCTGATTTCTCACGCCATCAGGATTGATAATCAGGCCGCAGTCGAAAGCGACGGTGATTCGGGTGACCCTAATTTTTCCGGTCGAGCTATCCACCTCGACTTCGGCCACAACAGCGGGGATGCTGCCACCTCGCAGGTTGACCGCTACACCTCTTCCCTTGAGGATCCTGTCGCCGATCGCCGGCGCAGGCGAAGGCCGTTCCGCCCATCCAGATTTTTTGGCCACGGTGAGTAAAGCTTCACTGATGCGCTTGTTGTTTTTCAGATAAGCCAGGCGAAACTGCACCGGATCCATGCGCAGCTCCGCAGCGATCTCGTCTACGAAGGACTCGGTCGCGAAGACGCGCGGTGGCTCACCCGGCGATCGCAAAGAGGCCGTCCTCAGAGGCATGGGCTCCGCAAACATCCAGGGAATTGTCTTCGACTCGATCTTCATGTTTTCGAAGTCGTAAATCTCCCCACCCCCACCCGCGCCATTCGGATTTCCAGCATTGGTCGGCTCAATGCCAATTTGCCTCTCGGCCAATTGCGGCGTGCCTTGCGATTCGGTCCAGGGGAGACTTCGATCCAGATAGTCCCATGCCGTCACTTTGCCCTGGGCGTCAAGTGCGGCGCGAATGATCTGCAACTGCTGCGGCCCCTTGGGAGCCCACACCTGTTCATCCACCCGCGTCCATTGCACGCGCACTGGCTTGCCCACGGCCCGGGACATCAGCACCGCATCCTCGGCCGCGTCGTCCGCAGTCAGGCGACCGTAGCAGCCCGAGGACTCCACATAATGAACTTCGACATTTTTCTTGGCCACATTCATCATCGTGGATACGCGATCGCGCGTCGTAAACGGGCCTTGAGCGCCGGTCCAGATCGCCGCCTTATTGCCTTGAACATCCGCTATGGCGCACGACGGGAGCATCATGCCGTGGTTTTGGAACGGCCAGTGATAAGTTGCTTGCATCGTTTTGGAGGCGTGGGAAAAGGCCGCATCCACGTCTCCTCTTTTTACGGCTGTCAGTTCTCTCACCGGCTTCGTATCCGTCAGGTAAGTATCAACAGCTTCGCGGTTGGCCGGCATCTGGGTTTGTGGTTTGGACCACGTCACCTTCAAGGCTTTGGCCGCCTGGATCGCCGCCCATTCGGTTTCTGCTACGACTCCCACGAAGCTTCCTTGCTGAACAACCCTAATGACTCCGGGAACATGGGCGATTGAGCTCTCGTCCACTTTCAATGGTTTGGCCACTGCCGTATATGGCCGGACCGGACGGCCGTGCAGCATACCGGGAAGGCGAAAATCCGGCGTGTAAGTGTATGCGCCAGTAAATTTCGGCGGCAGATCCACTCGAGGGACAGAAGTACCGACAATCTTGTAATTCCTATAGCCCTTGGCTTTGACTTCCGGCGCCACTACCATCGCGGTCTGATAACCGGTAGCCGTGATCTTCACATTGAAACGTTTGCCGCCGACGAGCTCACTATAAGAAATCTTTTTTTCAGGATTACCCGAAAGACTCACAACGCCATCCGTAACTGTCAATTGTTCAACTGGGGCGCCTAAACGAATGGACGCAAGCTTCAGCAGTTCGGCACGAGCCGCCGCGGCTGCCTGCCGCAACTGGGGCCCACCTCTAGGAATGGTATTGCTTCCGACGGTGCGACCCTGGTCAACAGTCTTCGCGGTATCTCCCATGGCCATGGTGACACGGTTGAAAGGGACGTCGAGCTCCTCTGCCACGATTTGCGTCAAGGCTGTTCTCGTGCCCGTGCCGATGTCGACCTTGCCGGTGAACATGGTGATGCTTCCGTCTTGCATCACCGCCAGCCAGGAATCGAGTTCTCTTGGATCGAGATAGTCGCCGGGGCCTGGTATGAACGTGCCCAGATCCACGCGCTCGACCGCAACCGGGCGCGCCTCGGGTGCTGCTTCCGATTGCGCCAAGGCGCGGCTTAGCGGCCCGTACAAGCTGAAGCTCACGACCAGCGCGCCACTGCCCTTGAGGAGTTGTCTGCGGGAGATGGATTTCGTATTGACGCTCATATTCTATCTCCTCTCCTTAGGCTTTCACTCCGCACCCTTACCTCTAGGCTTGGGAGCACCGTTCTTCATTAAAATGTTGATGTCGTCCGGATTGATCAGATCAGGTACCGTCCAGCCATCGAGGTCATATTCGGCCATACACTGTTCGGCAAAGCCTTTGTATTTGGCAGACTGTCCGAGCATATCCGCTACCATCAAGACCTCGAAGCGAATGCTCTCGTGATTGCCGAAGTAATTGCGCTCATAGAGCTCATGCCGGCCGCCAAACTCCGTACCCATCGCGTCCCAAAGCAGCTTCATGAGCTTGACACGGTCGAGGGCGCTGTAACCATTCGAACCGCGCACGAATTGATCGAGGTACTTGCGGATCTCCGGCACCTTGAAATCAACCGCGTGCGAAGGCAGGTAAATGAGCGCGCTCGCAAGGACATTTTCGACGATTTCCTTCAGACGGGGATAGGCCATGCTTGACATCACTCGATAGGCCAACCCGTAATCCAAATTCGGCAGCACGTAGCCGGGCGTCCATGGCACAGGTGTACGGGCCATCGCATCTGTGAGCCCCCAAAACAGATTGCGCCACGCGAGCACTTCACCTACCTGCGCCTGGACGCCACGGAACTCCTTGGCGCCGGTGGCGTCAACGGCCTTAAGCAAAAGCCCAGCAATAAAATCCAATTTGACCGCCAGCCGCGTGCAGCCTTGAAACATGAACCGCGGCAGGAAACCGGAGCGCGGGAAGAAATTGTTCACCTTATCGATGTCGCCGTATGCGAAGACGTTCTCCCAGGGTACGAACACCTTATCGAACACAATAATCGAATCATTTTCATCGACCCGGCTCGATAGCGGGTAATCGAATGGGCTGCCCGTTGCCGCCGCATTGAACTCGTACGAGGGACGGCAGAAAAGCTTACAGCCGGGCGCGGCGGTGGGCACGATGCAAACGAAAGCGAAGTCCCTGGTCTTGATGGGCAGAGCGCCATTATTGGCGATGAAGTTGTAGTGCGTTAACGTCGACGCGGTAGCGACAACTTTCGCCCCGCTGACAATCAACCCGCCATCGGTCTCCTTTTCCACGTGCATATAAACGTCGCGGACCTCCGCCAATTCCTTGTTGCGGTCCACCGGAGGGTTGACGATGGCGTGGTTGACGAAACTGACTTCCTCCTGCACCTTCTTGTACCAGCGGCGGGCATTTTCCTCGAAAGGTTTATAGAATTCGGAATTGGCGCCGAGAGTGGCCAGAAACGAAGCCTTGTAATCGGGACTGCGGCCGATCCAGCCGTACGTCAAGCGCGCCCACTGCGCAATCGAATCGCGCGCGCCAACCAATTCTTCGGCGTTGCGCGTGGCCCGATAGAATTTTTGCGTGTAACC
>Ga0209648_10005966_pt1 | contig 10473 bp, 9 predicted proteins | sample GraSoi2013_115cm_FD_185830 | JGI IMG/M metagenome (GOLD analysis project Ga0209648, IMG submission 185830) | Grasslands soil microbial communities from the Angelo Coastal Reserve, California, USA - Sample 9_17_2013_115cm (SPAdes) (version 2) | ecosystem: Environmental > Terrestrial > Soil >...
TGCTGATGCTGATGCTGATGCTGATGCTGATGCTGATGCTGATGCAACCTTCGCGGTCCGACCGCCGCCGCGCCTCGCGAGCAATGCGGGTGCGAGGTAGGTGCGGAATAGGAATCTGTTGCATCGCGGCTCCGCCGCAGCAGAGCAAGTCCGCCGCTGGGCATGATGCCAAGCTGGAGAGGCGGTCCCTCTGGGAAGTAACGGGCGCGCCGAGCAAAATTGAGCCATATCAACTCGCATCGATTTTGGCGGGTGTATGAATGGACGGTTCCAATGCCAACAAGAGGACCTGACATGGCCGAAACTCCAACCAAACTGCCCATAAGGAAGGCTCAGGCGCCGAACGCGTTGGCAATCTGCTGTGCAGCTAGCGTATACCTTGTTGTTGCTTCTGGCGCCCGCGGGGCTGATGCTGATGCGGGGCGACGATTGGCGCAGCTGCGCTGTACTGGGTGCCACATCGTGGGGCAAAACCAGCGTGATGAGGTCGCCGATGCGCCACCTTTCACGATTATTGGTCGAAAATTTGGGTTCAACTACGATTCGCTGGTTTCTGCCCTTATGGAGCCGCACGCAAAAATGAACTTCCGCGTGACGCGGCCTGAAGCCAGCGACATTGCGGCGTACATTACGACACTCGCGAGATAGAGGTCCGCCAGAAAGCTCGACGCGATTTAAGTCGCGAACGCGAGTTTAGTTAAGCCCATTACCGTTACGATGATCGGGCGGCGCTATTGCAATTTCAGGGATACGACCTTGACTGTCCCGTCGCCTGGATCGTCGGCGACGTGGAATCCCAGTTCGTGGCACATCTGGAGCATCATGACGTTTTCTCGCAGAACCTGGCCCTCGATCTGCCTCAACCCTTCGCTGCGCGCATAGCGGATCATCAACTCCATCAATTTCCAGCCAAGTCCACGGCCTTTGAGATCAGACCGGACCATGATGGCGTACTCGGCTCTTTCGTAATTGGAATCGGCATGCAGCCGGATCACGCCCAACAAGTCCCCGGTTGACGCGTCGAGCGCCGCAAAAGCCATTGCCCGCGCATAATCGAGCTGCGTCAGGCGCGCCAGGAAGGCGTGGTTGAACTCCCTGATCGGGGCGAAGAAGCGCAGGCGCAAGTCTTCGGCAGTGACTTTCTCAAGAAATCTATGCAACAGAGGCTCGTCCTCGGGTCGCAGCGGCCGAACGAGAATTGATGTGCCGTCTTGCAGAGCGAGCTGCTGCTCCCATTCCTTCGGATACGGACGCACCGCAAAGCGCCCATAGCCGGTCCCCTTGAATTTCGGCTGCGAATGCGGCTGCACGGCGATGCGTGCATCGAGCGCGAGCACCCCGGTTTCGTCGGCCAGCAGCGGATTGATGTCCAACTCGCGCACCTCCGGCAAATCGGCCGCAAGCTGCGCAAGCTTCACCAGCGTCAGGGCCACGTCGGCCACCCTGGCGGCCGGCACATTGCGATAGCCCTTCATGAGGCGCGCGACGCGCGTGCGGGCAATGAGGTCACTCGCCATCTTGAGATCAAGCGGCGGAAGCGCCAGAGCCTTGTCGTCCATCACCTCGACAGCAGTTCCGCCCTGCCCAAACACGATGACCGGTCCGAAGGTCGGGTCGTCAGCAACTCCAACAATGAGTTCGTGCGCCTTGGGGCTGATGATCATCGGTTGGACGATCACGCCAGTGATGCGAGCCTCCGGCTTGGCGGCCCGGGCGCGAGCGATGATGTCCGCGGCGGCTGCCTCAACAGCAGCCTCTGAGGAGAGGCCGAGGCGCACGCCGCCGACGTCGGATTTGTGGACGATGTCGGGCGACACGATCTTCACGACGACCGGATGGCCAGCCGCAAGGAACGGTTTCGCTGCCGCAGCAGCTTCGGTCGAGTCCTGCGCCAGCATCGCTGGCACCGTGGGGATCGCGTACGCAGCCAGCACTTGGTTCGCTGCAAGGGGATCGAGCCAGCGGCGGCCCTCGTGCAGTGTTTGCTCGGTGGCCCGCCGCGCCATTGCGACGTCGGGCACGAAGTGCTCGGGCAAACTCGGCGGCGTCTCCATCAAGGCGTCCTGGACCTGCGCATAACGCACGAGGTGCATGAAACCGCGCACCGCGTCGGCCTCAGTGCCATATTGGGGAACCTCTGCCGCGGCGAACTGCGATGCGGCATCGGGGGCGACGCCGATCCAGACAGCCAGCGTAGGTTTTGCCCGCAGAACGGTCGCGCGATACTTGCGTACATGTTCCGCAACCGCTTGCGCCGTGATGGTTGGCGAGGCGAGTGCGGTCGGCACATTGAGCACCAGGACGGCATCGTTCTCGGCATCCGCGAGCAGCGCTTCGAGCGCCGCCGCATAGCGGGCCGCGTCGGCATCCCCGACGATGTCGATGGGGTTTGACTTCGACCAGGTCGGCGGCAGCGCGGAATCGAGCCGGGCCTTGGTTTCGGCGGAGAGTTCCGCCAGGACACCGCCGAGATCGATCAGGCGATCGACCGCAAGCACTCCGACGCCGCCGCCATTGGTCAAGATAGCAAGACGTTGTCCGGGAAACGGCTTGAGACAGCCGAGCGTCTCAGTTGCGTCGAACAGTTCCTCAAGATCGAACACGCGAAGGAGGCCCGCGCGGCGAAAGGCGGCGTCGTAGACTGCGTCGGAACCGGCCAGCGCGCCGGTGTGGGTCGCGGCTGCCTTCGCGCCTTGGGCATGCCGTCCCGCCTTGATCACGATCACCGGCTTGGCGCGCGCCGCAGCACGGGCCGCTGACATGAACTTGCGGGCATCTTTGACCGATTCGATATAGAGCACGATGGCTCGGGTTGCGCGGTCCGTCGCAAACTGGTCGAGCAGATCGCCGAAATCTACATCGATCTGGTCGCCGACCGAGACGACGGCGGAGAAGCCGATCCTGCGCTGTGCCGCCCATTCGATCATTCCGGCCACGATCGCGCCCGATTGGGAGATGACGGCGAGATCGCCCTTCTGCGGCATGCGGCTGGCGAAGCTGGCGTTCAAGCGCGTGGATGGCACTAGCACGCCGAGGCAATTCGGGCCGATCAGGCGCAGGCCAGTGGTTCGCGCCGCCTCTTCGGTCGCCGCGGCGAGAGAGCCGCGGCCGTGACCAAGCCCTGCTGTGATGATGACAGCGGCCGCTACCCCTCGGCCGCCGGCCTCCGCGACGACCTCCGGCACAGCGGCGGGAGGCGCCGCAATGATCACAACATCGGGCGCCTCGGTGATCGCCGCCAAGGATTTGACGGTCGCAAGGCCTTCAATCTCACCGTAATGCGGATTCACAACGTGAATAGGCCCGGAAAATCCCGCGGAAACGATATTCGCGATGACGTGCCGCCCAACCGAGCCTGCATGGGGGCTCGCGCCGACAACCGCGAGCGAACGCGGCGACAACAGCCTGTCAAGACGATAGGTCGACATCCAGTTCCCTTGTTTCAGCGACGGATTGCATCAGCCTTCGGACGACAAATCCGTGATGCGCCCCCAAGTTTCAGAAGCGGCAAAGCTGGGATCAGCTATCAAAATCGCGGTCGGGGATTCCTTGATTTGGCTCAATGTACAGCGTCGTTCGTCGTGCGATCGAGAGACAGGCGGCGCTATGCAGTTGGCATTGCCATGTTCGAAAAATGTGGCGCCCAAGCAGGTGCCCGCCGAAGACGCGAACACTTGAATTTGGAAACCCTGCTCGCAGCAAAGCGGACCAGGCGGCGCTCTTCTACCGCGAAAGCAGCAGCTTTCGCAGAGGGATTCGGTCCAAACGAAGCGCTGCGAACTCAACATCGTTCAATGACTCTGACGGGAGGCCAACATTGAAACAGGGAATTCCGGGGACCACCATATTCGATGGAGTGCAGGCGCAAAGGGGCTTCGCGCTCAACCGCATGTGCTTCTCCTTTAACGGCGCCGAGAATCGTGCCGCGTTCCTGGCAGACGAGGAGGCCTATTGCGATAGATACGGACTGACTGACGAACAGCGCACTGCTGTGAAGGCGCGGAACGTTCTCGCGATGATCGAGGCGGGCGGCAATGTCTACTACCTCGCCAAGCTCGCGGGCATCTTTGGCTTGAACGTCCAGGATATCGGCGCCCAACAGACCGGAATGTCGGTCGACGCTTTCAAGGCGAAACTGCGTGATGCAGGGAGATAGTCATGGCACATATCATCGGTGCAATCGGCACAACCCACGTTCCCGCCATTGGCGGCGCGATCGCCAAAGGAGTGCAGCACGATCCGTATTGGAAGCCGTTCTTCGACGGATTTCCCTCCGCGCATTGCTGGCTCGACCAGGCGCGGCCGGACGTCGTGGTCGTGTTCTACAACGACCATGGACTCAATTTCTTTCTCGACAAAATGCCCACTTTCGCGATCGGCGCCGCGAACGAATACAAAAATGCCGATGAGGGCTGGGGCATTCCGGTCTCCCGACCGTTCCCGGGCGACGCGGCGCTCTCCTGGCACATCATCGAATCGCTCGTCGCCGAGGAGTTCGATGTGACGACCTGTCAGGAGATGCTGGTTGATCACGCCTTCACGATCCCGCTGGCGCTGCTATGGCCCGGCGACGACAATCGGCCGGTCCGTACCGTTCCGATCGAGATCAACACCGTGCAGCATCCGCTCCCGACACCAGCGCGCTGCCTCAAGCTCGGGCAGGCCGTCGGCCGAGCGATCGAGCGCTATGCCGCGGATATCAGCGTACTGGTGGTGGGAAGCGGTGGGCTGTCGCATCAGCTCGATGGCAAGCGGGCGGGCTTCATCAACAAGGAATTCGACCTGATGTGCCTCGACAAGCTGGTCAGCGATCCGGCTGCGCTCACGCGGTATTCAACGGTGCGGATCGTCGAGGAAGGCGGAAGCCAGGGTGTCGAGATTCTCAACTGGATCGCCATGCGCGGCGCATTGGCCGGCCAGGTCACAAAGGTCCACAGCAATTACCACATTCCTATTTCCAACACGGCCTCGGCACTGCTGGTTCTGCAGAACGATCCTCCGCCGATCGAGATGCGCATGGCGGGGTAGAGGTAAAGAATCCGTTCGGCCAGGAGCACAGCGCGAGGAGCGCGGCGCGCCAAGTTCGATGTTCTCCGCCGCGCCGCTCACACTGCGACCGAGTGCCGCTTTTGATCTTTCGGCAAGTATGCGTCGAACGCCGCCGCGACGAGACGGACAAGCGGGCGCCCTGCTTCGGTGACATAAATCCGACCGCCGTCGCGGTCGACGACGCCCGTGTTGCTCAGATTGTCGAGGGCCGTGAGCTCCTGGTAAAGTCGATTGCGCCGGGTTGCGTCTCGCGAAATTGTGTCGGGCCGATGGGAGCGGCGCGCCCGCTGACGGCGTTGATCCCGATCAATGCTTGCCGCGCTCCGGCAGGTCACACGGACGCGTGCGCGGCGCCGACGCGAACCCGCAGATGCTCACGGGCGGCGTCCTTGTAGGGTCGGTCACGGGGCAGCAAGAGTGCGGCCGAGCGCACCTTCTGGTGCTCCGGATCAACCCCTGGAGGGATTGTGCTGTTCTCCGCAAGGGCCTTGGCTGCGCGCATCAGGCGATGGCGCGCCATGATGATGCCGTTGTCGGTGGAGACCAGGTTCTCCTTGGTGCGATCGACGATTGGACCCATGCTCTCCTGCAGCGATGCATCCTGCATGGCGATGCCATTGACGCCTGAATAGGTGGTCCCCGCCCGCTGGGCGGCCCGATCCATCATGTAGTCGTTGTCCTTGTTGGCCAGCGGGCGGTAGGTTCCGGGCACATATTTGACATGCACGCCCATGCCGTCGAGCATCGCGGCGCGCTCGGCCTCGGTAATGGCGCGGTCCGGCCTGTAGTCGTAGCTCCACGCCCAGCAATTCTCGTCGTCGATGGGGATCCAGAAATGACCGTGCACCGTGTGGCCGCCGCGTGGCGCGATCATAGTGAAGGACGGCAGCACGTACTGGTGATGCGCCAGTAGTACTGGTCGTTCTCTGCGTTGCGCCGCGCGCCGATATAGAGGCCACCGGAGCTTTCGACGACCTCGAACACGGGTTTCATGTCGCCCATGTTGTATTCGTTGCCCTTGGCGTCCCTGAACAGCGGGTCGGACGCCACATTGGCGCGATGAAGCCATGACACGTGACTCGAATCGATGCCGCCCTCCATGGCCTGCAGCCAGTTGCACTCTTGAAGACGCTTCGAGACGAAGCGCTGGGCGGGCGGCACCAGCGAGAACTCCCAATGCGGGAGCGGCGGCGTCCGGTCGGGTGGTCCCATGTAGGTCCAGAGGACGCCGCCTTGCTCCACGAGCGGGTAGGATTTCAGCTTGATGCGCTGGGCAAAGCCGCTCGCGGCCGGCTCGGACGGCACGTCGACGCATTGTCCGGTCACATCGAATTTCCAGCCGTGGTATGGGCAGCGCAGGCCGCATTTCTTGTTGCGGCCAAACCACAGCGAGGCGCCGCGGTGCGCGCAGAATTCGTCGATCAGGCCGTACCGGCCCTCGCTGTCCCGAAATGCCATGAGTCGCTCGGATAACAGTTTTACCCGCACCGGCGCACAGTCATTTTCCGGCAACTCCTCTGCCAGAAGCGCCGGCGTCCAGTAGCTGCGGAACAGCCGCCCCATCGGGGTCGCCGGGCCGGTTCGCGTGATGAAATCGTTTTGGTCGGCTCTGAGCATCTCTCCCTCCGCCTGGTCCGTCGCAGAATATTTTCGTTTCCGCGTTCGACGTTTGACTTCAATCAAATTTGGGGTCGGCGAATTGCCAAATAATGCGTCGGCATTCAGAGGAGCGGACGATGCCGATCGAAACCATCATCGTGGTTACCTGCATTTCAGTCGCCTTTATCGGGTTTGGCTTGGTATTGGCCTGGGCGGACCGCCAAACGAGCGGCTCACACAAAGCCTGAGCCCCTGCCATTCGGCGGCCAGCGGCAGGCCGCGAGCCTGAAATTCATGATCCTCGCCCGGCGGAGCGTGACCGGGCGCGATCGTCGTCGGTCGGGCTGCGAAGGCGTGACCCCTAACTGCGCAGCCAGCCGACTGACCGACTGCCTTGCGGTCCCCAGAGACCTGAAGAGCGACGAGGTCGGACCGCCTTAGGCGGTCCGAGGTGCAAAACATCTCTGCTTGTCCGGAAGATGGAGCACATCCGCGGTATGTATCGGCGACGTGTGGGAAAATCTCATTGCAGGTCTATTGATCGGCTACCAAATATCCACGCTCGATAGACTCGCAACGTGAGCCTTGTCGCCCAAAGCAACGACATGGTACTCGGCCGCCGGTGCCTTGAAAGTATACGTGCCTGCGGCATCCGTCTTTGCACTGGCGAGAACCGTGTAATCCTTGTCCTCGATCAACAAAATCTCGACATCTCGAGCCACCTCCCCGTCTGAGGCGATTGTCCTGCAGACGATATCGTCGGCGGTGATCTTCTTGCACTGTAGACGCAGGGTATGTGCATTCGCAGCCGTCGACAAAGCTAACACCGCGGCGGTCACCAACAATCCCAAAGTCTTGTTCATTGGGCTCTCCATTTTTGGGTGATGGGTCTCGCGACGAGTCCGTGATTCACCCATTTAACAAGCATGCTCAATCAGGAACGCTTGTTCATTGAGACAGGTCAATCTTCCGCACTTCACGCCGTAGGCTGCGCGACCAGCCACGCGAACCCAACCTCCTTGATCTGCCTCAATGCTGGCCGCGTTCCCTCGTGCCACTGATGAAACACGAGGGGGCGAGAGCCGACGATGTGCTGCTGCGGCTGTGCGATGCCGGAGTTCGAACAGACGGCGCAAGCCGTGCGCCGATGGCTTGCGCCGTTTGGGATCGATCCGACACGAGACTGGATGAGCATCATGAAAGCCAGAGATGTGATGACGCGCAACGTGATCAGCATTGCGCCCGATGCCTCGGTTCTCGAGGCGTTGCGGTTAATGCTGCAACACGAGATCAGTGGTCTGCCGATTGTGGACCGCAGCGGCAGCGTGCTGGGCATCGTGACGGAGGGCGATTTCCTGCGTCGCGCTGAGACCGGCACCGAGCGAAAGCGGCCGCGCTGGCTCGAGTTCCTCGTTGGATCTGGCCCGCTCGCGAGGGACTACGTACGCTCGCACGCCCGCAGGGTTGATGAGGGGATGACGCATGATGTCGAAACGGTCACTGAGGAGGCGCAGCTCGGCGACATCGTTACCCTCATGGAAAAGCATCGAATCAAGCGGGTTCCGGTGGTGCACGACGGCCGGATCATCGGCATCGTCAGCCGCGCCAACCTGCTGCGGGCGCTCGCGGGCGTTGCCGCCGAAATTCCTCCGGGCCCGCAAAGTGATGAGGCCATTCGCGAGGGTCTGCTCGCTGAACTGGACCGGCAAAGCTGGGGGCCGAGGAATTTAATCGATGTCATCGTTCGAAACGGGGTCGTGGAGCTTTGGGGCACCGTGGTCGAGCCGGACCAGCGCGACGCGGCACGCGTCGCGGCCGAGACGGTGCCCGGCGTCAAGGCGGTGAAGAGCCATATCGTCTGGATCGAGCCGATGTCCGGCATGGCTTTCAGCGATCCGGACGACGAGCGGGAGGCCGACGCGGCCTACGCTCCATCCACCAAACAGTCGGAGGCCACACCGGCCGTAAACGGCTGATACTACCTTGATCCATCTCAATGCACACGACCGAGGCCGCTGCAAATTTGCCGTTTGACGCGGCGTTCGCGTCTCAACCGATGGCGGGACAACAATCATGACTGAAGTCGCTGCGCGGAAAGCGATGAGAATTGGTGAAGGCGGCCTGGCGCTAACCTTCACGCTGACTGCTTTCCTCTGCATCATCGGGGCGGCGAAGGCAGAAGATGCAGCTTTTGCGTTCCACGCTTATCTGGCGGCGGCGGCAAGCGTTGCTGTGATCTTCGCAATTCTCAATCGCTACTACGATCGGCCCGCGACCCTGCCCCCGCAGGAGATCGGCGGCAAGCCGAATTACCATTTCGGACCGGTGAAGCTCGCGGCTGGGCTCGCGGTATTCTGGGGCATTGCCGGTTTCCTGGTTGGCCTGTGGGCTGCGCTCGAACTCGCCTGGCCCGCCCTCAACTTCGATCTGCCATGGTTCAATTTCGGGCGTATCCGGCCGCTGCACACCTCCGCCGTGATTTTCGCATTCGGCGGCAATGTGCTGATCGCGACTTCCTTCTACGTGGTTCAGAAGACCTGCCGCACCCGCATCGCCGGCGAGCTTGCGCCTTGGTTCGTGGTGCTGGGGTATAACTTCTTCATCTTGATTGCCGGCACCGGTTACCTGCTCGGAGTGACGCAATCGAAGGAATATGCTGAGCCCGAATGGTATGCGGATCTGTGGCTCACCATCGTCTGGGTGGTCTACCTGCTGGTGTTCCTCGGCACGCTGATCAAGCGCAAGGAACCGCACATCTTCGTCGCCAACTGGTTCTACCTCGCCTTCATCGTCACCATCGCGGTGCTGCATCTCGGCAACAATCCGGCCCTTCCAGTGTCGTGGTTCGGCTCCAAATCCTACGTCGCTTGGGGTGGCGTGCAGGATGCGATGTTCCAGTGGTGGTACGGACACAATGCCGTCGGCTTCTTCCTGACCGCGGGCTTCCTCGCCATCATGTACTACTTCGTGCCGAAGCGGGCGGAGCGGCCGATCTATTCGTATCGGCTCTCGATCGTGCACTTCTGGGCGCTGATCTTTCTCTACATCTGGGCCGGCCCGCATCACCTGCACTACACGGCGCTGCCCGACTGGGCGCAGACGCTCGGCATGACGTTTTCGGTGATGCTGTGGATGCCGTCCTGGGGCGGCATGATCAACGGGCTGATGACGCTGTCGGGCGCGTGGGACAAGCTGCGCACCGATCCCGGTGCTGCGGATGATGGTGGTGTCGGTCGCCTTCTACGGCATGGACCATCGGGCACGTGCACTCGGGCGCGCTCGGCTGGGTGGGCTTCGTGTCGTTCGGCGCGCTCTACTGCCTCGTGCCGTGGCTGTGGGAACGCAAGCAGCTCTACAGCCTCAAGCTCGTCAACTGGCACTTCTGGATCGCGACCATCGGCATCGTCTTCTACGTCTCAGCCATGTGGGTGTCCGGCATCCTGCAGGGCCTGATGTGGCGCGCCTACACCTCGCTCGGCTTCCTCGAGTACTCGTTCATCGAGACGGTGGAGGCGATGCATCCGTTCTATGTGATCCGGGCGGCGGGCGGCGCGCTGTTCGTCATCGGCGCCCTGATCATGGCCTACAACCTTTGGATGACCGTGCGGCACGGCGAGACGGTCCCTGCAGCCGCGCCCGCTGCCCTCCAGCCCGCGGAGTAAACGCCATGTCGATCTGGGCAAGACACCAGGCGCTTGAGAAGAATTCGGTCCTGCTGGTGATCGGCATTCTGCTCGTCATCGCGATCGGCGGCATCGTCGAAATGACCCCGCTGTTCTATCTCAAGAGCACCATCGAGAAGGTCGAGGGGATGCGCCCCTACAC
>Ga0209648_10005970_pt1 | contig 10471 bp, 9 predicted proteins | sample GraSoi2013_115cm_FD_185830 | JGI IMG/M metagenome (GOLD analysis project Ga0209648, IMG submission 185830) | Grasslands soil microbial communities from the Angelo Coastal Reserve, California, USA - Sample 9_17_2013_115cm (SPAdes) (version 2) | ecosystem: Environmental > Terrestrial > Soil >...
TCTCGCGCAGGATCAAATACTCTTCGCCGTCTATTTTGACCTCGCTACCGCCATACTTGGCGAACAGTATCTTCTGTCCAACCTTTACCTCCAGCGTTACACGCTTGCCGTTGTCAAGCACTTTACCAGGACCTACTGCCAGGATTTCACCCTCCTGGGGCTTCTCTTTCGCGGTATCTGGCAGCACGATGCCACTTTTGGTGACAGTTTCACGGGATGTAGCCTTGACCACTACACGATCGCCCAGTGGCCGAAGCTTTACGCTCACTGTTGGCATAGCATTCCTCCCTATTTTCTTTATAGTGTATGGGTGAGGATCTCCTCAACTCTCTTTTAGCACTCTCGTATCAAGAGTGCGAACCTGCTATATAATACACCAACCGTAGCCAGGCCGCAAGAGGTTTGCAGAAACCATGGCGGCCGCGAGGGTCCATGGCACCCGCAAGGGTCCATGGCACCCGCAAGGGGTGCCACTACTATACGACGCTGGGACGGCCAGAGGCCGTGTATAGTAGTAGGTCCCCGATTTATCGAGGGACCAGGGCTTGCCCCTGCCATGCCCGCCATCTGCGCTCATTGCAAAAAAGGTGCCGCGTCCAGAAGCTATATATGGCTATCTCCATGCAACGTTATATGCTACAATGGCGACGGTCTTGATCATAGGCATAATAAGAGGAATACAAGATACATGGAAAATGCTATTCTTGGCGGCGGCGCATTGGGTCTGATGGCGGCATATCGCCTGGCAAAAGCGGGGCAGCCGGTGATGGTTTTAGAGCAGGAAACAACTGCTGGCGGGCTGGCGGCTGGCTTTCGCGTTGGCGATAGCTGGCTGGAGAAGTTTTATCATCACCTCTTTCGCAGTGATACATATGCAATCAAACTTATAGAAGAGTTGGGGTTGGGGGATCGACTGGAATGGAGCCGCCCGCGCACGGTCTCGCTGGTGGGTGGGCAGATTCACCAGTTGGACTCCCCTTTGACGCTGCTGCGCTTTTCTCCCTGGCGCATCGATGAACGCCTGCGCGTTGGGACAGTGGTGGCATTCATCAAAGTTGCCAACCCGGCGTGGCTGGAAGGCAAAACGGCGGCAGCGTGGCTGCGCCGCTGGATGGGTAAACGGCCATTTGAGATGGTATTCGAGCAGCTCTTCGTGGGAAAGTTTGGCGCGATGCACGACCAGATCGCGCTGCCATGGTTCTGGGCGCGTTTTCACGATCGCACGACCAGCCTGGGCTACCTGCGCGGCGGCTTTCAACTGCTCTACGAGCGCCTGGTGGAACGCATTGGCGAACTGGGTGGGAAGGTGCTGCTTGGCGCTCGTGTGGAGCGGGCCGAACCGCTGGACGACGGGCACTGGCGGGTCATAACAAACCAGGGAACGTGGACAGTGGATCGCGTGATCTCGACGCTGGCGACTCGCCTCACCTGCCGCCTCATTCCTGCGCTGCCCGAGGATTACCGTGCAAAGTACGAATGGGGCCAGGCATACGGCGCCCATTGTCTCATACTCTCGCTGGATCGCCAGCTTACGGACAGCTACTGGATCAATATCTGCGACCACGGTTTTCCCTTCGCGGGCCTGTTTGAACACACCAACTTCCGTTCTCCCACTGAATATGGAGGAAGGCACCTGGTCTACCTGGGCAACTATCGCCCGATGGATGACGCGCTGTTCACAATGAGCAAGGAGCAGGTACTGGACGAGTATCTCCCGCATATTAAGCGCATCGTCCCGGCATTCGAGCGGGAGTGGATACAGGAGAGCTGGATGTTCAAGGCACCATATGCCCAGCCGATTGTGACGACGGAGTACCGCCTACACATCCCGCCTTTACATACGCCGCTCAAGAACCTGTGGGTGGCGAGCATGTTTCAAGTATATCCACATGATCGCGGGCAAAACTATTCGTTTGAGCTGGCAGACCGGCTGGTAAGGGAACTGGGAGTCTGAAGGTTTCTTTCTTGAGATGAGCCTACGGCTCTCTTCCTTCCCCCTGGATATTTAGTGAAAAAGGTCCTTAACTCTTTCGGAAATAGCCGACAAGTCCAATGATGACCCCGACTAAAATGACAAGTATTGATGCAATAGGGAAAAAAACTGTAATTGTTTCTGAAGGCACAAAAAGGAATGTCCTGAAAATATAGGCCCCATTCCCTGGTTGTGCTAGACCTACACCGAGTAACGCAATAAGTATCCCTAACAGCATAGTTTTTGTTGATTTCATGTTCACTGTATCCTTTTCTTTGGTATATGGCGATGATGCTTTATCTATGCGTCTTGGCTTTTTCACAAGGTTTTCTAAAGTGTAGAACGTTTGCTGGAAGAGAACTAGATCCCTCAGCTTGTCGAGTATCTTCAATGCGCTCTAGAAGATGAATGCTTTTAGTTGACGTTGTGTGTTTTTGAGCGGCTGGGCTAACTCCCTATGGACCTGCTGAGCATCACAACGTCTCCTTTGCGTGTAAAACTGTTTTCTTCCATTGTATCCGATATGCAGTTCTCTATCATGAGGTGTAGTGCCGAGTTGTTGAATGTATGGCGAGGAATGTAGTTACTGGCACGAGTACGCGCCCGAGGATATACTTCCCCATGGGAAATTTCCTGGCTTCGAAAGACGATTTGACGCCTTGTCCTACAACCCTTATAATCAATAAGATTTATACAATTATACCAACGCGTCTGCTTTAAGGAACTAACGAATGCCAAAAATGTATGGGTGGGTGCGCGAGGTCGTGCCGGAAAGCCCTGCCGACCGGGCGGGCCTGCAATCGGGTGATCTTATACGCACTATCAATGGTCATCTAATCCGTGACCTGGTGGATTACCGCTTCTATGTCGCAGAGGAAGAACTGGCGATTGGTTTTGAGCGACAACAGAATGCGCATGAAGTATCTATCTCTAAGACATATGATGAGAACCTGGGCGTGCTCTTTGGTGAAGAGCCCGCTCCTTTTATCCGGCAGTGCGCCAATAAATGTGTCTTCTGCTTTATCAAGGGATTGCCCGAGCGCTTCGCACCGCAGCCGGGGCTGGCGCATGGTATGCGCGCTTCGTTGTATATCAAGGATGATGACTATCGCTACTCGTTCCTCTTCGGCAACTTTATCACCCTGACGAACCTGAAGGAGCAGGACTGGCAGCGGCTCGATGAGCAGAAGCTGACGCCGCTCTACGTGTCCGTGCATACCACCAATCCTGAACTGCGGCGCAAGATGGTGGATGGGCCACGCGCGGGCGACATTGTCGATCATATCAAGCGCCTGGGCGAGATGCACATTACCTGTCACGCGCAGCTGGTGCTGTGCCCGACCATCAATGATGGCGCGCATCTTGATCGCAGCATCCAGGACCTGGCCGGACTACGCCCAACTGTAGAATCGATCTCCGTGGTGCCCGTTGGCCTGACAAAGTACAATAACATGATGAAGACGGGGGACTTGCCGCAGCTGCGTCACTACACTCGCGCAGAGGCCGAGGTGATCATCGAGCAGGTCGAAGCGCATCAACGCCGCTTCGAGGCGGAGTATGAAGATGGATATCCCTTCGTTTACCTGTCGGATGAATGGTATTACCTGACGGGTCGCGAGTTTCCACCCGCTACACACTACGGCTCCTACGCGCAGATCGAGAATGGTGTCGGCATGACGCGCTACCTGATCGAGCAGTGGGCGCGCACGAAGCGCCGCCTGCCGGCGACCATACCCGAGCCGCGACGCTCCGCTAAGGTGACACTTGTCACCGGGGTGATGGCGCGGCCGGTTATCGAGGAGCTGGCGCTGGACCTGCGCGGTATCGCTGGGCTCGAGGTGCAGGTGCTGCCGGTAGTCAACTCGTTCTTTGGCGCGGAAGTCACCGTTGCCGGGCTGCTCTGCGGGCAGGATGTGCTGGCGGCTTTAGAGCAGGAGGAGGACACGGGTGATCTCATCCTGCTGCCAAAGGTAATGCTGAACAATGCAGGAGAGCGCTTCCTGGATGATATTACAGTTGAGGAGTTCAAGCAGCGCCTGCCTGTTCGCGCGGAGTTTGTGCGCAACGCGCAGGAGGTGATAGAAGCGCTTCACTCGCTTGCTGCCCCAATTCCTATATCCTCCCTGACATGAATATTGAGAAGGACCTCACGTGTTTAATCCTCATTGGACTGCCGGTGTTCACCATGACGGTTCGCCGCGCTATGTAGTGGCCGATAGATTTGTTCCTGGCGTAACCGTGACATTGCGGCTGCGAACAGGGCTTGAGGCGCCCATCGAGCGCATTTTTGTATGCACCAGCCCGGATGGTGAGCAGCATATGGAGCCAATGCGCCGGACCGGGAATGACGCGGCCTGTCAATGGTGGGAAGCTGATCTCCAGCTTTCCGGGCTACACAACAGGTACCGCTTCTACCTGCTCACAGCCGAGGACGCCTGGTGGCTCACGGCTGCAGGGATGCTGCGCTACATACCTACGGACGCCAGCGATTTCAACATCCTGGCGAACTACCAGGCCCCGGATTGGGTACACGATAGCGTCTTCTACCAGATTTTCCCCGATCGCTTCGCCGATGGTGACCCGTCCAATAATGTACGCAGCGGTGAATATCTCTGCTATGGACGGCCAGTGGTTGCCCGTTCCTGGGGAGATCGACCGCGCTCACATAGCGAGTCGGGCGGTGTTGAGTTTTTCGGCGGCGACCTGCAAGGGATTGTGCAGCGATTGGACTACATTCAGGAACTGGGCGCTTCCGCGCTCTATCTGAACCCCATTTTTACCGCTCCTAGCAATCATAAATACGATGTCGAGGATTACAAGCAGGTTGACAGGCATTTTGGCGGGGACGCGGCCCTGGTGGAGCTGCGCCAGGCTCTGGACGAACGCGGCATGAAGCTGATCCTGGACATGGTACCCAACCATTGCGGCGTAACGAATCCCTGGTTTCTCGCTGCCCAGGCCGACCCGGCTGCGCCAACGGCGGATTTTTTTACCTTCAGGCAGCGGCCCGATGACTACGTGAGCTGGCTGGGTGTGCGCAGCCTGCCCAAGCTCAATTATCGCAGCGAGCGGCTACGAGAGTGGATGTATGCTGGTGAAGACGCGATTATGCGCTACTGGCTGCGCCCGCCCTTTCGCGCCGATGGCTGGCGGCTCGATGTTGCCAACATGCTGGCTCGCCAGGGCGAGAGCCAGCTTGAACACAAGGTTGGACGCGGTATCCGCCGTGCCATCAAGACTGAGTCACCTCACGCGTACCTGCTTGGCGAGCACTCCTTCGACGGCACGCCGCAGCTCCAGGGAGACGAACTGGATGCAGTGATGAACTACCGGGGCTTTTCACTCCCGCTGCTGAGCTGGTTGACTGGCTTCGATAGCTACGGGACGTGGCGGCCCGAACTGGTTGATCCGCAACCCTTGCCAACAGAAGCGCTGGCAGCACAGTGGCGAGCGTTTATGTCGGCTGTTCCCTGGCAGATTGCCACGCAGCAGTTTAACTTGCTGGGAAGCCATGACACGCCGCGCATCGCGACTATCGTCGGCGATGACGAGGCCCGCGTGCGGGTGGCTGTGACGCTGCTCTTCACCTACCCTGGAGTGCCATCCGTCTACTATGGCGACGAAATCGGCCTGAAGGGCGGTGGGGACCCTGACACCCGGCGCTGTATGTCGTGGGACCCACGTGAATGGAACGCGGATAGACGAGTATTTCACCAGGCTTTGATGAAGCTGCGGCGCACCTCGCCCGCGCTGCGGCGAGGTGGCTATCAACTGCTCTACGCGTCCGGCGATACGCTGGCCTTCCAGCGCGAGGCTAATGAAGAACGGCTCATCGTCGTGGCGCGAAGGGGTAATGATGGGTTAGTAGCTCTGCCTGTGCTCCACGCAGGTCTACCGGATGGCATACACCTGCGCGAACTACTTACTGGCAATGAAGCTGTGGTCACCAATGGTATGTTACTGTTAGATAGTTTGCCGCCTGTAGGAGCGCAGATATGGCAGCACAAACAGGAGTAGAATCAATGATGATGCTAGCGATAACAAATGGCACCGTTATCGACGGTTCCTGTTATTTAAGCGTAGCCCCTTAGCGCCGCTTGATCCAGCTCCCAATCTCGTTCACTACCTCTTCAGCCACATGACCAGCCACGGCGTAGGTGGCGGGAGTGGCCTTTTGCCCGCCTTCTACGGGCATAAAGAGGTGGCTGAGGCCGGGATACATTTTAAATTGCACATCGCTGCGCCCACCCAACGCGCCCTGCCAGATCTGGAAATCCTCTCGCGTGACCTGGTAGTCGCTCCCGCCTAGCAGGAAGAGCATCGGCTGTTTCAGCGTTTGCGCCACTTTCTCCGGCTGATAGGCGTTCAAGTCGAGCCAGTAGGCACCGGGACGTTGAGCGGCAAGTCGGCCGCTGCGGCTGTCAGCAAGCGGTTGGGATCTTTGACCAGCTCCACTTGTTTTTTGAGCACAGCGAGCTGCTGCTGCCGCACCACAGGATCGGATATACTCAGCGAAAGCACATAGGTCATCTGATCCAGGATCACATCCTCCAACGGCCGCGCAGAACCCGCCAGGATAATCAGGCCACGAATCTCCGGGTCGGCTGCGCCAAGGCGTGGAGCCAGGTAGCCGCCCAGGCTATGTCCCAGCACAAAGATCTGCTGCGCGTCTATCTCTGGTCGCTCGCGCAAGAGGGCCACAGCTTCCAGCGCATCGTCAATGACCTCTTCCTTGACGGTGAGTATGTCCCTCTCACTCTCCAATTGAGCGGCATAGACTTTCGTACGTTTATCGTAGCGCAGCACGGCGATGCCCTGCGAGGCCAGTCCCCAGGCCAGGTCGCGGAACGGCTTGTTGGGCGGGATCGTCTCGTCGCGGTCAGATGGTCCCGATCCATGCACCAGCAGCACCGCAGCAAACAGCCCGTCGCCCTGCGGAATACTCAATGTTCCTGGCAACACCCATCTTCCGTGTCCTATCTGCACCTCCTGTTCGTGAAAACGCTCGGGCTGCGCGTACGACGGAGGCTCATAGGTCGCGTTCGCCTGCTGTTCGACGGTTCCCACAGGCGTAACCGTTAAACCGACGATCTCACCTGCGTCATTCAAGACGATGTTCACATCGAGACTCGCCCGCTCAAAGACGCAGGTGACTACCTGCACCAAGCCATCTTGTGTCTGCACGGCAGACGTTTTTCCCTGCTCCTGAAACGCTCCAAACTGCTGTTCAAGCCCCTGCCAGGTGGCCCGGATTGTTCCAACAGGGAGGAAAGGTTTGATGCGATCCGCCAGGCGTCGCTCCACTGCGGCAAAATCACCTTGGGCCACTTGCGTGACAATTTGTTGAGCTATATCCATCATATATCCTTTCTGGTGACAAAAACATGGAATGGTCTCGATTCCTCTTGAAGCTCCTCGGTCCATTTTTTATGGCAAAGGGTAGCATCCAGACGGATGGCATCCAGACGGGTGGATGCTCCCAGGGAAGAGGACCCCGAGGATAGCCACCACCAGGGGCGGCAGCAGCACCAGCAGCAGCATTCCGATCAGGACCAGCCTGGCCTGAGGGTGGCCAAAATTCATGGTCCACCCCAGGCCGAAGCGTTTTGGGACAAACACCGCAGGATCGTCGGGATTGTTGTAAAAGAAGCCTCCATACCAGTACCGATCATCATCGCGGAAAACGGCGCCGATGCGTTGACGATCAGCGGATGTGCTCGTTTTCGTCTGGGAACGCTGAGGATGCCAGAACAGGACGAGGACGAGGACCATCAGGAGTCCACACATCAGCGAGAGAAAGAGCCACACGTTCATAGATGTTCCTCCTTCAAGGCTGGGCGATGTTGAAAGTAAAACGTCTCACTATGGTAAACGAATACCTTCGGCCATTTCCAAATGACGAGAAAGTTTAGCTTGTGTCAATCACCATTCGCGTTAACATCTGACCACCTTTTGTGGTATGCTGTGCGCATAGATCATGGTGCAAGTTCACACGTAAGCACATCACGCAATTAGTAACGTGTGCAAGTCCGTCAGGAACCCCATAGCGAAAGCTAGGGGCTTGGAGAACGGCTATTCCAACGTAAGTCCCTGATTAGCGGCCACATCTCATTATGCGGAAACGCAGAGTTGCATGTGGAGCAGCGTATTTGGCTAAGAAATAGGGAAATCAAGGTGACGAGCCAGGAGAGTACCGAAAGCACGTACGAGCGCCACCCTAACTCGTATCACTGCCTGCCACGCCGAAGCAGATGGACTCAGTCCTATGCCGGATATGCAATCGCGAAGGGTCATTTAACCCTGGCTCTGACCAGGTGGCCGGAAATCCGGCAAGAGTTTTCGCCCTTTCTCCTAAAAAGGGCCCCCGCAAGGGGTTCTCTCAGGCTCGACGCCTGAGCTTTCTTACCTCCCCAGCCCTAAAGGGCGAGGTCTCTCGAAAGGATTTCTGATGACCAAACCGAGTAACCAATGCTAGCGATAACAAATGGCACCGTTATCGATGGGCGTGGCAGCGATCCATTAGAAGGGGCAGCGGTCCTCATCGAAGGCGAGCGGATTACGGCAGTGGGCAAGCAGGCTCGCGTGAACATCCCACGCGATGCAACGGTGATCGATGCAGCTGGAGGCAGCATCCTGCCCGGCCTGATTGATACCCATGTCCACTTTATGCTCGAGTATCCCGATATACTGCGGATGCTGCTTACACCACCTTCCCTGCGCCTGTTCCAGGCGATCCCACGCATGCGAGCAACCCTGGAAGCGGGTATCACCACTGTGCGCGACGCGGGCGGTACACCTGCCGGGTTAAAGATGGCGGTCGAGCGCGGCATCATTGCCGGGCCGCGCATGCAGGTAGCCCGTGCTGCGTAGACATTGGCCTTTTTGGCATCCGCTTTTACGATGTTCCCGACGGCGTGGTTGACGGGGTCGAAGAGGTACGCAAGAAGACGCGCGAGATACTACGAGCTGGGGCCGACTGGATTAAGCTGGCCACCAGCGGCGGGGTGCTCTCCGCGGCCGACGCCCCCACTTCATCGCAATTGACCATCGAGGAGATTGCGGCAGCGGTCTACGAGGCTGCCGCCCAGGAGAAACGCTGCATGGCGCACGCGCAGGGCACCATGGGTATTCAAAATGCGCTGGTGGCCGGGGTTGCCTCCATAGAGCACGGAGTCTACCTGACCGGCGAGCTGATCGAGTTGATGATCGAAAGGAATGTCTACCTGGTGCCGACACTGGTAGCGCCCCGGGCCGTCATACAATTTTCACAAGAGCATCCAGAACTATTGCCTCCGGCGATGGCGGCCAAAGCTCACGGTGTAGTAGAGGCCCACACGCAGTCCTTCCGCCGGGCGGTGAAGGCAGGCGTAAAGGTCGCTATGGGAACCGATGCGGGGGTCGGACGCCATGGTGACAACGGCCAGGAACTGGTGTTAATGGTTGAGAATGGCATGACGCCGGTGCAGGCAATTGTGGCCAGCACATCCCACGCGGCTCAACTTCTACACCTGGATCAAAACCTGGGCACGCTCGAGGAAGGCAAACTTGCCGATGTGATCATTGTAGACGGCGACGTGCTGGGTAACATCAGCAGGATAGCCGATCCTACCAATGTGAAGCTTGTGCTCAAAGGCGGGCAAGCAGCCAAGAATATGCTTGATGTGACTGTGCCTATGATGGCCGGGTTAATGTAGGGGCACCCGCAAGAAATACCCGATAGGCATCAACCGAAGGGATGGAGAAGCCACGTAGACAGGCAGCAGGCCGAGTGATCCGTAGGGGCGAGCGGTGGAGGTGCTGTTCACCGTGACCACCTGAGGCGTTTTAGGAATTGAGGACGCTTCCAGGAGATTTTGATCTCCTGGAAGCGTGTCGCCGGGTCGCTACAGCTGCTTTTTGCGTACCTCCAGACGCAGGATAGGCAGGCCGTGGTGCTCCCAGATGCGCTGGAAGCGCGATTTTATCTCTGGCTCAAAGCCAATCAGGTAGCGCTCAGCGTGGGTTTTTTGAAACCGGCTATCTGCCTCGACCACGGCAAGCAGTTCCTCAAACAATGCGCTATGATCGGTCATCAGGCTCAGTCCGCCCCCTGAGACGAGCGCCAGGTAGATGGCCTCGAGAAAAGCAGGCGTGACCAACTTGCGCCGGTGAAACTTCGGGCGCGTGTTGGGATCGGGAAAGTGAACGTACACCTGCCGCAGTGAACAGGGCTCCAGCAAGGGATACAGCTGTGCAAATTTGGCGTGAAGAAAGCGCACATTGGGTAACTGGAGCAACGAAGCAACCTCGACGGCTTTGTACAGAGGCCGTTGTGCAATATCCACGCCGACGAAGTTGACCTCTGGCTCTTTGGATGCCAAGGAGCAGAGGAACTCCGCCGTGCCACAGCCCACCTCAAGTTCTAGAGGCGCGCTGTTGTCAAAAAGCTGGTGCGAGCAGAGCCGGGGAAAGCTCTCCGGGTGGTGATACAGGCCTCTTCCGTCATAAACGCGCAGGTAG
>Ga0209648_10005971_pt1 | contig 10471 bp, 7 predicted proteins | sample GraSoi2013_115cm_FD_185830 | JGI IMG/M metagenome (GOLD analysis project Ga0209648, IMG submission 185830) | Grasslands soil microbial communities from the Angelo Coastal Reserve, California, USA - Sample 9_17_2013_115cm (SPAdes) (version 2) | ecosystem: Environmental > Terrestrial > Soil >...
TGAACCAGTAGGCGTCCCTTCCAATGGACGCGAAGGTCTTGTCATACTCTTCAAGCGTAAAGTCATCGTTGGGCCGCTGCCACACATTACAGGTTTTACAGCGCGAGTTGCAGCGATAACTGACGCTAATCGTGAGATTCATGGGCAGGGCCAGCGGCTTGCCCAGCGCGTAGGATGCCTGCATCTTCGCGATCTTTGGTAATACTTCTAGCATAGCTTTTTCCTTTCCCTTTAACAGGATACTGTGGTAGGTGCAATAGTTCCAAAAAATAGAGCGTTCTCGTGACCGCTTGCTTTTTTTGGGTTCAGCTCCGCCTGTTTACAAAACAACTGACTAGGCGGCAGGTCACACTACGGGCAACCTATCACAGGACGAGGGGAACACGTGTCAGATGGATGACGCAGCAGCCGAGGCCTTCCCTCGCTTCCTGCGTTTCACCGGACTGGTGTTTCCCATGCCCTGTTGCTGTTTCCATGCCTCATGACGCTGCATAAGCACGGCTTTGATGGCGCTTCGGTCACGGCACGCGCGCAATGGCCTATCCCCAACGCGCCGGGAAAGATTCACCGCTGCATTGTAGTCAGCATGGGCCGCGAACCCGCACACCTGACAGCGGAACGTCCGCTGATCAGGTCGGTTTGTGCGGTCCGTGTAGTGGCACACGCTGCACTCCTGGGAACTGTACGCGCTGATGACCGGGGTTGCCACGACCCCACGTTTCTGACTGTTCCAGAGAATCTGCTGTGGAATATGTCCTAAATGGGACGCCCGTACATAGGCGTTTTGTGCTCGTGCCTTGAAGCGCATCGAAGCCACCGATAACGCTTCATAGGCGAACTGGACGCCCTGGTGCTCTGGCTCCGCAAAACACTGATTCACCGCGTAGTTGATCTCGTGCTTCACATGCCGCATGAGTCGCTGCCCTGTACGACTGCTCGTCGAGGGCAGGTGCTTCACGCCTTTTTTCTTCAAGCAGGCGCGCAATTTGGCTTTACGTCGGCGCTTGGCACGATCTCGCTTATGACGGGCTCGTAGGTGTTTGTGGAACGATCCGTACTGCTTACCGGTGCTGGTCGTGACGAAATTGGCAATGCCCACATCAATGCCTACCACAGGGGCACCTGCTACGATCTGGGGAGTGACTTCCTCATCATAGGAGAGCGTGAGCCACCACACCCCGTCCCGCTGATTGAGTTGCACGCTGGTGTTGAGCTTCTTCCCCTGGTGGGTCTTGGGGTCCGTGAGGGCTGCTTTGTGATACGCCGCCAGTTTGACGGGCACCTGGATCGGCTGACCTTTCTCAAGGGTGCTGATGGTCAGCCAGTAATCGAACGAACTCTCTTGTGAGGTTTCCAGTTTGACCACATTGACATTGGCTTGAATGCAGGGCTCGCGCAGGGTGGGCACGTTCCATGCACGCCACTGTGGCTCTTTGGCGTGTGCCGAAAGCTGCCCATCCGCTTGTTGTTTCTGGTACCGCTCCAGATCATCCTGGTATTGCTGATAGGCGGCGGTCCGATTGGAGCGCCAGGACCGGGCAATGCCCGCCGCTTGCATGATGGCCACCCGATGCCAGCGTTCTGAGAGGGGCGTCTGATAGCGTGGGTCACGCAGTTTGTTGGGGGACTCTGTGGTACAAAAGAGCGTGACGTACGCCTGGCAGAGCGCCAGATAGACCGGGGCCAACGCGTCGAGGGCCGCCAGTTTCCCCGGATTGACCTCGACCAGCCGGATATGGGTCACGGCTCGCGTGACAGGGTACGGCTCTCCCGCAGTGGGGCGCTTCTTTTGCTTGCGTTGCTTGCGCTGCTCGTTCATCACTGAGACACTTCTGCTTCACTAACGAGAGGTCGCTCACGCGCATCAGAGGAACGGGCGAAGCAAGTGCCCGTTCCCTCCTCTCACGAATCTGTTCTTTTCCATGACGTGCAAAGCGGTTATCTGTTCGGCTGCACCCAGGCTCTTGAACGTCTGCGGGGAATGCTCCATGCGGGCTTCCAGCCAGCCCGCGATGCATCCTGCTTTCCAGAGGGAAGGCAGAGACGGCTCATGGACAACAGCCAGAAGATGTTTACAGATGCGGTGACTGGTGAAGGGGAAGCACGGCCGGTGCTGTTCGTCGTCGCATTCCAGGTAGCCAGTGGTATGCCCATCACGAAAAGCGTCATGCATGTCTGTCAAAACAATGCTTGCGTTCCCTACCTCTCTAGTGTGTTGTTCTGCCATGATGCAAGCTCTCCATTTGCTTGGCGACTGGCCTGCCTGTGGTAGAATCACCCCAGGAGCCAGGCCATAGGCTTCTGTTCACCGTTGGGGGTGATTGGTGCTTGACCTGCGGTTTCACCCCTGGCACGCACTACAAAATACGTTTGCGAACTTAGCACAGATGTAAGCCTAAGTGGTCGAGAGTGACTGATGGTTTGCTTGCCTCAGCAAGCAGTTGATTGCTTGCCTCAAGTAGTTGCCTCGCGTGCTCGTAGGTCACGCGTTTCCCTCTCTCGGCATGAGCAACTGTACGTGTAGTAAGGTTACGTGTTCTTCGTGCTAAGCCCTCCTGGGAGACGCCTAAACTCTCCCTTATCGCTCTTAAATTGGCATCAGCCATCCTCTCTACGAGCCTCTTTTTCGTTCCTTACCATCGTCTCCTTCTACCTGGTTATTTGCGAGATAGCTCTTTCTCTCTCTCTGGGAGGGGCACATCTTCACTTGCTGCGTCGCTTTCTTCAGGCTGCGCTTTCATGATTTTAGGAATGGTCAATCCCAGCGCGCTCAGGCATGCTAAACCTGTTGTACACATGAGTAGGGCAGCCCAGGGATGGGAGAAGACGAACATAGCGAGGACCGTATTTCGCTGGAGATGCAGCAGGCCTGCAAACACCAGTAACCCCACCGCTTCGTTGCTGCCGACCTGCCCGGGAGGGGTCGGCAGAATGTAGAACATGTTGTAGACGGCGTAGCCAAAGAGGGCGTTTCCAAAGGAGATGGGGAAGCCAATCGTCCAGAAAGCCAGCATGGCGAAGAGGCCGTCGAAGAGCACCGCGACACAGGTGAGCAAGATGGCAGGAAGAAAGATGCGGGGTTGGCGCGCGCCCAGCAGCAGGGAGTCCACAAAGCCGGTGGCAAAGCCTGCGATCTTGCCGGCAATGGCTTGAGGAAGCAGGCCAGTCAGCTTCTGGAGCAGGCCAATGGCCGCATCACGTTTCCAGGCCGCCAGTGCCACAAAGCACAGCAGGCTGACCAGTATCCCGCTCACGAACGCCAGCACCACCCAGAGCTTGATGTCCATCTGTATACCCAGTAGTGGCACCATGGCCATGATGAAGAGTGCAGGCATGAGATCCAGGGCCTTGTCCATGGCCACGGTGGACAGCGATTTGCTGACGGCTATGCCGGTGCTCTGCTTGAGCAGGAAGCACTTGACCACTTCGCCCCCCCGGACCGGTAACAGGAAGTTCAAGAAGACACCGACCTGGTAAAGTTCAATGGCTTTGAGGAGGCTGATCTTGCCGAGGGGATTGACAAAGAGCTTCCAGCGCAGGCCGCGAATAGACCAGGCGAGCAAGAAGGCCACCCCGGAAAGCAGAGCCAGGAGGATGCCGCGAGGCGTGGTCAGGTTTTTGTGCAGCAGCGCAAGAACTGTGGGGACATTCACGAAACGCGAAACGAGAAACAACAGGCCGATGCCGATCAGGAGGCCTACTGTTACTTTTGCTCTAGGGGTGCTGAATAAGCTTTTCATTACTTTTGTGCTCCTGCAAGGGGCGCATCTTGACTGGCCTGGTTGATAGGCAGCTGTTCCATGCTACAAGAATCTGTGAGCGTCTAGCTATACCTCTGGCAGCGGTTTGCTATGCATGACCTGGTAAATCTGAATGAGCTCGTAGTCATCTCCAGAGAACTCCACCCGTAAAACCGCGTGTTCAAGATCTTTTTTGATCATATTCATTCCCGTACCACCATAGGTTTGGATGTCGTTCAACATCTGCGAATCGGCTACGATATAATCGATGCTTGATAGCGTTTCACGCAGCGACGGATCGAGAGCCACGTTCCAGTACACTTGCGCGTTCGGATAGGTTGCGCCATCGCCTACCCCCTCGCCTTCCGCTTCGTGTAAATCCGTGAAGAGATTGCTGTTGATGACAACCACCGCGCGGCGGGGCACATGGGTGCGGATCCAGGTCAGGGCCTCGGTCTCCACCACGGCGGGACGCTGGGTGAACAGATTATGCGGACTGAGGGAGTGCTGGAAATCATAGGGGATGAGGGCCACCAGGGCAGCGAGAATCAGCACCAGACCCACTCCCTCGACGTGCACGAAGCGGCCAATCCACCCGGTGAGGGTGCTGAGCGCGAAGACGGCATTGAGGGCGATCAGCGGCAGCAGCGGAATGATGTAGAACGCGAAGTCCACGCCCCCGCGCAGCAACAACGCCCAGAAGCTGAGGGCCAGCAAGGCCAGGAACAGGCGTTTGCGATTCCACCAGCCGGTGAGCAGATTAAAGACAGGGGCAGCGATACTCAAGAAGATGAGCAAGGGGTCACCCGTGATCCAGCTCTGCCAGCTAATGAGAAAACTGCCCTGGTTCTGGCCGCGTTGGGTCTGGTTCACCAGGGTATCGAGCATGCTCAGGTGGGGATGGTGGTCCCAGGGCAGGTTCCAGGCGTGCGGCAACAATTCGCCTTTGAGGACCGCCATGAGGATGAAGGTCGAACCGATAGCAAGCACGATATAGCTGAAGGCAGCCAGGGCAAAGGTGCGCTGGAAGCGGCTGGTGTGCAACCACACCACGTAGATCAGGACGGGCAAGAAGACGATCATGACCTCTTTGCAAAGCAGGGAGATGCCAAAACAGACGGCAGCGGACACCGTGTAGAGCAGCCGGCTCTTGCTCGCCACCAGCAGGTAGAGCGAGAGCAGGAACCAGAACGTCGCGAAGTTATCGAGCAAGACTTCGCGCTGAAAGGTGATGCTGAGGGGGGAAAAGGAGAAGATGGCCAACGCGAGCAAGCTGGCGCTGAGGCTGGCCCCCAGGCGGCGGGCGATCTGGTAGACCAGAAACGCGGAGGCAACTGCAAAGAGGAGCACCAGCACACGGCCACTATTGATGGCGGTGCCGAAGGTAGAGAAGCCCCCGGTCAGCTTCACCCAGGCAGCAAGCTGGATCCAGGCCAGTGGGGGGTGGCCGTAGCCATAGGGATAGTTGGTAATGCTGCCGTGGGTGACGGCCCAGGCGTACATCAGATAGGTGCCTTCATCCTGTTCATAGTGCGGGTAATTGAACAGGTTGATGGCGTGGGCGGCGAACGAAGCCACGAGGCCGACAAAGACCAGGATGGTCTCCAGCCAGGTGGGGACGGCCCAGGTGCTGGCTTTGAGCAAAGCAGCAGCGCGCGTGGGGGCATCCAGCACGGCCACCGCAGGTGTGCCAGGGAGCGCGTGGCGGTCCTCCTCCACGTCATCTTGTGCAAGCGGAGGGTCGGGTGGGTGCGGCTGCGAGGCAGGAGCCAGCACCAGGAAGTTGGTGCGGCGATAGAGCACACGGGCACCCGGAGCGGGGGTGGTTGTGGGCTCAACAGACGCCGGCTGGTCGTTGAAGTCCACCAGGGATTTCTCTCTAGTCATCTTTACACCGCCTCAGAGAAAGAGCGATGCTGTCCCACGTGAGCGGTTTTCTCCCAGTTCGTTCTGCCCCGCAGAGAGCGATATACTGCTCGCAGCGCACCAACGCTCAAAATTCCTTGATACGGAAAGAAGGCCAGGATGGTGATGATGGCCTCACGCCACCGCCACGGGCGCCCGTGGGCCTTCAGAAACTCACGCAACCCTGCCAGATCGATGAGCAGCCCCAGGACAAAACAGTACAGTGGCACAAAGGTCAGCATGGCTAACCAGAGGGGGAACTTGACCAGGAAAAACATTGCGAGCGAGATGGGGATCAGGAGGGCGAAAAATGCTTGCAGTTCAGGCAAGACGAGCACGTAGAACGCCAGCAGGCGCTGTGAGAGTGTTTCGAGTTGCAACCACTCGCCTTTGAAGAGAATTTGGAGGAAGCCCTGATTCCAGCGCGTACGCTGCCTGATGAACTGTGCGATGGTAAGTGGTGTTTCTTCTCGCGTGACGTATTTATCGTCGTAGAGAATACGGATGCGTGCTTGTGCGAGACTCAGGCGGATACCCAGGTCAGCATCTTCCGTCAGGCAGTGCTCATCCCAGCCACCCAGCTGTTCGAGCAGGTCACGCCGCACAAAGACGGTGTTACCACCCAATGGGATCATACCGGTGCGCGCAAAGAAATGCATGGAGGACTTATACCAGAAGAAGTATTCCAGTACGTTGAGGAAACAGAACCATTGCGTATTGTGGTTCATGAGCTGCACCCCACTTTGCACCACGTCCACCTCGTCATTGAGCATGGCGGTATTGATAATATTCAGAATATCGGGGTGCGGCTCATCTTCGGCATCGAAGATGGTCACGACATCGCCATGGGCGATGCGCAACCCCAGGTTCAAGCCGTGGGGTTTGTTAATCGGCTGGTCATTGAAGATCAGCAGTTGCACGTTCGGATCGCCCAGCGCATCGATGGTCGCGCGAGCCTCGGCGATGGTGCCAGGATCATCTTCACGACAAATAGCAATGATTTGCAGCAGTGCTTTTGGGTAGTGGAGGTGGTAGACTTTTTCGATGGTCTCGCGGTAGACACGCTCTTCATGCCGGGCGGGCAACAGAATGGTAAAGGAGAGGCGTGGCTCCCGGTACATGGTGGGCACGTGGTTGAGCCAGGCATGTTCGGGTTTCTCCCAGATGAACAGGCGCAGGCGGATATTGAAGAGGGCCTGAGCAGCCATCAGGATGATAATGAGTAGAAAGAGTATTTCAAAGTAATGACGAAAAGTGGTGAAAAACATCATTGATTCCTCTCAAGCATTTGCCAGGGATACTGCTAACATGGTCTAGCATTTGCCAATACATCGGACGCTTTGCCACATACGGTATAGTTGAGTGAGCCAACACGGCTGTTCCCGATCGTCGGCACGTTGTAACTATAGGCTTCTGCTCCACCATTGCGGTGTAATGTCACGAGAGTGAGACTATAGGCAGCGAGACTGATATTCACATCGTGCCAGGGACTGCTTCCAAGGAACTGGTTCTGAGCAGTCACCTGGGCGAGTTGGACCACCGGTGACTTGTTGATAAACAAGAGACTGACCGCCTGGTGGGTCTTGTCCTGGGTGGCATACAGGCTCACCGGGTCGCGTTGGATCATCACGGGAATGAGGGTGTCTTGCAGGTGTGAGAACACTTGCATCACGCGCAACATCGCCGTCTGGTGCAGCCCATTGCTGGTAAACAAGGGATAGGGCGTATCGACACCCTCGGCCGAGAAGAAAGCGGCATACGCCACGTGTTGCTCCATCAATGCCCCCAGGGTGTCGGCCCACCAGAGCGCGGCGATCCCTGGGGTCGGCACAGTGGCCGTGGGGTTGGTGTTGAGTTCGGTCACCGCAATGGGCACATCGCGCCCGAGGTCCTGCCGGATCAACTGCTGCAGGGGGGGCAGCAGATAGGTCCATTGCTCGGTACTACTTAAGAGCACCGCGGGAGCTTGACTGGCATCCAGCAGCGGATAACTATGGAAGGAGACCCCGTCGAGGAGGTGGAAGGGGAGGTGCGGATGAGCTGTTTCGTAGGCCCCCACGCCCTTGAGGAAACTCTCCATCCAGAGTTGCCCACTTGCGTCTTTTGGGCCATCACCTACCCCATAGAACTGGCTCAGTTCCGGGCCAAATACCTGGATGGCGGGGTCATTTTGGTGCATGGCCAGGGAGAATTGGAGAAAGGCTTGCGTGTAGGCTGCGACGGTGAAGGGTTTGCCGGTGTCTGGATTGAGCAGTTGATCGGGTTCATTGCCCACCGTCCACAAGGTGATGGGATGCAAAGGCGCATGGGCATAGATGCCTTTGCGCAAGTAACTCCGCGGGTTGTTCATGTAGTCGACCCAGTGCCCCGCCAGCTCGGCCCGAGCCGTCAGCGAGGTCTGCCTGCCGGGTAGGCCGGTGAGTTGCGCCTGTATCATGCCTTCGGCGCCTACTTGCGAGAGCAGGACACTAAAGGCGTTGAGCTGGTCATAGGAGAGCAGATGCTCGTCGCCCCAACCGCCGCCAGGAAAGCGGAGCAGGGTGAGCCGTGCGCTGCGTAATCCAGTGGTGATGGCAGGACTGTAACTCATAAAACCGCTGCTTTGATCCGCTGAACTGGTATATATTTCAGGAAACACATTGGCGCCGAAGAGGTAAGGACTGATGGGCAAGCTCTGGCGCAGGTCTACGGTAGCCGTCCCCTGACTGCCAAGGCGCACGAGCAACTGATCATCCGTGGCACTCACACTGGCGATCACACGCACGAGGGCAACCAGAAGCGCACTGAGCAGGAGGAGACTTATGAGACGCAGGATGCGATGGCGCTTGACGCGGGGTCGTGTTACTCTCGTTGGAAAGGCGGGCTGCGCCGGGAGGTTTACTCTTTTTAGACTTGGTTGAGTTTCATCTTCGCTTTGTCCTTCGTAAGCGGCTGGGACAGTCTCATTTGGGTCATGATCGAGTTTCATAGTTAAGGCCTTTTTGCAGAGATACGAGGTACGAAGGCAGCACCCCAGACTTTCAAGGCGAGGATGTCACCCCTGACCATCCAAGCTAACAAGATAGTAAACTCTGATATTATGTACATCTATCTGAAGAATAATCTGCTGTTCTCAAGAAACAGATATAGAGATGTAAGAAGTTTGTAAGAAAACTATAAAAGTGCCTCTTCTGCAACGATGGAGAAGGTTAATATCAGGAAGAGAACAGCTTAAACTAAAGGTCAACAATCAAGCGTCATTATCATGTGTAACATTCAGCGGTATATTTTTGGTTTTGATTTTGGTTTAAATTTGGTTTAGATACGGTCGCACTAAGATGTTCTAGTAAAGAAACCTACACCTTGGTTTAAATTTGGTTTAGATATGGCTGCAATAAGATGGCTCTGGTATAGAAATCTACACATTTGCATTTGTAACTGCTCAGGTCAGGGATTGCAGAGGCTGTTAAAATAGGGCCATGACAGCATAGGAGTTCGATCCGTATTGATTCGTAAAGTAATAGGTGCGCTTAGTTTATTCTTGTTACTTATTGCTCTGCTTGTGGCTGTTTTTGTTTCTCAACAACAACACAAAGTAGTACAACAGCACGCTGCCAGTTCTGTCTCACCTCTTCTTTTTGGTACGAATGTTGGTCTTTTTAATCCCCAGGATTCATTTATTACGCAATCGTCAGTACGAAACCTCGTGAAACAGATGCATATTAGCACCCTTCGTATTCATGTACGTCAAATGCCAGGTGGCACACCACCAGTATGGCCACAAGCTGTACAGTACGCGAAAGACATGGGGTTACTACCTTTGTTAATACTTCGCGCCGGTGTCAACGATGCGGGAGCACTTGCAGCAGATACACAAATCATTACTACCGTCAATAGCATTATGGGGCAGAATCGTGTGTTCTATGAATTTGGGAATGAAGAAGATTTATTCAACGGGACAGATCAGTACCACTATACTGCGAGATGGAATCAACTCGTTCCATCACTGAAACAACTTGCCCCTCATGCCTGGTTTGGCGGGCCTGTTACTTATCAAAGTAATGCTCCCTTTGTTGCATACTTTTACCATCATGCACATCCAAGACCTGATTTTATCAGCTGGCATACATATTTCTGCGGTCCACAAAACAGTGTCCAGTTTTGTCTCGCGAATGTTGCTCATTTTGCGGGTGACATCGCCAGGACAAAAAACGCTATTCAGGCAAATGGTGACAGTGTTCCGCCGATCTTTATTACAGAATGGAATTATGATGCCTCACAGGGCGCACATAATGATCCGCGAAATACTCCCCAGTTTCAGCGACAGTTTGTGCAAAGAGTATTACAGGAATTTGCCAAAGATGGCGTATATGCGGCTTACCAATATGTCCTTAACTCAAATCCAGATCTCAATCTTATTGATACCAATAACACAACACTCACACCAGCAGGACAAGCATTCCAGATAATGTATGAGCAGCTTATTGGGGTGGTGCGCCATTGAGGCGCGTTTCCACTTGTTGCGGGAGTGCAACCCCCCGGTGTCAAAATGGTTAAAGCAGCGTCTGACCTTGCGCCGAAAGGTGGCAGGGGATCGCAGCATGACGTGAGGAAGGCCAAGCGGGTTAAGTACCTAAACCGTGTTGGTCAGCTAGGCCGTCGATGGTAAGGGCTGGATTGCTCGAACCCTAGCTGTGTGGTCCTGAAAGCGACCTCTGCCACGGAGGCCCTTATTCAGAATTGCTGATGGCCACTGTCCCGCTTTTTGCCTGCAAGGCAAAGGTAAGTGTGCTATAGGCCACCGTGATTTTCACCTCTCGACCGCGCATGCCGAGACGCACAGGGGT
>Ga0209648_10005972_pt1 | contig 10470 bp, 10 predicted proteins | sample GraSoi2013_115cm_FD_185830 | JGI IMG/M metagenome (GOLD analysis project Ga0209648, IMG submission 185830) | Grasslands soil microbial communities from the Angelo Coastal Reserve, California, USA - Sample 9_17_2013_115cm (SPAdes) (version 2) | ecosystem: Environmental > Terrestrial > Soil >...
AACCGCCGAAACCCCCTGCTGGGTGCGCCGCCTCGAGGACGACACATTTCAGGTCTTCGCAATCAACTGCGCGCACTTGGGTTGTCCAGTGCGTTGGTTCCCGCAATCCAATCTGTTCATGTGTCCCTGCCACGGGGGCGCCTACTACCAAGACGGCTCGCGAGCCTCGGGTCCCCCCCCGCGAGGACTGTTTGAGTACAGCTACAAAGTCGAGCGAGGAACGCTCCTCATCAAAGCTGGTGAGATGCCCACCCCCGGGGCCCAGGCGAGCCTGTTGAAGGGGAGCTCACCGTGCGCGCCCTCATCCGGGAGCTCGTCGTGCGCGTGATTCAAAGAGTCGGCAACTGGTTCGAGCAACGTCTGCAACTCACCGGGACAATCAAACATACCATGGCGCACCCCGTGCCTCGACGGACCGCCAGCTGGTTTTATGTCTTCGGAAGCGCCGCCTTGACGGTGTTCCTGTTGCAGCTCGTCACCGGCATTCTTCTGGCGATCGTTTATGTACCCTCCGCGGGTGAGGCTTGGAGCAGCCTCCAAGCGCTGAATACGCAGATCTCAGCCGGGTGGTTCATTCGAGCTCTGCATGGCTGGGGCTCGAACTTCATGCTCGCGATTGTCGCGATTCACATGGTGCAGGTGTTCCTCTTCGGCGCCCACAAATACCCGCGGGAGCTCACCTGGATCGTGGGAGTCTTTCTGCTCCTGATGACGCTCGGGATGGCTTTCACCGGTCAAGTCCTGCGTTTTGATCAAGATGCCTACTGGGGGCTCGGCATCGGAACGTCGATCGTCAGCCGCGTTCCCGTTCTCGGACCTCCGTTGGTGAGCCTTTTGCTCGGAGGCCCGATCATTGCCGCAGCCACGCTGTCCCGCTTCTTCGCGCTCCATGTGTTCGTGATTCCAGGCGCACTGATTGCGTTCGTCGGGATCCATCTGCTCCTCGTGCTCAAGCTTGGGATCAATGAGTGGCCGATGCCGGGACGCATCGTTCGCCGTGCAACCTATTTGCAGGAGTATCACGAGCTGACCGAGCGAGACGGGGTGCCCTTCGTGCCCGGCGCGATAGTCAAGGACCTCTTCTTTTCGGCCGCCATTCTTCTCTCGATCGCGGTCTGCGCTTTTGTTCTCGGACCCTTCGGTCCTGGCGGTCAGCCGGACCCCACCATCATCCAGACGGCGCCGCGTCCTGACTTTTTCTTTCTCTGGCTCTATGCGCTGCTCTCTTTGTTGCCCCCGTCGTCGGAAACTCCGATCCTGCTGATCGGACCGGCAATCGCTCTGATCGCACTGATTGGACTTCCGTTCGTCGCCGGACAGGGCGAGAAGAGTTGGAGGCGCCGGCCGATCGCCGTCCTCACCATTCTGCTTATCGCAGTGGGGTTGGGAGCTCTGACCCGCTTGGCCCTGCACACGCCGTGGAGCCCGGTGATGGACGCCTGGAGCGGCCTACCCATCCCCACTAAGTATCTCGTCGGCCGAAGCCCTTTGGAGCGGCAGGGAGCGCTGGTTTTCCAATCCAAACAGTGCCGCAATTGCCACTCGCTCGGCGACACGGGCGGACAGCGCGGTCCGGCGCTCGATCAGGTGGCTGTGAGGCTCACGCAGGATCAGCTCATTCGGCAGGTGATTCAGGGGGGAGGCAACATGCCGGCATATGGAAATAACCTCAGTCCGCCGCAGACGACTGCCCTGGTGGCGTTCCTCCAAACCCTCCATCCCATCGGGCAGGCGCCGGCGCGTGACGCGTCCCAAACCGAGTTGTCAAAGCTGGGACTGGGACCCTAGGGGCCGGCATGCCCTGTGCGGTTCCAGACGCGCCGGCGTCGGGCTCGATTTCGATTCCGATGACAGTGGCTGCGCTCACCGTCGCCCTCGTCTACTTGCGAGGCTGGTTTCGGCTTCGGAGGGCCTCTCCCAATGCTCCATCGATTCGGAAACTGATCGCGTTCGTCGGCGGAAGTTTGACAGTGTGGATAGCAGTCGGGTCCCCGCTTGCGACTCTGGACCATGCCAGGCTCACCTTCCACATGGTGCAACATCTTCTACTGATGACGATCGCGGCTCCACTAATCCTGCTGGGCGAGCCGGTCACCACCTTGCGCCATGGATTACCGACGAGCGTCGTTGATCGCGTGGTGAACCCGTTCCTTCGCCGCTTGCGCGCAGTTGGAACCCTCCTGACTCATCCCGTGTGCTGCTGGCTCGCCGGCACAGCGGTGGTAATCGCATGGCATATTCCGGCGCTTTTCGAACTGGCAATGCATTCGCCGTTCTGGCACGCGGTACAGCACGCCAGTTTTCTCGCGGGTGGGCTTCTCTTCTGGTGGCCCGTCATCCAGCCTTCCCCTGGGATCGCGAGGTGGCCGCGTTGGTCACTTCCGCTATACCTTTTTCTTGCGACGCTGCCGTGCGATGCCCTTTCTGCATTTCTCACCTTCTGCGGTCACGTGGTCTACCCAACTCATGGAGCCGGGGCTACTGACGCCTTGCGCCTTCAGGACCAGGAGCTCGCAGGCGCCTTGATGTGGTGCTGGGTAACGTTTGCGTACGTGATTCCAGCGGTCGTTATCACCATCCAGCTCCTTGGCATGGGTGTCAGCTTGGTCGACAGCGGAGCTCGTGATCTGACGCCGCTGTCGACAAATCAGACAGCGCTTGTGGAGATTCCGACGGTAGCGAAACGCGCACCATTGGAATGGTTCGATCCTTCGGGGAAGACTCGATGCTAAGCCCGTCCCATGCCAAGTGGCACGATTCCTGAAGAACAGCGATCTCAGGCGGGCGACCTGAGGCGAGACCACGCGGCAGGATCGCCGACGAGGGGACGTCAGGATTCGGAGCGATGGAGCAGGTCGATCTGGAGTACGCGAGAAGACCCGACGGCACGCTGCGCGTTGCGCTGGGCGGCGACTGGAGGCTGGCGCACGGAATCCCCGCACCCAGGGGTATCATCGAAGAGATTGAAAAATCTCCTCTTCCGAAAAAAGTCATTTTCGAAACCGGTATCCTCGGCGGCTGGGACAGCGGACTGCTCACGTTTCTCATGGCGGTGCTGTCGCGATGCACGCAGCTCGGCGTCGAGGCCGATCGGCACGGGCTGCCCGAAGGCATAAGGCGACTCCTCGCGCTCGCCACTGCGGTGCCAGCAACACCCGGCCGCCGCAGCTCGAAGCCGGAGCCCGTCCTCGCGCGCGTCGGCGATGCCGCGATCGCCTGGTGGATCGGGTGTGGCGACACGCTCGCCTTCATTGGTGAAGCGTGTCTTTCGCTGCCACGCCTCTTCACGGGAAAGGCCCGGTTCCGACGGTCGGACTTCCTGCTCACCGTCCAGGACTGCGGCGCGCGGTCGCTTCCCATCGTCGCGCTCATCAACCTGCTCGTCGGACTGATCCTCGCGTTCGTCGGCGCGATCGAGCTTCGAAGGTTCGGGGCGCAGATCTACGTCGCGGACCTGGTGGGCATCGGCATGCTCCGTGAGATCGCGCCGATCATGACTGGCATCATCGTCACCGGCCGCACGGGTGCGTCCTTCGCAGCGGAGCTCGGCACGATGGAGGCAAGCCAGGAGATCGACGCCTTAAGGACGCTCGGCATTCCGCCGATCGACTTCCTCGTCCTTCCCCGATTGCTCGCGCTCTGCCTGATGATGCCCTTGCTCTGCCTCTACGCCGATCTCCTGGGAATCGCCGGTGGGCTCGTCGTCGCCGGCTCGATGCTCGACATCAGCCCGGTGCAGTACTTGCTCGAGACGAAGAGTGCAGTGCACCTCAACGATCTGTTTCTCGGCCTGTTCATGAGTGCCGTTTTCGGGGTGCTGGTAGCGATCACCGGATGCATGCGGGGCATCCGTAGCGGGCGCAGCGCCTCAGCGGTCGGTGAGGCCACCACCTCGGCCGTGGTCACCGGCATCGTCAGCATCGTGGTCGCGACCGCGATCATCACGGCCATCTCTTATGTCCTCGGTATTTGAAAAGCGCAGCAACGGGATCGTGGAAGCGCGTCCCAAAATCACCGTGAGCGACCTCACCATGGCCTACGGCGACTCCGTGGTCATGCAGAACCTCAACTTCACCGTGAACGAGCGCGACATCTTCATCATCATGGGAGGGAGCGGCAGCGGAAAGAGCACGCTGCTCCGGCACCTGGTCGGACTGCAGGAGCCTGCCCAAGGGACGATCTCTTACCGAGGTACCAGCGCTGGTTTCTGGGAGATGCCGCCGCCCGAACGCGAGCGCCTCCTGCGACGGTTCGGAGTCCTCTATCAGGGCGGCGCGCTCTGGAGCTCGATGACTCTGGCGGAGAACGTGGCCCTGCCGCTGCAGGAGTACGCCGCCGCCGTTGGCGCGGAAGAGATCTCCGGACTGTCGTCGCTCAAGCTCGCTCTCGTCGGTCTTGCGGGCTTCGAGGACTACTACCCCTCGGAGATCAGCGGCGGCATGACGAAGCGCGCCGGATTGGCGCGCGCGATGGCGCTCGACCCGGACATCCTCTTCTTCGACGAGCCGTCGGCGGGGCTCGACCCAATCAGCTCGCGGCGACTCGACGACCTGATCCTCGATCTGCGCGACAGCCTCCGCACCACCATTGTGGTGGTGACGCACGAGCTCGCGAGCATCTTCGCCATCGGGAACAACTCGGTGTTTCTCGACGCCCAAAGCAAGACGATGATCGCCTCGGGCAACCCGAAGCGGCTCTTGGCCGAATCGAAGGACCCCCGGGTGCTCGCCTTCCTGACCCGCGGCGAGGAGACGAGCCGTGGCTAGGCAAGCGAGGAAGACGGTGATTGGAGGGTTCGTCGTCGGCGCCGTGGCACTGGCCGCGGTCGCCATCCTGGTCTTCGGGTCCGGCAAGTTCTTCCAGAAGCGACTCATGTTAGTGATGTTCTTCGACGGCTCGATCACGGGGCTGTCGATCGGCTCGCCCGTCAAGTTCAGGGGGGTCAGGGTTGGACAGGTCACGAAGATCGCCGCGGTGTTCGATCCGAAGGACGTCAGCATCACCATCCCCGTCTACATCGAGGTTGACCCGAAGAGCTTGATCGTCTCGGGCAGCGAGGATGCGTGGAGCGCGCTCTCCACGAACAAGTTCTACGAACCGCTTCTAGAGAAAGGGCTCAAGGCGCGGCTCGACATCGAGAGCCTCATCACGGGGCAGCTCTACATCAACATGGATTTCTACCCCGACCGTGCCACGAGGCTCCTCGGGCTCGACCCTCGGTATCCGGAGATTCCCACCATCCCCTCCCTGCAGGATCAGATCCTGCAGACGCTGCAGAAGCTCCCTGAGAAGATCATCGCTGTTGCCGACGGGATCGAACGGCTGGTCAATTCTCCCGCGGCGCAGGAGAGCCTGCGCGACCTCGACGGGCTCATCCGGTCGATCGCGACGGAGATCAAGCCTCTGATGGCGAGCTTGAGGGCGACCTCGGACACAGCCCGAAGCACCTTCGCGCAAGCCGAGAAGACGCTGTCCCTGAAGGAAGGACCGTCGGCGGAGATGGCGGCGAGCTTCACCGATGCCATGAAAAAAGCTGGCGCTTCCCTCGACCAGATGCGTTCGACGCTGGGTTCCTACCAGAAGGTGGCCGCGCAGAGCGAAAACGTGGGGTACGACTTGACGAGAACGCTCGGGGATCTCGACTCCGCCGCTCGCTCCGTGCGTTCGCTGGCCGACTATCTCGAGCTCCACCCAGAGGCTGTGCTGAAGGGAAAGAATTGACTGGGATGATCCATGTCCGGTTGGCACCGCTTTTCGCCTGCGCGATGTTTTTCGCGTTGGCGGGCTGCTTGGGGAGCTCGCGCCCATCCCGGTTCTATACGCTGGCGCCGCTCCAGGTCCGGGACGGCCCGGCGTCGACTGCAACCGATGCGACGCTGGCGATCGGGCCGGTCGAGATTCCGGACTACGTCGACCGCCAGCAGATCGTCACCCGCACCGGCGCGAACGAGCTCGTCGTCGCGGAATTCGATCGCTGGGGTAGTTCGCTCGACAATCAAATCACCGGCTCTCTCGTCGCGACGCTGCGCGATCGCCTCACGTCCCAGCAGATCGCTGTCGCGCCGTGGAGATCGGCCATCCTTTCCGGCGTCGGCGCCACCTACCGCGCCCCGGTCAGCGTCTCGCGTTTCGACGGCATCCCCGGACAATCGGTCGTCTTGCAGGGTCGATGGGAGCTGATCGCGCAGAGCGGTGGGAAGGAAGAGTCGCTCGGCGTGAGGGAAGCCACCGTGACGGAGCCGATCGACGCACCCGGTTACGACGCGCTGGTCGCCGCGATGCAGCGGGCGCTCGTCCGGTTCGCGCAGCAGATGGCCGACAGCGTCATCGCTGCGGCGCAGATGGCGAAGGCCCCCTGAGGCCCCGCAACGCTGCGGATCCGATTCGTTTCATGATAGCGCTGTCCCCCGGGCGAGCAGCACTCGTCCATGTGCCAGCGAGCGCGGCGGAATCGCGGGCACGCGCGGCGGAATCGCGGATGGTGCTGCCGTCCGGCCCGGCGGGCGTCAGCGGCGCCGTCGTGAGCTTCACTCCCGTAACGGCGGCCAATGCCGCCGGGCACGGGCCGTGCAAACGGCAGAACACGGCATGCGCGAGGACGGGATCTCGACGGTCAGCTCCGACATGGATTCCCAAGAACGATCAATCCCGAGCGGGTAGAAACGCGGCGGCATAGTCGCGGGCGAACGCCGCGAACGTGCGCGGGGGTTTGCCGGTCAGATCCGCGACGACGCCGGTGATCGTCTCGGTCGGACCGCCCGCGCGCTGGTACGCCGCGATCGCGAGCAGGCTGTCGACCAGCCACGCTGGCTGCCCGGCTCGCGTCAGACGTGCGCGCGCTTCGTCAAAGGTCTCGTCGATGAAGCGCAGTGGCTTGCCAATCGCCTCGCCAAGGATGTCCGTCGCCTGCCGGTACGAGAGTGCCTCACTCCCCGTGATGACGTACTTCTTCCGGGTGTGCCCCTGCCCGGAAGGGGTGACGGCGGCGACCGCGGCGATGTCGCGGGTGTCGACGAACGGAATCCTGCCGTCGCCGGAAGAGGAGTAGACGACACCTTGGTTGATGATGTTGTCAGCCTGGCTCAGGAGGTTCTGCATGAAGTGGTGCGGCCGGAGCATCGTCCACGCCAATCCGGACTCCTGCAGCTCCTTCTCGATCTGATGATGCATCCGGCCGATCACGGAATTCGAATGCTGCGACGCGCCGAATGCGGAAAGCTTCACGACATGAGCAACCCCGGCCTGGCGCGCTGCCGCAATCGCGTGTCGTTGCAAATCGGACGCGTTTTCAACGTTGCCGGTCAGCAGGAACAGTTTCGTGCAACCCGCGAACACGGAAGCCAGCGTCTCTGGCTTCGCGAGATCTCCCTGGACCCAGGTGATGCCCGGCAGTGCCTGTGCCCGGCCGGGATTGCGGACGAGAGCGCGCGCAGGCACGCCCGCGCGCGAGAGCAACCGTAGGACCTCGCTCCCGATCAGGCCGGTGCCGCCAGTGACGAGAATCATGGATGGCGTCTCAAAGGACCTTTGCAATCCGCAGGAGCAGACCAAAATCCTGCTTGAACTGACCCGTCGCAGACATATCTCGGCTCAGCGACAGCAATACCTGCCAGGTGGGCACGACGAACTGCGAATAGCTGAACCGGATCTGATGCTCTTCCGTCTTGGATCCGTTCAGGACGCCGTCGAGCTTCACAGCGCCACCGAACGTCCCCGCATACCCGACCGAGAGGGATGACCGACCCGCGGTTGGCATCGCGCGCCGGACTCGCGCCGGCGACGATCACGACCACTCCGGCGCAAATCGCCCTCGGCACGTTCGATGCGAGCGCCATCAAAATGTCCAGCGTAATAACACTCGGGTGAGCATCGCCAGAAGAGCAAAAGTACTCAGGGATAATCCGTAGATTGCAAAGAACCACCGAAGTTGGCGTTTCCGGGCCGTCACGCTTCCCATCCCCTCTCAGGTGTCTTGCCCCGGAAAATCCAATACGCAAATGCGGAATACGCGAGGACGATTGGCGTGACGACAGCGGCACCGACGAGCACAAGCGTTTGGCTTGTCGACGATGATGCTGCCTCCCACAGAGTCACACTGAACGGCACGATATCTGGAAACACGATCACAGCGATACCCGAGATGCCGACGACAAACAGGAACAGGCCTAGAAGGAAGGGCACTGCGGGTCTCGTTTTCTTGGTCATCGTCAACATGCCCGAGGCAATCGCAAACAACCCTACAAGGCAAGCAAGAGCGATTCCATGTGAGGCCCACTTCGAGCGGATGCCTGGCTGGATCTTGACCGCATAGATACAAGCGACGCCGAACAAGATGGCAAACACTGCTGCCGAAACACGGATCGAGCGATTTGCAAAAGCTTGCAGCGACACACTTGATTTCAGTTTGAGCCATCCTCCTCCAAGTACGGCGTAGCCGAACGCGAGAGCCAGGCCGCTGATGACAGGGAGAGGACGAACGACGTCTAGAACGCTTCCCGCGAAACGCTGATTCTGGACTGTCACTCCTTGCATCAGGCCACCAAGAATGAGTCCCTGCATGAATGCAGCTACGAGCGAGCCAACCGCAAATGCAAGGTCCCATCTCCGACGATAGTGCTTCGACTGCACGCGGAACTCGAATGAAACGCCGCGAAATCCCAGTGCAAGCAACATCAGGATGATGGGAAGATAGAAGGCTGGTAACAAGACCGAATATGCGACAGGAAATGCGGCAAGCAGCGTTACGCCGGCCATGATGATCCAGGTCTCGTTGCCATCCCAGGTCGGGGTAATCGAATCGACCATATGGTCGCGAGACGCCGCCGCCGGCTGGAACAGGAGCAATATCCCTACTCCCAAATCAAATCCGTCCAGGATCACGTACATCGTGAGTGCGAACGCCACGAAACAAGCCGAGACTAGCGGGAGTTCCATCTCTCAACTCCTTTGCGTGATGTGCCCATTCACCAGTCGTTCCGGGTTGTCCAGCACGTACGGACGAAACGCGTTCTTGACCGAGCCCGAGGCTTCCGCGTGTGGCGGAGCTTCTCCGGGGCCGCGGCGAATGATGCGAACTGCAAAGACCAGGAAGGCGGTGATGAAGACTCCATACACGCAAACAAATGCGATCAGGGTTGACAAGAGCGCCCGAGCTGGCACGGGAGAGACTGCGTCCACCGTTCTCAAGACGCCGTAAATCACCCATGGCTGCCGTCCAGTCTCGGCGACATACCAACCCGCCAACGTCGCAATGATTCCGGAAGGTGTCATGAAGGCCAGAATCCAGAGGAACCACCGGGAACTGAAGAGTTTTCCGCGGAAGCGCAGCCAGAGTGAGGCGACTCCAACGGCAAACATGACCATGGCCAGGCCATACATGATGCGAAAGGCATAGAACACCATGCCCATCCGGGGCTGAAGGTCGCGTGGCGTGTTTTTCAACCCTTGGACGCGCCCATCGAGACTGTGGGTCAACCAGATGCTTCCGAGGTAAGGGATTCCCAATTCGAAGCGATTTCGCTGATGGTCCTGGTCGGGGACGATGAACCAATAATACGGCGCCGGCGACTGCGATTGTTTTTCCCAGAAGCCCTCAGCGGCCTGCATCTTCGAAGGTTGATGCTTGAGCATGGTGCCGTAGAGAATGTCTCCGATGAATACCTGCCCGGCGATCAACACGGCCGCGAACGCGGTTCCCAAACCGAGAGTCGTGCGCGCAAACTGCTGATGCTTGCCTTTCAGCAGGTACCAGGCGCCTACTCCTGCGACCATGAATGAGGCGGTGAGGTAGGCTGCAGTCAACATGTGGGGAAGTCGATGGAGCCAGGAGGGGTTCACCAGCACGTGGAGCCAACTGACTACCGTCAAATGGCCATCATGGATTGCGACACCGGCGGGCGTCTGCATCCAGCTATTTGCTGAAAGAATCCACGAAGCCGAAACGAGCGTCCCGATCGCTACCATACAAGTCGCGAAAAAGTGGAGCTTCGGGCCGACGCGATGAAGGCCGAACAGCATGATTCCCAGAAACCCAGCCTCCAGGAAGAAGGCCGTCAACACCTCGAGTGCGATCAGCGGACCAATGGCTGGTCCGGCCATTTGCGCGAAGCGAGCAAACCCGAGACCGAACTCAAAGGAGAGCACGATTCCCGTGACAACCCCAATCCCGAACCCCATGGCAAAAATACTGAGCCAAAACTTATAGATTTGGAGATAGATGGGCTTCTTCGTCTTCAGCCAAAGGGCCTCGATCACTGCCAGGAAGGAAGCAAGGCCGATCGACATCGTCGGAAAAATGATGTGAAAGCTCACCGTAAAGGCAAACTGGATTCTGGCGAGAATGGAAGGATCGAGTTTCATGATTCCGCACCGGCGGTCGGGAACGCGACGTAGACAACGACGGCACCGAGTACGAATACGCCCAGCCCGGCGATCGCCAGTCTCAATCCAAAGACTCCGATAATGGCGAAG
>Ga0209648_10005973_pt1 | contig 10470 bp, 8 predicted proteins | sample GraSoi2013_115cm_FD_185830 | JGI IMG/M metagenome (GOLD analysis project Ga0209648, IMG submission 185830) | Grasslands soil microbial communities from the Angelo Coastal Reserve, California, USA - Sample 9_17_2013_115cm (SPAdes) (version 2) | ecosystem: Environmental > Terrestrial > Soil >...
TGACGATGCGCCTGCCTTGACGAATCGCTCGTAGCCCTCGGTCTCGAGCGTCTCAGCGAGCTCCTGGCCGCCCTCCTCGACGATCTTCCCGCCGACGAACACGTGCACGAAATCCGGCGTGACGTAACGCAGGATCCGCGTGTAGTGGGTGATCAGCAGTATCCCGGGGCGGGCCGGCCCTTCCTGGGCGCGGAAGCGGTTGATCCCCTCGGAAACGATCCTGAGTGCGTCGATGTCGAGCCCTGAGTCCGTCTCGTCAAGCACGGCGATCTTCGGCTGCAAAAGCTCGAGCTGCAGGATCTCGTGCCGCTTCTTCTCGCCACCGGAGAAGCCTTCGTTCAGATTGCGCTCCGCGAAGGCGGGATCGATGGCGAGCCCGGACATCGCGCCGCGCATCTCCTTCATGAAGTCACGCAGCTTCGGCGGCTGGCCGCGCACCGCGGTGACCGCGGTCCGCAGGAAGTTCGACACCGATACGCCCGGAACCTCGACCGGGTACTGCATGGCGAGGAACAGTCCGGCCCGCGCGCGCTGGTCCACGCTCATGGCGAGCACGTCCTCGCCGTCCAGGGTCACCGTCCCGCTGGTGACCTGGTATTTGGGATGACCGGCGATCGCGTACGCGAGCGTGGACTTGCCGGAGCCATTCGGGCCCATGATCGCGTGGGTCTGCCCGGCCGCCACGGTCAGGTCGACGCCCTTCAGGATCTCTCGGCTCGGGCCCGCGGCGTCTGCCACGCTGACGTGCAGGTCATGGATCTCAAGAATGGACATGGTTCGCTATATCTCCGGTTCTCTTCTATGGTTCTCGGCCGTCAGGGTCCCGGGGTGCCCGCGGAAAGCGTGGCGTCCCCACGGCCGGCCGGTTCGGGTCATTGGTCTTCGCGCCCGGACATCCGGGTGCCCAGTGACACGAGCACATCGTCGCCCTCGATCTTGACGGGAAAGGTGGGCACCGGCCTGGTCGCGGGCAGCCCGGTCGGGTCGCCCGTGCGCAGATCGAAGCACGATCCGTGCAGCCAGCACTCGATCGTGTGGTCGTAGACCTCGCCCTCCGACAGCGCCACCTCCTCGTGCGAGCAGACGTCGAGCAACGCGAATACCTCTCCCTCCGCGCGGACGATGGCGACGGGCGTACCGCTCACGTCGACACCGATCACGCCCTCGTCCGGCAGATCAGACAGGGCGCACGCGCGTACGTAGGTGGACAGTTCGGTCATGACCGCCGTCCCTCCGGGCGGTGCACTGTCGCCGGGGCCGCCTGGATGTCTCGCGAACGCTGTATCTCGGGCGAGCGGCCAGCCTCCCGCGACCGCTCCGCCGCCCCGGCGGGTGACGTGGCGCCAGACAGCCAGGCCGGCCCGGCCGAGCGAAGCAGCTCGGCCTCGATCGCGTCGGCGATTGCTGGCCGCAGGCTCGGGACGTCGATCCGCTCGATGAGCTGGCCAAAGAAACCGCTGATCACCAGGCGGCGGGCTTCCTCGAACGGGATCCCGCGCGCCATCAGGTAGAACAGGTGCTGATCTTCGAGACGCCCGCTCGCGCTCGCGTGCCCGGCCCCGGTGACCTCGCCGGTCAGGATCTCAAGGTTCGGGACCGAGTCGACCCGGGTGCCGTCGGTGAGTACCAGGTTGCGGTTGTATTCGTAGGTGTCCGTGCCGGTCGCCTCCGCACGGATGATCACATCGCCTATCCACACCGCGTGCGCGCCATCGCCCTGCAGCGCCCCCTTGTACTCCACCCGGCTGCGGCAGTCCCGCACCGCGTGATCCACGAACAGTCGGTGCTCGAAATGCTGGCCGGCGTCGGTGAAGTAAAGGCCGAGCAGTTCGGCGTCGCCGCCCGGCCCGGTGTAGCGGACCGACGGAGCGATCCTGACCACGTCGCCGCCCAGCGTCACGGTGAAGTGCTTGATCCGGGCGTCGCGGTCGAGCTGTGCGTGGTGGTGCGACAGGTGCACGGAATCGTCCGCCCAGCCCTGCACGGTGACGACAGAAAGCGAGGCGCCCTCGCGGACGGCGAACTCCACGTTGTCCGCGTAGACCGCGCTGCCTGAGTGATCGAGCACGAGCGCGGCCTCGGCGAATGGCTCCACCTCGACCAGCAGGTGGCCGAACGCGGCATTTTTCGGGGGGGCCGTGGGGTCGGCCCCCCGGGCTGGAGCCCGCGCACCCGGCTGCCCGGCCAGGTCGCCGCGCACGGAGAGCACGGTCGGCCGGGAAGCCACCGTGTCCTTGGGCACGGTGACCACCGTGGCCTGGCGGAACGAATTGTACGCACGGGCGCTCACCCGGTCGGCGGGCACGAACGCGCGGCCGATCCTCCGGTCGTCCCGGCCGACCGTCTCCACCCGCACCTCGGGCGCGGCGTCGGCCGCCACGACGATCTTGCCTGGCTGCGGAGGGCCGCCAGAATTCAGACCGCCGGAGTGCAGGCCGTGCAGCCGCCGCAGCGGGGTGAACCGCCACTCCTCCTCCCGGCCGGTCGGCACGGGGAAGTCGGCCAGGTCATAGGACTCACGCCCATGCAGCCTGGACAGAGGGACCGCCGTCTCCAGCGTCCCTTGAATTCCTGCCATTAGCCGACTGCCCCCTCCATCTGGAGCTCGATGAGGCGGTTCAGCTCGAGCGCGTATTCCATCGGCAGCTCGCGCGCGATCGGCTCGACGAAGCCGCGGACGATCGTGGCCATCGCCTCGTCCTCGGTCATGCCCCGGCTCATCAGGTAGAAAAGCTGATCCTCGGAGACCTTGGACACCGTGGCCTCGTGGCCCATCTCCACGTCGTCTTCACGGACATCGACGTAGGGATAGGTGTCGGACCGGCTGACCGTATCGATGAGCAGCGCGTCGCACTTCACCGTGGACTTGGACTGGCTGGCGCCCTCCTGCACCTGAACCAGGCCGCGGTAGGAGGTACGGCCGCCGCCGCGCGCCACCGACTTGGACACGATCGTGGACGAGGTGTGCGGCGCGCAGTGCACCATCTTCGCGCCGGCGTCCTGGTGCTGGCCCTCGCCAGCGAACGCCACGGAGAGCGTCTCGCCGGTGGCGTACTCGCCCATCAGGTACACGGCCGGGTACTTCATCGTGACCTTCGAGCCGATGTTGCCGTCGATCCATTCCATGGTCGCGCCCTGGTAGGCGACGGCCCGCTTGGTGACGAGGTTGTACACGTTGTTCGACCAGTTCTGGATGGTCGTGTACCGGCAGCGGGCGTCCTTCTTCACCACGATCTCGACGACCGCGGAGTGCAGGGAGTCCGACTTGTAGATCGGTGCGGTGCAGCCCTCGACGTAGTGGACGTAGGCGCCCTCGTCCACGATGATGAGCGTCCGCTCGAACTGGCCCATGTTCTCGGTGTTGATCCGGAAGTACGCCTGGAGCGGGATCTCCACGTGCACGCCAGGCGGCACATAGATGAACGAGCCACCGGACCAGACCGCGGTGTTGAGCGCCGCGAACTTGTTGTCACCGGGCGGGATCACCGTCGCGAAGTACTCCTGGAAAAGGTCTGGGTGCTCCCGCAGCGCCGTATCGGTGTCGAGGAAGATGACACCCTTCTCCTCCAGATCCTCGCGGATCTTGTGATAGACGACTTCGCTCTCGTACTGTGCCGCCACGCCCGCGATGAGACGCTGCTTCTCCGCCTCGGGGATCCCGAGCCTGTCGTAGGTGTTCTTGATGTCCGCCGGAAGCTCGTCCCAGCTCGCGGCCTGCTTCTCCGTCGACCGGACGAAGTACTTGATGTTGTCGAAGTCGATCTCGGTGAGATCGGCGCCCCACGCGGGCAACGGCTTCTTGCCGAACAGCCGCAGTCCACGCAGACGCAGGTCGAGCATCCATTCCGGCTCGTTCTTCTTGGCCGAGATGCCCCTGACGACATCTTCGGAAAGGCCGCGCTGTGCCGCGGCGCCTGCCGCGTCCGTGTCGGCCCAGCCGAACTTGTATCGGTCAAGGCCCTCGAGTTCTGGGCGCGTGGTTGTAGTCATTGACAGAGCCCTCCGGACTCGGACTTCGTATTGGGCGTTTTCCCAGCGCTGGCAATCGCAGTGCCTTCGTTCCCGGCGCTTTCGTTCCCGGCGCTTTCGCGCCGTGACCCGGGCGCGCGCATCATCGACAGGTCGGTCACATGCGTCGTGCAGATTCCGTCGCCGTGCGCGATGGTGGCGAGCCGCTGCACCGGTGTGCCGAGCAGACGGCCGAACGCCTCGGTCTCCGCCTCGCAAAGCTGCGGAAACTCCACGGCCACGTGCGCGACCGGGCAGTGATGCTGGCAAAGCTGCTGGCCGCCGCCTGCGGGCGCGATGTCGGCCGACGCTGCGTACCCGTCCGCCGTCAGCGCCTCCGCCAGCGCCTGCACGCGCTCGCTGGTGGGCGCGGCCTCGACCGTGGGCCGGTATCGCCACTCGAGATCGGCGATCTGCTCGCGCGCGAACTCGGCGACCGCCTGCGGACCGCCGGTCCGGGCGAGGAAGCGGAGCGCGCTGCTGGCGAGATCGTCGTACGCGTGCTCGAACGCGCTCCGGCCCGCATCGGTGATGGCGAACACCTTCGCCGGCCGCCCTCTGCCCCGGCTGCCGTAGACCCGGGCCTTCCGCGCCTCGATCATCTGGTCCGTGAGGAGCGCGTCGAGGTGCCGCCGGATCGCCGCTGGCGTGAGCCCGAGCCTGCTGCTGAGCGCGAACGCCGTGATCGGGCCGTTCTCGAGGATCAGCCGGGCGACGCGCGCCCTGGTGCCCCGCTCGCTGCCCGGGTAAGCCTGGATCGCGGCAGCATCCACCCGGCCGCGGGTGTCGTGCCCCGCCGCCCCGGTGATCGCCTCCGTCTGCCGCATGTATTTCACAACATCAGTGTGGCGTAAATCCATCCCTGCGCGCAACGCCGTGGGGCGTGGGGTCGCTCACAACAGCACGGTTTGACAAGGTTACCGTTGCCAAATTCCGCCGCTTCCCGGCCGGGCGTCCGCCCCGGCGCCGTGCGGGCGTGCCACTGAGCCGGGGTTTGCTACTGAGCCGGGGTTTGCTACTGAGTGGCGTGTGCAAAGAGTGAACTTGTGAGCGGGATGCGCCGTGTGCGGGGGGCCGGCGTCTCTCGTTGCCCGGAGCAGAGACTCTCAACCCGGGCTCGAGGTGCCGTAGGCAGGCTCAGCAGGCTTCGAGTCCTCATATCCTGCCCGGAAGCGGGCAGGAAACTTGACCAAGGGCCTTTGTGTTGACAGTCTGCCGTCGTGTGACACCTCCGGCCCCTCAGGATCTCGTCCGGCACGTCTGCACGACCACCGGACTGGCGCCGGGCACGGCGGAGCGTGTCATCGCCGACGTTATCGCCTACTTCGGTGAGACCGCGGCGGAGTTCGTCCGCCGCAGGCACGACGAGCTGCACCATCGCCAGTACAAGAACCCGCAGATCTGGCCCCTGATCGCCACCGAGCTTGCCCACCGGCCGGTCGCCGCCCCAGAGCTGTCACAGCGTCAGCTCCGCCGGATCGTCTACGGCTGACGCGCAAGCCAGGCGGCAGGCGGCAGCAGAAAGGAGCGACCGCGATGTGCGGCATCGTCGGCTATATCGGTCATCGCCAGGCAACCCCGATCCTGCTCGAGGGCCTGCACCGGCTGGAGTACCGCGGCTACGACTCGGCCGGGATCGCCGTCGTGCACCGTGGCAGGCTGCGGGTGACCAAGGCCGCGGTGCGGGTGGCCGGCCTGCGCGATCTTGTCGGGGCGCCTACCACGGCGACCGTGGGCATCGGGCACACCAGATGGGCCACGCACGGCGAGCCGAGTGATGTCAACGCCCACCCGCACACCGACGCGAGCGGCCGCATCGCGGTCGTGCACAACGGGATCATTGAGAATGCCGAACGGCTGCGCGGTGAACTCGCCGCCGCCGGGACCAAACTCGTCTCGGAGACCGACACCGAGGCCCTGGCGCATCTCATCGCCGCGGCCATCGCCGACGGCGCCGCGACCCTGGAAGACGCCGTACGCGGCGCACTGCGCAGGGTCGAGGGTGCGTACGGGCTGCTCGTCCTCGACGCCCGCAGGCCGGGCGAGCTCGTGGTGGCGCGCAGCGGCAGCCCGATCGTGCTCGGCGTCGGCGACGACGAGATGTTCGTCGCCTCCGACGTCGCGGCGCTGGTCCGGCACACGCAGCGGGTCGTCTACCTGGACGACGGCGAGCTCGCGACCGTCCGCGCGAACGAGTTCCACACGAGCACGCTCGAGGCGCGGCGGACCGACAAGATCCCGACCACGGTCGAACTGCGGGCCGAGGATTACGACCTCGGCGGTTTCTCCGACTACATGCGCAAGGAGATGTACGAGCAGCCCGAGGCGGTCCAGCGCGCGCTGCTCGGACGGCTGGACGACCGGTTCGCCACCGCACGCCTCGGCGGCATCGAGATCACCGCTCGTGACGTCCACACGATCAGGCGGGTGACCTTCCTCGGCTGCGGATCGGCCTACTACGCGGGCCAGATGGGCGCGGCGTTCATGGAGGAGTTCGCCAGGATCCCCGCGGACGCGGAACCGGCGTCCGAATTTCGCTACCGCAATCCCGCGGTCGACCCGCACACGCTGTTCGTCGCGGTCAGCCAATCCGGTGAGACGCTCGACACGCTCGCTGCCGTCCAGGAGCTCAAGCGCAAGGGGGGCCGGATGCTCGGGACCGTGAACGTGGTCGGCAGCGCGATCGGCCGCGAATGCGGTAACGGCATCTTCCTGCACGCCGGGCCGGAGGTCGCGGTCGCGTCGACCAAGGCGTTCACGAACATGGCCATCGTGTTCGCGATGCTTGGCCTCTTGTTCGGCCGGGTCCGCGACCTGTCCGTCGCGGACGGGCGGCGGATCGTCGAGGGCCTGCGCCTGCTCCCCGAGCAGATCTCGCAGGTGCTCGAGGGGGAAGCGGCGATCGCCGACGTCGCGAACAGGTACGCGGACGCACAGCACATGTTCTTCATCGGCCGGGTCCGTGGCTGGCCGGTCGCGCGGGAGGGCGCACAGAAGCTGAAGGAGATCTCCTACGTGCACGCCGAGGCGTACCAGGCATCTGAGCTCAAGCACGGGCCGCTGGCCCTGATCGACGCCAGCATGCCCACCGTGGCCGTCGTGCCTGGAGACGAGTTGCTGGCCAAGCACATCGGGACGATCGAGGAGGTGAAGGCGCGTGGCGGCCCGGTCATCGCCGTCACCAACGCCGATCTTCCCGACGGTCTCGCCGACGCCGTCATCACCGTGCCGTACAACGAGCCCGAGCTGAACCCGATCCTGCTCACCATCCCCCTGCAGCTCTTCGCCTACCACGTCGCCGTCAAGCTCGGCCGGGACATCGACAAGCCGCGCAACCTGGCCAAGAGCGTCACCGTCGAGTAACGGCCCCGCGGTGCGTTCCCGTGATCCCCCGGTCATTCATCCAGGCAGCGGTTCTGAACATGGCAGCGATCATGAAACAGGCTCTCGCGCACGGCGGGCCGCCCGCGGACGCGCCCGGCCGGGGTGCCAGGCGGCCCTGGTGGACGGCGTGATCCGCGAGCCCGTGGCCGGGCCGCCCCGACACGTCTCTAGACTCGCCTGCGTGAGCGTCTCCGCGGTCGAGATCACCGGACTGGCCAAGCGTTACGGGCCGGTGACCGCGGTCGACGGCCTCACCTTGTGCGCCGCGCGCCACGAGGTGACCGCCCTGCTCGGGCCGAACGGCGCGGGCAAGACCACCACGGTGGAGATCTGCGAGGGCTACCGGCGGCCGGACGCAGGTACGGTACGGGTCCTCGGCCTCGATCCGGTCCGCGAGGCGCGTGCCCTGCGGCCGCAGGTCGGCGTCATGCCGCAGTCCGGCGGGATCCCGCCGGCCGCGCGGCCGGGCGAATATCTCCGCTTGATGGCGAGCTTCCACGCCCGTCCCGCCGATCCGGCGGTCCTGCTCGACCGGCTCGGCCTCACGTCGAGTGTGCGCACGCCGGTGCGACGGCTGTCCGGGGGGCAGCAACAGCGCCTTTCTCTCGCCGCCGCCATCATCGGCCGGCCGCAACTGCTGTTCCTCGACGAGCCGACCGCCGGCCTCGACCCGCAGGCGCGCCTCGCGACCTGGGACCTGATCGCCGAGCTTCGCGCGGCCGGGGTGAGCGTCGTGCTCACCACGCATCTGATGGACGAAGCAGAACGGCTGGCCGACCGGGTCGCGATCATCGACCACGGGCGCCTGGTCGCGGCCGGCACCCCGGCGTCGCTCACGGGCGGGCGCCGGCAGCTTCGGCTGCGTTCACGGCCGCGTCTGTACCTCGGCGATCTCCTCGCCGCCCTGCCGGCGGGAAGCACGGCGAGTGAGTCGCCGGCCGGCCACTACATGATCGACACGGGCGACGACGCGGCCGGCACGCCCGAACTGCTCAGCGCCGTCGCCGCCTGGTGCGGCGCTCATCAGGTGCGGACCGACGACCTGCGGCTCGCGAGCCGTACCCTCGAAGACGTGTTCCTCGAGCTGACCGGTCGGGACCTTCGCCCATGACGAGGGCTTACCGATGAGCAGGGCCAACCGGGTAAGCCCGGCCACGAGCCGAACCGCGGCCGGGCATGACCCAGCTGACCCGGACAGCAGCCCGGACAGCCCGGACGGCGGCAACGTGGACCGCGGCAACCTGGACCGGGCCCGCGTCGGCCCGGACAACCCCGACCCAAATGGCCCGGCTGGGCCGCGGGCGGCGCGCCACGCGGGAGCCGTCCGGGCTGGGCCGGCCCGGGGGGACACGGCGCCGTCCGGGGACACCCCGGACCCCGATGGCCCGGAACCCCCCGCTGCGCCGCGGGCGGCGCGCCACGCGGGAGCCGTCCGGGATAATGATCTTGCGCCGGCGCCCGGGGCCGCGCCGCTGCGCCGGATGGTCGCCGCGCAGGCCGTGTTCGACGGGCGCGGCCTGCTGCGCAACGGCGAGCAGTTGCTGCTCACGATGATCATCCCGATCCTGCTGCTGACCGGGTTCAGCGAGGCATCCGTGCTCAACCTCGGGCGCGGCAGCCGGGTGGACTTCCTCACCCCCGGGATCATCGCGCTCGCGGTCATGTCCACCGCGTTCGCCAGCCAGGCGATCGCCACGGGCTTCGAGCGCAGGTACGGCGTGCTCAAGCGGCTCGGCGCCACGCCGCTGTCCCGCGGCGGGCTGGTCGCGGCGCGCACGGTGACCGTGCTCGCCATCGAGATACTTCAGCTCGTGGTGATCACCGCGGTGGCGTTCGGGCTCGGCTGGCAGCCCCATGGCGGCTGGAGTGCCGCCCTCGCGCTGCCGTTGCTCGTCCTCGCCGGTACCGCGGCGTTCAGCGGCCTCGGCCTGCTACTGGCGGGTACGCTGCGGGCCGAGGCGACGCTCGCCGCCGCCAACCTCGTCTACCTGATGTTGCTCGGCCTCGGCGGGGTCATGTTCCCCCTGTCGAAGTTCCCCGCGGGCATGCGCGGCGTGCTCGAACTGCTGCCGATCTCCGCGCTCTCCGGCGGGCTGCGGTCGGTGCTGCAATACGGGTCCGGGCTCCCCTGGCGCGACCTGGGCATTCTGGCCGTCTGGGCGATCATCGGTGTGACGCTCGCTGCACGCGTGTTCCGGTGGGAGTGAACCGGCCGGTCGCGCCGGGGCTCGCGGGGGCCACCATGACGAACGAGGCGTGGCGGCATCCGGCAGATCGCAGCCGCGGCGTGCGGATCGCGCCGAGCGCGATCCTCGGCGCGCTGCCGCCGCCCGCCCTGATCCTGGCGGGCATCGTCTCCGTACAGGTCGGGGCCGGCCTGGCCAAACAGCTCTTTCCGGTGATCCCGCCCGCCGCCGTCACCCTGTTGCGCCTGTGGTCCTCGGCCGTCGTGATGCTCGTCCCCGTCATCGTCCCCAGCCTGCGCCGGACCGGTGGGGCTCCGGGCCGGCGCGCGCCGGTCAGGCCGCCCCGGGCACCCAGCCTGCTCCGGCTTCCTGGCCTGCGGCCGGGGCGGCCGGGCGAGGCGGCGCGACCGGCCGTTTCGTGGCGCTCGCTCGGCGTGGCCGCCGCCTTCGGCCTGACCCTCGCCGCGATGAACTTCGCGATCTACCAGTCGTTCGCTCGCATACCGCTCGGTGTCGCCGTAACCATCGAGTTCCTCGGACCGCTCGGTGTCGCCGTGGCGGCCTCACGGCGCCTTGTCGATCTTGGTTTTGTCGTGCTCGCGGCCAGCGGTGTGGCGCTGCTGACCGGCGGCGGCGGGCACGTCACCGTGATCGGTGTCGTTTTCGCGCTCGTCGCGGCCGTGTGCTGGGCCGCGTACATCCTGCTGAGCGCCGAGACCGGACGGCGGTTCCCCGGCTCGACCGGCCTCACGGTCGCCATGGTCGTCGCGGCCATCGCCATCACGCCCGTGGGTGCCGTCGCGGGCGGAACCGCGATATTCAGACCGGGAATCCTCGCCATCGGTGCGGGCATCGGGCTGCTCTCCTCGGTCATTCCCTACACGCTCGAACT
>Ga0209648_10005974_pt1 | contig 10469 bp, 11 predicted proteins | sample GraSoi2013_115cm_FD_185830 | JGI IMG/M metagenome (GOLD analysis project Ga0209648, IMG submission 185830) | Grasslands soil microbial communities from the Angelo Coastal Reserve, California, USA - Sample 9_17_2013_115cm (SPAdes) (version 2) | ecosystem: Environmental > Terrestrial > Soil >...
GCGCCACGCAGCAGCTCTTCTCGCTCGCGCAGACGGATCCCATTCGCGTTTATGTCAGCGTGCCGGAAGCCTACGCGGCTTCGATTCGCGCGGGACTCGGCGCCTTCCTGGAGCTCACTCAGTATCCCGGCCAGAAATTCGAGGGCAAAGTGGTGCGCACGGCGGAGTCCATCGACCCCGGCACGCGTACCCTGCTCACCGAAGTGGACGTGCCGAACCACAATGGCGCGCTGCTCCCCGGTGGTTACGCTCAAGCGCACTTGCAAGTGAAAGTGAGCGGAGCCCGCCTTGCCGTGCCCGTAAACGCGCTGCTGTTTCGTTCAGAAGGACTTCGCGTCGTGGTAGTAGATGCAAATCATAAAACGCACCTCAAACCGCTGACCATAGGCCGCGACTACGGCACTACTCTCGAAGTCCTGCAGGGCCTTGACGCCACCGAATGGATCGTGCTGAATCCTGCGGATTCTCTCGACGAAGGCCAGGAAGTGCACGTCAAGGAAACGGCGATGAACCACGCGCCGAGCAGCCCGCCTGCTCCGCAGCCGAGCCCCGCGCCAGGGGCAAAGAAACCGTAATGAAACGTACCAGGCAATTCCCCGCCCTGGCTGGGCTTGTTGTTTGCGCCCTCATCGGCGGTTGCACCGTGGGGCCGAAGTACCAACGGGCCACGGCCCCCGTGCCCGCAAAATGGGACATCTCGGAGCCCTGGCGCGAGAGTGCGCCAAAAGATGGTCTTCCCAAGGGCGAATGGTGGAGCATTTTTGGCGATGCCGAATTAAGCGCGCTCGAAAAGCAAGCGCTTGATGCCAACCAGACCATCAAAGTTGGGACGGCGCACCTCGAACAGGCCCGTGCCTCGGCTGCCGTTCAAATTGCAACCGAATTTCCCACGCTTTCCACGTCTCCCAACGCGCAGCGCCAGAGGATTTCCGGCAACCGGCCCGCCAACAGCAACTTTCCCGTAAGGTCGGCCATATCGCAATCCAACAATGTCTTGCCTTTCACGGTGGGCTACGAAGTGGATCTGTTTGGCCGGCGGCGCCGCAGCATTGAGGCGGCGCAGGCGTCGTACCAGGCGAGCGCGGCCGATCTCGAAAACGTGCGGCTGGTGATCACGGCGGAACTCGCGGGCGATTATTTCACCCTGCGGCAGCTCGACACGGAGCTGGGAATCCTCAATCGCACCGTGGAGACATTGCAAAAAGGTCTGCAACTGGTGGATTCCCGGCACAAAGGCGGTGTGGCATCCGGGCTGGACGTCGCGCAAGAAGAGACACTTCTGGACACCACGCGCACACAGGCCATCCTGCTGCAACAACAAAGGAAGCAGTTCGAGGATGCGATCGCCGTCCTGATCGGAAAACCTGCGCCGGACTTTCATCTTTCACCCGGAGAATTGAAGGACGTTCCCCTAACGCTGGACGCGGGACTTCCCTCCGATCTCTTGGAGCGGCGGCCGGACGTCGCAGAAGCCGAGCGGCAGATGGCCGTGGCCAACGCGCAAATCGGAATTGCCAAGGCAGCCTACTATCCGTCGCTGAATCTTTTTGGAAATGGCGGGTGGCAGGCCGCCGATATCGCCAAGCTGGTGAACGTGCAGAGCACGTTCTGGGCGGTCGGCGGCACCGTCGCGGAAAGCATCTTCACGGGCGGCGCGCGGCGCGCCCAGGTGCAATTCGCCAAGGCTGGCTACGACGCCAGCGTGGCGGCCTATCGCGACAGTGTCTTGAACGCTTTCCGCGAAGTGCAGGATGACGTAAGCGGCTTGACCGTGCTGGACCAGGCGAATCAGTCGCAGCAGCAGGCCGTCGATGCGGCGCGGCGAACGCTGGACATCGCCAGCGGCCGCTACACGGGTGGCCTCGTGAGTTACCTGGATGTCGTAAACGCGCAGCAGAATCTGCTGAACAATGAACAGGAACTCGCGGTGATTCACGGACAGCGGCTGGTGACGAGCGTGCTCCTTGTCAAGGCGCTGGGCGGCGGCTGGGATGCTTCGAGTCTTTCGGCGGTGCGAGTGAAGCCGAAGCTGAAAGATGCTGTCGCACCGTAGGAAGAAAAACGCATCGAAGAAAGACCATGCTTGTAAATCTCAGCAACAGAAATCCAGCCGAGATGTGATGCAGCAAGCGCGATCCGGCGGCGGGGCGTACCTTATGTGAAACACATGGTTCTTGGCTATTGAAGGGGGACGCTCGAAGGCCCACAATAAGTTTAGGCACCTACCCGCCTGCGAAAGGCTGAACCGGTCAATCAGGAACCATTGCGGAAAGAAGGATCGGCTTCAACGCAATTTTGGGAGAGATGACTTATGCGCAAAATTTTAGCGGGCCTATTTTTCATGGCCTTGGCAGGGACGCTGTCGATCGCTGCAACGCCTCAAGACCAGGACGACCGGCACGACAACGGTAAGCATAAAGGTTGGTACAAACACGGGGACGACGACGGCGACCGGCATGACAACGGAAAGCACAAGGGCTGGTACAAACACGGCGATCGCGAAGACTACCAAGGTTGGGATGACGATCACGACCGCATCCGGCCTGGACACGCGTATCCGTATGGCCGCTACGATCACGTTAGGGCCGAGTTTATCGCCCGGCGGATCGATTTCCGGACCAGGCGCGTCGTGCTCTACGACAATTCGAACTGGGTCGTGGCGAATTACGATCTGGACCGCTGCCGCGATTGGGAATGGGATCGCGATCGCGTCTATGTGTACGACGACGATCATCACCCCGGCTGGTACTTGCTCTTCAATGCCCGGCTCGGACGCTACGTCCACGTCGAATATTTCGGCGTTCACTAGTTAAGGCAAGCGACGGTAAGGCGCCTGAAAACAGTTTGAAGAAACGGGGCAAAAATGGCTGACGTTGCCCCGTTTCCTTTTGCTGTGGTCTAGAGGTTGTCGAGAAAAAATTGGGTGACGCGCTGCATCAGGACGCGCTGGGCAGGAGGGTCGCTCACGCCGTGGCCGCGTCCCGGGAAAGCCAAAACCTCAACATACTTCCCCAGCTCGATGAGATCGTTGATCACGGAGAGGGTATTCGCGAAGTGCACGTTGTCGTCGCCGGTGCCGTGAGCAATGAGCAGTTTGCCTTTGAACTGCCCAGCATATTTCACCGGGGACGAATCTTGGTACCCCTTCTCGTTTTTCTGCGGCAGGCCGAGGTAGCGCTCGGTATAGATGGAATCGTAATAGCGCCAGTCCGTAACCGGGCCGCCCGCGAAACCCACTTTGAAATCGTCGCCGGCTTCAAACATAGCGTGCAGGGTCATGTGGCCGCCATAGCTCCATCCCCAGATGCCGATGCGATTCGAATCAACATAGGGAAGAGACTTCAGATACTGCACGCCGTCGCGCTGGTCGGAAAGCTCGCGCAAGCCCAAGCGCAAGTGCAGCGGCGTTTCGAAAGCGTGGCCGCGCCCCGCCGACCCGCGGTTATCCAGTGAAAAAATAATGTAGCCTTTTTGCGCCATTAGCTCGTGCCACAGGAAATTCGCGCCGCCCCAGGCGTTTCGAACGACCTGAGAGCGTGGTCCCCCATAGGTGTAAACCAGCACGGGATATTTCTTCTCCGGATCGAAATCCGGCGGCTTGATGATGCTGGCGTTGAGCTGTACACCGTCGTGAGATTTCACGGTGAAAAATTCCGCGGGGGAGAGATGGTAGTCCGCAAGTTCGTCGATTTTGTTTTCGTTAATCGTGGCGATGCGCGATCCATCGGCGCGGTAGAGGTCCTGGCGCGGCGGCGCCGCGGCGTTCGAATAGGTATCGTAGAACGCGGCAGCATGAGGCGCGAAAACCGCGGCGTGCGTGCCTGCGTCCTTGGTGAGTCGGGTGAAGCCAGTTCCATCGAGAGCAACGCGGTAGAGTTGGTGTTCCAGAAGAGATTTTTCCGTGGCCATGAAATAGATAAGTCCCTTGGCTTCATCGATCGCTTCGACCGCGGAGACTTCCCACTCGCCCCTGGTGAGTTGCGCAAGTTGTTTGCCCTCGAGGTCATACAAATATAGATGGCGATAGCCACTGCGCTCGCTGGACCACAAGAAGCGCTTGCCATCTTTCAAGAAATACAAATCGTCGCTGAGGTTGATCCAATTGGGATCATTTTCGCTGAGAGCGGCGCGGGCTTTTCCCGTGGTGGCGTCGGCAATCAGGAGGTCGAGCGTGGTTTGCGTGCGATTGAGGCGCTGAATGCCGAGATGCTTCGAATCGTTTAGCCAGTTCACCCGCGGAATGTAGATATCTGCTTCTGCTCCATTGTCCATCGCGCGAGGGTTTCCGCCGTTCAGCGAGGCCACCAGAACCCGCACGATGGGATTAGCGCCGCCGGCGACAGGATAACGTTCCAACTCGGCTTCTCCGCTCGGCGAGGAGAAATCGACCAGCGGATACTGCGTCACCTTGCGTTCGTCCATTTCCAGATAAGCAATCGCAGAAGAATCTGGCGCCCACCAGTACGCGGTCTTGATGTCCAGCTCTTCTGGGTAGACCCAGTCGAGTTCCCCTTTGCGAATCTCCTCCGTGCCCCCGTGAGTGATCGCGCGCTCTTTGCCGCCGGCGACGCTCACGAGCCAGAGATTGTGATCGCGAACGAAGCTGACAAAACGCCCATCCGGAGAAATCTTGGGATCCGCGAGCGTCGTTTTTCCGGAGACCAGCGTGCGTCCTGTTTGCGACTTCACATCCATCCAAGCGAGCGAAGTGGGACCTTGAAAAAGGATTCCCGAGCCATCCGGCGCCCATTGATATTGAGAAGGAGCGCGTCGGCCAAGGCCGGTGGCCTGGGTTGGCCTTGAGGTGTCCACCGGCAAAATGGATTCGAGCTTGTCGGCTGCGACGAGAAGTCGGCGTTCCCCTGTCGCCGCGTCCATCGCCCAAAGTTCTGTCTTGGCCTCTTTACCGGAGCCTCTTGTCTCGAAATAGCTGAGCTGCTTGCCATCTGGAGTCCACGTCAAACCGTGCGTCAACCGCCCGCTCAAGCTCGGCTGCGAATAAATGCGCTCCACAGTGAGCGCCTTCCTCGCTACGGCGCTCTGCGCCTGTGCCGCTGACGACACAGCAACAAGCACGGTGAAGCAAGAAATCAGCGAAATCATCCAGCGGGCGAGGCTCCGTGCGAGCATGTTGTCATCCTCCAAAAAACGCGCCATTTTACTCTGAGCGCGGTCCAAGTGAAATGGAAGAGTGCGGGAGAGATCACGTTAGCGCGGCATGACGATCAGTATCTACCCTGGAGGCCAGCGGAAATGGCGACCGCCGAGCAAATGCAAGTGAAGATGAAAGACGGACTGGCCTGCGCCCCTGCCGCTGTTTAAGACGGTGCGATAACCCGCGAGAAGATTGCGTTCGCGCGCAAGCTGCGCGGCGACCAGTTGCAGCTTGCCAAGAATCGCTTGATCTTCTGGTGCCGCTTCGGTCAACGATTCGAAATGCTTCCGCGGGCAGATCAGGATGTGCGTGGGCGCTTGCGGGCTGATGTCCTCGAACGCGAAGAGATCAGGATCCTCGTAGACGATCTTCGAGGGAATCTTCTTCGCAGCGATTTTGCAAAACAAACAGTCGGGGCTCATCGGATTCCTCCTGTGGGCGTGGCTTCATCCAGCCGCGTTACGAACGGCGTGAAACCTTCGCGGCCGCGGAGTTGCTCGCCGAACTGATGCGCCGCGTCTTCGCCGGAAATCCTGCCCACGCGCACGCGATAAAACACGCCGTCAGGGGAATCATGTTCCTGAATAAAGATGGGGGAGTGTGAGGCGCTGAGGCGGTCGCGGAGGCGCTCGGCGTTGGCGCGATCACGAAAGGCGCCAACCTGCACCGTGAAAAATCCGGACGTGGGATCGATGCCCGGCGAAAGCACTTCCACGCGCACCGGCACGACGCCAGGCCCCACCGAATCCACCTCTCGCGCTGCGGCAAGCGAGAGATCGATGATGCGATTGTCCACAAACGGGCCGCGGTCGGTGATTCGAACCACTATGGACTTGCCGTTGCTCAGGTTGGTGACGCGAACCATGGTTTCGAAGGGCAGCGTGCGGTGCGCCGCCGTGAGTTTATTCATGTCGTAAATTTCGCCATTCGAAGCGCGCCGTCCGTGAAACGGCACGCCATACCAGGAAGCGTTGCCTTCCTCGGCGTAGCCGGCGGGAGCAGGCGCGGGAGCGGGCTTGCCGCGCTTCGGGGATGGCGCAGTCCCCGGTAGCGGCCCCGGAGTCTCTGGCACACCGGTCGAGCGCTTGGCGGCGTCGGCAGTTTCTGTGGGCGTCTCTGAAGGCTGCGTGGCAGGCGGCTGGCGCCGGCTGACGACGGGCCTGCGCGAACCGCAACCGGAAAATGCTTCAACACAGAGACCGCAGAGGACGATGAAGAAAAAGACGGTCTTCGCAGGTCTTGAACCGAAAACCATCGATTCGGAGGAAATCCTCACGTGGCCGCCTGCATCATGAGGATGGAGGATTCTGCGGGGACGGCGGGCGCTGAGCGCTCCGCGCATCACGCGCGGCATTGCGGGCTTCGATCCATGCCGCCGCCTCGGTAAGTTTTTCGGAAACTTCGCGCAAAAACTGCGCCGTGCGCTTTTCTGTTTCCGGCGAGACTTCCTCCTTTACAAAACTTTTCACCCGCGCGAGTTCTTCGTCCACCCGTTTGCCAAAGTCTTCGAAGTTTTTCATGCTCTTCAGCCGCGCGAACTCTTCGTCGATGCGCTTGCCGACTCCTCGAATTTGTCCATAGGCGCCAAGTCGCCGGAAAAATGTCCGTACAGAAGAGAAGATGCGCGGCGACTTGGGTATTATAGGAACGCGGTGAGCAGGTCGCAAGGAGGAGAATTGGCGCTTCCGTATCGGTGGCAGTGGCGCGTAGAAAAATGGAAAAATACAGTGCGCGGATTTTTCGGCGGAGGCGAGCAGCAGCCGCGTCCGAAACTTTGCCCGGCATGCGGATCGCTGGTCGGAATCAGCGCCACGCGCTGCCACGAGTGCGGCGCCAGCCTGCGGTTTTCCCTCGCGGCTTTGAGCAAAAAACTTTCCGGACTCTTCGGTGAGCACGAAACTCCCGTGACCTCGGCTCTGCTGGTCGCCAACATTCTGCTGTTCGGCGTGAGCTGGGTGTTGACCATGCAAGCGGGCGAGGCCGGCGGCCTGCGCACCCTCTGGGGGATGAGCGGCGCAGCTTCCTATCAATTGGGGGCGAGCCTTCCGTTCCCCTTCTACCTCGAAGCTCATCAATGGTGGCGGCTGGTTACGGCCATGTTTCTTCACGGCGGATTGATTCACATCGGCTTCAATATGATGAACCTGATGCAATTCGGTCCGGCGCTCGAAGAACTCTATGGTTCTGCGCGCTACCTGTTTCTGTACGTTCTCACTGGAGCGATTGGCTTCATGGCCAGCGCGTTGTTCGGGCACTTTTCCATCGGGGCCAGCGGCGCCTTGTTAGGGCTGATCGGCGCGATGCTGGCGGTTACCACGAAACGCGGCGGCTCGTTCATGCGTGATTTGCGGTCCCGGCTCATCACTGCCGTGGTGATCCTGTTCATGATCGGATTTTGGGGCGGTCTCGGTATCGACAATTCAGCCCATATTGGTGGCTTCGCCGCTGGGTTTGTCATGGGCAAGATCTATGACGACCGCCAGCCTATGAATGCCGCGGAGCGGAACCGGGCGCAGGCGCTCGGTTGGCTCGCGGGAATTCTAATCATCGCGAGCTTTGCTCTGATGATTTTGCATTTTCATGACCGGTTGCCGGGCCGTGGGTAGCCCCACAGATTTCGTTTAGCTTGCGGGGCCAGCGAGGAGCTGGCCTTTTTTATTTCAGGTGGCGGGGTGAGAGGAGCTGAGGCGGCGGGCGGTAGTGAAGGAGTAGTGAAAGCCGGAGACGATGCACAAAGCGGTGACCGTGTAAACGAGGAGATGGTTCAGAATGGCCAGGCGGTGATCGGGGTACGCGGAAGCGAGAACGACCGTGAAGACCAGGATGATCTGTGTCGCGGTCGTCAGCTTGCCGAAGACGCTTGGTGGAAACGGGCGATAACCGCCGCTCAGAATGATGACGACGGCGACGATCAGAATAAGAACGTCGCGGCTGAGCACAAGAATGGTGAGCCACCAGGCAATGCGCATTTTGAAGGCGAGAATGACAAACGAAGAAGAAAGCAGTAATTTGTCGGCAATGGGATCGAGATACGCGCCGAGCGAAGAGCGCTGATTGAATTTCCGCGCGATCAAGCCGTCGATGCCGTCGGAAAGACCGGCAACGACGAGCACCAGCAGGGCCCAGCGGTAATGTTCGTACGAAATGAGAATCAAAAAAAACGGCAGAAAGCCAAGCCGCAGAAACGTGATTTGATTGGGCACCGTCCAGATGCGGTCTTGCATTTCAATTCAGAATATCGCAGTTCACCTTTTTTTTCAGGCAAATCGGGTGCCAGCCATTTCGCGCCGCGCAGATTACCCTCTCTTAGCCAAAATGCCTTCGGAAAGCTCGCTCGTTTTCTGAATCTTGTCATGCAAATTGGGCGAGATATTCGGCGAGGGAGCGGCCCACTTTGCGCGCAAAAAGTTCGGCCATGGAGGGGATCGAGCCGGAACTCTCATCCAGAGAAATGCGTTCGATGCGATTCATGGGGAAGAAAATCGTCGGCAGGCCAACGCGTTCTCCGTCCGGCTCATTGATCTGCCGCACAAAGTGGTCAAACGAATTCAGGTCAATGCCGCGCAGGGTGATCCCCGCGGGGTGAATGGCCAGCAGCTCGCCCCAAACTTTTTCCTTGGGTGTGTGCAAGCTCACGACAACAATGGAATGCGGATCCATAAGTTTTGTATTGTGCGTCCCTTTCCAGCTCGCCGCAAGCCTCTGTCGCATTGGCTCCTGGCATGGAAACATGGACTGCCAACTCCCGAAGAATGACCCGTGGAGGATTCGAGAGTTAGCCGTTGGGGGCATCCGGGGAGTAGCAAACGCGATGAGGCGGTGAGGCGGCTACTTTTTGGTGGCTTCGTAAGCGCGTCCGAGCCAACCCAGGGCACTCTGCGTGGCAGAGGCTGCGTCCAGCTCAAAGAAAAACCATCCTGCGCCGGGCACTCTCGAAACTGTGTCAACTCTGGAATCCTGATTGGCAGACTTGAGGATGGCAGGTGTTATAGAGGCCACCTTAAACATGATAGACCTTGGCGATTTCATGGCGCGAGAGCGGGGGAGCGCCGCAAAGATCGCGCCGTCTCGATAAAGACCCTGGTAGCCAAACATCGGTCTCTTTGAGACACCGGGCCAGTCCGAGACTTCTTCTTCGAGCATAGCCGAGAGTTCCTTCATCTCGTTGTCGATGGGAAACCACTTCGGCATCTTCGGACGATTGGATTTTGTCTTGGCGGTTTTTTTCTTGGGCTTCATGGAGAACGCCTTCGCTTACAGCATCGGATTCTTACACAGGCATGGGTTTGGGGCCGGAGGGCGGAAGAAGAAACTTGGGTTCAGTGAGGGATTGCACGAGTTCGAGAGTGGCATCAGGAGCGAGTTCGCGGAGGAGGAGGCCATCGGGCGTGACGTCGATGACGGCGAGTTCGGTGACGATGTGGTCGACAACTTCAACGCCCGTGAGAGGAAGCGAACATTTTTTCAGGATTTTTGGTTTGTTGTCGCGGGTGGCGTGCTCCATGGCGATGAAGACGCGCTTGGCGCCGGCGACGAGGTCCATGGCGCCGCCCATCCCCTTTAACATCTTGCCGGGGATGGCCCAATTGGCGAGCGTGCCCTTTTCGTCCACTTGGAGGGCGCCGAGAACAGTGAGATCAACGTGGCCGCCGCGAATCATGGCGAAAGATTCGGCGGAAGAAAAATAAGAGGTGCCGCGAACTTCAGTGACGGTCTCTTTTCCCGCGTTGATCAGATCGGGATCGACTTCGGATTCGAGTGGGTAGGGGCCGACGCCGAGCATGCCATTCTCGGATTGCAGAATGACGTCCATGTCTTTGGGGATGTAGTTGGCGACGAGCGTGGGCATGCCAATGCCGAGATTGACGTAGTAGCCGTCGCGGAGTTCGAGAGCGATGCGGCGGGCGATGCGTTCGCGTTTTTGGTCTTCTGTGAGGGCCATAAGAAGTTCCCAGTTGCAAGTTTTCAGTTGTAAGTCAATTCTAAAATCATAATCGCCGGTCTAAAAACCGGCCACTACAACATCCGCACAGTGCGGCGCTCGATGCGCTTCTCGTACTTGGGGCCCTGAAAAATGGCGTCGACGAAAATGCCAGGCGTATGAACTTGATGGGGGTCGAGCTGGCCAAGCTCAACGAGCTCTTCAACTTCGGCGATGACGTAATCGGCAGCGGTGGCCATCATGGGATTGAAGTTTCGCGCCGTCTTGCGGTAGATGAGGTTTCCCCAGCGGTCACCTTTCCAGGCTTTGATGAAAGCAAAATCGCCGCGAACGGCGCGTTCCATGACAAACATGCGCCCGTCAAATTCGCGA
>Ga0209648_10005976_pt1 | contig 10468 bp, 7 predicted proteins | sample GraSoi2013_115cm_FD_185830 | JGI IMG/M metagenome (GOLD analysis project Ga0209648, IMG submission 185830) | Grasslands soil microbial communities from the Angelo Coastal Reserve, California, USA - Sample 9_17_2013_115cm (SPAdes) (version 2) | ecosystem: Environmental > Terrestrial > Soil >...
TCTTGCACGTCGCGCCCCCTTAACAAGTTTCGGAACCTCCTCCGTATGGAGTGGTCTCCGGTTTACCACGTTAAAGGGTGGGGAAAATTCAACCGGCACTATGGGGATTTTTGCATCGGCGCTGACACACGGGGACTGTGGTGATACAGATGATATCGCTTGAGATACCGGAAGAGAGGAATCCGGGACTTTCCGAAGTGCAGGAAATAGTGGAGCCACTCTTCGCCGACGTAGCTTTGCACGACCCCCGCAAGCAGGGCGGGAAGAGTGTATACAGGAAAAAGGAAACTCAAGGGCGCGGCCACCGTAAAGAGCGGCAAGATATCCTTCAACTCACCACTGATATGCCAACCGTCAAAAGGCCTTTCATGGTGCTCCCAATGAAGAGGGTCTAGGCGCTCATGAAGAAAGCGGCGAACGAAGCCTTGCCCAGGAGGAAAGCGGCCGTGGAGGACGTAACGATGAAATAGATATTCCACCAGGCTCCACACCGGAATGCCGGCCAGATAAAAAACCATCCCAATCCACGGGTGCGAACTGAGCAAGCCGAGCAGCGCCACGATCAGCGAGTACGTCGCGTAGAATGCCGTCAGCGGATAGAGTCTCCGCCGCGCAATACGGGACTGTTCGCGTTTGTAGGCTTCGAACGAGCCCTCGATTGGCCGATGACCTGTCAAGGCTGGCGCCAATGCTGCGGACACAAATCACCTCCTGAGGAACGAACCTGCTCCTTGCAGTGCTTCGTGTGTTGGATTCCGGCTTACTCGAAGCTGCCGGTAACGCCCTGGAAGCCGTGCATCGCCTGTTTCCAGAGCCACTTCATGACGCGAGCGGCGCTGTAGCAGTAAGCGACGTTATATCCGAGCGTTGAAAAACATTGCGGCTCGCAGCCTTGCTTCATCTCCGCGAGTTGTTTCACATCGAATTTCTGATTTTCGACCGTGCCCCAATCGAACTTCGCGTTGTACATGGGGAAGCACGGAGCAAGAGTTCCGTCGGTGCGGATGATCAGCCAGTTCTGTCCGGCGCGGCAGCCCCAATGTTCGCCGACACCTCGCATGAAGCCCTTCATGTTCTGCAGACGAGGAATGGAGTCGACCATCTTCCAGCCTTGGCGCTGCTTGTCGATCAGCCAGTCCAGGAGATCGTCGACGACCGGGAAGTCTTGCGGGCGAATGTAGGTGTCGTTTTCGTGCAAATGCTTGAAGTGATCCTGCTGCATCATGGGCGCTTCGTTGATGTGGAAGGTGATGGAGATGCCGTTTTCGTGTGCGATTGTGGCCAGCTCTTTCACGTCATCGATGTTCGTGCTGCAGATGTTGGTGTTGAAAAACATGGTATAGCCGTAGCGGTATTGTCGTTTGACGAGATAGTCGAAGTAGGAGCGGACGTGCTCGAGCGCTTTGGGCAAACCGGGCTTTTCCTTGATGGTGTCCACGGCGAAATTGATGGTCGCGATTCCCGCGTCGGCCAAGCGGTCGGTTACCTCCGGCCGCAGAAGGCGGGCGTTCGTGGCAAGGTAGACCCAGAAATCTTTCTTTGCCGCGTAGTACACGACTTTGTGAACAAAGTCGGGGCGCAGGAGCGGCTCGCCGCCGGTGGGGGCAAGCACGCGGCAAGGTGTGGTTTCGAGCCAGTCGATCGCGCGCCGGGCGGTGTCTTCGGTCATCCCTTTCACGCGATTGTCGTAAGACCAGCAGTAATGACAATCGAGGTTGCATTTCCATTCGGTGAAGAGATAGGCGATGATCGGCTGGAAATCTCCGGGAAGCACCCGAGACTTGAAGTAAGGAAACATCCAGCCTTTCATGGTCTTCAGAATCTTGGAAGCCGGCCAATGACGCTTGCCGGTGCGAACCACGGCCTCGTGCGCAGCAATATCCTCTTCGTCGAGATCATGGTACAACTCCGGGTATTGAGGAAACACGGGTGCGGGCAGCGTCTCGGCTTTCCTCAACTCCGGCGGACGCGGCGACGGATCGTGGGAAGGCTGCTGCAGGAGTTCGTGTAGAGGGACATCGAGCCGGAACGGCTGACTGGGCAAAGTAGGGAACTGGTGCAATTCAGACATAGCGCCTCCGAGTCTTCTTGGCCCTCCATGGTGGACGGCCGGCAGAAGTTACTTCTACACTTCACTTACTGGCACTTTGATTCTCGATCCGCGCAAAGAGGCACAAAAAATTTGACGCAAGCCGAATCGCGTCCGCGCAAAACCAAACAAGATGGCGAAGAGCGGGCGAAGGATTCGCCCAAAACTTATATCCTTTTGCAGTCTTCAAATATCTAAACTTGTTGCACATACGGGTTTGGGGTTGGTGCGCTCTTTGAGCGCCGAATAGCTCGCAACAGTTTCAGGGCCCAGGGACAATTATGTAGGCGCAGTGAGTGTGGGGATATGAAGAATCCAAGCTTTGCTCTTGTCACCGGCGCTTCTCAAGGATTGGGAAGAATGTTTGCGCATGCGCTGGCTGCCCGGGGGCAGAATGTGATTCTAGTTGCCAGGTCGAAGGACAAACTAGAAAATCTAGCCAATGAGTTGCAGCAGTCCCGGCCAGTCATTGCCAAGGTGATCGCGTTTGACCTAGCTTCTCCTTCCGCGGGGCAGAATCTCGCTCAACAATTGCGCGAACGGAAACTTGACGTAAACCTGCTGATCAACAATGCCGGCTTCGGCGTCCGAGGAGAGTTCCAGACCCTAACGTTAGAGCGACAGATGGAGATGGTCCGGCTGAACAACGACGCGGTAGTCGAATTGACGCATTCACTTTTGCCCTCGCTGATGGAACATCCGCAAGCTGGCATCATCAACGTGTCGTCAGCGGCGGGTTTTCAGCCGATTCCTTATGCCAGCTTGTATTCGGCGACGAAATCGTTTCTGACAAGTTTCTCTTTGGGGCTTCAGGAAGAACTACGATCGAGCAGAGTGAGCGTGGTGACGCTTTGTCCTGGCCGGCTTCTTGCGGATAGCCACGGAGGGGAACCCAAGAACGGCAACCGTAAGTTTGGCTTCATTTATCAAGCGCCCGAGGATGTGGTGCGAGAAGCGTTGGAATCCCTGGCGAACGGCGGCGGGCTAGTGATTCCCGGCTTTATAAATAAATTCAGCGTTTTCGCGCAGCGTTTTATTCCGCGCCGCGCGGTCCCAGCCCTCGTCGCAAAAATGTCCCGGCAATGACCCGCCCGCTGCTCGAAAATTGCCAGGACTTGCCGCCGAGACGAAAGAGCGCGGCCGGAGTGTGCAATTAGGGCGCCTACGACAAAATGGTTTGTGTCTAGAAATCCGCCCCCGCATTTCCAAGGCGGCGATTCCATTGTGAGCTCGCTGATTATATGTGTCGTTTTTGCGTGCCCAAGCATCAGAGATTTACGAAACAAAAGGTGCGGTAACTTCGTAACGAGTTTCAAGGGGAACAGGGGAATGCGTCTCTTGGAGCTACATAGTTCGCGGGCGGCCTCCAAGCACAACCGCATGTTGAGCGTCTTGTTGGCTCTTGCCCTGAACGCTGGAGCGGGCGCAGCGCACGCGCAGACAACACAGGGAGAATTACCGCAATCCCCGAGCGGCACGATTCGAGGCACCGTGACGGTGCTCAGCCAACAAGGGGAACCAAACCCCCTCGAAGGCATCCGCGTCGAGCTGGCGAAGAGCCCTCAAGATTCGCAGCCTCTTGCGACATTGACTGACGCAGCCGGGCATTACGAATTTACCCAGTCGCGCGTAGGTATCTGTACCCTTCGCGTAAACCAACAAGGGTTCAAGCCATTTGCCGGGACGATTTCGCTTAGCGCGAATCAAACAGCAGTGGTTGACATCACGCTCGCCCTCGACACGATAGAGGAAAAAGTGGAAGTCAAAGAGCAGGCCGCGAGCCTTCCGACAGAAAGTGCTTCTCCCGCTTCAACCGTCAATAACAGGCAACTGGAAACGTTGCCGCTGGCGCAGCAAAAGTTCCGAGACGCACTTCCTATCGTTCCCGGTGTGATCCGCACGCTTGACGGAAAACTGAGTGTCAGGGGCACTTCCGAAAATCAAGGAATGCTGCAAGTGGATTCTGCAAAGACTGTCGATCCTGTGACCGGGTCGTTCTCGATTCCGGTGCCAATCGACGCGATTCAGACGGTCAGTGTCGACAAAACTCCTTTCGGCGCCGAGAACGGAGGTTTCTCTGGCGGGTTGACGACCATAGAAACCACGCCGCCTCCGAGCGACTGGTTCTACAAGGTGAAAGACTTCAACGTCAGCTTGCGCGGTAAGAACGGCCATTTCGTCGGCATCTCTCAAGCGACACCACGGGTTTCGTTTGGAGGCCCTGTTGGCGGTGGCAAAGTGAACTTCTCTGAAGTGTTCGAGTACGACGTCAGAAGAGATCCGGTGCGTGGCCTAGCTTGGCCCAGGAACGAAATCAAATCTCAAGGTTTCAATTCCTTTACTCGCGCTCAAGCGATCCTATCTCCGCAGCACGTGTTCAACGCCGACGTGAATGTGTTTCCGATGCGCACGGAGTTCGCCAATATCACCGCGCTCGTGCCGCAGACCGCGTCGTCGGATTACAACCAGAAAGGTGTCTCGGCAGGAATCTCGGATCTTCGCAGCTTTCGGTCTGGAGCGCTGCTCAGGATCGCCTTGCGCTATACACGCTTTCAAAGCAATGCCCATGGTCAGGGACCGGCTGACATGCTCATGAATCCCGAAGGTTGGGACGGGAATTTCTTTAATTCTTGGAACAGGGCTGCCAATCAGTTTGAAGCCTACCCAACATTTCAGTTTGCGCCCAAAAAGTGGTTTGGCCGGCACGAGTTGAAAATTGGCGCAGATGTGACGCATCGGTCTTATACCGGCAATAGCCAATCGCATCCCATTCAACTGTTACGGGAAGATCGAACGCTTGCGGAGGAGATCAGCTTTACGAGCAACGGGCCGCTAAGCGCTTCAGCCACGGATGTGGAGGAGTTCGTCCAGGACCGGTGGATGGTGAACGACCATCTGTCGATCGACATGGGAGGGCGGCTGACGAGTGAGACCGTAGGGCGGTCCGCGGCCTTCGGACCGCGCGCTGGTTTTGCCTATTCGCCTAGAAAAAACCAGAAAACTGTTTTTCGCGCCGGAGCAGGATTGTTTTATGACCGCGTTTCCTTGCTGGAAGCAGACTTCGCTCACAATCCGGAGAGGACTCTCAGCCTTTTTGACGCGACGGGCCAACTCACCGGATCGCCTACTACTTACCTCAACGCCTTCGTCGGAAATGGAGTCGGCCCGCTTTCATCGCGAGTGCGGTCAAAACCCGGCACCAGTCCCCGAAGCTTTGTCAGCAACATTGAAGTTGACCGCCAGTTGTGGGGCAAAGCGGTCCTTCGCGTTAGCTATATCTACAGCCAAACGCGCGACCTGTTCGTGGTGAATCCAATTCCGGGGGTGTTCGGAAGTGCTGGCTTGCTCGGCCTCTTTCCTACAGGCCGAGCGAACTACCATGAGTTCGAGGCCACGCTGCACTTTCAACTTGTTCATCACGCTGACCTGAATGTTTCGTACATTTGGAGCCGGGCTCGCGGTGATCTGAACACTGTGTCCAGCGTTTTCCTGCCCTTCGAACAACCGGTAATTCGCCCTAATGCTTCGGGCATTCTGCCTTCGGACGTGCCCAATCGCGTGGTCAGTTGGGGAGTGTTCCACCTCCCGTGGTCGCTGACGGTAAGTCCTGTTGTTGACTTGCACACCGGCTTTCCCTACTCCAACGTGGATGTGCTCCAGAATTATGTAGGATTGCCGAATGGCCCGCGCTTCCCGACTTTCTTCTCCGCCGATGCGCAGATTTATCGGGATTTTCATCTGCACTTGCCTCTCGTGGAACGTGGGAGCCGGCATAAAGTTCGGGTCGGCCTGTATTCGATCAACCTCACGAATCATGGCAATTATCGCGAAGTGTACAGCAATGTGACTTCACCATTCTTTGGGAGGTTCACTGGTTTCCAGCGGCGCGTGGATGGCTTTATTCTCAGTTTCGCGGATTGAATGAACTGCGCAGAACCAGCCGAAAGCGGACGCGCGGAGAAAGGAGTGGCATTAGTATGGGAATTCATTTCGTGCGATTTGCAAAACGGGTCGCGATCATTTTTGTCTTGGGGTCGGCTTCAGTAACGTCGATTGCGCAAGGCCAGAGCTTCGCCAGTCAAACAGCGGTGGAAACAGCCCCATGGGGCTACGCAGCTCCAATAAGTCTGACGGGCGACGATATTATTGCAAAGATGCTTGAGCGAAACCGCTTGCGAAATGAGCAGTTGCAGCGGTATTCGGCCGTCCGGACATACGTGATCAGAAACCTCGAGGGGAAGTTGGCGGCTGAGGCCGTGGTACGTGTCGACTACGAGGCGCCTGACAGGAAAACGTTCAACAAGACCTCCGAAAAGGGATCAGGGATCGTGCGTCACCTGGTGTTCGACCGCTTGATCCAGAGCGAGGGCGAGACATCAGCCGGTCGCGAGCACCACAACAGTGCAATCACCCCGGATAACTACACGTTCCTTTTTACGGGGGAGGAAGAAGTTGGCCCGTATCACTGCTTCGTTCTCGAGGCCACTCCGAAACGCAAAGATAAGTATTTGTTCGAGGGGAAAATATGGATTGATGCCGACGACTTCGCGATCGTGAAAATCGCTGGCCACCCTGCTAAGAAGCCTTCCTTCTGGATCAATCGTGCGGACTTTGTCCGGCAATATCAAAGGATTGATGGTTTTTGGCTTCCGTACCGCGACGAGACTTCCGTTGAAGTGAAATTGTACGGACGAAGGGTTTTCACCGTCGATCATCAGCAGTACGTAATCAATTCTGATAGCCATCTTCAGGGCTCGAGCGAGGACGCAGGGGAGAACATGCTTGTCGCGCCATCCCCGGCGTTGCGTCCGTAACCCATAACGACGATCTAGAGCATTCTGTTCCCAGTGGACTTCTCGCCGAGTCGGGTCATGCTAACCGTGTGTTGCAGCAACGTTCCGTAGCAGCAAAAATAACTCACAATCTCTGCTCCGCACGAAATTAGGCCCACTCGGCATCTTTGTGCGAAGATGCCTTTTGGGTCAAACGACCCGTTTGGGACCTGATGCCATCCTCGCGATCCATTCAATCTGGGCACCTTCCCCGCGCAACGCTGCTGCAAGTCATTTGTATGGCTCTGCTTCTGAATTCCGGCGAGGCGCAACAAAATCTCCCAGAAAAGAGTAAGGTCCAGGGCCAGCAAAGCGGCATGAGCACGGGAGGGGCGCACGCTCCAGTGAAGGACGCCCTTTCGCGACCGATCACGGCCGGAGGCTTCGTTGACGGAGCTCCGGTCATCTTTGTCGATGTGACGCACGCGGCTGGCATTGACATATTCCATCATCGTTCGGGAACGCCTGAGAAAAGGACAATTCTAGAGACGCCCGGATCCGGGGTGGCGCTGCTCGATTACGACAACGATGGCTGGCTGGACATTTACCTGCTGAATGGCTCGACTTTCCCGGCGCTGAAGGGTAAGGAAGCGCCGCCGCGCGCCATGCTTCTGCACAACAACCATGACGGCACATTCACTGACGTTACGGAAAAGGCGGGCGTCGCGAACGAACGGTGGAGCTTCGGCGTGGCCGTGGGGGACTACGACAACGACGGGTGGCCAGACATTTATGTATCGAACTTCGGCAAAAACCGGCTCTACCACAACAATCACGATGGCACATTCACTGATGTTGCGGAGAAGGCGGGCGTGACGCTCGGCGGATGGTCAACCGGCGCGACCTGGGGCGACTATGACCACGATGGCTTTCTTGATCTATTTGTTCCGGGCTACGCGAAGTTCGATCCCGATAATCCGCCAATCGCCGGAAAGGGTGGTCTTCCAGCAGGGTTTTGCCAGTTTCGCGGAGTCGAAGTCATGTGCGGTCCGCGGGGCTTGCCGGGTGAGGGCGATCACCTTTTTCACAACAATGGCGACGGCACGTTTACAGATGTGAGCGTGAAAGCAGGCGTCGCTGACGCGAAAGGATATTATGGTTTTTCCTCCGTGTTTGTAGACGTGGACGATGACGGGTGGGTCGATCTAGCGGTCGCGAACGATTCCGTGCCAAAGTATCTCTACCGGAACAAGCACGACGGGACGTTTGAAGATATCAGCTACCTCTCGGGGTTTGCCCTGAACGACGATGGGCGTGAGCAAGCCGCCATGGGAATCGCGGTTGGCGACTACAACCGGGATGGTAAAGTCGATTTTTACATCACGAATTTTTCCGACGATTACAACACGCTTTACCGGAATGAAGGCGACGCGACGTTTGCCGACGTCAGCTTTCGCGCCGGAATCGCTACACTGACGATCCCGTTTCTGGGCTGGGGCACGGGCTTTCTCGACTTCGATAACGACGGGTTGCTTGACATTTTCGTGGCCAACGGCCACGTGTATCCGGGAGTTGATTTACAGGATTGGGGGACCACCTGGGCGCAGCGCCCGCTGCTGTTGCGCAATTTGGATGGTTCGAAATTCCAGGAGGTGCCAGCTGCAACTGGAAGTGGCCTCGCTGTTGTTGTAACGGCACGAGGCGCGGCATTCGGTGACCTGTTCAACGACGGTCACATCGACGTGGTCTTAAACAACATTGATTCGACGCCCACATTACTTCGCAACGTGGTCAAGAATTCGAATCACTGGATCACGCTAAAGCTGTTGGGAGGCCCTAAGAGTCCCCGTGATGCGATCGGTGCCAAAGTCTTTGTCACAACTGGGGGCGCGCGGCAACGCGGGGACGTCTTCAGCGGCGGAAGCTATGGATCAAGCTCCGATCAACGCCTGCACTTCGGCCTCGGAGCAGCAACGAAAGTGGACCGCGTCGAGATTCACTGGCCTAGCGGCGCAAAAGAGGAGATCTCGATTCCCGCCCTCGACCGCATCTATACGGTGAAGGAAGGCAAAGGCATCGTGGCGCCGTGAATCGTTGGCCGAAAACCGATATTCGGCATTGGCGCTATGGGAACGTTGACGCCAGATTTGCAATTGTGTCTCTCTGCTTACTGCTTCCCGTTCCGCTGATGCTCGTTGCCGGTCAGGAGCACGCTTCCACTCCACCGGCATCTCCACCAAGTGCTCCTGGAAAGTTCGTGGATATTACGGAGCGCTCCGGAATAAATTTCCGCTATCAGGCGTCTCACACTTCCAAAAAATATTTGCTCGAAACCATGGGGGCGGGAGTGGCGCTGTTTGATTACGACAACGACGGGCGTCTGGATGTTTTCCTGGTCAACGGTGCGTCACTCGGCGATCCGACACCGAAGGGAACGATTCCACGGAAAACAGGGCCGCAGTATTGGAACCGGCTCTATCACCAGAAGACAGACGGCACGTTCGAAGACGTCACGGAAAAGGCGGGGCTGCAAGGAACGGGATACGGAATGGGAGTGGCCGTCGGCGATTACGACAATGACGGCTACGAGGATCTGTATGTTACTGCGTACGGCGGGAACAAGCTTTATCACAACAATGGCGACGGCACTTTCACCGATTTGACGCAAAAAGCCGGCGTGGGAGGCAGTGGGTGGTCGACGAGTGCGGCTTGGGTGGATCTGGATGGCGATGGATTCCTTGATCTGGTAGTGCTGCGGTATCTCGAATGGGATTTTGACGACATCTGGTGTGGGGAACACAAAGAAGGATACCGTGCATACTGCCATCCAGATTTCTTCAAGCCGGTCTCTCCGCTGGTGTATCACAACAATGGGGATGGAACCTTTACGGAAGTCGGCGCGAAGCTGGGACTCGCGCGACCGGGAAAGGGTTTGGGACTGGCGATCGCGGACTACGATCGCAATGGGCACATCGATTTGTTTGTGGCCAACGACTCAATGGTGGAGTTTTTGTATCGCAACAAAGGAAATGGAACATTTGAAGAGGTAGGGCTGGTGTCGGAAGTGGCGGTGGACATTGACGGGCGAACCTACGCAGGCATGGGCGTGGATTTCGCAGACTACAACAACGATGGCTGGCCGGACATTGTGGTGACTGACCTTGCCAATCAAAGGTATGCGCTGTATCAGAACAACGGCGACGGCTCATTTACGTATACGAGCATGGCCACGGGAATCAGCAAGATGACGCTGGCCCACTCGGGCTGGGGGATTCGCTTCCTGGACTACGACAATGACGGATGGAAGGACTTGTTGATCGCGCAGGGTCACGATTTGGATACCGTGGAGTTGAGTTTCCCGAATCTGCGATACCGCGAGCCGATGATGTTGGCGCGAAATACAGGCAAGGGCTTTGTCGACGTATCCGCGGAGTCTGGAGCGATTTTTCAAAAGGCGTGGGCGGCGCGGGGAATGGCCACCGGTGATCTGGACAACGACGGGCGCGTGGATGCGGTAGTGACTACAAATGACGGACCGGCATACGTGCTTCACAACGAGACGGCCACAGGGAATCACTGGATTCTGCTCAAACTCGTCGGACACCAG
>Ga0209648_10005977_pt1 | contig 10468 bp, 6 predicted proteins | sample GraSoi2013_115cm_FD_185830 | JGI IMG/M metagenome (GOLD analysis project Ga0209648, IMG submission 185830) | Grasslands soil microbial communities from the Angelo Coastal Reserve, California, USA - Sample 9_17_2013_115cm (SPAdes) (version 2) | ecosystem: Environmental > Terrestrial > Soil >...
AGCTCGGTGAGAAATCGCTGGCCCAACTCGGATACTGGGCCGACGCCCACGGTCTCTCGCCCTGGGATTCGCTCGAGCGCCTGGACGAGAACACTGAGCTGACGGCGGCGGCCAGAGGCGCGCTGGCCGATTTCCGCGACCTCATCGTGGAGGTTCGGGCCGCCAGTCAGGAGCGCCGGCTGGTCGAGGTGATCGATCTCCTGCTGCTGCGCAGCGCCTACGAACGCTACGTCAAGGAAGGGAGCCCCGAGGGTGACGAGCGCTGGGGCAACGTGCTCGAACTGCGCGGCCTGGCCTCGGAGTACGACGGCCTACCGCCCGGCGAAGGGCTGCAGGCCTTCCTCGAAGATGTCGCGCTGATGAGCGATGTCGACACCATGGATGATCGTGCCCAGGGCATGACCTTGATCACGCTGCACACGGTCAAGGGCCTCGAATTCCCGGTGGTTTTCATGCTCGGCATGGAGGAGGGGCTGTTTCCACACAGCCGCAGCCTCGATTCGGCGTCTGGCCTCGAGGAGGAACGCCGGCTCGCCTACGTCGGTATGACGCGGGCGAAAGATCGGCTGTACCTCTTTCACGCCTTTCGCCGACACCTCTTTGGAAGCGCCAACCTCAACCTGCCGTCGCGCTTTCTCAAGGACATCCCCACGGAGCTGGTCGACGGACCCGCGGGTATCCCGTCCGGCCTGCCCGATCCCGGCATGGCGCCGGCGCGCCTGATTGAGGCGGCCCGGCCCTCAGCGCCGGTCGACCTGGTCCAGCGCTACGCGCCCGGAGACCACGTCGAGCACCGATCCTGGGGGCGGGGCACGGTCTTGAAGAGCACGATGACGCGGACCGACGAGGAAATCATCGTGAAGTTCGACCGGGTCGGGATGAAGATCCTCGCGGTCAGTCTCGCACCGATCACGAAAGTGTGAGCACGGCGGTGCGCAAGGTTTCCTCCCCCTCTGGGGGAGGGCAGGGTGGGGGCCTCGAGAAAGCGCAAGCCCGCGTCCTCGAGCTGCGCAAGGTCCTCGACCGCGCAAACCGGCAATATTACGTCCTCGACCAGCCGGAGATCACCGATGCCGAGTACGACGCGCTGTTCCGCGAGCTCGTCGAGCTGGAAACGCAGTACCCCGAGCTGGTCACGCCCGATTCACCGACCCAGCGGGTCGGTGGCCCGCCGTCCGACGCCTTCGCCAAGGTCACCCACCGCACGCCCATGCTCAGCCTGGCGGACGCCTTCGACCACGATGAGGTGCGGGAATTCGATAAGCGCGTTCGGCGGGCGCTCGGCGACGTCAAGGTCGCGTACGTGACGGAGCTGAAGATCGATGGGTTGGCGATGAGCTTGCTATACGAGGACGGCCGTTACAAGATCGGGGCCACGCGTGGCGACGGCTACGTTGGCGAGGACGTGACGCCGAACGTGAAGACGATTCCCAGCGTCCCGCTGTCGGTGACAATCCCCAAAGAATTTCCAAGCGCGTTTGAGGTTCGCGGCGAGGTCTACATGCCCAAGCGCAGCTTTGCGCGGCTCAACGCCGAGCTGGCCGCCGAGGGCAAGCCGCTCTTCGCCAACCCGCGCAACGCCGCCGCCGGCGCAGTCCGCCAGCTCGATCCGCGCGTGACCGCCCGTCGCCGGCTCGATACGTTCATCTATGCGCTCGATCCCCCTGGAGGCGCAAAGAGCCAGGACCAGATCCTGGCGCGCCTCGCCGAGATGGGCTTTCACGTCAACGACAATCGTCGGACCCATGCCGACATCGATGCCGTGATCGGCTTCCTCGATGAGTGGGAGCAGAAGCGGCGCGGGCTCGATTACGGGATCGACGGCATCGTGATCAAGGTCAACGACCTCGGCCAGCAAGCGGAGCTCGGCTTCGTCTCGCGTCGCCCGCGCTGGGCTGTTGCGTTCAAGTTTCCGCCGGAGCAGGCGGAAACCGTCGTACAGGACATCAAGGTCTACGTGGGGCGCACCGGCGCGATCACGCCGGTCGCCTGGCTCGAGCCGGTTCAGATTGGTGGCACGACCGTCAGCCGGGCCACCCTGCACAACGAAGACGAGGTCGCGCGCAAAGACGTGCGACCCGGCGACCACGTGATCATCCAGCGCGCGGGCGACGTCATCCCCGATGTGGTCCGCGTGGTGAAGGAGAGGCGGCCGAAATCGAGCCGTCCCTGGCACATGCCCAAGAAGTGTCCGGAGTGCGGGACCGACCTGGTGCGGGAGCCCGGTGAGTCCGCAACCCGCTGCATCAATCCGACCTGTCCGGCCCAGGTGCTCGAGCACTTGCGACACTTCGTTGGCGCGCTCGACATCGAGGGCCTGGGCTACGCCACGCTGCAGCAACTGATCGACCAGAAGTTCGTCAAGGACCCGGCCGACCTCTATCACCTGACGAAGGACCAACTGCGGTCTCTCGAGGGCTTTGCGGACAAGTCCGCGCAAAACCTGCTCGACCGGATCGAGGCCAGCAAGCCAACGGCGCTTCAGCGTTTTCTGGTGGCGCTCGGCATCGGTCATGTCGGCTGGACGATGGCCGGCTGGCTGGCCGACCACTTTGGAACCATCGACCGCGTGCAATCCGCGAGCGTCGACGACCTTCGGGCGATCGGCGGCGTGGGCCCCACGGTCGCCGACGAGGTCCACGAATACTTCCAGCGGCCGGAATCTCGCCGGCTGATCGACCGCCTGCTCGCGGCCGGGATCGAAATCAGGAAGCCGGAGCGCCGCGAGGGCCCGCTCAGCGGAAAAACGTTCGTCCTCACCGGCACGCTGGGTTCGTTGAGCCGGGGCGAGGCCGAAGAGCGGATCAAGGCGCTCGGCGGCACGATCGGCTCGAGCGTTTCCAAGAAAACGGACTACCTGGTGGTGGGCGCCGACCCCGGCTCCAAGCTCGAGAAGGCGCAGCGCCTCAAGGTGCCGATCCTCGACGAGGCCGCGTTCCTCGATCTACTCGGCGCCTGATCCCCTCCCCCGTTTACGGGGGAGGGCAGGGTGGGGGCTTGTGGACACGAGAGGTCGCAGATAACGCGGAGTGAACGCTATCAGAATTTGTAACGAACTGTGACAGCTCCTTAACCTTTCTTTCGGGGGGCGCGACGCATATTGCGGCTATGGCGATCCCGCCCGTCCTGGCCGTGCCCGGCGGACGCGCCGTCGGGCACCTGAAGCGGATCGGCGCTCGCGGGCTGCTCGCCCTGCTGACGGTCGCCGTCCTCATGCTTATCTCGCTGCTCGGCACGCTCCTACCGAATACCGCGGTGCCGCTCACCTGGTGGGTCCCGGTGCTGGATAGCGCCATGGTGGTCATGCTTGCGGTCGTCCTGGTTCTCTCGGCGACCGACGTCGTCATCCGCCGCGAAGGCAGGTCGCTGCCGCTGGTGTTCGTGAGCGTCGTCGTCGGCATCGTGTGGCTCCAGCACATGCTGACCTTCCCGGGTGTCCTTCCCTTCAGGCTGCCGTTCGCGACCAACCAGACGGCCGCGTTTCTCTTCCACACCGCCCACATCGGCACGCCCGCTCTGTATGCCTGGATCCTCCTCCACCGGCCCAGGCCGCTGGCCCGGCCGCGGCGGTCGCTATTCGGGACCGCTGGCCTGGCATTGGGAGTTGGCGTCGTTGCCGTTGCGCTCACGACAGGGATGGCCTTCGTCCTCCCCCCGCTGATCGTCGGCGGTCGCTTTACCGAATTGAACACGGCGCTTCAGGCGGGCCCATTTCTCGTTCTCGCGTTTGTCGCCCCGACCGCCGCATCGAGGCGACGGTGATCGCGGGCCTGCTACTGGTCGGCGTCGAAGCCATGCTCTTCATGTTCATGCGCGCTGCCTACGACGGCTTCTGGTATGTCGGGCATGCGTTGATGGTTCTGCCGTGCGCCGCCCTGCTGGGCGGCACTGTCGGCCTCTATGTGGCGGCCCGCCGGGAGGCCGAGGTCCAGCTGCGGCTCATGCAACATTTCAAGGAATCGCAGCAACGGCTGCAGGTCATCATCGACACCTCACCGAGCGCCGTGATCACTGCGGACGAGGGTGGCCTGATCACCGGCTGGAATCGCAAGGCGGAGGAGATCTTCGGATGGTCTCACGATGAAGCGGTCGGACGGACGCTGACCGGCACGATCATTCCGCGCCGCTACCGGGACGCCCACCAGCGAGGGCTGGCCCGCTACATCGGAAGCGGCGAGGGTCGCGTGGTTGGCAACAACGTCGAACTCGCGGCTCTCCACCGGGACGGCCACGAGTTTCCGGCTGAGATTTCAGTTTCGCCGACGTCCCGCTCCGGGTCGCGCGTCGACTTTGTCGCCTTCGTCACCGATGTCAGTCAACGTCGCATGGCCGAACGCCTGCGAACTGTTCAGTTCGCCGTGACCCGTCCGCTCGCCAACGCGGCGACCTGGGCCGAGGCGGCGCCGCAGGTTTTGCAGGGCGTCTGCGAGACGCTTGGCTATGTCGCCGGCGAGTTCTGGAAGGTGGATCGGGACGCCAACGTGCTTCGCTGGGAGCATGGGTGGTATCGACCGTCAAAAGACCTCAGCGGATTCGCGGCCGCCGGCCGGGACCTCACGTTCGCCCGTGGGGTGGGCCTGTTGGGGCGGGTCTGGGGAACGGGCCGCGCCGCTTCGGTCGACGATGTAGCCGCAGAGGACTCACCGCGCGCGTGGCACGCCACCCGGGCCGGGCTTCATGCCAGGGCCGCCTTTGCCGTGACCAACGGACGGAAAGTGACCGGCGTCATTGCGCTCTTCAGCATTGACCGCCGCTGGCTCGACCGGGCCATGCTGCGGGTGATGGCCGACATCGGCAGCCAGATCGGCCAGTTCATCGAGCGCCGGCGGGCCGAGGAGGAATTGCGACGGAGCGGCGACCGCATCCGGGCAATCCTGGACAACGTCGCCGACGGCATCATCACGGTTGACGAACGCCTGGTGGTCCGCTCGTACAACCCGGCGGCCGAGCGGCTCTTTGGCTACGCCGCGGACGAAGTGATCGGCAAAGACTTGGTTCGCCTGATCGCTCAACCCTACCGTTCCGAGGTGAAGCCGCAGCTGCGTTCGTACTTGCGGGCCCAGCAAGGTCTCTTCGAGATGGGAAGCCATGAGACCTACGGCCTGCGAAAAGATGGCACGGCCTTCCCGATGGAGTTCAATGTTGGTTGGCTCGGGCCGCAGCGGCTGGTGATCGGCAGCCTGCGGGACGTTTCCGAGCGCAAAGCCGAGACCGAAGCCCTCCAGTACCAGGCGCTCCACGATCCCTTGACCGGCCTACCCAATCGGACGTTTCTCCGCGAGCGCCTGGAAGAAACGATCCGCGCCGGCGAGCGCGAGATGAAGCCGTGCGCGGTCTTGCTCATGGACCTCGATGGATTCAAGAGCGTCAACGATAGCTTCGGCCACGAGGCGGGTGACCGGTTGCTGCAGCAGGTGAGTCAGCGGATGCGTAGCGTACTGCGCAAGGCAGACACCATCGCCCGCTATGGTGGGGATGAGTTTGCCGTCGTGCCCTGGGGCGCGACGGATGTTCCAAGGGCAGTGCTGATCGCGGAAAAAATCGTTCAGGCGATCGGCAGGCCGTTCACGATCGACGACCAGCCGATCACCGTCAACATGAGCATTGGGATTGCGGTCTTCCCGCAGCACGCCGACGACGCCGACACCTTGACGCGCCGGGCGGATGTCGCGATGTACGCTGCCAAGCGCGCCCGCAGCGGGTTCAGCGTCTACTCAATGGACCAGGAAGGCGGTGAAAACGGTGGACGCGTGCCACTCATCGGCAAGCTGCGCTATGCGATCGACCAGTTCGAGCTCGTCCTCCACTACCAACCCATCGTGTCGGCGCGGGATGGCGAACTCTTGAAGGTCGAGGCGCTCGTTCGCTGGGGCCATCCCAGCCACGGGCTCCTGCCGCCCGATGACTTCATTCCCTCTGCGGAACAGTCCAACCTGATCAAGCCGCTCACGGCCTGGGTGCTCAACGAAGCCCTCGGCCAGGTTCATGCCTGGTCGAAGGCTGGCATCGATGTCGGCGTGGCCGTGAATCTCTCGGCCCGAAATCTACTCGACGACGAGCTGCCCGATGCCGTGGCCCAATTGCTGGGTACGTGGCAGGTGGCCCCCGAGAAGCTGACCCTCGAAATCACCGAGGGGTCGATGCTCGCGACCGAGGCCGAAGAAACGCTGCGGCGGCTGCACGAGATCGGAGTTCAGATCTCAGTCGACGATTTCGGCACCGGCTACTCGTCACTGACCTACCTGAAACGCCTTCCGGTGAACGAGATCAAGATCGACAAGTCCTTCGTGATGGACATGGCGACGAACCGCGATGGCGCCGCGATCGTGCGGTCGACGATCGACCTCGGACACAACCTCGGATTGAAGGTCGTCGCGGAGGGGGTGGAGGATGAGACGACCGCGGAGCTGTTGCGCGAGTACGGCTGCGATTTCGTCCAAGGCTTCCATATCAGCCGTCCCGCAGCGGCCGGGCTGCTCGGCCCCTGGTTGCGGTCGCGCGTCGGCCTGAACGGCGCGCTCGGCGCCTGACGCGCAGTAATCTATAGGTCTTGCCCGAACCCGAGTCTGAGCTTTCCTCCCGCGAAGTCGAGCACGTCGCCCGCCTGGCGCGACTGGGGATCACCGCCGAAGAGGTCGTCCGCTACCGGGATCAGCTGCGACATATCCTCAGCGCGATCGACGCTCTGAAGCAGGCCGATACCTCGAAGGTGCCGGCCACGGCGCACCCACTGGAAGAACGCAACGTCATGCGAGACGACCTGCGGGAATCCTGCCTACCGGTCGAGGCGGCGCTGAAAAACGCCCCCAGCCGCGAGGACTCCTATTTCAGGGTCAAGGCGATCCAGGAATGACGCTCTTTCAGCGGACGATCCGCGAGCTGCACCAGATGCTGATCGACGAGGAGATCTCGTCCGTCGAGCTGACGCAGTCGGTGCTCGACCAGATCGACGCGGTCGGCGAGAAGACGAAGGCTTACTTGCTCGTCACGCGCGAGCTCGCGCTGCGTCAGGCAAAAGGGGCCGACGAGCGGTTACGCGCGAACCGTGACGTCCGGCCGCTGACCGGGATCCCGATCGCGTTGAAGGACGTCCTCTGCGTCCAGGACGTCGTCTCCACTGCGGGATCCAGAATCCTCAAGGGTTTTTCGCCGCCCTACAGCGCCACTGTCATCGAACGGCTCGAAGCCGAGGGCGCCGTCTTCTTAGGCAAAACCAACTGCGACGAGTTCGCCATGGGCTCCTCGAACGAGAACTCGGGCTACTGGCCGGTCCACAACCCCTGGGCGCTCGATCGCGTGCCGGGCGGCTCGAGCGGCGGCTCAGCCGCGTCGGTCGCGTCGGGCGAAGCCATCGCCGCGCTAGGGAGCGACACCGGCGGCTCGATCCGGCAGCCGGCGGCGCTGACCGGCATCGTCGGCTTCAAGCCCACCTACGGTCGCGTCAGCCGCTATGGCCTGATCGCCTTTGCCTCTTCGCTCGACCAGATCGGCCCGATGACGCGCGACGTCTTCGACAGCGCACTCGTGCTGCAGGCGATTGCCGGGCACGACCCGCGCGACTCCACGAGTTCGCTTCGGCCGGTTCCCGACTACCTCTCGACCTTGCGCAACGGCGTCAAGGGAATGCGGCTGGGGGTGCCGAAGGAATACTTCGTCGCCGGGATGGAGCCCGCGGTCGAGCAGGCCATCCACGATGCCGTTCGCCTCCTGGAGCAGCAAGGCGCCTCGATCCAGGAGGTGAGCCTGCCTCATAGCGACGTCGCCCTGCCCGCCTACTACATCATCGCGCCGGCGGAAGCCAGCTCCAACCTCGCGCGCTACGACGGCGTCCGCTATGGCTACCAGGCTCCAGGCGCCAAAAACCTCATCGAGGAATACATGGCGACGCGTCAGCAGGGCTTCGGTACCGAGGTCAAGCGCCGGATTGTGCTGGGCACCTACGCGCTCAGCTCCGGCTACTACGACGCCTACTACCTGCAAGCGCAAAAGGTCCGCACGCTGATCATCGAGGACTTCACGCGGGCCTTCGAGAAGGTCGACGCGCTGCTGGGTGCCACCTCTCCAACGGTGGCGTTCCCGCTGGGGGCGAAAACCCAGGACCCGGTCGCGATGTACCTGAACGACATCCTCACGATTCCGGCGAACCTGGGGAACGTCTGCGCCATCTCAGTCCCGTGCGGCCTGGCCGATGGCTTGCCGATCGGACTTCAGGTGATCGCCCCGGGTTTTCGCGAGGAGATCGCGCTGCAGGTCGCCTACGCGTTCGAGGCCGCGACCGACTTCCGCAAACTCCAGTCGCCACTCATGCGGGCCGCCGCGTGAGTGCTGTCGCAACGCAATACGAGGTCGTGGTCGGTCTCGAGGTGCACGCCCAGGTGCTGACGCAGAGCAAGATGTTCTGCGGCTGCTCGACCGACTACCTGACGGCGCCGCCGAATTCGAACACGTGCCCCGTCTGCCTTGGGCTGCCCGGGTCGCTCCCGGTGATCAACCGGCGGGCGGTCGAGGCGACCATCCGTACCGCTCTCGCCTTGAACTGCGAGATTCCCGAATTTTCCAAGTTCGACCGCAAGAACTACTTCTATCCCGACCTGCCCAAGGGCTACCAGATCTCGCAATACGATCTGCCCTTCAGCCGCCACGGGCACCTGGACTTCGACGTCAAGGGCGAGGCGCGAAGCTGCGGCATTACGCGCGTTCACCTCGAGGAAGACACGGGGAAGCTGCTGCACGCGGGCGCCATCGAGGAGGCGCAGTCCTCGCTCGTCGACTTCAACCGCGCCGGCGTGCCCTTGATGGAGATCGTGTCGGAGCCCGACCTGCGGAGTGCCGACGAAGCCCGCGAGTACGCCATGCGGTTGCGGGCGATCCTGCAGTACATCGGCGTCAACAACGGCGACATGGAGTCCGGCCAGCTCCGAGCCGACGCCAACGTGTCACTGCGGCCGGTCGGCGCGACCGAGTACGGCACCAAGGTCGAGATCAAGAACATGAACTCGTTTCGGGCGATTCATCGCGCGATCGAGTACGAGATCCAGCGGCAAACCGAGGTCCTCGACAGCGGCGGCCGGTTGGTCCAGGAGACGCGCGGGTGGAACGACGCCCGCGGACTGACCGTGTCGCAACGAACCAAGGAATTCGCCGAAGACTATCGATACTTTCCAGAGCCGGACCTGCCGCCGCTCGAAGTCAGTCGCGAGTGGGTCGCGGAGATCCGCGCCAGCCTGCCCGAGCTCCCGGCCGCTCGCCGTGAACGTTTCATCACGGCCTACGGCCTAACGCCCTACGATTCATCGCTCCTGATCTCGTCCCGGCCGATGGCGGCATTCTTCGAGGAAACCGTCCGGCTGGGCAGCCCCGCGAAGGCGGCGGCGAACTGGATCCTCGGCGACTTCAGCCGGCTGCTCAACGCCGACCACAAAGAAATCGAGGAATCCTCGGTCAAGGCCGCGCACCTGCAACAGCTGATCCAGCTTATCGACTCGGGCGTGATCAGCGGCAAGATGGCGAAGCAGACCTTCGAGGCGATGTATCGAGCCCCAGACCCGGGCCCCGCGCTCGAAGCAGCGAAAGGCTCATCGCAGATAACGGACGAAGGCGAACTGGAGGTCGTGGTAGACCGGATCATCGCCGAGAATCCGAAGTCCGCAGCCGACTTCAAGGGCGGTAAGCAGCAGGCGCTGATGTTCCTGGTCGGCCAGGCGATGAAGGCGACAAAAGGCCGAGCCAATCCCGAACGTTTAAACGCCCTTCTCCGCGAGAAAATTCTCTAAGGTGGAATTGACGGTCGGCGAGCTGGCCCACGGCGGGGCCGCCGTGGCGCGCATCGACGGTCGCGTCGTGTTCGTCGAAGGGGCCATCCCTGGAGAGACGGTCGAGGCCGAAGTCACGCACCGGCGCAAGGACTTCTGGCGGGCCCAGGCCACCGCGGTGCTCGACCCGGCGGCCGCGCGCGTCGAGCCGCCGTGTCTGTTCTTCAAGGCCGGGTGCGGGGGCTGCCAGCTGCAATACCTTGCCTACTCCGAGCAGCTCGCGCAAAAGCGCCAGGTGCTCCACCGCCAGCTGCAGCGCGCGCATCTCGAGTTTCCGATCGATCGCATCGACGTCCTCGGCATGAACGACCCCTGGCGCTACCGGCTGCGTGGCGAGTTTCATGTCTTGCGACGAAGCGGGGCGGTCAGCCTTGGCTTCTATCGCAAGCACACCTATCAGACGCTGCCCATCGACGCCTGCCTGATCCACGCCGAAGCGATCGAGCGGGCGCTTCCGGCGTTCGCGCGCGCCGCGGAGGATCCGGCGGCCGCTCGCGTCACCGCCCTGCAGTTCACCTGGGCGCCGGGCACGAGCGACCTCCTCTGGGCGCCCTATCCACCGGGTTCGGCCGATCCCGCATTCGGCACGCGGGCTGCCGCGTGGATCCCGGAGCTGAATCTCAACGACGACTCCATCGGCATGGACGATGCCGGCC
>Ga0209648_10005978_pt1 | contig 10468 bp, 8 predicted proteins | sample GraSoi2013_115cm_FD_185830 | JGI IMG/M metagenome (GOLD analysis project Ga0209648, IMG submission 185830) | Grasslands soil microbial communities from the Angelo Coastal Reserve, California, USA - Sample 9_17_2013_115cm (SPAdes) (version 2) | ecosystem: Environmental > Terrestrial > Soil >...
TTCTGGTGATTGCCACGCCGTTCATCACCCTCGTTCTGCTCCGAAAATACAAGAAACTGCGCGAAAATTTGGACCAACTCGCCGAAGAGAATTCCAGGCAACACACCTCCTTCCAGCGCGAAGTTGCCGACCTCAAGCGCCAGCTCACTTCCGCAGTCCACGCGGCTGCGCCAGTCGCGGGTGAACCTGAGCTGCGGACTGCCGTTCCCGCGGCTCCTCCAGTAAAAGAAACACCCGTTCCAGTGATTCGCGTGGAGATTCCGCCTTCCGTAAACCTGCCTGCGCCGATGTCGTTTCCGCCTTCGGAGAAGCGACCTGAGCCCCAGCAAACGATGGAGAAGCTGCAAGTGCCTTCTCCCGTCGCGCCACCTCCTGTACCGACCGTTCCCATGGGCGCGCCTGCGCAAAAACTACCGGCGCCACCCGCGCCTGTTGAGCAAAAACCTGTTTTGCCTGCTGCCGCGAAAACGCCAGCGGAAGTAAAACCGCTTGCCCCGGTTGCTCCACCGCAAACCACTCCGCCATCCGTCCCGACGTCCCAGCCGCCAGCGTCGTGTATTCCCGCGCCAGCGCCTCACGTACCAGCGCAAATTCCTCCTGCCGCGTCAGCGCGCGTCTCTGCGCCACGGCCGACCTCCGCCTATCGCTTGCCCGCCCCGAAGCCTACATTTCAGCAGCGCATGAAAACCGTCTCCGCGATCGAAGAAGCCCTGGGCACGAACTGGCTCAACAAACTTGGCATCATTATTCTCGTCGTGGGAGTCGCTCTGTTCGGCATTTACGAGCTCGGCGCTCTTGGCCCGCTTGGCAAGGTTGGCATCTCTTACCTGGCAGCTGCGTTTCTCCTTGTCGGCGGCATATTTCTCGAAAAGAACGAACGCTATCGTCTTCTTGGCCGCACAGGCATAGGCGGCGGCTGGGCGCTGCTGTTTTTCAGCACCTTTGGGATGTATCACGTCGAAGCCATGCGCGTTCTTCCGCTTAACTCCGGCGGGCTCACACTCGATTGCGTGCTAATGCTAATCGTCGCGGTGGCCATGGCGCTGCATACTCTGCGTTACCGCTCGCAATTCGTAACCGGTCTTGCCTTCTTGCTGGGATATTCCACGGTCGCTCTTAGTCAGGACACGGTCTATAGCCTGTCCGCCGGTGTTTTCCTTGCCATTGGCCTTGTTTCCATTGTTCTCAAAATGGGTTGGTTCGAGCTCGAAGTCTTCGGCATTCTCTCCAGCTACCTGAATCATTTATATTGGCTCTACCGCATCCTTGGCATCGAGGGTGCGCACGGCCGCCACTTCGAGCAATATCATGCCAGCTTGGCCTTGCTTTTCTTCTACTGGCTGACCTTTCGCATTTCCTACATTGCCCGCACCATCAAAACCGACTTCGAAGAACACATCTCGACCCTCGCGGCCCTCTTAAACGTTCTCCTGCTCCTCGGCGTCATGAAGTTTCAATCCGTTCAGCCGGAGCTCGCTTACCTTGCTCTCCTCTTCGTTGGGGCTTTCGAGTTCGGCTTTGCCCAATTGCCCATCACCAAGCGCCGTCGTCAAGCCTTTGTCGTCCTCAGCGTGGTAGGCGCGACACTGATGGTCGCCGCCGTTCCTTTCCACTACTCCGGAAATAACGTGGCCATCCTCTGGCTTGTGGGCGCGGAGGCCTTCCTGGCGGCCGGAATCATCGTTAAAGAAGTCGTTTTCCGCCGTCTTGGTTTGCTGACGGGCCTGCTCGTCGGCCTGCATCTTGTTGGCGTTGATTTCCGCCATCTCCTCAACTTGCGTTTCGCAAAAGAAGATATCGTCCTCGATGCCGGAGTACTCTCTTGCCTATGCGCTTTCGTCTTCTATCTCAATGCGCTCGGCGTTGGATCGCGATGGAAAGATTTTTTTGAGGATTCGCCCGATCGTCCTTTGCTGACCGTCCATTCTTATCTCGGTGCATTTGCCGCCGCGTCCGCTGCGTGGGCGCTTTTCTCGCACGATTGGACGGCGCTCGCTTTCGCCGCCCTGATGCTCATCGTCGCGGCTCTTGGCCGCGCTCAGGAATCACCGCACCTCCAGGTGCAGTACGCGCTCCTCGGCGCGCTCACTGTTTATCGCGGCATCGTCGTCAATCTGCATCTCGAAGCCCCTGCGTATGTTCATGTGCGAATGAGGTTGCTCACTCTTCCTATTCTTGGTGCCGTGTTCTATCTCACCGCCAAGTTGGCAGCCCTGCGAGACGACCACGAGCAGCGCACCATCCGCGGACTCTTCGCCGCCGCGGGTAGCAGTTTTATCGCCTTGCTCATCTGGTTTGAAGTTCCGGAGCTTTGGCAGCCGCTTGCCTTCATCGCCTTCGCGGTGCTTTTGTCTGAAGCCGCTCGCGCCATGAAATATTATTCCATTACGATTCACTCGCATGTACTAAGCGGCCTGGCAGTTTTTACGGCGCTAACCGCAAATCAGTTGGCGACGCAAACCTGGCACACCATTCCCCTGCGTGCTCTCGCCGCAACTCCAGTCGTTGCAGGCGCTTATTGGCTCGCCAAGCGGCTCGGCTCGCAAAACGAGCGCCATCTCAGCCTGGCCCGCGTCGCCTATACCTGGGTCGCTGCCGGCCTGGTGGTCTGGATTCTCGAAGAAGCGCTCCGCGCGCCATGGATCGCCGTCGGCTGGATCGTTTTCGCCGTCGTGCTCTCGCTCTCCACGCGCTGGATTCGTTACCAGCAACTTGCCTGGCAAGCGAACGTCGTCGGTCTCTGCGCACTGCTCCGCGCCTATTTTTACAACTACAGTCTCGAACAAAAATTCTGGGGCCCCATCTCACTGCGCATATTCACAATCTCGCTCGTCGCTGCTGGCTTGTACTTCCTTTCACGCAAAGCCGCTCCGGAAGAACGTTTCGCCCGCGTCACTGCCTTCCTTCATTCGTTCTCGGCCACCGGGCTGCTCACCCTGCTTGCTTGGTATGAATATCCTAACGGCTGGCTCGCTCCACTCTGGGCCGCGTTTGCCCTGGTCCTGGCAATCGTTGACCAGCGCTTCGAGCTGGAAGAATTGCCCTGGCAATCGCACATTCTCGCTGGACTCACTCTGCTCCGCAGCATCAGCGTGAATCTATACGTCACCGCCACCTGGCACGGCATCAGCGTGCGCCTCCTGTCGCTGGCCATTGTCGCGGTGATTTTTTACGCGCTCTCTCGCCTCATTCGCATGCCCGACGAGTGGCGCCGTCTCGACATCCACCACGTATACTCCTGGGCCGCATCGGCAATCGGCGGCCTGCTCCTCTGGTATGAGCTGCAGCCCCTCAGCATCGCCGTGGGTTGGGCGGTGCTTGGTCTGGTCCTTTTCGAATATGGAGTCCTGCGCAAGATTACACAATTCCGATATCAAGCGTACGTCGCGTTCGTCGCTGCGTTCACCAGGATTTTCTTCGCCAATCTTACCGCGGGTGAACCCGGCGAGTTCTGGGGGCCGCGGATGTACACCATCCTCCCGCTGGTTCTGATATTTTTCTTTGTCTACGCGCAATTGCCTCAAAAGGAAGAAGACACCAGCCGCGACCGCCGCTGGCACTTCGATGTTCTCCTCGCGTACCTGGGCACGGCCAGTGTCGTAGCGCTCTTTTATTTTCAGTTTCCCATCGAATGGGTCATCACCTCCTGGGCTGCCGTTGTTTTCGCGCTTCTTGGCGCCGCGCTGCTTTTGGATCGCCCCATCTTTTTACATCAAGGATTGCTTCTGACGGTTGCCGTTCTCGGCCGCGGCCTGGCGCACAATCTTTTCGGCGCCGGTTATTTCGGTGAGGGCGAATGGCAAGGCCGCTACCTCGTACTCAGTTCGGCAGCCGCGATATTGCTTGCGAGCCTGTTCTTCGCTTTCCGTCTGCGCGGGCGTTACACTCTGCCGCAAAACGCGAGCCCTTGGATCAGGCGGCTTGCCGTGATCGCCGGACGCCCCGAACAAGTGGTGTTTTTTGTCCCCATCATCCTCGTCACCTTCATGCTCGCTTTGAAAATGAAGTCGGGCATGGTCACCGTATCGTGGGGCGTGGAAGGCGTGTTGATCTTCCTGCTGGCGCTTGCCCTCAAAGAGCGCAGCTTCCGCCTCACCGGCCTGGGTGTGCTTTTGCTGTGTGTCGGCAAAGTCCTGGCCCTGGACTTCTGGGGACTTCAGACGCGCGACCGCTGGATCACCCTCATCAGTCTAGGCGCCGCGCTGATGTTTGTTTCGTTTCTCTACACCAGGTACCGCGAAACCATCCGCCAATACCTATGAAGCGCTCGATTGTCTTCGTCGTTTTCTTTCTCATCCTGGGCTTCGCGCTCGCCGGGCTCTATTGGAGCCAGCGCCGCCCCAAGTCCACTCCCGTATCGGCCAACGCCATTTTGAATATGGCCGCTGACGCTCAGCACGATCTCTCCCGCATTCCCATGCACTTCACGCGGCTCTCCGATGATCAGGAAATCGTCATCGGAAGGGAACTAGCCGCTCGCTACGCCACGCAAACGCGCAAGCTCTCTCCTGAAGAAGAAGGCCTCGAAAGATACATCACCCGCGTCGGGAACACCGTGGCTCTCCACGCGCATCGCCGCTTGCCTTACACGTTCACCGTTCTGCCCGATCACAACATGATCAACGCCTTCTCTCTTCCCGGCGGGCCGGTTTACATCGGCGGAGGCATGCTCGACCTGATGATGAGCGAAGACGAACTCGCCAACGTCCTCGGCCACGAGCTCGAGCACATCGATCACTATCACTGCGCCGAGCGCGTGCAAGTGGAAGCGAAACTCAAGAATCTCAATCTCGATGTCCTGGGAGCTCTGCTGCAGATTCCCATCGAGCTTTGGGAAACCGGCTACCACAAGGACGAAGAGTTCGAAGCCGACCGTGAAGGAATGCATCTGGCTGTGCAGTCCGGCTATTCGCCATACGGCGCCGTCGATACCTTCGAGCGCTTCGCCAAATTGTGCGACGAATACGTCATCCACGCGCAGAGCCCCAACCAGGAAATCTCCGAACTGGCCATTCAAAGTTTGAGCGGCTATTTTCGGTCGCACCCGCTCCCCTCTGAGCGGCTTGCGGAAGCTCGCCGCATTATCGCCGAGGAGCATTGGGAAGATCGCAAGACGCAGAAGCCCTTCCGCGTCGAGTACGAAGTTCACAACGGGGAGTACGTGAAGTAAGAAGTGGAAAGGACGGCTGGCGGGAATTCTCTGGTCAGCTAAAACAACCCGGGGATTTTCATCCCGGCGATTCCGGGGATGCCGCCGCCCAGGTTTTTTATCTGGTTGGCGAGTTCTTCATCGACGCGCCGGGACGCTTCATTGACCGCGGCGCGAACCAAGTCCTGCAGCATCTCCTGGTCCTTGCTCGCGAAAACGTCCGGCTCAATGCGGATGTCCACGATCTGTTTCTGGCCGTTCATCTTCACCGTGACCATGCCGCCGCCGGCCGACGCTTCCACTGTCACGGAATTCACCTGCCGCTGCAGGTCTTCCTGCAGTTGCCGGAATCGCGAGAGCATCTGTTGGAGAGCGCTGACTTCCATCAGGATTCCTCTTGGCTTCGTTTCACTTCGGAAATTTTTCCTCCGAAGCGCTGCAGCATCGACCGCACCATCGGATCGCGTTCGAACTGCGCGCGCAACTCTTGCGTGCCGGACGCACCCCGCGCCGCCGACGCGGCTGCTGCTGCAACTGCCTCCAGTTTAGCACAGACGCGCACCGCCCGGCCGAGCACGTTGCTCGAAATGGCACGGATCTTCTCCAGCGTCTCTCTCCCTTCCATCAATTCCGCGAACGGCCGCTTCTCCGGCGAAAAATAAATTCGCAGCTCCGCGCCCTCCAGTTCCCACCGGCTGCTCTGTTCCACCAGTTCGCCCAGGAATTTCTGTTGCGCCTGAATCGCCGCCTTGATCTCCGCAACATGCTCCTTCGAAATTCCAATCGGCTGCGCCGTCGCGCCATTTTTCTTCGCGGGAATTGCCGATTCTTCTGCTTCCACTTCCTGCTTCACCTCTGCCGGAGCCGGAACCGCAACGCTTGCCGCAGGCGCGGAGGCTTGCGCAGCGAACGGGGAAGAAAATTGCGTCCTCGCTTCGGCCTTCGGCTGCGCGGGAATCGCCGCCGCGTAACTCGGCGCTGCGCTCTTTGCCGCCGGTGTAGACACTCCCGCTGGCGCCGCGCTTCGCGCCACCCCGGTGTTCGAAACGCTGCCCGGCGCGCCGCTCTTCAATTCCGCAAGCAACTCCTCCAGCGGCGTTAGCCGCGCCGCGTTGATCAGCCGCAGCAATCCCATCTCCAGATGCACGCGCGGATCCGGCTTCCGCCGCAGGTCATCATCCGTCTGAAGCAAAATCTGAAAAAATCGCGTGAGGTCTTCTTCGCTGAACAGCTCCGCCGCCTTCGCCAGCGCCGGACGCTGATCCGGCGTCGCCGCAATCAAATCCGAATCCGCCCCGCACGTTCGCGCGATCAGCAGATTGCGCATGTGCCGGATCGCTTCCCGGCAGAAGTGCTGCAGGTTGCGCCCTTCCTTCTGGAACGTGTGCACCAGTCCCAGCGCGCGGTCCGCCGATCCTTCTGAAATCGCGCCGACCAGCTCCTCCAGCGCATCATCCGGCACCACGCCCAGCAATTCGCGCACCTCCTTGTCCGGAATCGTATCGCCGCAATACGCCCGTGCCTGCTCCAGCAGCGACAGCGCGTCGCGCAAGCTGCCTTCGGCCATGCGCGCAATCACCGCCATGGCGCCCGGCTCGATCTTCAAATTCTCCTTTTTCGCGATCTCTTCCAGGCGTCCCGCAATCTCCGCAAAGGTCAGCGCCCGAAAATGAAAGTGTTGCGACCTCGACCGGATCGTATCCACCAGGTCTTCCGGCTGCGTCGTGGCCATCACAAAAATCACGCGGTCTGGCGGCTCTTCGAGCGTCTTCAGAAGTGCGTTCGACGCTTCCCCCGTAAGCATGTGCGCTTCATCGAGGATCACTACTTTGCTTCGCGAAGCCGCTGGCGCGTACCGCACCATCTCGCGCAGCTCGCGGATCTGGTCGATGCCGCGGTTCGACGCCGCGTCGATCTCGATCACGTCCAAAGAAGTCCCCGCCGCAATCTCCTTGCAGGAGTCGCACTCTCCGCAAGGCGTCGCCGTCGGCCCCTTCACGCAATTCAGCGCTTTCGCCAGGATCCTCGCCGCCGTCGTTTTTCCCACGCCCCGCGCCCCCGAAAAAATGTACGCGTGCGCCACGCGGTCATTCTTGATCGCGTTCTTCAGCGTCCCGGTTACGTGCTGCTGCCCAACGAGATCGTCAAACGTTTGCGGGCGCCACTTGCGGGCTATGACCTGGTAGCTCATGGGAAAGTTTTCAGTTTTCAGCTCTCAGTGTTCAGTTCAGAAAAACCATGCGCATAGTTCCAATGACCTCTTGCCGTAAACTGAATACTGATCACTGAAAACTGTTTCAGTGAGAGGAACTTCGGGTGATCTGCGGCACCCGAGGCGATCCCGGTACCGTTGCTCCCTTCCGGGCCTGGCGGGGTTCGCGGGACCTCGTTGCACAGAGCCCGAAGTTCCACGCTCCGGCACTCGCACACAATTCCCGCGAGCGCAGAGAAAAGTCTAGCACAGCGTCTCCAGCCCAGCCAGAATGCGCGGCATCCGCTTCTTCCGTTTCCTTTGTGCGAATTCCTTTATCCCTCGCGAATCTCGCGCGCAGATCAGGATTTCGGCTTTGCTGCTGCTGCTGCCGGAGCGTCCGGCGGCTGCACTTCGGCCGGGTTCACCCAATTCACTTTGAAGGGGCCCGCCCCGTGAACCTGCACGATGGTCTCGCCTTTGCTCATCGCGAAATGCCGCATTTCCTTTGGCATCGTTACAAAATTCCCGACGTTCATGGTTGTCAGCTTTGTCTCGTCGAAAGTCTCGCCCATGCCGGCCAGAAAGGTTCCTTTCATCACGGTTACGTTTTCATCCGTCGGATGCCAATGCGCCGGAATCTTGGCTCCGTCAACGCACCGGAGGCGCACCACGAACGGCGTTCCTTCGGCGCTTGGGTCGCCGGCCACCGTTGCAAGATCGCATCCCTTGATGATCGGCGTCCACTTCAAATCGCCGAAGTGCATAATCTTGGGCGGCGCGGGGCTGTCTTTTTTCTCTTGGCTGTAAACCGCCGCCGCAAGCACGGCCGCACCTGCCAACGCGACACACACTCTTCCCACTCGAATCTTTTTCATGCAACTCTCCTCCGCAATAAAGATTGGAGCCCTGAACTGGCCAAAAGATACTCCTCCCCTGCGCCATCGGCAAGACAAGTCAATCTCCGCGGGGCCAATCGTGCACTCTTCCGGCCAGGCCGGCCTTGATTCAATGGAAACACTCCGAAAAAGTTACGCATCATGATCCAGAAATCCAGTAACCTAGCTGCGGATGGAGTTCCTCCCCATCCGCCCCGCTTCCCGGCTTGCCCGGGATACCGGGTCCGCTGCGCCAGCGGTACGCACTGAGGCATCGCCGCAGTGTCGCCTCACGATACGAGGCCAGCCCGCACTCTCGGTGCGCGCAGGAGGAATCCATGAAAATCGCTTTATCATTTCTCTTGGCGGCAGCTCTCGTCTGCGCCGCCGCTCCCTCGTCGTACGCCGAACCTCGTCAGGTCATTCAGGGGACGCAGGTTCATCTCACGCTCTTGAGCGGCATCAGCAGCGCCGTGGCAAAGGATGGCGACCCGTTCGTCGCCGTGGTCGCCGAGCCCGTCTACCTCGGCAACCAATTGCTGCTGCCCGCCGGTACGCGTGTGAACGGCATCATCGGCACGGTGGAGAAGGCCCGCCACTTTTCCATTTTCCGCGGCCAGGCCTACATGAACCTCACCTTCCGCTCCATCGAAGTCGATAGCCGCCTCATCCCCGTGCAGATGAGCATCATCACCATCGAGCAGCCGCGCGGGCAAGCCGAAGGCAAGCGCCGCAAAGACGTGAAGATTGAAGAGGGCCAGGTCGTTCAGGAAAAGCACGACGTCAAGGGCGACATCGTCGGCGCGGCCATCGGCACCGGTGGCGGCACCCTCGTAGGCGCGGTCTTCAGCCACGTCGCGCGCGGTTTCGGCTTCGGCCTCGCCGGCAGCGCCGCTTACATCGTCGCGCGCAAGGGCAAGGATCTCGATCTTCCCGCGCAAACCGGGATGCTCGTTCGAATGGACAACACCATTACCGTGCCGGTCACCAGCGCCAGCAACGCCTCGCTCACCACCAGCAGTCGCTGATGCTCGCCAAAAATAGGATGCGCCGCGAAGGGACATTCGAACCGTCCCCCGCGGCGCATGATTTCTCTGCGAACTGAGTGTTCGGCGTTTACGCCGATCGGGTCGGAGTGATCTCCTGTGTTAAATCCTTTCCCCTTATTTCTTCGGGAAGTTCAGATCAGCTTTCACTTCATTGATCTGTTTGGTGTGCCGTTCGCTGTGCGCCGCGATCAGCAGAACAAATTCGTACCCATCCAGTTTCCCCATCGGGCTGTCCGTCACGTGATCGCGCAGACCCGTAGCGGTTTTCAGAAAATCTTCCGTCGTCGCGCGGCTCTCCACGAAATGCTTAATCGAGCTTTCCGGCGACCCGAAACGGTTTGTCGGCACCAGCGGCTCCGGCGCCTGCGCTTTGTGGGTGCGGTCGGGAACCATCGCCAGCACTCCATCGTCGGTTTTCTTCAGGTCGCGGCCCGCCTCCCCCGCCGGCGCCGTCATGACCTTTTCCACTACCATGCCGCGGATAAAGTCTTCCGACGCCGCAATGTGCTCGACCACCTGCGCCACCGACCAGCGGTCCGGCCCCGCCTTGAAGTTCCACTGCGCTTCGGACAGACCTTTTGTCGCCTCCAGAACATTCTTCTTTGTCGATTCCAGATACTGCAGCGCCTTGTCCTTCTCCGCCTGCGTCACTTCTTGTGCTGATGCGGCCGTCGCTCCCGCCATCAAAACCAACGCCATCAACACCGCTGCCAGGGACTTGGTTCTCATCTTTTTTCTCTCCTTGTCATATCCGATCGCCGAGCGGCCGGCTTGCTTTTCTTCGATTGGCGAAACGGGGATTCGCAGCATACCACATCCGGTGCCTTTCGTGCGTGGCAGCAGCGCGATTCCGAGCGCCAGGTAGCCCTTGGTGGATCGCTTTTAGCGCAGCGGAAGGCTCATCATTACCTCATTGCGTGTGCCAGAAGAGGAATGGGCGCCGCATTCCGTGCGGGGAGCGGTTTACGCGGCGCCCTAGGAGTTTCTGGCCGGTTGCTGGCGGTTAGGCTGTGGAACTACTTTTGGAAGGAGCGTTTTGGCGAATCGCGGTCGCATTACTGCACTGCCCGCCGTCCGACTGAATCTCCTCGAATTCTGAATTTCCTTCAATCAACTAAGACAGGAATCTCGGCACGCTCGCGCCCCGGTCCGCAGTCTTTGTTTAGTCCTCGCTCATCCCTCGATCTTTTTCCTACTGTCG
>Ga0209648_10005979_pt1 | contig 10467 bp, 5 predicted proteins | sample GraSoi2013_115cm_FD_185830 | JGI IMG/M metagenome (GOLD analysis project Ga0209648, IMG submission 185830) | Grasslands soil microbial communities from the Angelo Coastal Reserve, California, USA - Sample 9_17_2013_115cm (SPAdes) (version 2) | ecosystem: Environmental > Terrestrial > Soil >...
CGAAGAGCAAAATACTACGCTCTAACAGAACAGGGAAGAAAAAGACTCAACAGCGAAACGCGAGAGTGGGAAAGGCAAGTGGCGGCGATAGCCAGAATCCTGGAGGCGTCGTAACGGAGAGTACCATGTCGTTTCTGCGAACTGTGGCGAGCGGGCTCCGATCACTGTTTGGAAGGGAACGGGTCGACCGGGAATTGGATGAGGAGCTACGCACATACCTAGAGATGGAAACCGGGGAAAAGATGAAGCAGGGTATGAGCCCCGAGGATGCTCTTCGAGCCGTTCGCTTGGAGCGAGGGAGCATTGAAGCCGCGAAGGAAGTCGTCCGCTCTGCCGGCTGGGAATTTTTTGTGCAGACATGTTGGCAGGACGTCCGGTACGGGTTGCGCCGACTTCTGAAGCAGCCCACGTTCACCGGGCTCGCCGTGGTGACGCTCGCACTCGGCGTTGGTGCCGCGACCACCATCTTCAGTCTGATTCAGAACGTGTTGCTGGATCCGTTTCCCTATGTGAACGCCGAGCGTGTAGCTGTGGTTCAGATTCAGGATGTTAGTACCGTCAGGCCGGGTGGTCGTACGGCATTCCCGCTTCCGGAATTTCTCGAGTATCAAGAGCAAAACCACGTCTTCGAGGAGGTGATCGGTGGAGGGCACGAGGATGTACTCCTGACGACCGCAGAAGGTCCCGAACAGTTCGACGGGGCGTTCGTCACACCGAACACGTTCCGGTTCCTCGGGGTGCCGGCTTTGGTAGGACGCGGCCTCGTCCCCGAAGATGGCACGCCGGGAGCACCGCCCGTGTTCGTGATGGCTCACAAGATGTGGCTGAGCCGCTACAACCTGGATCCGACGATCATCGGACAGTCCTTCGTCTTGAACGGTGTGCCGACGACACTCGTCGGGATCATGCCTCCCCGTTTCACGAAGTTTGCCGCCGACCTCTGGAGGGCGGTGCCGTTGGACCGCAGCAACCCCGACGTCAACCGCCGGTCCTTTAGGTTGCAGGCCCGGCTCAAACCGGGCGTCACCCTCAAACAGGCCGAGGCCGACCTGGATCCGATCGCACATCGGCTCGCAGCCATCTTTCCGAAGAACTATCCGAACAGGTTTGTTGTACAAGTCGTGAGCTGGGTGGATATGGTCGTCGTACAGTTTCGCACGACACTGTACACGCTGGCGGCGGCCGTTGGGCTGCTGTTGCTGATCGCGTGTAGCAATGTCGGTAACATGTTGCTCGCGAAGGGGACCACGCGTGAAAAGGAGATTGCTCTGCGCGCTGCCCTTGGCGCCAGCCGGTGGCGCGTAATTCGCCAACTGCTGATCGAGAGTTCGCTCTTAGCACTGTGCGGCGCGGCCGTAGGCTGTCTGTTCGCGTACGTCGGCATCAAAGGCCTGGTGCCTTTGATGCCCATCACCCGGCTACCCAGCGAAGTCGTCATTGGCCTGAACGTGCCCGTTCTCGTCTTCGGCGTGGCGCTCAGCGTGGTCACGGGGTTGTTGTTTGGACTGGTACCGGCTCTGAAAGCGGCCAGGCGCGACGTGGTCGAATCACTCAAGGATTCGAGCAAAGGTGCAAGTCGTGGATCCCGTGGCGGACAGCTCAGAAACGCATTGGTTGTCATCGAAGTGGCGCTTTCATTAGTGCTGCTCGTCGGAGCGGGCCTGCTGATGCGCTCGGTCGTCGCGCTGCAGCGCGTGGACCTCGGCCTCAATCCCGATCGCATCCTCGTCGCCCGCGTTCCTCTGCCCCGCGGCCAATACGACACCGCTCCGGCAAAACAACGATTCTTTCAGACGCTGCTCGAGCGGTTGCATGCGCTGCCCGGCGTCGTCGCAGCGTCTGAGTCGACCGGCCTGCCGATTTCACTTTACGGCAGTATCGCCGGCGAGATCGACATTCCCGGCCAAACACACACCGAACGCTGGGACGCCGTTTACGAGTTGTGCAGCGAAGGTTACTTTCCGACGTTGGGTGTCCGTCTGGTGCGCGGCCGAACACTTTCGAACGTCGACGTGAATGATGCCCGGAAGGTAGTCGTCGTGAATCAAACGCTCGTGAACCGCTACTTCGGCCCGTTGAACCCAATTGGACGGCAGGTCAAGCTGACGATGCTCCAGAGTTTGCCGAATGGCGCTGTCGCGAACGCGACGTTCGAGATCGTCGGTGTGATTGCAGACGTGAAGAACCGCGGGATCCAAGACCCAGCGATGCCCGAAGTGCTCATCCCGTACACGATTACCGGCGCATTCGAACGCGGCATTGCCGTGAAAACGGCCGGAGAGCCAAGCGCCATGCTCAACAGTGTGCGGCGAGAGATCTGGGCAGTCGACCACAATGTCGCCCTGACGTTCGCCGGAACGCTGAGCGAGTATCTGAAATTGTTATCCTACGCAGAACCGCGCTTCAGCATGATCATTCTCGGCATGTTTGCGGGTCTCGGGCTGATCCTCGCCGTGATCGGCGTCTACAGTGTAATCGCGTATAGCGTGTCGCAACGGACCCACGAGATTGGGATTCGCATGGCACTCGGCGCCGGTCGGGCCGACGTACTGTGGATGGTCGTGCGAATGGGCTTTCGATTAATAGGGGTCGGCCTTGTAGTGGGACTGCTGGCCAGTTTCGGCGTAACACGAGTGATCGCCAGCCAACTGTGGGGTGTCTCACCCCACGATCCGTTCACGTTGGTTGCAGTTGTGGGGGTTGTGATCGCGGCCGGACTGGTGGCTTGCTACGTACCAGCCCGAAAGGCGACAGTCGTCGATCCGATCATAGCCCTCAGGATTGAATAGTCTCGGCTACCAAGGTCGAATGACTTCGAACTTGTGCGTCGAGGAGTGTCATCCGATGCATTGGGGATCCTGAAAGGTCAGCGTTTCCTGAGGTCGATCAGCAGGGCGTCTGACAGGTTGCGGCAATGATGGCGAAGGGCAGGGCGAACGACAAGATGAACCCGTTCGATCCAAACATGAAACTCCAGCCAACCATACCAATGGCACGCCTGCGAAGCAAAGTAAAGCCAAATAATCATAAGATGATAAGGCCGCTCGTTGTCGCCTTCCGTTTCGTAAGAAAAGCCTTCATCGTGTTGACCTTGCCATTCTTAAATTCTCCTCTGTGTGCCCAAAGGGAGCCTCAAAAGATGAGTGATCACATGCTGGAGCGCGCACAAGCAGGACATCTCCCGGACGAGCTTACGGTCGCTCGCGCGTTTCGGTTTGGCTTTGGAGTGGACAGGGATCTGAACGCGGCTGCCAGTTGGTTCTACAAAGCCGCAAATCAGGGTGACCCGACCGCCCAGCACGAACTGGGTCTGCTCTACCTGGACGGTTCGGGCGTACCGCACGATGATCGCGAAGCGTTCAAATGGTTCCACCGTGCTGCGGTCGAGAATTATCCACCTGCTCAATTTGACCTTGCCAATCTTTTCCTGGAAGGCCGCGGTATCCCTCAGGACCTTCAGGAAGGGGTCAGATGGATGCTGCGTGCAGCTCAGCAAGAATATCCGCCGGCGGAGGTGAATCTCGGCATCTTATACCTTCGTGGATTTGCGTTCACTGCCGACGAGGCGAAGGCACTTGGCTGGTTACACAAGGCAGCGAAACAGCACTTTGCTCCTGCCGAATTCGTGCTGGGCACGATTTATGACTATAAGGCCAGAGAGAGGACCGATAAGAGACTCGTGGAAGCTATCTATTGGTATCGCAGGGCTGCTGAACATGGGTATGCGCCTGCGCAAAACAATCTCGCAAATCTCTTGAACAAAGGTACTGGAGTACCGCGTGACGTTCACGAAGCGATGAAGTGGTACAAATTGGCTGCGGAACAGGGTGACGGTGCTGCCTGCGTTAACCTTGCATATCTGCATGCGGACGCTGGCAGACCGAATTTCGACGTCGGTCAAGCCTATTTCTGGGCTTTCGTAGCGCTCCACAACTCCCCAGTTCTCTCAGAGCCTTTGTCTCCGGAATTCGCAAAGGGCTTGCGTAAGCGGCTTTCGGGCGAGCAAATAGCCGGCATTGAAGCAAAAGGGGAAAAGTGGATCGAAGAACACCACTTTGGGACCAGACCGCAACCTTGGTTGTTAGTGGATGCCCCGTCTCGTCATAGTTCCAAGTAGCCGCGGCGACGAGCACAGTACTACGCTCTGACAGAACCGAGACGAAAGAAACTCAGCGAAACGCGAGAACGGAGAAGGCAAAGGCTGTAATCTACAAAATTTTGGAGGCGTCGTAACGGAGGGTGCCATGTCGTTTCTGCGAACTGTGGCGAGCGGGCTGCGGTCGCTGTTCCGAAAGGAGCAGGTCAGCCAGGAGCTGGGCGAAGAACTAAACGGCTTCCTTGAGATGGCCGCCGAAGAAAAGATGAAGCATGGGATGAGCCGCAAGGATGCGCTTCGCGCCGTGCGTTTGGAGCGGGGGAGTCTCGAAGTGACAAAGGAAGTCATCCGCTCCGCCAGCTGGGAATCTTTTGTCGAGATGCTGTGGCAGGATTTGCGCTTCGCTGCTCGCATGCTGCGCAAGAACCCTGGCTTCACTGCTGTCGCCGTGCTCACGCTTGCCCTCGGCATCGGCGCCAATACGGCTGTTTTCAGCGTCGTGAATGCCGTGCTTCTGAAACCGCTGTCTTATCGTGATCCGGATCGAATTGTGACCCTCTCCGGTTCTTCAACCACGGGCGAGGCGCCCCTTGCGGCTCCAAAGCAAATCTCGGTCCCCGACTTTCAGGATTGGCACGACCAGAGTCGCTCCTTCGAGGCGATGGCGTATTACAACTCGCGAGAATTTGCGGTGATGCCGGGCTCCGCGGCTGAGTATGCGCAAGCGGCAGTGGTGAGTCCCGAATTTTTTCGCGTCTTCGCCGTCGAGCCGATCGTCGGGCGCCTCTTCACCGCTGAAGAAGCGAAGCCGGGCAGTGGCTGGGCCTTGATAATCAGCCATGCGTATTGGCAAAGCCATTTTGGCGGGGACCCTCGCGTGTTGGGACAGACAGTTCGTATGTTTGGCAGAACGCTGCCCATCGTCGCCGTGCTGCCGCCGGGCTTCCACTTCCCGGGCATGACAGATCTCTGGTTGCCGGCGGACCCCCCCAGAACACCCAACCGCTCAGGGCAAAACTGGCTCGCTGTGGGGCGGCTCAGACCCGGCCTTGCCCTCGAACGGGCGCAGACCGAGATGACCTCCATCGCCCGGCGCTTGGAGCAGCAGTATCCACAAAGCAACAAGGACCGGAGCGTCGCCGTGGTGCGAATACGTGATGAGATGGTGGGCGACGTTCGCCTTACGCTCTACCTCTTGTTGGGTGCAGTGAGCGTGGTGCTTCTGATCGCCTGTGCAAACACCGCGATCCTGCTGCTGGGCAAGGCGACTGCTCGGACTCGCGAAGTCGCTGTGCGCGCTGCGATTGGGGCAAGCCAGGGGCGAATCGTGAGGCAATTCGTCACTGAAAGCTTATTGCTGGCGTTCTTCGCGGGCGCCTCGGGGCTTCTGCTTTCATATTGGGGATCGAAGGCGCTCGTAGCGCTGGCTCCGGCCAACCTGCCCCGGCTCGCCGAAATCGGCGTCGATGCATGGGTACTCGCATTCACTCTGTGCACTTCGCTAATCACGAGCCTGCTATTCGGTCTGGTTCCCGCTCTGTATGCTTCGAGAATGGACTTGAACGACGCCCTGAAGGAGGGAGGAACGCGGTCGGTGATTGGCGGCGGCCTGACCCGCATGCGTGGAGTGCTGGTGGTGGCCGAGATCGCTCTGGCCGTGGTGCTGCTCTCCGGAGCAGGTCTGCTGATCAAGAGCTTTATCGCCTTGCACAATGTAGCCTTGGGTTTTCGGCCTGAAAACGTGCTCGTGATGAGGGCGACCGTGCCCAGGAGCTTCACACCGGAGGACGCGCGGCGCGCCAACCAAGTTTTCAAAGATGTGCTCTCTCAAATTGCCACTCTCCCCGGCGTGTTGGCAGCCGGCGCAACGATGGCACCCCCTGGACACGTCGAGTCGTCAGGGAGCTATTGGGTCGATCACATACCGGCACAACCGGACCTTACAGGGTCCAGCGTCGTCCTTTCCATCGTGGCGCCGGGCACGTTTGCGGCGCTGGGAATTCCACTTAAGAACGGACGTGACTTCAACGATAGCGATACGTACGACAGGTCTTTTGTCGCCGTGGTCAATGAGGCGCTAGTTCGAAGATCGTTTTCCGGCGAGAACCCGATCGGGAGAACGATCTTCTGTCCCTTCGATTCTTCGAAGGGAATGGCGATCATTGGTGTTGTCGGTGACGTGCGGCAGTTTGGCCCGGCGCGCGAACCGATGCCGGAGTGCTACATGACGTATCAGCAGCACCAGTACAACGGAACGACCTTGAGCATCGTTGCGCGGACCGCTGGCAATCCAACTGCGCTTACGGAAACATTACGGCGCCTGACGCGTGACAGGTCGCCGGATGTCCCGATGAAGTTCACGACTATGGAAGCGACGCTTTCAGAAAACGTGGCTGCGCCCCGATTCCGCACTTTGCTGTTTGGAATTTTCGCGGCACTGGCCGTACTCCTTGCCATGGCTGGTGTTTATGGCGTGATGGCGTACGCCGTAGGGCAACGGTCCGGCGAGATCGGTGTGCGGATGGCCTTAGGCGCCAGCGCAAAGTCCGTTCTCCGCCTTATTCTCGGCCAGGGAGCCGCCCTCGCGGGTCTCGGTCTGGCCTTAGGCTTGGCCGGCGCGATTGCCGGCACGAGGTTGCTAACCACGATGCTGTTTCAAGTGCGGCCTAATGATCCGGTGGTCTATCTGGCGGTCACGATTTTGCTAGGCGTCGTGGCATTTCTTGCGAGCTATGTGCCGGCTAGACGCGCATCCAAAGTCGATCCGCTGACCGCACTACGGCAGGAATAGATTAATCTAGAAACAGCACGGAGCGCTTTCGAATTTGTGCCTACAGAAGGGGAAAAGGGGGAACCAATGAAATCCGAATGGATGTGTGCGTTTGCGTTGGCCGTTCTCCTGGTTAGCTTGGAGACACAATCAGGGGGTCAAGCGCGGCAGAAAGCACCGGGGCTCGTTCTTGACAAACTCGAACTCCACAACGTTAAAGCGGAGCAGGTCACCTATCTTGGGCGTGCCGCCATGCGTGTTACAGATGCCGCTCCACAAGGTCTTGATGATGCAGAAAATCTCGCAGTCGTTCCGGGAAGCCCCTTTCAGGATGGCACAATTGAAGTGAACCTGAGTGGTGACACAGCGCCCAACGCGCCGCCAGAATTGCGCGGTTTTGTCGGTATTGCGTTTCGTGTAATTACGGACAGATCCCATTTCGAGTGTTTCTACCTACGCCCTAAGAACGGGCGATCCGAGGACCAATTGCAACGAAACCATTCCGTGCAGTACATCTCAATGCCCGGATTCGGGTGGCAAAAACTGAGGTCTGAGAGCCCCGGGAAGTATGAGTCGTATGTTGACTTGGTCCCAGGGCAGTGGACGCAAGTCAAAATCCAGGTCGCTGGAGCGCGCGCGCGATTATATGTGAACGGAGCGGAACAACCTGTGCTCATCGTGAACGACCTTAAGCAACCTTCCGCGAAGGGTTCAATCGCGCTCTGGGTCGGGCGGGGAACCATTGCTCATTTTTCCGAGCTGAAGGCGACGCCGTGAGAGTTCCGACGGTCTACAGTCCTGTCCCTCGCCAAAATTGAGAACGCGCGTTTGAAATGAATAGCATACAAAGAGGCTGTGTAACATGTTACATGGATGAGAATCATGGCCCTCGCAGTTTTGCCGAACGACAAGGGACAGATGGAGTTTTTCGTAGGGACAACTACTTCCGCAGCTTCCCAGTTTCCGGGTCGAAATCCTGATGCCACACATCACAAGCCGCTTGCTCGGTTGAGAATTTGTGGTCAAAGCCTCGCTGCGTCTTGGACTCAATACGCCAACCGCGAGGAAAGTTTTCATCGAAAGTGATTCTTGCGACCTCTTCGTCTTTCTTATTACGAAAAATCGTTATGTTCGCATCCATCCGACACCTCCAGCTTCCCGTGTTATGCTGCGCGCCTGTGCTGAGCACTATTGAGACTTTGGCGATTTAAACAGGACATAATTTGCCGTGGCACGATGGTGAAGAAAAACAGGAGGCTTGTCTTTTAGAAGCTCATGTACCAAACGGACTGACACGGTCTGATATTCACTGGAAACCATAGTCCGAACGCATTCAATCCGCTCCACACCAGCGCAATCTCCATGCAAGCGATCTCCAGCCACTAACTCCAATAAATGATGTGTTTTCCCATCGGTGTTCTCCTGATTTCGCAGTTTTGGATTGGACCCACCGGGAAAGATCTATCGTGCCAAGGCTACGCCAGGGGTGGGACCCCGTCAACGTCGGTTGGAGATGGAACCGCATTGGTGGGAATCACATTAGAGGGAACAACCGGCGAAGGTGAGGAACGTTTTGTTCCACATGGGATCCGCCACCTCAAATTATCTAAGAGGAAGATTCTGATCCGCTCTCCGGATCAGGCCCAACTTTCTGGAGTGGTCTTCGCAAAGATCGCGATTCAGATTTTGATTCCGCCGTGAGCGTCAATTGCTCTACCGTTGTTTCCAATCCGGATGATTGTATCTCGAACTGTGTTTCCTAGGCCGAACCACTTTACGTCGAAAAAGCCGCCATGATCGAACTCAGAAAAAACTGCAAATGTGAGTCTTGAACTCATAGACTTTTTGCCGATGAGCAGTAGTGAATTGCGCTGCTTTCGGTGCACATGGAATTTTGGCAAGACACAGGTGCAGAGCTAATTTCGCGAAGGGGGTTCGAGGAAGACGCGGAGCTTGCGCGAGCGGGAGGGGTGCCGCAGCTTGCGGAACGCCTTGGCTTCAATCTGGCGGATGCGCTCGCGGGTGAGGGCGAACGTCTGTCCCACTTCTTCGAGCGTGTGCTGCCTGCCGTCTTCCAGCCCGAAGCGCATCTTGATGATCTTTTCCTCGCGGGGCGTGAGGGTCTTCAATACTGACGCGGTCTGCTCCTTCAGTTTCAAATTGATGACCTCGTCCAAGGACGACACCACGGCCTTGTCCTCGATGAAGTCGCCGAGTTGGGAATCTTCCACCCCGCCGATGGGCGTTTCGAGTGAGATGGGCAGCTGAGCGATTTTCAACATCTTGCGCACCCTGTCGACGGGGATATACATGCGCGCAGCGATTTCTTCCGAGGTGGGGTTGCGGCCAAGCTCCCCCACCAGCTGGCGGCTGGTGCGGATCAGCTTGTTGATCGATTCGAACATGTGCACCGGGATGCGGATGGTGCGGGCCTGGTCGGCGATAGCGCGGGTGATGGCCTGGCGGATCCACCAGGTGGCGTAGGTGGAGAACTTATAGCCGCGGCGCCATTCGAACTTGTCAACACTCCTCATCAGGCCGATGTTGCCCTCTTGGATCAGGTCGAGGAACTCCAGGCCGCGCTTGGTGTACTTCTTGGCGATTGATGCGACCAAGCGCAGGTTGGCCTCTGTCAGCTCCTTTTCCGCCTGTTCGGCTACGGCCTCGCCGCACAAGATGTGTTGCAGCGTGCGCCTGAACTCGGTAAAGCCGACCTCGCTCGAGATTCCGATCTGTTTCAGTTCCGACCGGCGCGAGCGCAGTTCCTTGCGCGCTGCCCTGGCGGTCTCGCCCTTGGCGGCGCCGCGGCGTTCGAGTCGGTCGACCTCGCGCTCGACCGAATGGAGCCGCTCGACGGTGTAGCGGATCTTGTCGATCAGCCGCTTTCTTTCTACCGGTTGGAAGTCGATCGAGCGAACGAGCTGCGACACCTGAATACGGGTCCGCGCAAGCGCGTACTTGGCCCGCAGGTAAGCGCCCTTCTTGGATTTCCCGGTATTTTCGAGCTTGGCGGCTTGCTTGAACGCCGTCTGGTAGAGCTTCTCGATCTTATCGATGACGCGGAGGGCCTGCCGGGTCTTGTTTTCAATCCTCTCGTCCGTCAGCTTCTCCTCGTCGAGCTCCACGATTTCCTTGATCGACCGGGCGTCTTTCCGGAGTTCCTCGCCGATCGCCAGCAGCTCTTTAATCACGATGGGCGAGCGCGAGATGCTCTTGAGGACCAACAAGTGTCCGCGCTCGATTCGCTTGGCGATGGCCACCTCGCCTTCGCGCGTCAGCAGCGGCACGCTGCCCATCTCGCGCAAGTACATGCGGACCGAGTCCTTCGTCTTCTCGAGTGTGCCCGGTGTCAGGTCAAGCTCGAGGTCCTCAACCGTTCCTTCTTCCTGGCGTTTGCCCTCACCGGGCTCGGCGGCTTCGGCGGCGGCGCGCGCGGCTTTGGCGCTGGCGACATCTTCGTAGATGTCGATCCCGTAGAGCTCCAAAGTGGAGAGCAGGTCGTCGATCTGCTCCCGTGATTGCACCTTGGCCGGGAGCATGTTGTTCACCTCATCGTATAAGAGGTAACCGTGCTCCTTGCCCATGTTGATGAGCTGGCGGA
>Ga0209648_10005981_pt1 | contig 10466 bp, 8 predicted proteins | sample GraSoi2013_115cm_FD_185830 | JGI IMG/M metagenome (GOLD analysis project Ga0209648, IMG submission 185830) | Grasslands soil microbial communities from the Angelo Coastal Reserve, California, USA - Sample 9_17_2013_115cm (SPAdes) (version 2) | ecosystem: Environmental > Terrestrial > Soil >...
GATTTTTACCCCCTTCACGATGGTTCGTTCTCTCCTGTTGATCCCTCTCATTCTGCATATCCATCAGTCGTCTCTTGTCCTCTTTTTCATGGCACAGTGCTGATATGTCTCGTCAATTGCATTCTAACCTATCTCTGCCGAGAAGTCAATGATAAAATATCAATTTTTCTGCTAATTTATTTGTAATATTGATATTTTATCATTACCCTGGTATAGTTAGAACAGAGTCCGGGAGATTTTCGCCGCTCTTGTCTGGTTTTCTCTGAAAGGAGGAGATACAATGGATTTTACCCATGCTCCAAAAGTTGAGCAGTTGCGGACGCAGCTCATCGCTTTTATGGACCGCTACATCTTTCCCAACGAGCGTGTTCCACGCGAGCAGATCGAAGCCTCTGGCAACCCTTTTCACCACGCCGAAATTATCGATGAACTGAAAGAAAAGGCCAGGGCAGAGGGACTCTGGAACCTGTTTTTACCAGATGAAGAGTACGGTGCTGGTCTCAGCAACCTTGAATACGCGCCCCTGGCTGAAATTACGGGCCAGGTGCTGTGGTCTCCCGAGGTGTTTAACTGCTCCGCCCCGGATACAGGGAATATGGAGATCCTGGCCCAGTTTGGCACAGCAGAGCAGAAAGCGCAATGGCTTGAGCCCCTCTTGAACGGGGACATTCGCTCATCCTTTGCCATGACCGAGCCAGAGGTCGCCAGTTCAGACGCCACCAATATTCAACTGACCATCCGGCGCGAGGGCGATGAGTATGTGCTTCATGGCCGGAAATGGTGGGCCACCGGCGCGGGTCGGCCCCGCTGCCAGATTTTCATTGTGATGGGCAAGACCGATCCCGAGCATCTGGATACCCATCGCCAGCAAAGTATGATTCTGGTCCCAAGGGAGACTCCTGGCGTAACGGTGGTGCGCGGCCTCAAAACCATGGGATATCTTGCCAATGAGAGTCATTGCGAAGTGCACTTCGACCAGGTGCGTGTCCCAATCACCAACTTGTTGGGTGAGGAGGGATCAGGTTTTGCTATCGCTCAGGCCAGGCTGGGACCCGGGCGCATTCATCACTGTATGCGCGCGATTGGAGCCGCGCAACGCGCTTTACAGCTCATGTGCCAGCGAGCCGTAAAGCGTGTTGCGTTCGGCACATCTCTGGCCGAGCAAGGAGTGATCCAGCAGTGGATTGCCGACTCGCGTCTAGAAATTGAGCAGGCACGCCTTCTGACGCTCAAGGCAGCCTGGATGATGGACACCCAGGGCAAGAAAGCGGCGCAGGAGGAGATAGCCATGATTAAAATTGTCGCTCCCCAGGTGATGACCAATGTCACCAACCGAGCGATGCAAGTCTTTGGGGCAGGCGGACTCAGTGATGATTTTCCCCTGGCCGAGATGTGGGTGGGAGGTCGCACCCTGCATATTGCTGACGGCCCGGATGAAGTGCATAAACGTTCCCTGGCTCGCTCTGTGATCAAACAGCTCACACAGTGAGTTCTATCGCTGTTCCTCATAACCGATTGAGAGGCCAGAAACGTTGATCAGCCTACCCTCAGCGCTAAGCACTCGAACGGCGGCTTCCGCCGGGAGGCCCCACACGGGGTCGATGACGAGGTGCAAGGGACCGTCACAGGCTGCTGCGATGCGCCTGCTGATCTGGACATCGGGCACCGTTTCTGCTACGATGAGCGCAGAGAAAACACTGTGGTGTTCACTTGAACCATGTGCACAGGTGGGCGTTGATGTGCTATTGTTATTTATACTTATTTCGGCGGACAATAGTCCGTAAGACGGACAAACGCCATCTCGCGCTGGCGATTGGCTACAACGAATAGTGTGCGTGCACGGCTCGTGCCGATCACTTGCTATCACTTTACCGGAGACGTGAACCTCATGCAAGAGCAGGACAACGAGAGAACCAAGCAGGGCGCCGACCGAAGACCAGGCCCGCTCGACGGCCTGCTGATCGCCGACTTCTCACGAGTGCTCGCCGGACCGTACTGCACCATGCTGCTCGGTGACCTCGGCGCAACGGTGATTAAGGTCGAGAGTCCTGCGGGGGATGACACCCGTACCTGGATGCCACCAGACCGCAATGGCGTGGCGACCTACTATCTGGCCATCAACCGCAACAAACGCTCGGTCATTCTCGATTTCAATGATTCCGCAGACCTGAGATTGGCCCACGAACTCGCTGCCCGCGCCGATGTCTTCATCGAAAATTTCAAGCCCGGCGGTCTCAAGCGCTTCGGCCTGGATTATGACGCGGTCCAGCAGCGGAACGCTGGGATCATCTACGCATCCATCAGTGGTTTCGGGACGGCGCAGGGGGCGTCCCTCCCCGGCTACGACCTCATCGTGCAAGCGGTGTCCGGGTTAATGAGCCTCACGGGTGACTCTGATGGCCCGGCCTATCGGTCCGGCATCTCGGTGTTCGATGTGATGGTCGGGCTACACGCGGCAATCGGCATCCTGGCAGCCCTCAATCATCGCAATCGCACTGGTGAAGGCCAGCACGTGGAAGTAAGCTTGCTCGCCTCGGCGCTCTCAGGGATGGTCAACCAAACGACTGCCTATGTGGCTGGCGGCGTCATTCCGAACCGGATGGGCAATGCCCATCCCAGCCTGTTCCCCTACGAATCGCTGCCGACAGCGGATCTGGAACTTATTATCGCTGCCGGGAACAATGGGCAGTTCGGCAAGCTCTGCGAGATCCTCGACCTTCCCGAACTGCAGCGTGATCCCAGGTTTGCGAACACCAGGGATCGCACTCGCAACCGCGATGCCCTACGCCCGCTGCTGGTTGAACGGCTGCGCACTAGAACAGCCAATGATTGGTTCCACAGGTTGAGCGCCGCTGGCGTTCCGTGCGGCCCGATCAACAACATCGAAGGGGGAATCACGTTCGCTCGCGAACTCGGACTCAATCCCGTTGTCGAGGTTGGCGCTGGGGATGATGTCATGCCAATGATTCGTCACCCGATTTCGTTCTCCCTGACGCCTCCGCGCCACAAGCTACCACCTCCGGCGCTCGGCCAGGATAACGAACAGATTCGCGCCTGGCTCAGCCAGACGCCACACATCGACCCAGAGGAACTCAAGGCGGCCAGGACATCCTCAGGGCAAGGCTGAGCAACGACAGGTCCAGGGTCAGCCAGGATACCCTGGCAGCAGCCCTGTGTCGAGCGGGCTGCGAACCATTGTAACGTATAAGGGAACAAATGGAATATCCCACCGGGATCGGTACGTCTGATGCCACCAGCATTCACCTGCTTGGTCACGATCTCGCGGGCGAGCTGATTGGGAACATCGGGTTTGGCGAGCTGGCTCTCTGGCTCGCCACGCAGCAGCGACCGACACCGCAGCAGGTGCGTGTGTTCGAGGCTGTGCTCGTCTCGCTGGCCGATCACGGCTTTACCCCGACCGCGATCGCGGCCCGCCTGACCCTGTACAGCGCCCCAGATGCGCTCCACGGTGCGATGGCAGCGGGTCTGCTGGGTGGCGGCTCGCGGTTCCTCGGCGTCACGGAAGACACAGGCCGATTTCTCGCTGGTGTGCTGGCAACCGTCGCGGACCAGTTCCCGACGACCGATGAGCAATGGGACGAGCTTGCCCGCCGGGCTGTCGCGGAGCAGCGCGCCGCTGGCCGCTTTGTCCCAGGGTTGGGCCACCCGGTGCATAAGACCGTTGACCCTCGTACCGCAGTGATCATCGAAATTGCCGAGCGGGAGGGCCTGCGGGGACCGCACCTGCGCCTGTTCGAGGCCATTGGTCGTGTCCATACCCAGGTGCTTGGCCGCATGCTGCCACTCAACGGTGCCGGAGTGGCTGGTGCCGCGCTTGCTGACATCGGACTGCCACCTGAGTTGCTGCGCGGCGTGGCCCTGCTCGCGCGTGCAGCGGGGCTGCTCGGTCACATCTCTGAAGAGCTGCGTCACCCCATCGCACCCGACATCTACTCTGCGATCGACCGGAACGCCGTGTATCGGCCAACCGCCAGCAACGACATCACAGAACAACGCTAGCCCAACTGACCCAACGTGTTCCTGCACGAGGGGCTGATCGATGATGCTTTCGCCGCCCTGGAGCCATACACGAGTCATATAATGCTTCCACACGAACGCTTGAAATCCCTGATTCTCTTCTAACTCTTGGGCCTACCGCCTAAAGGAAACCGCTCCCAGGGGTTCTTGTTGACTGTGATCCGGGCCATAAACGCCTGGCCTGTACTTCAGCTTGACCGGACCATGAAGGTAAGATATACTGCTCCAGGTTACGATGCTACCGCTTCAAGCCGAGACAAAAGCGCAGTGTTCCTGGCTAGCTCGAAAGCAAACGTGGATGAGCGAAGGATTAAACCAGCCAATAAGCCAGTCTGACCTATTCAGCGTCCAGCAACATACCACCAGGGCATCGACAGATGAGTTACAGTTGGTAGAGATGCTACGTCATGGCAACGAGGGCGCTTTTGTTTTTTTGATTGAGCGCTATCAGACGACCATGCTGCATCTCGCCATGATCTATGTCTCTGAACGCGCAGTCGCTGAAGAAGTTGTGCAAGAAACCTGGATGGGAGTGCTCCAGGGGCTCAATCGTTTTGAAGGACGCTCTTCTCTGAAGACCTGGATCTTTCGCATTCTCACCAACCGTGCTAAAACATGTGCCTTGCGCGAGGGACGCAGCGTCCCATTCTCCTCATTATCGGAGCTGGACGTCAACCTCGATGAGCCTGCGGTGGACCCCGATCGTTTCTTGCCAGCAGATTCTCAAGCGCCAGGGCACTGGGCTTCGCCGCCAGCAAACTGGAACGACATGCCCGAGAATCGGCTCTTGTCACAGGAAACCATTGCCCGCATCCTGTCGGCCACGGAAGCATTACCTCCCAGCCAACGTGCCGTCATCACCCTGCATGATATAGAAGGGTGGACAGCAGAAGACATCTGTAACGTTCTGGGTATTTCCGAGACAAATCAGCGAGTACTGCTCCACCGGGCACGGTCGAAAGTTCGGCGGGCGCTTGAGCACTACTTCGAGGAACAGGAGTGAAGCTGAAAGGGCAGCGATATGGAGAACTGGTTCACCAGGCTGTGCGCACATCTTCCGCTAATAAAACGGAAGACGAACCCGGCCATCAGGCAGAAGCTCGCCTGTAAGGAAGTCGTGGAGCTTGTCACCGATTATCTCGAAGGAGTTCTGTTGCCAGAGCAGCGCGCGCAGCTCGAGGAACATCTGGCGGACTGTCCCGGCTGCAGGAATTATATTGAACAGGTGCGATTGACCATCAGCATGTTACACAATTTGGCACAAGAACCCGTGTTTCCCGAAACCAAAGAAGAGCTGCTGCTGCTGTTTCAACAATGGAAGAAGAGTTAACACTCAAGCGTAGCGAAAGGCACCTGCTGCCACTGGAAGGGTAAAGCAAAAGCGACTCCCTTCTCCCTCCCTGCCTGTACTTTCAACCCAAATGGATCCGCCCATGGCTTCAACCAGGTGCTTACTGATGTAGAGTCCTAAACCCGTCCCTCGCACCGTTCCAGTGAGGTCACGCTTGAGACGCACAAACTTCTCAAAGAGCAGGGGTAGTTCAGCAGGAGGAATACCAGGACCCGCATCTTCCACACTGATACAGACCTGTGCCGGAGCATCCGTTTCCCGCCCGGCGCCCTCTCTGATGGCTGCACGAATGATGACCGAGGTCTGCTTCGGCGCGTACTTGAAGGCGTTGGAGAGCAAATTCCGTGCAATCTGACGAAGGTAGTGCTTATCTGCCCAGACGGTGACCTGCTCAGAGATATCCAGCTGAAGAGTATGTTCCCGTTCTAGTTGGGAATCAAGCTGTTCAACGACTTCACGCAGCACTTGAGCAACCACGAGCTTCTCTGGTTTGGCAGGTTTCATCTCATTCGTGATCTGCATCGCCTCCATGATGGTGTCGAGCAGGAGGGCGAGCTCGTTACAGCTCGCTAGGGCCTTGTTGAGAAAGGCGGCCTGCTGAGGAGTATCGAGATGCTCAAGATGGTCTTTGAGGAGTTCAAGGTACCCTCTCACACCTGTAAGTGGCGTCCGGAACTCGTGGCTCAGATGCAGGAGCAAATGATCTTTCAGTTCATTCACACGCAGCTTTACTTCCTGCTCCCGCAGGGCCTCTTCTGCTTGTTTTCGCTCATGGATATCTCTTGTTATGCCCGCCAGAGCTTCAACACTTCCATCTCCACTGTAGACAGGACTCAGTATATACTCGAACATTCTGATGCCGTGCGGCGTAGGAAAAGATGTTTCTGCCACGACGGTTTTGCCCGTGCATGCTTTGGCAATTTGTGCTTCAAACTGTCTGAGAAATTCGGGAGGGAAACCAAGTTCGCTCCCTGTTTTTCCAAGGATGCCCTCTGGATGCTTCTTTGCGCGTGTCAATGCTGCCTTGATGACCTCTCGGGCTGCCCGGTTGACATAGGTAAATCTTCCTTGTGTGTCTAACATAAAGATATGATCGGGAGAGGCATTCTGGAGTGCATCGAATATGCGTTGCTGTTCTTGCATGGCATGGATGCGTTGCTGTCGTTCTTCCTCCCTACACTTACGCTCGGTCACATCTCGATACGTGAGCACAACAGCTCTCACACTTGAGTCGGCCAGGAGATTTGTCCCTGTGCCTTCTACCCAGCGCCATGAACTATCCTTGTGGCGCACGCGGTACTCAAGCGTCAGACTCTTGCCTGGTTCCTCAACGACTGCTGCCAGGGCATGGGTTGCCTGCTCAAGATCATCGGGGTGAATCAGTTGAAGCGCGCTACGTCCCACAAACTCTCCTGACGTATAGCCCAATACCCGTGTGGTTGACGGACTGGCATAAAGCACCGTCCCGTTGCGATCAAGAAGCGCAATGGCATCGGAACTCTTCTTGATGAGCACACGAAACAGCTGCTCACTTTGTTCGAAAGTAGCCATCGCCCGTGAAGAGGCGGTGATCTTCTTGGCAGGTATTGACATGGAGCTTCATCCTCGACTCGATTGCTATCCTTGTCACTGCGAGTACTATAACAAATTGCTCCTGCAGAAGGCAACCTTGGCACATGAGGGTGGCTGTTATTTGAAAGGTATTGATTTTAGGAGATGAAGGCATCTCCTAGCACAAAACCTGTCTCTCACTAGCAACATGGGACTGGCCGCAAGATGTCTTCATTACTCCTCTCTCGTGAGAAGAGAAAGTCACAAGTTGGAGGACAGGTGAATGGCCGTTCTACCAACCAGCCTCAGACCGGCTTAGACTCTCCCTTGCCAGGCATTAAGCAGCCTTCTTTACCAGATGTGGTTTCGCCTCATGCCTGGCCGCATCCATCGCTGCCACGCTCACAGCAGCGGCAGCCAGAACCACGTCCTTCAGCAGGAACTGTCCCGCCAGGGTGAGCAAGGGGAAGCCTGTCACTCCTGGAGCGATCACGAAGATGGTCAGCGTTCCGGCAAACAAGATCAGGCAGAACAAACCGACGTAGCGCACCCACACACCTGCAAACAGGAGGATGGCGGCACTGATTTCGAGCACTCCAAGGGCATAGACAAACGCGTTTAAAGCCAAGAAAGAAAGTGATGCCGCGAGCAGACCTCTGACAGGACTGGGATCAGCGAATTTCAGCGCTCCAATCCAGAGAAGAATGAGGGCAAGACTGTATCGCAAAAAGAAGGGTGCAAGCCGCTCGACAAACTGAAACACGGTTTTCATCATGTTCTCCTTCATATATATCTAAAAATGTAAGGGTGGACTTTCCCACACTGCCTTATTGTCTCTGAACGAGAGAAAATGTTACACACCCTTGGAAGTCGTTTGAAAATCCGGTTGAGGTACGTCGTCGGCTAGGATGGTGCCTGATCTGTCGTGTGAAAGTGCTGCCAGGCGAACGCTGCCAGTACCATAGCTGCATGCTCTTTCGGTGAAGTCTGGTCTGTTCCCAGGAGATCCTCCGCTCGCCGGAGGCGGTAGCGAATAGTATTGACATGTACCCCCAGTTGCTCGGCGACCGCCTGCGCTGAGCCAAGCGTCTGGGCCAGCACGAACGTGTCGGTCAGATGCGAGCTATTGGCGGCGTCGTACTCCAGGAGTGGGGTGAGCAGCCTCAGAGCAAAGGTGTCCAGGTCTTCAGCTAGCCTGGGATTCTCCAATAGGCTGTCCAGACCAAAGGCGGAGATATCCAGCACGTACTCTCCATAGTTATCACGGCGGGCCTTCCGCGCAAGCGAGAGCGTGTGGGTGAGCGTCAATTTCAGGTCGTGCAGCGAGTGGTAATGTCCACCCTGGACGATCCAGAGCGGGTGAGCGCCGCAGTGTGTGAGCAGGGCATCGCGCACCTTCGAGGGGTCCTGTAGCACCTGCCCTTTGAGCAGGATGATGGCCATATCGTCATCAAAGAAGATGGGCAGGCTTTTCAGGTGGTCCAGCACCACATTTTCGGCGATCATACGCTTGCGCACCGATGTTGTGGCCTGCATGGTCCCAAGGGACCAGGCCAGCATCCAGAGCTGGCCACGTTCCACCGGAAGACCCAGGCGATGCCCTTCTAGCTCGACAAACGGCAGCGATTTCTCTTCCTTAAGCAGGGCGCGCAACCACCGTTCGCGCTGGCGATCCCATTGATCGTGCGCCCGTTCCATGCGCGCGATGACTGCATTACAGGCCACGATCAGGTCAGCGAAGAAATCGGGCCACTGGGCAGGTGGCAGGGCAATCGAGGGACACAGATAGACTAGTCCCGCTGTTGCCGTGACCTGGCCGGGCAAGCGCACGCCAGGCACAGCCAGGGAGAGTACCTGCACCGCGTCCGGCTGACTGCTCCGAGACGCGCAAATTTGCTCTAGCTGTTCGCTGCGAGTCAACACATAGGGACGCCGCTCACTGTCCGTGACGATGACCATGCCTTTGATGAGCTGACTGGCCCACGCTTCCACGACCTCGATGCGATTAGCGTGCAGGACAAGGTCGTGCCATCTTGCTTTGTAATCGGGGAGTTGTTGGACACCTGGTAAGAAGAACGACGGGGAGCGCACCTCGAGAGAGAGCGACTCGAGCAAGCCCGCCTGGCGCTGTACGAGCAGGCGTTCGGCCAGGGAGAAAGGCGTGACGGTTCTGCGCGTGGCGTAGAGGACTGCCGCCACCGGCCCCTGCTGCTCGAGAGCCGACACCGCGCGTACGGGTATGGCAAGACCGGCTCGAATCTCTTCGGCGTCAATGATATCGCTGACGCTGGGGTGGCGATAGGGGGAGTTACGGTAATCGGGGAGTGCAATCGGCTCCCCATAGGCGATGACGCGGCCACCGACCCCATGCCCACGCGAGAGGGCGAAGCCAAACCCACCGTGTTTGGCACCCAGGTGGTTGGTGACTTCGACGACATCTTGAGAGGCACTGCCCCAAAAAGCGAAATCTGCTGCCGCAACCACACGCGTCAGGCCGAGGAATGTAGACAAGGCGTGGGGATCGCCGTGTAGCAACGCTTCGATGAGGTCCCGATCATACAGTGGGGAACTTGAGGTGAAAAAGTGTGCTTCTCTCTCCTCAACTTCAAGCACCGCTTCTAACGTCTGGCGCACCCGTTCGATGCACTCGCGGACCGCACCTGGAAGGGAAGGCTCCGTCTTAGGAGCGATCCAGAGAATCCAGACAGCGCAAGGAGAGGAAGGCAAGCTACACAAGCGCATGAGCAGGGGAGGCGGCATCTCTGCAAGACTGTGAGTGAGGTCATGCTGCAATACCCCGACCATTGTATCTACCGATGGATCCAGGCGAGCGGAGAGCCAGCGGTGCATCTCAGTGCGCTTGATGCCCGCGTAGTAGACTTTCCACGGTACTGTTCTATTGCGGCAGGGCCAGATCAAAGCGGTACCGACGGCCGAAATGCTGGTGAGCAGTTGCTCCAACGCGCGCGAGATCAGCTCATCGCGGCGGTGCGGAAGCAATGCGGCTCTTTCCAAAGAGTGCATGACAGCGATCGAGATGCCTGAATGTTGCTCTTCCATACGCGCCGTCTTCGTCTTGTTCGAGAGGACAATCCCCCAACTTCCAATTTGTCGGTGGGAACATTGTATAGCATGCTGGGCTTAGTTACAATAGGTGATATGACAGAGTCAGGGCGTTGTAACAGTCGTCGAACTGAGCACAAACCCAAGAGGCAAATGCGTTGAGTTCCTGCTCAATCTACGAGACTAAGGAGATCTACTATGTCTGCATCGCTGATTGAACGCACCCCCTCCGCGTACGATTACCCATTGCTCATCAAGCACTTGCTTCACATACCTCTGGCGATCGCCCCCGAACAGGAGATCGTGTACCGGGATGTGAGTCGCTTTCCCTACCGGCTAGTGCGTCAACGGATCGGCCAGTTGGCCAGTGGTCTTACCGCGTTGGGAGTGAGGCCAGGCGATACGGTCGCGGTGATGGATTGGGACAGCCATCGCTATCTGGAGTGCTTCTTCGCTGTCCCGA
>Ga0209648_10005984_pt1 | contig 10462 bp, 7 predicted proteins | sample GraSoi2013_115cm_FD_185830 | JGI IMG/M metagenome (GOLD analysis project Ga0209648, IMG submission 185830) | Grasslands soil microbial communities from the Angelo Coastal Reserve, California, USA - Sample 9_17_2013_115cm (SPAdes) (version 2) | ecosystem: Environmental > Terrestrial > Soil >...
GAAGATTGTGGGCGTAGGCGATTTGCGCGCGCAAACGGTGCAAACGATCAAGAACATCGAGGCAGCGCTGGCGAAAGCCGGCGCCAGTCTGAAGGACGTCGTGCGCACGCGCATCTTTGTGACGAACATCGCCGAGTGGGAGAAAGTCGGGCGCGCGCATGGAGAATTCTTCGGTGAGATACGTCCGGCGACCAGCATGGTGGAAGTGAGTAAGCTGATTGCGCCGGAAATGCTGGTGGAGATTGAGGCGGACGCGGTGATCGAATGAGGTAAAGGAAGTAAATGAAGTAAAGGAAGTAAAGGAGACTGAGAAGCAGCGGCCTCGTCTCGAAAGTGGATTAGCAATCGGTCGGAGAGTTTTCATGGGTTCAGCGTTATACGATTCGTTCATCGCGGATTATTACGACGAGTCACCCGTTGTGAAGGGGCGAGTGCAAGACGTGGCGTTTTATCGCGACGCGGCGCGCGAGTTCGGCGATCCCGTTCTGGAGCTTGGATGCGGGACGGGGCGCATCACGATGGCGCTGGCGGAGGCGGGGAAGCGCATCACCGGGCTCGATCTCTCCGAGCGGATGCTGGAGCGGGCGGTAAAAAAACGCGCGGCGCTGCGGGTTGAAGCGCGGGAGCGCGTTCACCTGGTCCAGGGAGACATGGCGCGGTTCGATCTCGGCGAAAAATTCCGCCTGGTCATCATTCCCTTCCGGCCGCTTCAGCACTTGCTGGAAGTGCAGCAGCACATGGATTGCCTGGAGTGTGCGCGCAAGCATCTGGCGCCGGGAGGGCGGCTGATTCTGGACGTGTTCCAGACGGATGCGGAACGGATGCACGATCCGGTGCACATGCGAGAGACGCTGGTTACCGAGTACGTAACCACGGATGGCCGGCAGGTGCGAATCACGGAGCGAGTGGCGGCGTTCCATCGCGCGGAGCAGCGCAATGATGTGGAGATGATTTTTTCCATCAGGCATCGAGATGGGCGCCAGGAGCGGATGGTGTTCGCGTGGCCGCTGCGCTATTTTTTCCGGTATGAAGTGGAACACTTGCTCGCTCGGTGCGGATTCAAGGTTGCAGCGGAGTACGGCGATTTTGACCGCACGCCGATTCGCGATGATTCACCCGAGATGATCTTTGTGGCGGAAAAGCAGTAGAGCGCCCGGGCAAGCTGGGGCGCAGCATGCTGCGCCCCTACATAAGAAACGGCAGCCTTCACGATTACCAGCGGGCGCGGATGCGATATTTCAGGACGGAAGTGCCGTCCTTGGCGACCGGGACGATGAATTGGGCGGCGAAAGCCGCGGTCTTGGTGTACTTGTAGGTGGAAGAGAGCATCTCCCAATCGCCGCCGATGGGTTCGTTCACCTGAACGACGACAGGCGCATCTTTGTGGTTGCGCAGGGTGACTTCAAACTCCATTTCCCAAACGTGAGTGTCGATGCGCTTGTAGTCGGTCTGCTTGTGCTCGGCGACAACATCGAAGGCGTTGCCGATGTGGATGTTCACGAATTCATCCTTGGGGGTGTGGTCGATACGGTCTTCGCCGGCAAAGAGAATGCCGCCTTTGGAGTCCTTCTGGTAGACGCGGACGTTGCCTGCCGGAAGGGGAATGCCTAGTCCGGCTTTTTCTTCATTTTTGAATTTGTAGTAGACCATCACGGGATCCTTCAGGGGCGCGCCCGGATTCTGCTGGTTGCGGTAGTAGTAGCTTTGGCCGTTGACCATGAATATTTTTTCGACGGGAACGCCGGAGCCCTGGAGAAGGCTGATCTGCTTGGTTTCCTTGTCCTCGACGGAAGTTTTTCGGCCGAGTGAATAGAGATGGTATTCGCTGAAGGCTTCCTGCTGAAATTGCGCGGCGGCGGATTTGGCCACGGCCATGTCACGAGCGGCCATGGGCATTGGAGCAGGGGGCTGAACGCGGTTTAGTTCGCCGGCTACGAGCTGAAGGCGGGCGCTGCGGAAGGCGGTACCGCTGTTGTTGACGACGGTGACCCAGCCGTCGAGGTCGGCGTTTTTATCATCGCGGGCGACGGTGAGAACGTAATCGGCATTCCAGGATAAATTACTCGCGAGGTAAGACGCTTCAATCTGCTGCTTTTTCGGGCCGGAGTTTTCGAGGGACATGAGCAGCGTGGGACGGTCGTAAAGATTGGCCGGGACTTCCGGGAAGCGATAGCTCTCGGCATACACTCCGGTGACGATGTCGTTGCCGATTTTCCAGACGGGGCCATTGTTGTCGGAAAGCAGCGTGGCTTTGATTTCCTCATGCTTGGTCGTGCCGCTTTCCTGGTAAGTGCGCACCAGAGTGACTTCCTTGCCGACATATTTGTGCAGGAGTTTCGCGGGCTCGAGGAGGTCGTATTCGTAGTTTTGCTCGATGACGCCGAGTTTTTCCGGATCGGTGAGCGAACGGAAATGGACGGTGGCAGGATTGACGGTGGCGGCGATATCCATGAATTTCAGGCGGAACGTGCCGCCGGGAAGCGCGAGATTGCGGACATCGCGAATGAGGGCGATGTTGGAGTTGTAGACGGTGACGTTCAAATCGGTCTGATCGTTCAAGCTGGTGGATTGATCGGCGCTTGGGTGAGCGGCCTCTTTTTCCTGTGACGCATAAACTTTGCTGCCGCGGGACGCGGGATAAAGAATCGCAGCGCCAACGGTGAGAACCGCGGCGGCAAAAATCGCCCATAAGAACTTGGTCGTTGACTGGCTCCCGGGGATGATCATCACTTTTCACCTCAATCTGAATTTGCCTTCTCCGTTAGAACGAAGTGGGAGAGATTTCTTGCACGCGGCGCGTTGGCCGAAAGGCAGCCCGTATCGTTTATTCGTTCACGAAACGCTTCCAGGTAACGCCACCGTCGCTGGTTTCGAAACTTTTCGTGTTCAGGGAGTTCCAGACGCGGGCGTGCAGGGCGTCGGAAGCCTCGACGCCACCGAGGTCGTCCGGCATGGGTGGGGAGAGAAGCTTCCAATGGGCACCGCCGTCGGTGGTGAGAAGAACCGTTCCCCGGCGCCCGACGATCCAGCAGATTTCCCCTGACAGCGCGACCCCTGCTATTAAATCGGCAGACGTGCCGCTCGTTTGGCGCGACCAGGAAGAGCCGCCGTCTTTGGAGAATTCGATGAGGCCGTTGCGGCCAGTGCGCCAAATCACGTTCGAGCCTGGCGGCGAGATCAAACGCGGATTGACAATGGCCCGGGCGACTTCCAAAGAAATGGAATCGTTGTAGCTGGAGGCAGCTCCACCGGCCACACCGGGCTGGGGAGGAGGCGGGGGCGCGGCAGACGCGGCCTTCGCCTTCTTCGCTTCCATCTGACCGAGTGGAACGGGGCCTGGCGGGTTCGAAGAATTAGCGCTGGATTGGTTTTGTATTTGAATGCTCTGGGCCTGGGCTTGCACTTGCACCTGCGCCGGAGCGCTTTCCGGTCTCGCGGCGTCCGCGGTCTTGGCGTCGCGATCCAGTTGTTCTTCGGCGCGAAGGAGCTCATTGGAGGACTCGCGCCCAGTGTCTTTTCGCAATGCGTACTCTTTATCAGCCAGCGGCTTTTGCGGTGAAGCCTGCGCAAGATGGTCCTGCTTGCCGCCCGATTTCAGAGCGCCTGAAGCGCTTCGCGCATTGGCGCCGGCAAATTCATCGGCCCTGGATTGCGGCAACTTGGCAGCATCTTTCGCAGACGGAGTAACCGCCTGCGGCACGGTTGAAATGGATGGTGGCGGTGGAGGAGGCGCCTGGTTCTTCGCGACCTGGACTTGTTCCAGACCTTGAGGAGCCAACCACCGGTTTTCATGCAGCGCAATCCACACAAGCAAGCTGGCCGCGATTGCTCCTGCGGGAGCGAGCCACTGCCAGCGCGCGCCTCTCAAGAGAAGAACGCGGCGTGATTTCCTGGGAGGGGCCGCTTCGGCTGCGCGGGCTGCTTGAGGATTCTGCGCAACCAGCACTGGTTCGGGTTGCTTGGCAACGGCTTCTTCCCGCCCAGCAGCTTGCAAAGAGATTTCGTCGGTGGCTTCGAGCTGTGAGAGGATGGCCTGGCAATGCGCGCATCCGATGATGTGTTCCTTTAAGGAGTTCAGTTGCGCGGGAAAGAGGGACCGCTCGTGATAAGCCGCCAGTGTTTCCGAATCGGGACATGCGGCGTCCGGCGAGCCGGAAACGGCGGGCGCGTTCACAGCTTCGCCCGCAGGCGCAGCAGAACGCCAATGGCGCGCAAGCGCTTTGTCGAAACTCCGATCGCGTTCGTCAGGCGTCATGGACCTCTCCATCCTTAGAACGAAACCCCGTAGTGTTCTTGCAGCGCGCGGTCACGGCGTTCGCTTTCCGGCCGGCGGGCCTGGGGATTTTGAGCGCGGCAGCAATTTATCCAAATCGATGGGGCTGTTGCCGGCGCTGTATTCGAGGCAAAGTGTAATCTCCGCGTCGCTCAGGCCGGGCTGAGCGGCGCAACCGTTCGCGGCCGCCAGGCCGTGACGAAGAATGGCTTCCACCGCCTGCCGCAAATCGCGGCGGACACGGTCGAGATGGCGCGAAACACTGGATTCATGCTCTTCCAGTAGGCGTCCGATCTCCGCAAGCGTTTTTTCCTCGGAGTAATAGAGGCGCAGCCTTTCTTTTTCCTGTGGTTCGAGGCGGTCGAGTGCGGTTTGCAAGGCGCGCGTGAAGGAAGCAACGTAGCGCTCGCGATGTGGGTCGGCTGGAAGCGTTTCCGGGCCGAGGGGCATGCTCTGGCGATTATTGCCGGTCTCGTCCCCGGCAAGTTCCTCGAAGCGGCGGCCCGCGCGGATGGAATCAATGTGCCGTTGTGCAAGAACGGCGCGGAGCCAGGTCTTGAGAGAGCTGCGCCCATGGAAGTAACGAAAAAGCGAGCGCTCTGCTCCCTTGCCTCCCGCCAAACCGTACAACTCCGAAAAAAGGGAATCCGCGAGATCACAGGCTTCCGCAGAGCCTGATTTGCAGCGAAGAATAGCGGCCGCCGCGACGCGCAGATAAGAGCGGTAGGTGGCGAAAAAATGCTCCCAGGCAGGTTCACACCCTTCGCCACAGGCACTAGCCAGGGCCAGGTCTTCTAGATGCAGCGCGCCAAAATATGCTTCGAGCTGAGGCGAGGTGACCGCGCCGCTCGCCAAGCCCTTCTTCGCGCTGCGCTCAAGCGCGGCTGCAAACCGCTCGCGGGGAACTCCCCAGCGGCCGGCCTGCGACTGGGCGTAGAGACTCTCGATCAGAGAGGTTTGGCTCTCGATCAGCCGGGAGAGAGCCACCGACCAATTGTCACTGCCGCGGGTTGGCACATTTTCCGTCATTTACGAAGCGAAGGGGCCAGGACCCATAAACCGGAACCCAACTCGGAGGTCCACAGTTGCATCCTAGAGCATATGCCCAGCCGGCGGAAAGGGGCGCGCAAAACTCGGACAACCCCAGCCGGAATTGCGGTATGCTAGGGGACGTTGCGCCCCAGACTGCAACGAAAACTGCCTCGCCGGGTTAGAACAGGGTGCGTAAAGGTGCGCTCGCCGGAGCATTAGCGACTTCGCGACGCTAGTACGAAAGTCCTATTCGAGCTCCCTCAGCCTCGTCAGTACTCTGGTACTGCTAGAGCGCACTTACTATTCTGCTGGCGGACTTGGGAGCGCTGGGAATTCCTAGATAACCCATTTCTGCGGCCGGAATTTCACGAGGCGGCACGCGGATGACAACCATGCTTGCAGATCCACCACGTAAGACAACGATGGGAGTCGGCTTTGAGGCCAACCGCGGCCGTTCAGGCGATCCCCAGGCATGGAAAAAGGCGATCGGCACCAAGCCGGTATCGGCACGTCTCGCCCTGCTCCCCGATGACAAGCCGCGGTGGGACCGCATCGGATTGAGTGCGTTCGGACAGCTTGCAATCGTTAGCTTCCTGCTCGTGCTTCCTCTGCTCTTCCCGCAACAGATGCAGACAGCACTGCACTTGCGTGTCACAGAGTTGATGCAGCCGGTCACGGAAATCCCGGTTGCGCCGCCGCCTCCACCACCGCCGAAGATCAAGCCCAAAGTTGCGCCGCCGGAACCAAAGCCGGCGCCCGAACCGGTGAAATTGAATCCCGTGCAAACACACGTTTTTCTAGCGCCAAAAGCGGAGCCGCCCAAGCCAAAGACGCTGGAAGCCAGGCCCGTGGAACTCAACCCCGTTTTGGAGCCGGTGAAAATCGATATGCCGACGAAACAACCGAAGCGGCCGAAAGATGACGTGAAAGTCGGCAATCTGTCTTCCGGCAGCGCAGCTCCAGCGACGGTTGTGGCGCCGTTGAACAAAGTGCAGACCGGCGGATTCGGCGATCCTAACGGAATCCCCGGTAAGGGCGATCCGAACAAGGCCACTAACGTGAATCGTCTTGGTTCGCCCGCATTGCCGGGCGGACCAGGATACGGCAACGGAACGGGCGGCGATAAAGGAATTCGCGGCACGGTGGCGAGCACAGGCTTCGGAAACGGCATAGCGAATCCTCCGCCAAGCACACCCAAGCGCGGCACGCTGCAAAGCACCGGTTTCGCGGACCAGGCAGTCGCTGCCGAAGCGCCAAAGAAGAAAGCAGCGCCGAGCGAGGGCGCAACAACGCCTGTTAACATCCTGGACAAACCGCGTCCGGAGTACACCGCAGAAGGGCGTAGTCTGAGGATTGAAGGCGACGTTGTTCTCGAAATGGTATTCCTGGCAAACGGCACGATCCAGGTGAACCGGGTGGTAAGCGGTCTGGGCCATGGTCTCGATGAAGCGGCGACTCGCGCGGCGCAGCAGATCAAGTTCAAGCCGGCAAAGCGCGAAGGCCAGCCGGTGGATTTCCCGGCGCGTGTTCGAATTGAATTCCGTTTGGCTTACTGAGGGGAGAGAGAAAATGCGTAAGGCAGCGATATTTAGTTTCGTTCTGATCTTCAGCGGGCTGGGAAGCGCGGCCGCAACGGCGGCGGACAAGCCTGCCGATCAGCCGCGGACCATGGAGGAAGTGATTGACCGCGTGATCACTAACGAAAACCGGGGCAACCAACAGATCAAACAGTATTCGCCGCTGGTCGAGACGTACATCCAGAACCTGAAGCCCGATAAGGAACTTGGCTACACGCCTGCGGGCGATAAGTATTTTCTTGGCCGTGCGGATTTCTCAAAGGGCGTCGCGCTGGTTTCTTTGACGGACACCAACGGCAAGGGGAAGAAGATCTTCGGTTCGATCGGCAACTTCTTTTCTTTCGCGATGCAATTCCTGCCGGACGGCTTCCTGCAGATGATCTTCATCGACACGAACGGCTTTGACAAGCAGCACTACAAGTTCGATTATGTGCGCCGGGAATTCCTCGGCGAAGTGCGGTGCCTGGTGTTCGACGTGACGCCGCAAGATAAGTCCGGCAAAGGCCGCTTCCTTGGACGCATCTGGGTCGAAGATCAGGATTTCAACATCGTGCGCTTTAACGGAGCCTACGGTGGCGGCGGGCACTCCAGTTGGTACTTTCACTTCGACAGCTGGCGAACCAACGTGCAGCCCGGACTTTGGGTGCCGTCGTTTGTGTATAGCGAAGAACGGGATTTGCATTACGCGCTGGCGAAGAAACTGGACTTCAAGGCGCAGACGCGGTTGTGGGGATATAACCTCGGACATGCCAGCCAGGAGCAGGAATTGAGCAAGATCCTGGTGGAGACGCCGGTACAAGACGACACCAAAACGGCGAACGATTTAACGCCCATTCAGGCGCAGCGCTCCTGGGACCGCCAGGCGGAAGATAACGTGATCGATCGGCTGGAGCGAATTGGATTGATCTCGCCGAAGGGAGAAGTCGACAAGGTGCTCGAGACGGTAGTCAACAACCTTGAGGTCACCAACAACATCGACATCGAACCCGATGTCCGTTGCCGAGTGATGACGACCACTACGCTGGAATCCTACACCGTCGGCCATACCGTCGTGCTGAGCCGCGGCTTGATTGACGTCCTTCCGGATGAAGCGAGCCTGGCGACCATCGTAGCGCACGAGCTCAGCCATGCCATTCTCGGACATCGCCTCGATTCCAGCCTGGCTTTCTTCGATCAATTGCTCATTGAAGACAAGGAGACCTTCCGCCATTTCGGATTTGCCCGGACGATTGACGAAGAAAAAGCAGCAAACGCAAAGGCAATCCAGATCCTGAATAATTCGCCTTATAAGAATCAGCTTGCGAACGCCAACCTTTTCCTGACGGCACTCGCCACGCGCGCAAGAGAAATCCCTAACCTCATTAGCCCGCACCTCGGAGATCGCGTGCCGGTAATCGGTGATCTGAGGGCTTCGATGCCGAGCGATCAGAAGGATCCGAAGCAGAGCCCGCAGATGATCACCGCGCTGCCGATCGGCGGGCGGGTGAAACTGGATCCATGGAACGACAAGCTGGACCTCATCAAGAGCAAGCCAGTGGGCACGGTGGCGGAACGCGAAAAGATGCCGTTCGAAATCACGCCATTTATGCCTTATCTGACGCGCTATGGCATCGAACCGGCGAAGCCCATCGCTGCGAGCGTGACCACACCAGCGGATCCGAAAACAGGTGAATCCGCACCGGGCAAACCGTAGGCGGATAATTTAACGATTGCTAGGAAACGGTCCGGAGAGGATGACCTCTCCGGACCGTTTTGCTTTGTTCGCCGGATCTTACTTGTTGAGGATGATCCTCAATGCGGCGAAGAGAGTTCCTTGATGAGTTTGTAGCCGAAACCCACACCATCGTAAAAATCCTGCACGCCGACACGCTCGTCTTTCCCGTGTTCGCGATGGTCGTTGATATCAAAAAACATGCAAGAGATGCCAAAAGTTGGGATGCCGGCAATGCGCGTGTACTTGCCGTCGGTGGCCCCGGTAGACATTGTGGCGACAAGAGGAACGCCCCGCCAAACGACGCTCAAAACCTTCTCCATGGCCTGAGTCACTTCAGGCAGAAGCGGAGACGGAGGGACCGGAACGACAGGCACTACTTTTCCGTCAGGAGTGCGTTGTGGAACAACGCTGATTGTGACTTTCGGATCGTTTGCCACGCGCTCGAGTGTTTTGCGAACTTCTTCGGGGTCTTCGCCAGGAAAAATGCGGCAATTGACGTTGGCGCGCGCGGTTTGTGGGAGAGCGTTTGGCGCATGACCGCCGGAAAGCATCGTGGCGACGCATGTGGTGTGCAACAGAGAGTTGTAATAAGGCACGGCTGAGAGCCGTTGGGCGGCAGCCGGATCCGGCGGTTGCTTGGCAACGGCTCTCATGTCCGCGGCAACCCGTCCCGTCATCAGCACTGCATTTTTCTCAAAATAACTTCTTGTTATTTCGTTGATTTTTAGTGAAAACGAAAAAGACTGCAGCCGGGCCAGAGCGCCTGCCAAGTGATAGATGGCGTTGTCCGGGCTGGGAACCGAACTATGGCCGCCGGGATTTAACGATTCGAATTGAAAATCCACGTAGACTTTTTCGCTGGCTTGGATTCCCGCGAGCAGCCGTTTGTCTTTGTCCTTTTCGAATTCGCCAGCGTCCAGATTGATGCAGTACTCCGCGTCAATCCAGTCGGGATGTTCCCGGAGCAGCCAGTCCACCCCGTTAGCAGAGCCGCCTTCTTCATCAGCGGTCAGCGCGACAATCAAATCGCGGTCCGGAAGATACCCTTCCTTTTTCAGGCGGATGAAATTGGTAATGAGGATGGCATCGCCTTCCTTCATGTCCTCGGTGCCGCGGCCATAGAAGTAGCCGTCTTTCTCGATGAATTCGAAGGGATCGGTGGTCCAGTCCGAGCGGAGGGCTTCGACGACGTCCAGGTGCCCGATGACAAGGAGGGGCTTGCGTTTACCGGTACCACCAAAACGCGCGACGAGATTTTTCTTACGGTCGTTCGGCCCGGCGACCTTGATGTCAGCCTCGGAGAAGCCTGCGTCGCGCAAACGCTTGGCCATCGCTTCGGCAGCGGTCGTAATATTGCCGACGGAATCGGTGGTATTGATTTCAATGAGCTGCTTGAAAATGCCGTGTGCTAATTGCCTCGTTTCATCGGGAACCTGGGTTCGGCTCGGGAGCGCACAGCCGGCGATTAGACACAAAGACAAGATCGAGCGTAATCCTGTATGCATTTACTCTCCTCGGAACGAATGTCTCACGAAAAAGGCAGTGAGCCCGCCGGGGATGCGGGGCGCGCCGCCAGCGCATAGCGCAGGCATCTCGACAAATACGATGCCGCCCAGAACAGCAGGATCATGCCAACTCCGCGGTCAAGCACAAGAAATGCAACAAACGCCGCAAAAATGGCCAGCCCCGTTCGATCGGGCCGCATCAGCGGCGTTCCCAGACGGCTGTTCACAAATCGCGCCAGTTCCCGAGGCCATTTGAAAACCCAGTACAAGCCGTAGACGGGAATCAGATGAAACCACGCCGCGCGCAGCGGCTTAATAGCATATGCACCGGCCGTCGCCTGCGCGAGTACGACATGATACT
>Ga0209648_10005985_pt1 | contig 10462 bp, 6 predicted proteins | sample GraSoi2013_115cm_FD_185830 | JGI IMG/M metagenome (GOLD analysis project Ga0209648, IMG submission 185830) | Grasslands soil microbial communities from the Angelo Coastal Reserve, California, USA - Sample 9_17_2013_115cm (SPAdes) (version 2) | ecosystem: Environmental > Terrestrial > Soil >...
CTCGCCGGATCTCACCACCAATGATCCGGAGAAACAGAAGCAAGAAGAATCCGGGGGTGTTACGGTCGACAATTCTTACGCCGAGATGCACACCACGATCTACTCCATCAGCGAGTCGCCGCGCGACAGCCAAACCATGTGGGCTGGAACCGATGACGGAAATCTCCAAGTGACGCGCGACGGGGCGAAGTCCTGGAGCAACGTCGTCGGCAATGTGCCGAATCTGCCGAAAGCTTCGTGGGTTTCGTGGGTGGAGGCCAGCCGCCATGATGCGGGCACGGCTTATGCAACATTTGATCGTCACACCTTTGGAGACATGGAACCACACGTCTTCAAGACCACGGACTACGGGAAGACTTGGACGTCTATTGTCGCCGCGGACAGCGGTGTGCGCGGCTACGCGCACGTCATCAAGGAAGATACGGAGGGTTCCAATCTGCTCTTCCTGGGCACGGAATTCGGTCTCTGGATTTCTCTGGATGGCGGTAAACACTGGGCGCAGTACAAAGGTCACCAATTCCCGAGGGTAGCTGTGCGGGACATCGTGGTGCACCCGCGCGAATCGGATGTGGTGATCGCCACGCATGGCCGCGGCATCTGGATAGTGGACGACATCACGCCCCTGCGGAAGCTGACACCCGAAGTTATGGCGCAAGAGGCCGTGTTCCTCCAGGCCAAGCCCGCGCAGCAGCGGCTCCCTGCGAATGGCGGCTGGCCGGAAGGAAGCGCTGCGTTCAGCGGTAGCAATCCGCCGGACGCTGCTCTGATCACCTACTACCAGAGCAAGCGTCACATTTTTGGAAAGATGAAATTGGAAATTTTTGATTCGCAGGGCAAGCTGGTGGATACGCTCCCTCCGAACAGCCGCCGCGGCATCAGCCGCGTGGAGTGGCCCATGCGCCTGAAGGCGCCGCACGTCCCGCCCGCTGCCACGGCTGCGTTTGAAGCCGCGGAGGGCCCCAGAGTTTTGCCGGGCACCTACACGGTAAAGATGACTCGCGGTAAAGAGACTTACAGCACACAACTTGCAGTGGAGCTCGATCCGCGAGCGAAATTCACGGTGGAGGACCGCAAACTGGAATTCGACGCCGCGATGCGGCTCCACCGTTTGCTCGGAGAGATGAGCTTCGATGTCGATCGCATCAATGGTGTACACGCCGCGCTCGTGGAGCGCGTAGCAAGACTGAAGGGAGACGCCGCCTTCAGCAAGCGGCTGCAGGAACTCGCCGGCAAAGTGGAAGCCATGCGAAAGAAAATCGTGGCCACGACGGAGGGAGGCGCCATCACCGGTGAGGAGCGCATCCGTGAAAAAACGACGCAACTCTACGGAGCCATTCTGAACTATGAAGGCCGGCCAGGCGATTATCAAACGGCGCGGATCGATTCGCTGAAGAAAGAACTGGATGACGTGGCGGGCGAGTTCGGCGCTTTCGTCACCAAGGAGCTTCCCGCCATCAACAAAACACTTTCGCAGAAAAAACTGGAGGCCATCCAGCCCATCGACCGCAAAGCCTGGGACGCTGCCGATACCGATTCCGGAGCTGGCGCTCCCGGAGCCACTCGGTTCTTCCACCAGCGCGACTAGAAGCTTGTTCGAATCCTGCAAGAATGTACTTCGCACGATCGACGATCGAAAGCCTATAGTGCGCACGGGAAAGCAGACTTTCCAGACACGCCTACAGGACTGCTTTCTGTCAATGATCGACCGTCAGGAGGTCAAGATTCGGACACTTCGAGGCCCGTTTCTCTCCGGGAACATTGTACGCGCCATTTTCTCGACACCCGTTCGCGCGAATGGTAGCTTTAGAAAGTGGAGAATTCAGGCGTCGCCGTTCCCAGCCGCGGGCGCTCGGCGGCACGAACCGGCCGGAGAGATGAACCTAATGCAGCTTAAGAGCATCCGAGATCGCCACGCGACGGCGCGCCGCCGCTTCGAACGGGGTGAGGGTAGGCTCAAGGCCATCGTCTACACTGCGATCCTAGTGTTCGCGATCTACTCCGCTGTTAAGATCCTACCGTCCTACGTTTCGAATTATCAGCTACAGGACAAAATGCAGGAGCAGGCGCGCTTCGCGGTCGTGAATCGTTACCCTGAAGAGCATATTCGCGACCTTATTTTCAAAGAGGTGCAGGATCTGGACGTCCCCGTCAAGCGTGAGGAGATCAAGATTGTCTCCAACTCCGGCGTGGTGAGGATTTCAATGGATTATACGGTTCCAGTTGATTTGTTTGTTTACCGTTTCAACCTGCACTTTACGCCGTCCAGCGAAAATAAGTCGTTGCTTTGAGGTCGCGTTGCTGTGGCTGCTCGGTTCCGATTTTGGCAACCCCGCATCGAGCAACACCGTCTTTCCCAGAGTGCGGTCTTGCGAGACAATAAAAGTTCAGCCCTCGGGAGCTAAGACTTGCGCATCCGCGTTCAAAAGGGATTCTTTACTTCAACCATCGGCCTGGCGATCCTAGGCACGGTCTTCGCCATCTTTCTGGTTGTCGGCGGCGTCTTCACCTACTACTACATGAAGGACTCGCGCATGATCGATGCGCGGCTCTCCGGCAACGTCCTGCAGAACACCACGCAGATCTTTTCCGCGCCGGAACATATCTCGGCAGGCCAGGCCTGGGGACCGGAAGATCTGACCGCCTATCTCACGCGCGTGGGATACCGCCCACTACCGGATGAAAATGCCCTCGGCCAATTCACCGTACAGGCGAACACCGTCGATATTCGGCCCTCCAAGCTTTCCTACTTCGCGGGAAATAATGCGCTGGCGGTTCAATTCCGGGGAAAGAGCATTCGATCCATCAGACCGCTTGCCGGCGGCGGAGAGTTTGGTACCGCGGAAATCGAGCCGGAGCTAATCACCAATCTTTTCGACAGCGCGCGGGAAAAGCGTCGGCCCGTGCGCTATGAAGATTTGCCGGTAATGCTGGTGGACGCGATTCTTTCCGCCGAGGACAAGCGATTCTTCGAACACGGCGGCTTTGACTTCATCCGCATCCTGGGAGCGGCGTGGGCCGACGTGCGGCACAGCAGCCAGCACTACCAGGGCGCGAGCACCATCACCATGCAGGTGGCGCGCACATTCTTTCTCTCGACCGAGCGCAATTGGCGGCGGAAGCTGGCCGAAGCCATGATTTCCGTCGAGCTCGAGCAACGTTTCAACAAAAAGCAAATTTTCGAGCTGTATGCCAACGAAGTTTATCTGGGCAACCGCGGGAGCTTTGGTATTCGCGGATTCTCCGAGGCCAGCGTCGCGTATTTCGGAAAAGATTTGAGGCAGTTGACGCTGCCGGAATGCGCGTACCTGGCGGGGATCATTCGCGCGCCCAATTACTATTCGTCCGCCGACCGCCATCCCGAGCGCGGAGCGCAGGCGCGCGATCGCGTCCTGACGCAAATGCTCGACAACAAGTACATCAATGAAGAAGACCTCCAGGATGCCAAGCGCGCGTCGCTGAAGATTATCCGGACGTCGATTTCAGGGAGTGAAGCGCCCTATTTCGTCGACATGGTGAAAGACCACCTGCTCGACAAATACTCTGAGAACGAACTGCTGAGCCAAAATTTCCGCGTTTATACGACACTCGATCCTGCTTTGCAGCGTGCTGCGGCTGCTGCCGTTGATGCGGGAATGAAGAACGTGGATCTGCTGCTGACGAAGAAATACGACAAGTGGCGGCGCGAGCAGGCCAAGAAAGGAAACACCGAGCCAATCCCACAGGCGCAGGTCGCGCTGGTCGCGCTGGACCCGCGGACGGGGGAGATCAAGGCGGTCATTGGGGGGCGCGATTACGGGCAGAGCCAGCTCAATCATGCGCTGGCGCATCGCCAGCCCGGCTCGGTATTCAAACCCTTTGTTTATGCCGCGGCATTCGACAACGCCGTTGACGGCGTGCAGCCGGTCATCACACCCGCCACGACCATCGACGATGAGCCGACGACTTTTGAATTCGACGGCAAAGAGTACACGCCGAATAATTACGGAGAAAAATTCCTGGGGCGCGTCACGGTGCGCGACGCGCTGACGAATTCGCTCAACGTCGCTACGGTCAAGGTCGCGGAACTCATTGGCTATGGCCGAGTCGTGCAAGTCGCCCGGAAAATGGGCCTCGGCACGAACATTCAGCCGACACCGGCCGTTGCTCTCGGCGCCTATGAGATGACGCCGCTCGACGTCGCCGCGGGTTACACCACATTCGCCACCGTCGGGATGCGGGCCGAGCCGCAGTTTCTGCGCAGCGTGGTTAACGCGGAAGGCGTGCCACTGGAACAGTTCGCGCCGAGGACGCAATTGGCGCTGGACCCACGAGTCGCCTTTCTGGTTGACAGCGTGCTGAAAGACGTCCTGAACCGGGGCACGGGGGCGGGCGTACGCGCGCGTGGATTCACGCTGCCCGCGGCCGGAAAGACCGGGACCTCCCGCGATGGATGGTTCGCGGGGTTCACCTCGAATCTCCTTTGCGTGATCTGGATCGGCTTCGACGACAATCGCGACCTAGGACTACCCGGCGGCGCGGTGGCGGCGCCGATCTGGGCGGACTTCATGACGCGCGCCACGGCGCTCGCGCAATATCGGGACGTGAAGGATTTTGCGATGCCGGAAGGCGTGCAATCCGTGCTCATTGATCCGGAGACCCTGCAACTCGCAACGGCCAACTGTCCGACGACACGCGAAGAGGTCTATGTGACAGGCTCCGCGCCGACCGTGTACTGCGAGGTCCACGGGGGCCACAACCTTTTCACTTCCACGGGCTCCGTCCTATCCAGAGTCTTTGGAGGAGGGCCCAAAACACCGCAAACGGATGCCAATGGGCAGCCGGTCACACCCTATGATCCTAATCGGCCCCCCAATGCAACCGGCCAGGGTCCGGCCGACCCTGCGGCAGAATCCGGGGACAAGAAAAAGAGCCCTTTGCACAAGATTTTTGGTATCTTTGGGGGCAAGAAGAAGGAACCCGACAAGGCCAAGCCTAAGCCGGAGAAGGGAGATTCGCCATGATCAGGTTTAAAATGGCGTTTCCTGGAATCGTTCTCCTCCTCTCTCTTTCGATCCCCTCCACGGGACAAACTGTCGTTGAAACTCCAGGCGCTGCGGTAGCGCCGCGCGTAGTGCAGTGGCAGCCACAATCGCAGGCGGACTCTTCCGTCATCGCCGTGAAGCCGGAGCTGACCGAGGAGCAACTCGCCGATCTTTCCATGGCGCGCAAGGACTATCGCGAAGCGGCACTTACCTATAAGCGGCTCTCCGATCAGAACCCTCGGAATCCCGTGTATCTGAATAAGCTGGGGATTGCGATGCACCAGCAGGCCGCTTTGGGGACGGCGTTGAAGTATTACGAACGCGCGTCGAAAATTGATCCTTCCTACGCCGACGCACGGAACAACATCGGGACGATTTGGTATCAGCGGAAGAGATACGGGCGGGCCATCAAGGCGTATCAAAAAGCGATCAATATTCGCAGTGACATGGCGGTCCTCCACAGCAACCTTGCCTATGCCTACTTTGGCGACAAAAAATACGAGCAGGCCATCTCCTCTTTCCGCCAGGCGCTGGCATTGGATCCCCAGCTCTTCGAGCACAACAGCTCGCGGAACGGGTCGATTCTGCAAGACCGCTCCGTGGGCGACCGCGGGCGATTCTACTTCCTGCTGGCAAAGTCGTTCGCGGAAGCGGGTAACCTGGAGCGTTGCCTGATTTATCTGCGGAAGGCCAAAGACGAAGGCTACAAAGACCTGTCGCTCGTGAAATCCGATCCCTCCTTTGCGGCGGTCTTGCAGGATCCCGGGGTACAAGAGGTTCTAGCTCCCAAGCCCGCCGAAGGCACGCAACCCTGAAGCGGTTTCGATTCGCTCCTTTCGGACTCGATCCGCACGCCCGGCGAGAAACGCGTCCTTGCCTCTGCTACAATGCAACAGACATGGGGCGCCCTTTTCTCAGCGCGCATTATCTGGTTTTGCTATCCGCGATCCTCATTTTTGGTACCACTCCGGTCGTTGCGCGACAATCCACTCCACCTCCTCGTGCGGGCTCGGCCGCTGCTCATCAGCAGGGAATTTATCTGGTTTTTCCTTTTGAAAATGCGGGAGCATCTCCGCGATTGGATTGGATCGGCGAGGGCCTGGAGGAGTTGACCATCCAGCGTCTGTCGGCAGCCGGTGAGCAGGTGTATTCTCACGCCGGGCGCATCATCGAGCTGGAACGATACGGGCTGCCGCGCTCTTCGAAGCTCAGTCGCGCGACGATGCTTCATGTTGCGGAAGACCTCGACGCGGATTTTGTGATTTTTGGCCGATTCACGGCGCAAGGGACGTCGCTCACCATCGAGTCGCGCGTCCTGCAGGTGAGCCCGGCGCGATTGCTACCCGCATTGCGGGGAACGGGCAACTTGGATTCGCTGATGGACTTGCATGCCCGCCTGGTTTGGCGAATCCTCTCCGCAAACGATCCCCACTATGCGCTTAGTCTTGCCGAGTTCACAAAACGCCAGCGTCCGCTGCGCCTCGATGCTTTTGAACATTACATTCGCGGATTGCTGGCCAGTGAAGACGACGTGCGTTTGCGCGAACTGCGGGAAGCGGCGCGCCTCGACCCGGAATGGCCGGAGCCTGACTTCGCTCTGGGTGAAGCCTATTTCACGCGGCGCGACTGCGATTCCGCGCTCCCTTGGTACGCGCGGGTGCCAAAAACTCACGACCGCCATGTGGAATCGGTCTTTGCCACGGGTGTTTGCCGCCTGTTGCTCGGCCAGCCGGACCACGCGGAGGAACTGTTTGCTTCGTTGCAGGCGGGGTTGCGGAACAACATGGCCTCCGGAGCAGACCTGCCGGAAATTCTGAATAATCTGGCGGTTGCACGGGCGCGGCAGGGCAAGACAGCTGCGGCGCAAACCGAGCTTCGCCGCGCGGCCGATATGGATCCCACCGAAGACGACTATGTGTTCAATCTTGGCCTGCTTGCTCTGCAGACCAATGATCCCGCCACTGCGGCCGGATATTTCCGCGAAGCCGTGGAACGCGCGCCCGATAACCCGGAGGACCGCGCGCTGCTGATTCTGTCTCTGGAAAAGGCCGGTAAGAAAAGCGAGGCCGATCAGGAGCGCGAAACGGCAAACGAAACTTTCGGTCCAAACGGACTCCCCGCGATTCACCTGGACGCGAAAAACGAAGCCGTGGCGCGGCTGGATCGCATCAAGACCGAGCTCGACCCAACGGCTCTTCGCGCGGAGATGGAATCGGCCGAGTCTCCTAGAAGCGAAGCTTCCACCGCTTCTTCGAATGAGACGTCCGTCAACCACCTTCGGCGCGGCCGACAGGAGCTCTCCGCCGGTCATGCTGATGCGGCGGAGAAAGAATTTCGCGCTGTTCTTGCCGACGATCCAGGCAGCGCCGCGGCGCACCACGGGCTCGCGGAAATTGACCGCCGCCAGGGGAAGATGGATGATGCGGTGAAGGAATTGCAGGCTTCGCTGAAAGTGCGTGATTCCGCGGTGGTTCGAACGATGCTGGCGAAAATCTACCTCGAGCAGAAGAAGCCGGGTCTCGCGCGTGCGGAAGTTGAAAAGGCGCTGAAGCTGGCGCCGAACTATACTGAGGCCAAACAACTCCTCGAACACTTGCAGAATTCCAAGCCGGGCGGGAAAAAACCGGGTGGAGGTGCGCCATGAGCGATTGGTTCCGATTCATACAGCGCTCCCAATCTTTCAGGAAACGGAGATTTGTCGCCTCCCTCTTTCCGCTTTGCCTGATGCTCTCGGCTGCGATTCTCCTGCTCTTGCCCTCGGTTCGTGCCGACGAACACTCCGCCGGCCCGTTCGTTCTTGAATTGAGCCTGGATGGCGAAGTGGAGCCCATCCTGGCTACGTACATAGATGAAGGGCTGCAGGAAGCGGCGCGACGTCACGCGGCGCTGGTTCTGATCAGCATGGATACGCCTGGCGGCCTGAGCGATTCGATGAAGGACATGATTCAGCACATCCTCGTTTCCCCGGTGCCGGTGGCCGTGTACGTTTCGCCGACGGGCGCTCGAGGCGCTTCGGCAGGTTTCTATATTCTTTTGTCGGCCGATGTTGCGGCGATGGCGCCCGGCACACATGCAGGCGCGGCTTCGCCTATCATCGCGATCGGGGGATTTCCGCAGCAAATCGATGAAGTATTTCGAAAGAAGATCAACCAGGACGCCATGGCGTTTTTGCGGAGTTTTACGGAAAGGCGCAAACGCAACCCGGAGCTGGCAGAAAAGGCCATCACCGAATCCAAGGCTTTTACCGAAAAAGAATCGCTGGAAGCGAAGATGATTGATCTGATCGCGAGCTCGCCGGAGGACTTGCTTCGGCAGCTGGATGGCAGGATCGTCACGCGCTTCGACGGGACACAAGTGACCCTCTCGCTGAAGAACGCCGTGCGCACGCCTTTCGAACTTTCTGCGCGGCAGAGATTTCTTGCGCGGATTGTAGAGCCGGATGTTTTCTTCGTGCTTTTGATTCTTGGTGTACTGGGACTTTATACGGAATTTACGCATCCGGGAGTGATCGCTCCGGGAGTCATCGGGGGAATTTGCCTGGTTCTTGCGCTGTATGCCATGCATTTTCTGCCGGTAAACCTTGCAGGCCTGTTTTTGATCGGGCTTTCGCTCGCGTTCTTCATACTGGAGGCGAAAGCTCCAAGTCACGGCGTGCTGGCCTTCGGAGGAGTGGTGTCGATGTTTCTGGGGGCGGTCTTCCTGATACGCTCTCCGCTCACATCCGGTGGTGTGAGCATCGGCGTGGCGCTGGCCGGGACGCTGCCCTTCGCAGTCCTGGCCGTCGTTCTGATGCGGCTGGTGTTGCGCTCGCGGCAGTGGAAAACGACGACCGGAAAGGAAGAGCTGATCGGAGCCCATGGCCTTGCGGTCGCGCGGTTGTCCGCAGGTGCTGAGGGCATGATTCGCGTGCATGGCGAGCTGTGGCGGGCTGAATCTTCGCAGCCCGTGCAGGAAGGCGGCACCGTCCGAGTTTTGCGTGTCGAAGGACTGAAGCTTTACGTTGAGCCGGCCGATGTGGCTGTTTCAGCCGCGAAATAAGCATTCTCACGTTCAGGAGGAAATCATGGAAATCGGTTTTGTCGGGATCGCGTTGATCGTGGGTCTCGGGCTCATCTGGTTTTGGAATTCGCTATACATCATCAAGGAGTGGGAGCGAGGCGTGGTGCTGCGCCTCGGCCGGTTGATACCGGTGGCGAAGAGCGCCGGGCTGAACTTGGTGTTCTGGCCGATCGAGACGCTCTACCGCATCAACCTGCGGATTGAGACGCTCGACGTTCCGCCACAGGACATCATCACGCGCGACAACGTTTCCGTGAAAGTGAACGCCGTCTGTTATTTCCGCGTGGTCGACGCCAATCAGGCGCTCTCCCAGGTCCAAAACTACACCTATGCGACTTCGCAACTCGCGCAGACGACGATTCGCAGCGTCGTCGGACAATTCGAACTCGATGAAATCCTCTCGCAACGCGATAAGGTCAACGCCAAACTCCAGGTCATACTCGACACGGACACGGAACCTTGGGGCATTAAAGTTTCCAAAGTCGAAGTGAAACAGGTCGACATCCCCGAGCAAATGCAGCGCGCCATCGCCAAGCAGGCCGAAGCGGAACGCGAACGCCGCGCAAAAATTATTCACGCCGAAGGAGAGTTCGAAGCCTCGCAGAAACTCGCGGATGCGGCGAAAGTTCTGGAAACGCAGCCTACCGCAATCCAGCTCCGCTACTTGCAGACCCTGACCGAGATAGGTGTCGAGAAGAACACAACGATTGTGTTTCCGCTGCCTATCGATATCATTAATCAGTGGACTAGGAATTTAGGGGGGCCGCAAAAGTAAGAATGGCTTCGGGAGGAAAACGAGCGGGCGCCGGGGACCGTGTGCTCGAAAGCCGGCATGTCATTGGCCTGTTCATGCTGATGCTGCTGTTTTCGGGCGTATTTTTCACGCTCGGCTACGTCATGGGACGCAACGAAACCGAGGGCCCGGTGCGCGCCGCTACTGACTTCTTCAGGAAGCCCGAGAATTCCGTTTTTCACAAGACGGATGCGAATTCGAAGCGAACGAGCGCTCCCGTTCCTGCCACGCCGCCGCCGGAGTCGGCCGCGCCGCCGAATTCCGATTGGGAGTTTTATCACGCGGGCGACAAGAAAAAAACCGAAGACCATCTGAAGCCCCTGGCGGCTGCGCCTGCGTCAGCGCGAAAGAACGCGCCGGTGCTGGTGAAAACCGCGGTGCCACCCAGAACCGCGGGTGGTTCATCGAAGACTCCGAGCGCGCCCTTGATTCCAGGGGGTGCGTACACCTTGCAAGTTGCGGCGCTGCGGAAAGAAGCGGATGCACTGGAACTCGCGACGCGTTTGCAGAAGAAAAAATTTCCCGCGTTCGTTGTTTCTCCGCAAGCAGACAAGTATTACCGCGTCCAAGTCGGTCCTTACGCTGATCC